>Ga0182018_10004448_pt1 | contig 11777 bp, 8 predicted proteins | sample 812P2MmetaG_FD_120490 | JGI IMG/M metagenome (GOLD analysis project Ga0182018, IMG submission 120490) | Permafrost microbial communities from Stordalen Mire, Sweden - 812P2M metaG | ecosystem: Environmental > Terrestrial > Soil > Wetlands > Permafrost | place: Sweden: Stordalen | collected...
GACACCGGCTGGCACCTGCGCACCGGCGAATGGATCCTGGCGCATGGGCGCGTGCCGGACCGCGATATCTTTTCTTTTACCCGGTCCGGGCAGCCGTGGTTTGCCTGGGAGTGGCTGTGGGACGTGCTGTTCGGCTGGCTGCATCTGCATGCCGGCATGGCTGCGGTGGTGTTGGCCAGCAGCCTGGTCCTGGCGCTGACTTTCGCCTTGCTGTTCCGGATGGCGTGCCGGTCGAGCGATGCGCTGGTGGCGCTGGCCCTGACGCTGGTGGCCGCGGCCGGCTCGACCGGACACTGGCTGGCGCGTCCGCACCTGTTCACCATGTTGTTCACGGTGACCTTCTATTCCATTCTGGAGCGGACCAGCCGTGAGTCCGGCGTCCCGCGGCGGTTGTGGCTGCTGCCGCCGCTGATGCTGCTGTGGACCAATCTGCATGGCGGTTTCTTTGTCGGCATCCTGTTGATCCTCGCCTACGCGGCTGGGCAGTTCGCCGTGCTGCTGCGCGAGACCGGCGGCGACGCGCGCCGCCAGGCGCTTCGGCGCGGACGCCGTTATCTGTTCGCGGCCGCCGGCTGCGGCGTGGCGACATTCATCAATCCCTACGGCTACCGGCTGCACGCGCACATCTTCGCATACCTGGCGGACGGGTTCTTTCGCGGCAACATCATGGAGTTCCAGTCTCTGAACTTTCAGAGCCCGCAAGCGCGCTATTTCGAGATCCTGCTGGCGGCCGGTGCGGCCGCGGCCTTCGTGCGGCTGCGCCGGGGGCGGCTGGTCTGGCCGCTGTTGTTCGCGGTATGGGCGCATTTGGCGCTCTACTCCGCCCGCAACGTGGAGATTTTTGTGCTGCTGGCGGCCGCTCCGGCGGCTGAAATGGTCTCGGAAGGTTTGCGGAAAGTGCCGGACATGCGCCTGGCAGGGTGGCTGCGGCGTTGGCTGCATAGCCTGGCGGACTTCACCCGTGAATGGAACGCCTTCGAGGGCGGGCCGCGTTGGCACGTGGTTAGCGCGGCGGCAATGCTGGCGCTGGTGGCGCTGGTTTATGCTCCGCGGCCGCCCCCCGCCTTCCGCGCCGCTTACGATCCCAAATCCTTTCCGGTGACGGCCGCAGGCCAACTGGAGAAGGACGGCCTCTACCGCGGCGTCTTCACGGAAGATCTTTGGGGCGGGTACCTGATCTATCGCGAGTATCCGCGCGGCCGGGTTTTCATCGACGGCCGCAGCGACTTTTACGGCGCCGAGTTCGCCGGCAAGTACATCAAGGCCATGGGCGCGCAGGCAGGCTGGGAGCGTTATCTGAGCCGCTACGGCGTCGAGACCGTCCTGTTGCCGCCGGATGCGCCGTTGGCCGGCGCGCTGAAACAATCCAGCGCCTGGCATTTGATCTATGACGATGGCGTGGCCTTGATCTTCCGGTCGGCGCGCGCCGCACCGTTGCCATTGCAGCAGGCTTCCACCGGTTCATCCGGCGGGGATCGCTCCGTAATCGTCGATCGGAAGGACAAACAACTATGACGACGCTTTGGACACGGTTCTGGGGCGACGACCGGGGCCAAGACCTGATCGAATACAGCCTCATGCTGGCGTTCGTGGCTCTGGCTGCGGCGGCTCTGTTTGCGGGCGCCGGGCACAGCATCAATGCCATCTGGTCGAAGACCGATTCGCAATTGAGCGCCGCGGCCGGATCCTAGCGTCCGGCCTATAGCTTCGCCATCCCCCAGCCGATATAGAAAGTGAACGCACTGGGCAGCTTTTTGAGTTTGCCCGGAGAAGAGGATCGGGACCGGAATCCGGCGAGAGGATACGGCCCGTGAGAGAAGCATGAATCAACGACTAATTTCCGTTCTGGCTTTTGCTTTTATCGTTTCAGCCGGCGCCAGCCTGTTGCTGTACCGGCTCTTAGCCAGCCGCACGACGACGCAGGCGGCGCCCAATTCCAGCAAACTCATTCTGGCTGCGCGGGCGTTGGAACCGGGCACACTCATCCGGGACGCGGATCTGCGCGTGGGAGATTGGACCGGAACCGTACCCGAAGGCGCCCTCCGGAAGAAGGAGGATATCGTCGGGCGCGGCGTGGTTTCTCCTATCTTTGCCAGCGAACCCATAGTGGAAACCCGCTTGGCCCTCAAGGGCGGGGGCGCCGGCCTGGCGGCCCTGATCCCCATAGGCATGCGTGCGGTGGCCATCCGGGTGAATGAAATTGCGGATGTGGCGGGGTTTGCGGTGCCCGGCATGCGAGTGGATGTACTGGTGTCCGGCAGTCCGCCCGGAGCGGCCGCGCTGGGCGGCGTTACCAAGACCATCCTGCAAGACGTGCAAGTGCTCTCCGCCGGCCAGAACTTCCAGAAAGATGCCGAAGGAAAGCCCGTCTCGGTGCCGGTGGTCAACCTATTAGTTACGCCGGAGCAGGCGGAAATGTTGAGTTTGGCCAGCACCCAGACCAGCATTCAACTGGTGCTGCGCAATCCGCTGGACACCGACATCACCAAAACCACCGGCAGCGCGCTCGGGCAATTGTTCCACCCGGGCGCGCCCCTCGCGTGGGACGCAAAACCGGCGCCGGCCGTACAGACGCAAGTGTCCCCCGTGCGCTCTACGCCCCCACCCGTGGCATTGCCTCCGCCTCCCAAGCCGCGCGTGGTTGAGGTGATCAACGGCATCAAGCGGACGGAAACGCAGTTCGGAGCGCAAGGGGAGGTCAGACCATGACCAGGCACGGTATTTGGTTGGTGGTGTCCCTGCTAGGGATAGCGCCGCCGGCGATATGCGCCAGCGAAGGAAGTCCGGTGGATCTGGTAGTCACCGTGGGCAAGTCGATCGTCTTGGATACGCCGGGCGACCTGCGGCGCGTCTCGGTGGCCAACGGCGACGTCGCCGAGGCTCTCGCGGTGAATCCGCGCGAGGTGTTGGTCAACGGCAAAGCGGCGGGAGAAACCTCAGTGATTTTGTGGCAGCAGGATGGCGCGCGCACTCTGTACAACCTGACCGTGCGCCAGAACACCGCCCGCATCGAAGCCGTCCAGGGACAGCTCAAACGGGGACTGCCGGGCCAGGACGTCAGCCTCGACTTCGAGAACGATACGGTTTTTCTGCGGGGCACCGTGAAAGATCTTTCGAGTGCCGAGCGCGCCGCCGGCATGGCGGCCACGTTGGGCAAAGTGGTGAACCTGTTGCGCGTCGAGGTGCCTGCGGCGGAACCCCAGATCCTGCTCCGCGTGCGGTTCGCCGATGTGGATCGGTCCGCCACCAGCTCGTTCGGCTTCAACCTCTTGAGCACCGGCGGAAAAACTGTGGGTCAAATCACTACCGGCCAGTTCGGGCCGGCCGCACCCACCATCTCGGGCAATGCCGTGCAATTTACGCTCTCCGATGCGCTCAACATATTCCTGTTCCGCTCGGATCTGAATCTGGGGGCCCTCATCGAGGCGTTGGAGTCCAAAAACCTGATGCAAATGTTGGCCGAGCCGAACATACTGGCCAGCAACGGCAAGCCTGCCAGCTTTGTGGCCGGAGGCGAGTTTCCGTTTCCCGTGGTGCAAGGCGGCGCCGCGGCCGGCGCTGTCACGATCCAGTTCCGCGAATACGGCGTGCGCATCAACTTTCTGCCAGTAGTGACGCCGCGCGGCTCGATCCGTCTACAAGTGTCCCCCGAGGTCAGTTCGCTGGACTATTCCAACGCGCTGCAATTCGAGGGCTTCACCATCCCGGCGCTGGCCACCCGAAAGGTGCAGACGCAAGTCGAACTGGAGAGTGGTCAGAGCTTCGTCATTGCGGGCCTGCTGAACAATACAATTACCGAGAGCCTGAGCAAGATTCCCGGCATTGGCGACATTCCCCTGCTGGGCAAACTCTTCCAAAGCCGAACCCGCACTCGGAGCAACTCGGAATTGATGATCCTCATCACACCGGAGCTGGTGCGGCCGATTCCGGCCGGAGCGGAGCTTCCCGATGTCCGCCAGCCCGAAAAGTTTATGCCGGGTACCGCCGCTGCCGCTCCACGGACTCCCGGCCCGTCGGTCACGGGACTGGTACCGCGGGTGCCCGCCAGGAAAGAGATGCCGGTCGAAGAGCTGTTGGAGATCGAGAAACAGAAGGCGGCTGGCCCCGCATCGCCGCTGGCCAGTCCGGCGCAAGGGAACGCGCCCGGAGGAATACACTAATGGCCACCCTGGTTGTCGCACAGAACACCGCCAAGGCCCCCGCCACGCCCACCACGGTGGGGCTGGCGATCGCGGCGCCCGAATTGTGGGAGCCGGTGCAGGAAACCCTGCGCGGTCTGGCCGTGCGCGTGGTCATGGAACAACACGACCTCCGGAACTGGCCCGCGCTGATCGAACGATTGGAGTTTCTGCGGCCGGAAGTCGTGCTGCTGGACATCACCCAACTGCCGCTGCCGCTCGAAGAAGCGGTGCGTGGCGTGCGCGCCGCCCTTCCCGATTCCATGCTGGTAGCCCTGGACACCTCGGCGCACACGGAAACCATTCTGGCGGCAGTGCGCGCCGGCGCGAATGAGTTTCTGTACCCGCCGCTGGACAACAATCTCCGGAAGGCGGTCGAGCGCCGGGCCGCGGTCCTTCCCCGGCCCCTGGAGAATATCCGCCCACCGGGCAAGGTCTTGGGATTCCTTTCGGCCAAAGGCGGCAGCGGCGCCTCGACCATAGCCTGTCACCTGGCGGCCGAGCTGGGGCGCCTCAGCCTGCCAAGGTCCGAGCGCTGCTTGCTGGCCGATCTGGACTTGCAATCGGGCATTGCGGGCTTCCTGATGAAGGTCAAATCGAACTACTCGGTTCTGGATGCGGTGCAGAACCTATACCGGCTGGATGTGAGTTATTGGAACGCCTTGGTGTCGGCCGATTGGCCCGGGTTGGAGATCGTCGCGGCACCCACCGGCTACCTTCCCAAAGATCCCGTTTCCGGAGAATCTCTAGCCAAGGTGGTCAAGTTCGTGCGTGCGCACTACGCCTGGACGGTGGTCGATCTGGGCTGCACGCTGAATCCGGCGACCATCACGGTGTGCGATGAAATCGACGACATATACCTGGTCACCACACTGGAAGTGCCATCGCTGCACCAGGCCAAGCAGGCGGTCCAGACGCTGACCAACGCCGGTTTTGGAAACCGGCTGCACATCATCCTGAACCGCGCGCCGGCGCGGCCGGACATCACCGCCGAGGAGCTGGAGCGCATCCTGGGCATGCCGATCGACACCATGCTGCCCAACGACTACTATGCGCTCTACGACGCTTTCTGCAAGGGCAAGCTTCTGCCGCCCAGCAGTCATCTGAGCCGCCAACTGTCGAGCTTTGCCATGCGTCTGGCCGGCGCGCCCGTAGAGAAGGGCAAGCGCCGATTCGGCTTATTCGGATAAAAGGAGCGAGTGATGGGTAATGGATGGAATGCCTCGCCGCAAGCAACGGCGGAATCGGGATGGGTGGCGCGGCTGTTCCACAGCGAATCCGCCACGCCGGAATATCAGCAACTGAAATTTGCTTTACATCAACAGTTGCTGGAGCGTCTCAACCTGGAAGCGCTGTCCTCCATTCCGGGAGAGCGCGCACGCCTGGAGATCCGCACGGCGCTGGTCCGGTTGGTGGATCAGGAGAAGACTCCGCTCAGCCGGACGGACAAGGACCGTGTCATCGAAGAGGTGCTCGATGAGGTCTTCGGGCTGGGCCCGCTGGAGCCGCTTCTGCAGGATGCCACCATCTCCGATATCCTGGTGACCACTCCCTACCTGGTGTATGTGGAGCGGGCCGGCAAGCTGTACCGCACCCCCGTGCAGTTCAAGGACAACGCCCACCTGCTGCGCATTATCGAAAAAATAGTGGCGCAAGTCGGCCGGCGGGTGGACGAATCGACGCCCCTGGTGGACGCACGGCTGCCGGATGGATCGCGCGTGAACGCCGCCATTCCGCCGGTAGCGGTGGATGGCCCGCTGCTGTCGATCCGGCGTTTTGGGCGGCACGCGTTGCGCCCCGAGGATCTGGTCCGCAGCCTCACGATGACCGAAAGCATGCGCCAGACGCTGGAATACTGCGTGAAGGGCCGCCTGAATATCCTGATCAGCGGCGGCACCGGCTCGGGCAAGACCACCCTGCTGAACGTGCTCTCCAGCTACATCCCGGAGGACGAACGCATCGTGACCATCGAAGACGCCGCCGAACTGCGGCTGCAGCAAACCCACGTGGCGCGCATGGAAACGCGTCCGCCCAACATCGAAGGCACCGGCGCCATCCGCATACGGGAGTTGGTCATCAACGCGCTGCGCATGCGTCCGGACCGCATCATCGTGGGCGAGGTGCGCGGCGAGGAGGCACTGGACATGCTGCAAGCCATGAATACGGGCCACGACGGCTCTCTCACTACCGTCCACGCCAACAGCCCGCGCGATGCGGTGGGACGGCTTGAGGTGATGGTGGGAATGTCCAACGCCAACATGGGCGTGCGTTCTATCCGGCAACAGGTATCCTCCGCGGTGGATCTGTTCGTGCAAGTGTCGCGCTTCAGCGATGGCTCCCGGAAGGTCACCCACGTGACGGAGGTCACCGGCATGGAAGGCGAGTTGGTGACTCTGCAAGACCTGTTTGTGTTCGACAAAAAGGGCCTCACGGAAGCGGGGAAGGTGCGGGGCTGTTTCCGGGCCACCGGCATCCGGCCCAAGTTCCACGAGCGGCTGGCCGCGTGTGGTTTGGAACTGCCCGCCGCCATATTTGAGAGCTTCCAGGAGGTGGGCTAGCCGTGCCGGTCGCTCTGGCGTTGTTTCTGGCCCTGTTCACCTTTGTATTGCTCTGCATCGCTCTCGGGCTGAAATTCTATGAATGGTGGCGCAAGCGCGAGATGTCGGCCATTCTGCGGACGGTCGCGGCGGATCCCATCCCCGGAGGCGCCCGGTTGCTGCGGAATTTGACCGGCAAACGGCCGCAACTGGAGGTATGGTTGGAGCACCTGGCGCTGCTGGAGAAGACCAAGAAGCTGATCCAGCAAGCCGGAGTGAGCTGGACGCCGCGCGGATTGATCCTGACGATGTTCGGCGGTGTCGTGGGAGCCATGGCTTTGGCGCGGTTGCTGCCGGCCTTCTTCGACTATACGGGGACTACCGCCGCGCTGGCGGCGCTTCTGGCCGCGTTGCCCTACCTCGTCCTCCGCCGCAAACGCGCGCGGCGGTCGGCGGCCTTCGAGGAGCAGTTTCCCGAAGCTCTCGACTTTCTGGCGCGTTCCATGCGCGCCGGCCACGCTTTCACGATCAGTCTGCGCATGGCGAGCGAGGATATGCCCGACCCGCTGGGGTTGGAATTCCGCACCCTGTTCAATGAGCAGAATCTCGGCGCGCCGCTGGATACAGCGCTCTATAACCTGGCGGAGCGGGTGCCCCTGTTGGATGTGCGTTTCTTCGTGTCGGCGGTGATTCTGCAGAAACAAACCGGCGGCAATCTGGGCGAGATCCTCACCCGTTTGGCGCAAGTCATTCGCCAACGGTTCCAGTTGAAGGGCCAGGTCAAGGCTGCCAGCGCGCACGGAAGGATCACGGCGCTGGTGCTCACGATTCTGCCGGCGGCCACTTGTGTCCTCATGATCATGGCAGCGCCCGCGTATCTAAAGTCGATGTTTGACGATCCGGACGGCAAGAAGCTCATTGCGGGGTCCATCGTAGGTCAGATCGTGGGCCAGTTGGTGATCCGCAAGATCATCAAGATCAAGGTTTAGGGCAAGATATGGCTTTACTCGTTTCCGTGGCGTTGTTCGGATTACTGGTGGCGGCCATCACCGCCTATGGCTATGGCCGTTATGCCAAGCCGGCCCGGCTCCTGCAGCAACTGGACACTGAAGGGACAGCCATGGTGACGCTCGACCGCATCGGCCAGCCGAAACAGTCGACCCTGGCGCGCCGCGTGCAAGCCATCGGACAACATGCGCCCATCTCGCCCAAAGACGCGCAGACCACCCGGCGCACTCTGATGGCGGCCGGGTACCGCGCGGAAAGCGCCGTCGCCTTGTTGTACGGCATCAAGCTGATCCTGGCGGTGACCCTGGCCATCCTGGCTATCGCATTCCGCGGTAGCATTACCGCGAACCCGTTGCTGCGCATCGCGCTGCCTGTGGCCGCCACCGTGGCCGGATACTGGATTCCCGGTTTCGTGTTGGAACGCAAGGTTACCAAGCGCAGAGAGAAATTGCGTCTCTCGCTGCCCGACGGACTGGATTTGATGGTCGTCTCGGTAGAGGCCGGTCTGGGGCTGGATCAGGCGATTCAAAATGTCGGCCGCGAACTGGTCGTGGCGCATCCCGAGCTCAGCGAGGAGTTGAGTCTGGTCACTCTCGAGATGCGCGCCGGTAAGAACCGGGCCGAGGCCTTGCGCAATCTGGCACAGCGCACCGGCGAGGCCGAGTTGCGGAAACTGACCGCCATTTTGATCCAGTCCGACCGCTTCGGCACGAGTATGGCCGAAGCGCTGCGCACGCATTCCGAGTTTATGCGCGTGCGACGCCGCCAGGATGCGGAGGAGAGAGCCGCCAAGGTAGGAGTCAAGTTGGTATTCCCGATCTTCTTCTTCATCCTGCCTTCCATCCTGGTGGTGGCGGCCGGACCGGGCATTTTACAGGTTTTCAAGTACTTGTTTCCCTTGATGAAGGGGATTCAGTAAGAAAGGAGGAACCGCACATGAATAACTTACTTCAACTCGCTCTATGGCTCGCCGCCGGAGTAATACTGGTGCTGCTAGTGGCCCGCCGCCGTAAGCGCAAGAGTATGTAAATGGGCCCGCTCGGGTGGGGCAGGCGGTTCCGCCTGCCTTCCTGACCCTCGGTGATTTCTGCCGCGGGTCGCCTACTTTACGCCTCGCTCCACTGGCGCTTCAGGTAGGGCAGCGCCCGGCTCAGTGCGCTTTCCGGATTATCGATGGCGCCGGATTCCACCGTCAGCCATCCCGCGAAGCCCCACTTCTTCAGCGCCCGGAAACCAACTCGTGTGTGAGGCTTAAAGTTTCCCGCTGCATGATTGCCTGGACTGAGGTCGATGAGGCGGTGCGCCAGTTCGTCTTAGGGAACTGTGCTGGCTACCAGTCTCCTAGGGACTCCAAATACGCCGCCGAGCCGTCGCGCAGCCAGCCGTCGAGCTGGGCCGGCTCCTTAAGCTGCTGACCGCGATGGCGGGGAACAGCCACAAACCGGCAGTCCAGCTCAGGCAGCGCGGTCATGTCGCCCCATAGCTTCTCGAATTGGGCCACCGGGAAGATATCTTCCTGGCCCTTGCCCCAGCGCTTCTTCACGTCCTTCAGCGTGATGTAGGCAGGCATGCGGGCCGCCAGGACGCGGACTGCAGCGGCCACCTTATCCTGATTGACAAGGTCCGTGCGAGTCAGTGAGAAAGCCGGCAGCAGGCTATCGAGGTCGATCCAGTAAGTGGCCGAATTGTAGTAGGAGAGATGGAATTCGATGCGCTCATCGGGCAGCGCCAGACCTTCGACCAGGCGCACGCGGCCATCTACCCGTGCGAGGCCGCCGCCGCGGTCGTCGATCTGGCGGGCGATCACTTCGGTAGTGAGTGCCGCGCCGGATTCGATGTGCAGTCCCAGCAAATCCGGGGCAAGGTCCGCGCCGAGCGTGTCGATGTTGTGCAACATCAGATAGCGCAGGCGCGGGCGCTCCTCCAGCAAGCGCGCCAGCACGCCGTTGCGGAACAGGTTCGGCAGTTCGTACCAGTGGCCGACAGGATGCAGGCACTGCATGGGCAGGTTGCCGGTGTAATTGCCGGCTTCGCCGGCTCGGTGCGCCCAGGCGATCAGGCTGGCGTGCAGGCTTTCGCGCACCTTCTGGGCCTGATCGTCGAGAAGCTGCTGCGGCATCTCCTCCCAGGCGAAGCGCAGGTCGCGCACCATGGGGACGAGGCGCAGGCCGATGTTGCGTCCCGGCGAGAGCAGCAGAGGGCCGGGATAGTTAAGACCGCTCCCTGACGGGCGCGGCTCAGTTGACCAATCGGCCACGGCATCGTGCGTAAGATAGCTGGTGGTGATGACATGCGGCAGCGGCATGCCGGCGATTCGGCTGGTGCGGCGGCTCTTCGCCAAGTGCGCTTCGATGAAATTGCGGTGACGGCCGGCCAACTTCGAGAACGGATGCAGCGCTTTGACCACGCCCGCGCCTTTGGTCCAGCGGCTGCCTGCGCCGCCCGCCAGCGTGACTACTGCGACCATGCCTTCGGCCAGCGCCTGCATGCCGGATTCGCGGTAGCGCGCCGACAGGCCACCGGTGGCATCCACTATGTCATCCGGTGCGACGTCTTCAATGCGGCTGGTGGCCGGGAGACGGTTCTGCGCCAGACCGATGCGGCCGCTGCGCAGATCGGCCTGGATCTGCTCGTGCTGCACACGGTCGAATCCATGGCGATCGAGCAGCGCTTCGAGACTCTGGGATGGATCGCCGGCGTCGTGCGCGGCGCGCGGCAGCATGTGATCGAACAGGTTCTGCACCATGCCGGATAGCTCCGGGGCGGTGCGGCAGGCGGCGGCGAAGCGATCCAGCTCGGCGCGGCGAGCGGCGGGAAGCAGGCGCGTCTCGGTGCGCAGCAGGGCGGGTACGGCGAGCGTGTAATAGCCGGGCGGCATCAGGGCGGCGGGTCCGGTCAGCAGGTCGGCGTGGGTGCCGCGCTCGTTGATGGCAAAGTCGTAGACCACGGGATCCATGGCGAAAGGCACGGCGCGCTCCAGGCAGCGCTTGGTTTCGCGCATGATGGCTGCCAGGCGCTCCTCGGCGCGCGGCTTCACGCCTGGATCGAAGATGAAACCCATGCCGCCGCCGGACATACCGCCCAGCATCCAGAAGCCCCAAAAACCCGCACCCATCTCGTCGCGCGCGCGGCGAATCAGCGTCTCGGTGTAGAGGTTGGAGGCCCACGGAATGATGGTCTGAATGGGGCCTTCGAAGTTGCGCTGGGTCGCGGCGCCGATGGCCGCCACGTCGCCGGCACGCAGGTGTCCCAGGATTTCGTCGAGGGTGCGAATGGCTTGCTGGCGGCCTTGCCACTCGGCTTCCGAGCGTAGCAGGTATTTCTCGGTGACCATTTCGAGAATGGGTCCGACGTCCTGCGCCATGCCGCCGTGTACCAGCACCAGGCTCGCTTGCAGATTGCGGCGTGTTTCGGCGGAGACTTCGTCCACGCCGAGGATGCGATGGCGGGGCAGCAGGCAGCCGCGGCTGATGCCGAATTCCGAATCGCCCGCCGCGGCCGGGACGCCCTCGATCAACTTGATGGCGGGCCACAATCCGCCGGAATCCTGCCAGCCGCCGCCGGAGCCGCCCAGCCATTCGCCGAGAATCGCGCGCGCGGCTACCAGGCGGCGGTCGGATTCGGCCAACTGACCTGTGGGCGAGTGGGCTTGTCCGGTGGCACGCATGCAGACGGAAATCAACGAGGCGAGCAGGTTGGTGGAGACGGCCAGGCGCGAGCCTTTGGGGATATCGTTCACGCGGCTGACGATTTCGATGCCGTGGCCGGGGCGACCGGTGAGGACCGCCAAGACATCGGCCAGCGGCTGGCCCGCGCCTTCCATACCGGGCGGCACGATGCCGGAGGCGATCACCGCAGCTTTCAGCAGGCCGAGATAATCGCGCGCGAAATCGAAGACTTCGGCGAGTGTGGTGATCTCGGCGGCGGCTCCGAGATCGACGCTGGCGAGGCGCAGAACCGGCTCGTCGATCACCCGGAACCAGGCTTCTACAGGCGGTTTGGGCGCGCCGGCGCCGCGCACGCCGAGGTCGATGGAAACGTTCAGGACGCGCGC
>Ga0182018_10004449_pt1 | contig 11777 bp, 9 predicted proteins | sample 812P2MmetaG_FD_120490 | JGI IMG/M metagenome (GOLD analysis project Ga0182018, IMG submission 120490) | Permafrost microbial communities from Stordalen Mire, Sweden - 812P2M metaG | ecosystem: Environmental > Terrestrial > Soil > Wetlands > Permafrost | place: Sweden: Stordalen | collected...
ACGTTTCCAGAGCCCCAACGCGCGCGTGCATATCACGGCTGTCAAGCCCTGGCGTTGGGACTCGAGATCGACTGCCTAGTGTGCGTTCGCGTTTCCGTTCGCCGCGTGACAAGTGTTCGGTGCCAAAGAACACGGGTCGTGACAAGTGTTCGCTTCCCGCTCGCCGCGCGACAAGTGTTCGGTACCAAAAGCGCCCATCGTTACCAAGTGTTCGGTGCTAGGTCGTGACGAATCGTGCACATTAAGCCCGTAGCTGCTGGCGCCATCGACGTCCTTCCCGTACTGGGGGCTTGAACTCGCGGTTCCTTTCGGTGCGACAAGTGTTCGGTGCCAAGGACGCAAGTCGTGACAAGTGTTCGGTACGATGTGGAGAAGACGCGTGGCCAAAGTTGAGGTTGACAGTCGTGGTACGCGCGCGCGCGTTGGGGCCCTGGAAACTCAGGTTCGAGTCGTACAGGCGGCTCAGGAGCAGCTCGACATCAGTGAACGCCAAGCCTGTCGGTACGTCCGGGCGAATCGACGGATGATCCGCTACGTTGGCATTGCTAAAGACGACATGCCGCTTCGTACTCGTCTGGGGGAACTGGCGGCGGAACGGCGGCGGTTCGGCTATCGGCGACTGGCCGTGCTTTTGCGCCGGGATGGCTGGAAGGTCAACATCAAGCGGGTTCTGAGGATCTATCGCGAGGCAAATCTGCAGGTCCGCAAGCGGCTCAAACGCCGTGTTGCGATTGGGCGCGGCGATTTAGCGGCAGCAGCGATGTCGCTAAACGAGCGCTGGTCGTTGGACTTCGTTCACGACACGTTAGAGAGTGGTCGACGAATTAGAACGCTGAACGTCGTCGACGACTTCACGCGAGAATGCCTTGCCATCGAGGTGGACACCTCGCTTTCGGGGCACCGTGTTGCGCGTGTTCTTGATGCGATTGGCTTCGTACGAGGCTTTCCGCAAACCATCGTGATGGACAACGGAACGGAGCTAACCAGTATCGCCATGGCATGCTGGGCTCGCGATCGAAAGGTGCGCCTTCACTTCATCCAGCCCGGCAAACCGACACAAAATGCATATATCGAATCATTCAATGGCCGCTTTCGTGACGAGTGCTTGAACGAGCACCAGTTCGCCACGCTTGGCCACGCTCGCCTAATCATCGAAGCATGGAGAATCGACTACAACACCGATCGACCCCATCAATCCCTAGAGAACCGTACCCCCGAGGAGTTCGCTCGGGGGCTACAAATCTTGCTACCTCTCCAGCTATCCGCGGCATAACTCATGGGTGCACGTCAAACCGTTAACGGAACGCGACGATGCGGGGGCGGAATCCCAGATCAGCCGGCGGTGCGGAAAATCTATGTGTGGAAATGGCAATTCGTTGAGGAGTTGCCCGGCGCGACGCGCGCGTACATCGCAGTCAAAAACGCCCCCTAACCGTATCGAAGCCAGTAGGCCAGGATTCATGCCGCTTGCCCGAGCCTCACGAAGAGTGCTCAGGAAGCAAAAACGCCCCGTTAGGAGCGTTCGTGCTGGGGGTGCTTGGCGGCCCCGAAAGACCCACCCGTCCCCTCCACCACTCGGTTTACGTCCGAGAACGTCTTGCGCCCCGGGGACTCCCGATTACTCACTGAGGCCTACTGACAGTTGCGCCGAGCGGCTGCGTCATGTTGAGGGCCTTTATTTCCGATCCTCCGTCAGGGTAATTCCAGAATCCAACTTCCGAGGCGGATGTGTCCGCGCCAACCACAATCCCACCCTGAATCCAAAACTGCGCAAGGGAGCTTGGACCGGACAGCATTACGGAACCAGCTTCGGTGCCCGTCGAGCCCTGGATAGAGAATCGACGTATCAGCGTATTCTCTTCATCACCGACAGCAAGGTATTTCCCGTCCCACTGAACGGTGCCTGGAGTGGTGAGCTTGGAGCCGAGGGCGATGCTCTTGAACTTTGACCCGCCCTTCGGCAATTCGGCAAGAAAGGCTCCTTTACTTTGCGTCCCGCCATCGACAAACAGAGCCCCGCTTGCATCGTAGCCGCAGGAATATAGGTTTTCTTTCAGCGCGTAGAGCTTGGGCAGATGCCAGTGATGCCGCTTGGCCGGGCGAAAAATAGCCACGCCCTCTCCCGCCGACGAAACCAGCGCCAGCTTTCCGGTAGTTCGATCGGTGGAGCAGCTCTGAGGAGAAGAAAACGGATCAGATATCTGGGCGATCGGAGTCGATCGTCCATGCCGAAATTCGTCAATGACGTCCACGTTCACCTGGCTCAGAAAGACATCCCCCGCGGCGTTCGAACAAATGACGCCGGTGCTCCCCCCGAGGCTGGAAACGAGTTTGCCGTGCGGATACGTGTAAACATTGGTTGCAAGATCTGCCGAAACGTAGAGCAGATCTCGACGGTGTAGGCTCGGCAGCACGAGCGATCGCTGCTGCGGCATCGCGCCCGGCGCGCCGGTCACCGGCTGCGACCCGCCGCAGCCCGCGAGCATTGCTGCGGCTATGCACCTTGTAAGCGCGTGGCGCAAAGAACTGTCGAAGCCATCGCGCGAAGCCACTTACCTCTGCCCTTTACTGATGGCGACGCCGAATGGCTGGTCAAAGCCTTTCACAATCTTCGTTGGATTACCGCCTGCGGGATACTTCCAATAGCCGATGACTCCAGTATTCGGAACAAAAGCGACTGTTACTCTCGATCCTTGTTTCCAGAACTGGCCGAACTCACAACATCCTTGGTTTAGGTCCGTGTAACTCACGACTTGGCCGCCCGCACCAGTCGTTTGGTAAATAACTCCCTCCTTAGAATCTTCAACGGCGACGTACTTCCCATCCCACTGAACGCCTCCCGGCGCTGCGACTTTCGCGTCAAGAGTAACGTTCACGAGAGAGCCCCTGCCATGCGGCAGCTCCGCGAATTGAAAGCCGCCGCTGTCGTTTAATCCGTCAACGAAGAGGTTACCGTGATTATCGTAGCCGCAAGCCCACGCTCTGTACAACGCTGAATCGGTATATGTTGTTGGGGAGCCCGTTGCGTCTCGAAAGACTACAACATCTCCCGAGAGGCTAGCTGCAGCGAGATTTCCCGTTCTAAGGTCGATCGAACAACCCACCAGCTGGCCCTCGTCGGGAGACAGAGCGGCAAGCACGGTAGTACCGCCATGCGCGAACTTGAAGGTGGCGGAACCCGAGGTGACCCAAACGTTTTGGCTCGCATCAACGCAAAGACCCGTGGGCGAGGTACCGACGCCGGTAATCGTTCCCACCAGCTTTGCGCCAGGATATGAAAAGAAGTATACGTCGGAAGTGCCCTGGTCCGAGACGTAGAGGAGGTTGTCGCGCTTCGCCTCGGGCAGCATCCATGACTTGCCACGCTCGGCGTGCGTTGCGAGTGCCAAGGCTTGGGGCATCGCGCCCGGCGCACCGACCCGCGGCTGCGAAACGCCGCACCCAAAAAGCATTGCAACGGCCGCGGAAAGGCCGAACGTGTAACCAAGATTTGCAACCCTCACTTGCCTTGCTCCCTCGCGATCGACTTGAGATTAGCGGCATTCTCCGGTTGAGGGCGCCGCCCCGCTCGGATCATGTAGAGTGCACGTCGAGACAACCCGCTTCGTTCCATCAAGTCTTCCATCGACATACCCTTGAGGATCGGAAGCCACTTCGTCACCCATTCGTCCCGTTTCGGATCGTCAAATACCGTGTAGACATCGCTTTCGCTTGGGACGCCGCCTTCTTCGACCTCTTCCAGTCTGTTCGATCACAGACGACGTTACCTCACCGAGAGGTCTCGCCGTCGATTCAAAAGGGGACCCTCTACGTAGCAAATGTGTTCCAAAACAATCGAGGAGTGCCGGCCAGATCAAGGCGATCCGTTTCAGACGATTGGCAACCGCGTGTCGCATTCGCTGGAAAACTCGCCCTTCGTGTACGCCATCCGCCAGGAAATCCGGAGCGTTACAGGCCATCCGGGAGGCTATTCGAGACCGCTGGACCCGGACTCCGTGACCCCACCCGCCCAGCTGAAGTCTGCTAGGTCAAAGGGTCGCAGTGCGACCCCGAACCCAAGCCTATTTCTGCTTAATAACCAAGTCGCTAGTTGATGACCTAAACGTGGCGAACCAGGAATACTAGAGGCTTTGGAAAGCCCGCCTGGGCGCGTCTTTTTGGGAGGAGCCTAATGCACGTTGACCGCGTCGTTATCCGAAATTTTCGTGGGATAGAGAGCGCTGACATCCGACTGCGGCCTGGCCTTAACGTGCTAGTCGGTCGGAATGGAAGCGGTAAGACCACCGTATTGCAGGCGCTGAGAATGCTCTTGGACGCGACCTTAGGGAGACAAGCGCGCAGCCTAACTGAGGGCGATATTTACGGCAACGAAAAGCTGGCGGGTCCGGCGAACGTTGTAATCGCAGCACGCTTCGGGGGTTTCGGCGACACCCCACGAGAGAAGCAACTACGTCTCCGCTTCAAGGCAGAAGATGAGAACCCGTCTGCGTGGCTCGTTTACAGGTTTCGGCCCAAGCTCGAAGCTCGGACGCAAGTTCAAGACGGTGCCAAGAAGTTTTCCGATTTGGCCCTCAATGATTATGAATCGGAGCGTCTGATCGGGGTCACTGTTGAGCCACACAGCTTAACATGGGATTCCGACCCATCTGATACCGCCCTCACCGACCAAGACCTGGCTACCATTTTCGTCGAAGAGATTCAGGCTCTTCGTAACGTGGTGGATGAGTTGCGCCGTCAACGAACCTCGCCCCTCGCGGAGCTACTTGGCACAGTAGATGTGCCGCTCGACGAGCAGGAGCTAGTGGTGAGCGCATATGCCGAAGCGCAAAGAACCGTCGAAGGCGTCACGGCCTTAGCAGAGGTCGCGACTGCTATCGGGGCTTCGTACGACTTGTTAACCGCAGAGAGCCGCATTCGAATCCGCCTTGGTCTTACGCCACCTGGATATTCAGCGATTATCCAAGACCTGGGAGTGTTCTTAACAGACGACCAGGTAGCCGATATGGACCTTCGCCGGAACGGCTTGGGATTCAACAACCTTCTCTACATCGCAATGCTTCTCGAAAGCTTCCGCCGCCGCGTCATCAAGAAGGAAGGCTCGCCGATATTGCTGGTCGAGGAGCCAGAGGCACACCTTCACCCTCAGTCGCAGGAAGCGTTGCTTCGGTCCATTGCGGGCCAGCCGTTCCAAACCGTAGCGACTACGCACAGTCCATACGTCGCCGTTACTGCCGGTCTAAAGGCGATCATTAATCTTGACCGCAGGGATGAAGTTAAGGGCATAAACCTTGTTGACGCCGCCAACATCTCTGCGGGAGAGCTTTCCGACCTTGAACGATTCTTAAACGCTGACCGTGGCGCTATTCTTTTTGCAGCCGTTGTCATTCTCGTAGAGGGTCCAGCAGAACAAATCTTAGTTCCACTTTACGCAACGAATCAGGGTCACGACCTTTCAAAGCTTGGGATACAAGTCTGCTCCATTAACGGCACGCATTTCGACGCATTTAAGAAGTTGCTCGGTCCGGACGGTCTCAATAGGCCGTTTGTTATTATACGCGACGGAGACCAGCATAGAGGCGATGACGAAACGGAGGCCGTGCACGACGACGGTCGTAACATCAGTACGACGGCTGACGAGTTTATTACAGCTACGACGCTAGAGTATGCGATAACAAAAGCCGACTCGCTCGCGGCTCTATCTGAGGTGGCCAAGGAATTTCGCAAGCGGAAGGTTGAGGGCTTGCTAACCGCTGCCATGCTGACGAGCAAGGTTGACGGTGACCTTCAGCTCGCGGTTCTTAAGGCTGCCGAAGACGTTGGTAAGGCTCGCTTTGCCCAGGCCCTTGGAAAGCTCGCTGGACCGCATAGCCTACAGGCGCCACCGTACATCGAGGCTGCAATCAACGCGAGTATCGCAAAACTTGGCCGTGAACAGGCCGGGCATTAGTGGTGCCAATAGACTTAACGGACGAACAGCGGGTAGCCGTTCGCGCACCTGGTAACACGTGGGTCATAGCCTGCCCCGGAAGCGGAAAAACTCGCGTAGCTTTGGCAAAGATTCTGCGTGAATCAGCTTACCTTGAGCCTCAAAAGGGGAGCGTGCTAGCGCTCTCGTTCTCGGTTAATGCAAAGGATGAGTTGGCCTCCCGCGTGTCTGCGCACGCGGGTCCCAGCTCGCGCCAGCGCGTTTTCGTCGCAACCATACACGGATTCTGCTTAGGCGAAATCTTAATTCCGTTTGGCTCATACGCCGGACAGGGTGAACTGCAGCTCGCGCTTGAGGGAGGGACTCCCTACGAGAATGCGGTCGCCGAGACCGCCGAAAAGCTTAACATTACTACGGCACGAGTCAAGGCAACTCTTGAATATCGTCGGCGAGCGCCTGACGGAAGGACGTTTAAGGGCGATACGGAGTCAACAGCTCGGGAGCATGAAATTGCGACCACATTCTGGGCCCTGCTCTTAAACAGTCGCTACGTTGACTATCCTAATGCCCTTTACGTCACGTTGGAAATCCTCCGCGCAAACAAGTGGATTCGCGAAGGCATCGCGGCACGCTATCCCGTGGTAGTCGTCGATGAGTATCAAGATTGCACCGACATTCAGGTCGCCGTAGTAGAACAGCTTGTCGCATCTGGAAGTAGTGCGTTCTTGGTTGGCGACCTCTTTCAATGCGTTTTTGGGTTCGCGGGAGCAGACGTGACAACGCTTCGCGCATTCGCTGACCGTGTCGGAGCCGCGCGCTTAACGCTGCACGGTACGCACCGGTGTCCTACACGCGTTATCGAGGTCGCTGAAAGGGTCTTTAGTCGTGGAATGGAGGCAGTCGGCGAGGCATCAAATCGCGTAAGCCGCGTTTTTGTTGACCATTCCAGCAGTCCACTGCCTGCGATTCGAAGATTAGTCGAGCTTTGCGGGCAGAATGGTATCGCAGCGGACGAAGTTGCGTTCGTGTGCTCAGCCAACTATCGAATTGAAGACATCGTTTCTGCATTAAATGGCGCAGGCACCCCAGCCGCATTTGGACGCTCGCGCGTATCAGAAAATGATTGGTACGGTCAACTCATCGAGTCGTATCTATTAGCTATGCCTCCACGCAGCGAACGCGACCTCCTCCGATTTACCGAAGCTGCGAACGAGGTTGTCGCGCGCTTTGCGATCGGACGTAAGGCAACGACTGCACTCAAGCGGTTAGTAGCAGGTGCTGTCATTGAGACTGTTCTCTCTACGGAGGCTCTCCCGGATGAGGAGTTAGGTCGCATTGCACTCCACATGAACGAGAGCATTATGACGGCTTTACAAAACTCGCAAGCGCTACAACGAAAGGACCTTGTCGAAGTCGAGCGCCGACTGTCCGAGGCGCGCAACATATTCGGCGCTAAAGCGGAGGCGAGGCGTGAACGAAACGCTGTCGTGGACGCTTTGCGACCTGAGGGAAAGGTGCGTGGGTACACTTATCAAGGAATCAAGGGCCTCCAGTTTCGAGGAGTTGCCGTCGTCGATGTTGCGAGGAACCTGCTGCCGCATCGCACTCTTGGGGACCTCTGGGGAGATGCCCGTCGCCTTTATGTCGGCATTACGCGGTCGCAGGGATTCCTGGCTGTCCACGCGCCTGCCGGATGGGACCAGTCAATGTTTTATCCTATCATCATGGGCCAGGCGTCCTCACAAGAGGTCATAGGAGTGCCACTGCCCGATTCTCTGAGAACCCTAGATGTCATCGTTTAAATAATAGGCAGCGTTTCCGGAGCCCCGCAACGCGGGCGCGCTTACGACGCGGCCCAAAGCAGTCCCTGGCGGCATGCCCTAGTGTTCATTCGGGTGCGTAACAGCGCGGCGCCACTGCGGGGCGGCGGGGTCGTGTAGCCGCGGCGAGGCCATTTCGACCGATGTTGCTTGTCCGGCGAATTCGGCAGGTCCGGCGGCGACGCAAGCCGCCGTGGCACTAAACCACAGTGTCATGGAAATTGTCGTGTTGGCGGGACCGCCAGCGGCCTTCCCCTGCACCGAACTACCCGCGAACGACCGGCCACCGGGATGTCGGTAATAAAAATTACGGATCGCCACGCGCTTAGCATCGGCGCCGCTGCAGCATTGCGCCGGCCGCGATGCCGTTTAGATCTCGGCAATCAAGAAGCACTCCGAGCGTGGCAAGTCGGTGCATGCTGCTGGACGCAGTGGGGAAACGCGAAGATGCGGCAGCTACTAATGCTTTCTGGCCGACCGTTCTCTCTGTTTGGAATCCGCGGCAGCGGCCAACAGGATGGCTTCATGGAGTTTCTCCGTCGCCTCTGGGCATGAACGGATCGTCTCTGCGACCCTGAGCTCGTTCTCAATCCGAATCGGCGCAGCATCGGCAACCCCGCCGACCAACACCTGCGGGCCGTAGTCTTTGGGATAACGCCGTTCGAGAAACCAGGTGGCCTGCGAACTCCCAGCTCCGCCAGCCAGCGCCCGTGCTGTGAGATTTCCGACTGCACGCGCGCGCGCTCGTTTGACGGCTCGGCAGAAATCGGCGTATGGCTTGATCCCCTCGGCGCCCTTCTTCATCCAGTCGTGAAAGATCGATTCGTCGATGCCGTTCGATTCAGCCGCGTACTTCTCGGGAACCGCGAGTTCGAGCTGTTTGCAGATTGCGTTTTCAATCTCAGGCGTCAGCTTCGAAGGTCTGCCGGGCTGCCTCTCACGTTTACTACGCACGGATGGCCTTCTTTCCAGTGAGCTGTTGCCACCGCTCGACGATGATGTCGCAGTACGCTGCGGAGATTTCGCACGCGTAGCCCAAGCGGCGCTCTCGCTCGCAGGCGATCAGAGTCGTGCCAGCACCGGCGAATGGGTCGAAAACGCGATCACATGAATCAGTGAGTAGTCGGATAAAAAACGTCGGGAGAGCAACTGGAAAGACCGCGCCGTGACCCAGAGCCTCGTGGTTCTTGCCGCACTCGATCACGTTCGAAGGGTAGGCAAGGTCCGTGGGCGGTGCCAGACGCGCCGGGTTGCCGGTTTCTTTGTATGATTTCCCCTGCGCCTTCGACGTCGCGACTCGCTGGCGATAGCCTTTCATCGCCAGCCCGTCGAGTTGTGATGGATGCAGGCCGCCCCAATCCGGTACGTCGTCGGTCTGATGCCGCACGTGCTTCGGACGCCACTTAATCTTCGGTGCGATCGCGAAGTGGAAGATCGGTTCAAATCCGTTCTTCAGTCGACCCTGAGGGGTTTTCGGCGTGCCGCCGTGCGACCAGTTGAACTCTTCAACAAAGCGCCAGCCCCAGTCGCGCACGAACGCGATGACGAGGTCTTTAACGTAAAGTGATCGCTGGCCCGACTCGGCATGCTCTTTAATGTTGACGCAGAACGAGCCGTCTGCAGCAAGGTGCGCACGCAGGGCATCGGCAACCCCGCGGAACCACCCGGAATACTCAGCCGGCGGTACCGGTTTGAAACCCGAAGCATCGTCGTAGTCGCGCTGCGCTGCGTAAGGCGGCGACGTCATCGCCAGATTGATCCTTTTCCCCGCAAACAGCTTCGCGAGTACGGCTTCGTCTTTGCAGTCGCCGCAGATAAGGCGATGATCACCGAGCACGTAGAGATCGCCCGGCCTTGTCTTCGGCACTTTTGGCGGCAGGGGTACCGCGTCGGGATCGACGGTCTGCCCCTCAGATTGGGAGTCAACCAGCAGCTCGTCAAGCCGCAAATCGGCGAACAACGCCGCGTCATCGGCCTTGATCTCTTCGAGAAGTCGCTGGAGGTCGGCCGTGAACTCGCCGGCGATGTGCGGGTTGTTGAGCGCGATGTTGAGCGCGCGCTCCTCCTTCGCATCAAGGTCGACCACCACGACCTCGGTCGTCTTGACCTTGTTGGCCCGCAGCACTTTGAGGCGCTGGTGGCCGCCCACGACGAACCCCGACCGTCGGTTCCACACGATCGGCTGTACGTTGCCGAAGCGTTCGATCGATTTCGAGAGACCAGCCATCGCGGCGGCATCGATGCGGCGCGCATTATAGGGCGCTGGCTTGAGATCCGCGACCGTCATGCTTCGGATCTCATGAGACACCGAGGCCGTGACGGGGGCGTCGGAATCGGTAACCCGTCTATTTTTTGACATAGCGAGCGCCGTTCCAGGGCGACGCGACACGGAGCGCCCTCATGTCCGTTTAGGAGGGTTTCGGTTTTCGAGCGAGCCTGGACACGATCGAAATTCGCGGCCTGGTGATGCCGTAACGCGGGGCCATGAGCGTAAAATCTGTCCGAGCCAGTCGGCAGGCAACCCCCGAGGGACCGGCTGGAAACGATTGCCCGCTACGCCGGACCGATGGCCAACTTGTGATCGTCGCCCTGACGCCGGCGGTGATGCGCCTGGCTCATGCTGCGCGGGCCATTCACGAACACCACAGGGCGCTCGAAACTCGCAAGGCCCAGGTGCCCGGATCCTCGGCGGGGGCTAAAAAATTCCGGACAGTGACCCGCTTCCTGCAAAAGGCGGCGCCGTAGCCCAAACTCATGACCCGAAAATCCTCGGAAGTCGAGCCGCAGGGCGCCCTCACGGGGCCGTTGGGGGCCAGCGACTTCCCGTTGCACGTAATCGATGGCCAACTCGTGATCGTCGCCGTGACGCCGGCCGTGGAACGGCTGGCGCGCGCCGCCCGAGGCATCGCCAAAGAGCGAGAGACGCTCGAAACTGGCCACGCCCAGATGCTGGCATCGCGGCGGGCGGCCCGATGATCACTTATTCGCATCGGATCCACAGGCACCCCAACGCCGGCCGCCTCGGGCGTTTAAGGGGCGATCGAGCAACCGCCCAGGCCCTCACGATCCCGATAGGCACGTCTCACCGCCGGCCTGCAAAAAAGCCGCCGGTCGAAACCTTCGCCGCGGCCATGGGTCTAGAGCAGACTGAAATTTCGAGAGACGAACGCGTGTTCGTGCCCGCCATTTGAAGGGACGAGTCGTGGACTATAAAGTGGTTTCAATAAGGAATGGAGGCATTCGGGCCGAGCAGCGATGCAAACGGCCTGACTGCATTTTCCCCCGGCCCACTATTCGTTTTGACTTTGATGGTGGGCGCATTGTGGCCACATGGAACTGGGTCGGTGTCCAGGCCGCTCAGATCCCCACCGGCCTGCGGATCAATCTGCAAATGATGCTGCTGCTGGTCCCTATGTCGTGCAACTAGCGGATGGCAGCCGACCGGTGAGCGGTCGAATCGAGGCGCCCGCCATGGTTTGGTCCTATGCGGCGGTCTCTTCTTCACCCCAAGAGGCCACGCTTGACGATCAACAGCAGTGGGCCAACGAAACCGCCCTACGCAACGGATGGATCATCGCACGACACTTCTCCGGAGTCGGCTCGGGCGCCAAAGGCACCCGCGAGATCCTCAGCAACCTCATCGATGAGATCGAACGCACACCCAAAGCCGCGCGCCCAAAGCGGGTACTGATGATCCGAATCGACCGCGTCGGTCGAATTGCACTTGATTGCATCGCTGCGGTTGCCCGTCTGCGCAAACTCGGAGTGTTGCTCCATACGCGCCAAGACGGCGATGTCAAACTCGAAACGGCCATGGATTCCGCTCGACCTATCTTTGAGCTGATCGCCGCTGAGATGGAGAACGCGGCTCGCTCCGATAAGTGGAAAGCCGTTCACGCGCGGCGTCGTGCTGAGGGCAAGCATGTTGGAAGTATCCCCTATGGCGTCATTCTCGTGGACGGCGAGGCGGTCGCGTTCGAACCTGAGGCGCAGCTTGTTCGCGAGATATTCCGACTTGCCGAGCAAGGATG
>Ga0182018_10004451_pt1 | contig 11775 bp, 5 predicted proteins | sample 812P2MmetaG_FD_120490 | JGI IMG/M metagenome (GOLD analysis project Ga0182018, IMG submission 120490) | Permafrost microbial communities from Stordalen Mire, Sweden - 812P2M metaG | ecosystem: Environmental > Terrestrial > Soil > Wetlands > Permafrost | place: Sweden: Stordalen | collected...
AGAGAAGGACGTGGTCCTCGATGTAGCGCTCCGGCTTGGCCGCCTGCTCAAGCAACGCCTCGGCGCCGACGTCATCTACACGCGCAGCGACGACACGTTCATTCCCCTCGAAACGCGCACCGCCATAGCCAACGAGGCTCAGGCCGACCTCTTCATCTCCATCCACGCCAATTCCAGTTCTGATACCAGCGCCCGCGGCGTCGAGGTCTACTACCTCAATTTCACCTCTTCAGCCGACGCGCTCGAAGTTGCCGCCCGCGAAAACGCCGTCTCCGACGAGTCGATCCACCAGCTTTCCGACCTGGTGAAGAAGATCGCCCTCCAGGACAAGATCAACGAGTCGCGCGAGTTCGCTTCCGATGTCGATCAGAGCCTTTACGCCGGCCTCGACCCTGGCAACCCAGGCCTCAAAGACCGCGGCGTCAAGAAGGCCCCGTTTGTCGTGCTCATCGGCGCGAACATGCCGTCGATCCTCGCGGAAATCTCATTCCTCACCAATCCCGACGACGCCGAAGAGCTGCGCGAGCCCCAGTACCGCCAGCGCATCGCCGAATCCCTCTATCGCGGAGTATCGCGCTACGTCTCCAGCCTCAATGGGGTGCGCCTGGCGCAGGCAGGCTCGCGACCATCCAGCACCGAATAGCTCCAAACATCCATCGTCCGAAACCCCACGCGCTCTCCTGACGGGAAACCTTCCTTCCCATTCCGGTGTCCGTCTAACTATCATCGAAAGACAAGCGATGCCCAGAACCCTCGCCACCCTCCTGCCCCTCTCCGTCTTTTTCGCCTCAGCGCTGGCTGCTGCCGCGCTCGAACCGCCCATTGTGACCGTGTTGCCCAGGTCCTTCGCTGGCTGGACGTTGGTTCCCGCGAAGGACGCGCCTGCCGCTCCCAGTCCAGCAGACGGCGCCGTCTTGCAGGAATACGGACTTGCTCAACGCCAAGCTGCGATTTACGGCAAGGGAAACAGCACCGTGATCGTTCGCGGCTGGGAGTTCAAAGATGCAACCGGCGCTTTCGGGGCCTTCACCTTTTTCCGCCAGACGGGCATGCGCACGGAAAGCATTGGCCATGACGGCGCGTCGATGGGCGGTCACTACCTCTTCTGGAGCGGAACCACGGTGGTCGATGCCACATTCGCTCAGCCATCGACTGACGAGCAGTCCGCCGAAAAGTCCGCTGTCACCGCACTCGCCGCACAACTTCCGCAGGCCGGTGGCGCGGCAGGCATCCCACCGAGCCTCCCGCATTATCTGCCCACGCCGCAGCTCGATCCTTCATCGGTGAAATACGCAATCGGCCCTGCCGCCTATGCGCGCATGGGCGGCCAGCTCCCACCCACAGCCATCGATTTCAACCAGGATACCGAAGCCATCACCGCGCAATACGGCCCACAAGGCGCGCAGGCCACGCTCACTCTGCTTCTCTATCCCACTCCGCAGATCGCCGCCGCTCACTTGAAATCCATTGACGCGCTCGTGAAATCGTCCGGCCTGTCGACGAAGCGCAGCGGACCTCTCGTCGCAATCGTCAGCGGCGCATCCTCCGCTACAAAAGCCCAGCAGCTTCTCGCCGAAGTTCACTTCAACGACTACGTCACCATCAATCATCCTGAGGGCTACGTCCCCGAAGGCGCGAAGCTCTATCGCCTGTTACGCGGCATCACCGTGCTCGTCGTCGTTCTCATGTCCGCCGCGCTGCTTCTCGGCCTTTTCCTCGGAGGCGGTCGCGCGCTGTTCCGCATGGTGCGTGGAAAGCCAGTTTCCTCCGTCGCGGAAGAGGAATTCATCTCCCTCCACCTTGGCCGTTGAACAAAAAAACTGTAATCGATGGCCGCCGCCAAGGCACCCTTGCACTCTATCTAGAAGAATAAGAATGGATTACCTCAGGAATCCGGGTCCACGAGGAGAAGATAAGGAGAAAATAGACCGCCTAACCCCGACTGCAGCTCCCTTTCCGTAAACAACCTGATATCAATGCCTTAAAACCGCCCTGGATTTTGCCTTGACACCCCCTCCGCCCGCCCATACTATTGCGCCAAGAAAGTTCTGATGGCTTGCCTCCGTTGGAACTATTCTCCCTGAAGAGAAGGCTGCCCTGTTGCCGGGCGGCCTTTTCTCGTTATGATCGACAATTTTCAGGCCGGATTTTGTCCCGCGTTTTCCACTGCCAACGGATCGCTCCATCGCGCCCCGCAATTCTCACATCGCCAGTTGTTCGACGGGTCAATACTCTCCAACAGCGGATCCGCCGCGCCGCATTTTCGGGCAGGTGGGCGGTTCAAAATCTTCTACCTTCTCTCTGGATCGATCAGCGATGTCCTGGGGAATCGGGCGCGCGATGATTTGCTTTGCTTTTTCAAGTTGGTCGGCGGCGACGAGGATCCTTGCGGTCTGCGAGCCAAAATAGGACGATGGCCCGCTCGACCAAGCCTCTATCCCGGCCGGCCCGAGAAGTTCGAAAACCTGCAGGACCTGTTCGCTCGTGACGCAGTCGCAGAGTAAGGTCTTCCAGGTGTAATCCACAGGCCCTTCACTATCGTTGAATAGAGCCCCGGGATCAGAAACTCGTTTCTCCGCAGCTCGATTCCATCCTCCGAAGACGGGCCTGTTATCAGGAGGGACAGCGGTCTTTCCTCCCGGTTCAGTCAGTTTTCGCTTCTTCATCTCATCGCGCAGAACCTAGTGCGCCACGTCGGTCAGATTGCCAAGGTCCTCCGCCAGATCGATCAACTCCTCATCGCTTTTCTCCGCGTAGAGGCTCGTCAGCCGTTGCCACTCATGTCCCGGATCGGTCTGCATCGGCAGCGGTATAGACCACGCCGCGCTTTACGCTCCCAAACCGGAACGATAGAATCAAGTTCAGCCTCAACGTGCCGATCCCCCTCTGCAGGATCGGCCGTCAGCCGACGTAGCTCAGTTGGTAGAGCAGCCGATTCGTAATCGGCAGGTCACCGGTTCAAGTCCGGTCGTCGGCTCCAGTTTCACACGCCGAACACGGGAATCCTCGCCGGCGCAATCTCACCCTCGTTGACCTTGTCTGAGACCGGATCCATCGTGATCCGAGCTTCACGCAGTCTGGCCATCGCATCGACCGTCGGTCGACCCAGCAGGTATCCCTGCGCCTCATCCGCGCCCAGCGACCGGATCAGTTCCAGCTGTTCCTCCGTTTCAATTCCCTCCACGGTCACCTTCATGCCCAGGTTATGCGCCATCGTTAGGATGGACTGAACGAATGCCCGCGTTTCCGGGCGAAAGATCAGCTCGTTGACGAAGGAACGATCGATCTTTATGGCGTCGAACGCCAGCTTTGGAAGGTAGCTCAGGCACGAATACCCGGTGCCGAAGTCGTCCATCGCCAGGCTGACGCCCATGTTCTTCAGCTCCTGCATCGCCCTCGCGGCGCGGTCAATCCCCATCAGCGTCGCGGATTCGGTCAGCTCGATCTGAAGAAGCTCCGGCCTCAGTCCCGTTCGCCGCAATATCTCGCGCACTCCCCCCACAAAAGTGCTCTGGGCAAACTGGACGCTCGATACGTTTACCGCAACCTGAATTTCCCGGCCCGCCTCCTGCTGCCAGCCCGCCGCGTCCCTGCAGGCCTTTTCCATGATGGATTCGCCCAGCGGAATGATGAGCCCGCTCTCTTCCGCTACTGGAATGAAGCTCAGCGGAGAGACCGTTCCCATATCCGGGTGGTTCCATCGTGCCAGCGCCTCGAAGCGCACGATGTTGTCATTTGTCAGATCGAACTCCGGCTGGTACTCGATCGAGATCTCGTCCTCCGCGACCGCCCGCCGCAGCTCACCCTCCAGTGTCATCCGTTCCCGGGCTGCGCTCCCCAGGTCGGCGCTGAATTCGACGATGCGGTTCTTCCCGCTCCTCTTGGCGGCGTACATCGCAAAATCGGCTTGCTGCAGAAGCTCGTCTCCCTCCGTCCCATGCTCCGGAAACAGACTGATCCCGATACTGGCCCCGATGCGGATGAGGTGGCCGTCGATCTGAAACGGAGATGTCAACGTCTCCAGCAGGCTCTCCGCAACCCTTTCCGCGTCCGCCTGCGAATGAATCCCGCTCAGGATTACTGTGAATTCGTCCCCGCCGATCCGCGCCAGCGTGTCCGATTCCCGCGTCCGCAAACGCAGCCGGTCCGCCACCTGTTTCAAAAGCAGATCGCCGATCCCGTGCCCCAGGCTGTCATTCACCGGCTTGAATCCGTCCAGATCGATGTACAGCAGCGCCAGCCTTCGCCCTTCGCGTTGCGCCGCCCTCAGACTGTGCGCCAGGCGATCCGACAGCAGCCTTCGATTCGGCAACCCCGTCAGGTCGTCCACCAGCGCCATGTGCTGCAGCTTCGCTTCGGCGTCTCTCATGGCCTCATCCCGCTGCTGCAACTCCGACAGCATCCGGTTGAACCCGATCACCACGTGCGCGATCTCCTGGCTGCCCCGCACCGATACCTGCGCGTCGAACCTCTGCTCGCTCGTCACATTCCGCATCGCCGCCGAGAGATCCCGGATGGTCTGCGCCGACTCCTCAGCCCGGGCCAGCGCCGCCATCTGCAGCCGCACCCGCTTCCGCAGCGCCCGCACCCACATGAGAATCGCCAGGATCACTACCGCAAAAAGCGCCAGCAAAATCAGCGTCGTCATCAGGGTCCAGAACGGCGCGGCATGGATCACCAAAATATCGGCCGGCGTGCGCAGCAGAATTTTGAACGTAAGAGGGTCATCCATCAGGAGCTGGTAAAGATTATTTGGATCGACCTGTGTCGAACAGACCCCCGTCAGCCGCAGCACGCTGCCGTTGCGCAGGGACTTCAAATTCGCTCCCAGGTCGGAAGTATCCAGCTGCGCCGTGAAGCTGCGCCCGCCTGTTTGCAGAATCAGCGTCGATCCCGAAGGCACACTCACTGCTGTCAGCAGCCTGCCCTCTACCGTCACCAGCATGGAATCGTCGTGCCCCGCCAGGATCCATTCCGCGTTCGTCACTTCCGGCGCGATCCTGCCATGGCGGTCCAGCGAGCGAAACACCGCATCCGTCATCACCGGCGAATACTTGCCTGCCAGAATCGGATACCCAACCACCTCGATCATCTCGCCCAGACTGAGATCCCCGGTTGCGCCCCGCACCTCCACCCCGCCGCTCTCATCCTGCAAATACAGCAAATCCGGCCCGATCATCGTGATCGTGCCCGCCACCTTCACCCTGTGACCCAGCCTCGCCCCCGGTGAGAAGCGCAGCAGCTCACCCACCGGTGTCACCGCCATGCTGAACGGATCGGCAATCGCCGGCTCCAGCACATCGATGTCCGACCGCGCCGCCACCAGCAACTGGTACCCAAGAATCTGCCGGTGCGAGTTAAATATGGTCCCGAAAACTCCGCGGATTCGCACTCTTGCGTCGTCCAGATTCTCCGCATCGGGACCAGCAACGAATGTCCGCGATGTCGAAACATGAACCCGCCCAAGGTCGGTCTGCAGATCGAACGTCACAATCGGATGATTCGGGTTGTCCTCCCTCTTCATCGTGTGCACCACGCCCTCGATGCTCACGTATTGCGAGTCCAGCGATCCCGCTGCCGCGCTGGCAACCGTCACGGCCCGGGGAACCGGCATCGGGCCCATCCCTTCCGTCCGCAACCTCGGCGCTACGATGACTGGCGCGAAGCCTCCAGCGCCCGAAAGACCCACCAGTGTCACCTTCTCTCCTGCTTCGAGCCGCAGGTTCCCCGAATATTTCACGTAGATCCCAGCCGTCTGGTCCTGGAAGTAGAGTTGCCGCCATATGGGATCCACATGCGTGATCGTTCCCCGAACGCGCACCGGCAGCGCCAGTGCCGCCTTCGCCGGAGTCAAATCCCGCACCGATCGGATGGTGTGCAGCGCGAAAGGTTCTCCCTCCCCGCTGTCTGCTTCCGTGCGATCCTCGGGAATCGTATGGGTAGTCGCATGGGCAAGATCGATGCGTAGCCCATCGCGGCTCGGAAATCCCTCCACTTCGATCGCCGCTCCAGGCTTCGGCATTCGCGACTGCGGAACCTGGCACGCGATCGCTCCCCACCGATCCTCCAGCAGGAACGAATCCGAAAATGCCGCGGTGACCCTCCCCCGCAAACGAACCCGATGCCCCAGGCCCGGCGCACTCGTCACGTAGAGTGTCCGAATCGTGTACAGCGGATCCTCCCTGGGCGCTGCTTTCACGATCTGCACATCGTCGCCCGAAGCCACCCAAAGCCGCTGCCACATTACTGCGCCCTGCGAATCGCGCGCTTCTTCGGGAACACCGACGATGCGAACTTCAGCGTTCGCCAGCTTCGCGGGATCACTGCTGGGCCTGGCCACAATCACCCCTACGTCAAAGCCCGATCCCGCGATCCCCATTCCGCCACGCCCCAGCCCATCCAACCCCGCTTCCCGCACGATCCCCGTTACCTCGATCAGCACCCCGTTCTTCTCGGGAGCTGGAAAATTGTCCAGCGAAGTCGCGGACGGAGGAGGCCGCTTCACCCGCGCAGACGCTGGCCGGATCCTCACCTCCTGGAGTCCAACACTGCTCGGCCCCCGCATTGGATCGTAACGAGCCGTCTTTCTCGCCTCCACGAAGACCGTCTCGCCCGTGTGAACGCCCGCCCCATCGGGGTTAACCGCGATCGCAACCGCCCCTGTCTCGTCCTCTATCCAGAATCGGTTCCCTGGGATATCGGCGTAGGTCACCACCCCCAGAAGGCGTACCCGGGACCCCACAGGAACCTCCCGAAGGTCCTGGACAGTACAGTGCCGGGAGACCGACCAGTGCCACAGCGTGCCCGAGCCCAGCGCCGCGACCACCATCAGGCTCGAAATCCCAGCGATCCGGATTCCCCTGGTGCCGATTCGCATCATTGAGATTCTCATCGGCGGATTCGCCTGATTCCAATATGCCTGGGGTGAATCTTGCGCTCAGATATCTGTTTCCGGATATTGCGCCCTTCCGTTAACCCCATGCCTGTCGCCACGGGCCAATTGCCCGGGCCTCTGCGAAAACTCTATCCTCCCCTCCCGGCCTGTAGACTCGATACGGCCAAAATCTCCGGCCGTTCACTTCGACTTGTCCGAGGCTAACCGTGAAATCTTTCCGCATCGCGTCACTGTTCCTTTGCCTTCTGCCCTTCACATCGACCCTGCGCGCCGAAGTGCGCCTGCCCCACCTGCTCAGCGACCACGCCGTGTTCCAGCGCGACCGCCCCATTCACATCTGGGGATGGGCCACGCCCGGCGCTCATCTCACCGCGCATTTCCACGCGCAATCCGTCCCTGCGCAGGCCGATTCACTCGGCGCCTGGAGCCTCTGGCTAGCCCCGGAACCCGCCGGCGGCCCTTTCACCCTCACCATCGGCGGTGACGGCGCCGACCTCACGCTTTCCGATCTCCTCGTCGGCGATGTGTGGTTCGCCTCGGGCCAGTCCAACATGGAAATGCCCCTCCGCGGCTTCCCAGGCAGCGCCGTACTCAAAGATGCCGACAAGGAAATCGCCGCGGCCACCAATCCAAAGCTCCGCCTGCTGCTCGTCGACCACAAAGCTTCCGATTACCCGCTGAATGACGTCCCCGACACCTGGACCATTTGCACGCCCGAAACCGCAGCTACCTTCTCCTCCGTCGCCTACTTCTTCGGCCGCGAAATTGCAGCGAAGGAAAATGTCCCCGTCGGCCTCATCGACTCCACCTGGGGCGGCACGCCCGCCGATTCCTGGGTTTCCATGGACACCCTCGGCACGCACCCTGACCTTATGCCCGCCTTTGCCAGCCGCGCCCACTTCGCCGACGAGCAGACCAACCTCGAAGCCCGGATCGCCGCCGAAAAGCAGGAAGATACCGCTGCAACCGCCGCCGGCAGGCCCTTGCCACGTCACCCCTGGCACCCCTCCGAAACATCGTGGCTCCCCGCTGGCCTCTACAACGGCATGATCGCGCCCTTCGCGCCCATGTCCATCCGCGGATTCATCTGGTATCAGGGCGAGACCAACTCCGCCCACGATCGAGCGCCGTATTACACCACGCTCTTCTCCGCCCTCATCCGCGACTGGCGCAATCAGTTCGCCCAGGGCAATTTGCCTTTCTTTTTCGTTCAGATTTCCAGCTTCAATTCGCCCGGCGAAGACTGGGGACGCGTGCGCGACGCCCAGCGCCGCACTCTGCAGTTGACCAACACCGCCATGGCCGTCACGCTCGACGTCGGCTCATCCGACAACGTCCATCCGCCCGACAAGCAGACCGTCGGCCACCGTCTCGCCCTCGCCGCCCGCCACATGGTCTATAACGAAGACCTGCCTTACGCCTCGCCGCTCTTCCGCCAGGCGACCTTCGAGCTGCAACCTGACGGCAGCACCGCAATCCGCGTCTGGTTCGACCACGCCCGCGGACTCACCTCCAATGGCCAGCCCATAGACGCATTCGAAGTCGCAGGAGAGGATCACCACTTCGTCCCAGCCCAGGCCCGCATCGACGGCGAGACGATACTTGTCACCGCAGCAGCGTTGCCGCATCCGGTATATGTTCGCTATGCCTGGATGGGATTTGTAACAAACAACCTGTTCAACGTGGCAGGTCTGCCGGCTTCGACCTTCACATCGGAAACCTGGCCGGCCGATTAGCCGGCCATCTACCGCCGCAAAAATGATCTGGGCTTTAGCTGTGAAGTCGCAATAGGTAGTTGTCTATTCGGTTGGGCACCAGGATTCACTAAACCCCGGCGCCCTCGTTCCACAGTTTCGATGGGCTACTGCGCCAGATACCGCGCGATGGCCAGGTCCTCCGTCGTGCTGCCGGTCGTCACATGCGTCACGCCGACCGCAACAATGCTCCCATTCGACTGCAACAGGAGCTTCCCGATGCCGCTCAACGTTCCAACCGTTGTCGTCACCGTTCCGCCCGTGCCGAACGTCGTGTCCAGGCTCCCGTTCGATTGCAGCCGCGCCAGCCCGAACTCACTGCTGGCAGGAGACAACGTCGAGAACGTCCCCCCAACCAGGATCCGGCCCGAAGCATCGACCACTATGTTGCCCACGCCACTCGACACCACCGTCGTGTCCGGACCGAACGAAATCGGCGCCGCCACAAACGTCGTATCGACGGCTCCGCTCACCAGGAACCGGCTAACAGCAGCCAGAACGTTCCTTCTGCCAAACGGCCCCTGCGTCCCGCTCTCCACCAGATACTTCCCGTTCGTCTGGAACGTCGAAGGATTGGTCTGCTGCGACTGCGTGATCGCCACCACCGTGCCGCCCACCGGAGTCGACAACAAAGCCCCCGACGAACTGAACTGCGCCAGTTGCCCCTCGTCGTTTACCGTCAGAATGCCGTCTCCGGAAATCAACCCCAGCGTTGTCGGTGTCCCAATCGACACCACCGACGTGAAGCCAGCGCTTCCGAACGAGGTGTCCAATGCGCCGCTCGCGAGATACCGCCCCAGCACTGTATGCTGCGGCAGCTTGCTCTTGAACGGTGGAAACGCTGTCCCCGCCAGAAGTATCTTTCCGTCCGGCTGGGCCAGCAGCATGCTCGGATCGGCCGAAAAACCTGACGGCGCAGGGAAATTCGTGACTACAAGGCCATCGCTTCCAAACGTCGTATCCGGCTGCCCGCTTACAGTAAAGCGCTGCATCGCGAGCACGAAGGCGCCGTTCACCTCAGGAATCGTCAGCACCAGAACATCTCCGTTCGCCTGAACCGCCAGCACACCGGACGAACTGACATTCGAATCCGCGAACCCTGTCGTCGCCGGCAGAGTCACCACTCCATCCGTGCCAAAGCTGGGGTCGACAGCCCCGCTCGGCAGGTAACGCAGAAGGACCGGCGTCTCGCCCTCCTCTTCAGTAAGGTTGAAGACATAGCCCGCCACCACAATGTCGCCGTTGGGCGCCAGAACGGCATCCACAAATTGAAAGTTGTTGGTGTTTGCACCGAAGTTGGTTTCGACGATCCCGTCGCTGCCGAACGTCGGATCCAGACTCCCTGCCTTTGCAAAAGCTGAGCCGGTTCCAATGCTGAGGGTGAGGGAGAGGACTAGGGCGGTATATCCGTTCTTCACGATGGCTCCTTCTTATTCCGCAGAATGACTGTCCCGACCCTACCCGCCCCCACCGCGCAGGATGTCAGCACAAAGTCATTCGACTGTCAGAACCGCGCCCCCACCGCGCCGATTCGTCACAGACTTTCGGAAAACTCAGGCATTGTTGTGGAAACTCGCGCATTGTTAACGGCAACGTATGTTACAAGGGCGTTTCATCACACCGGCGAGGAGCCAGCATGAGGGAAGCAGAACGCAACCCTGGGAAACCCTGGGTTGATCAGGCTTAGAGATGGGACGCCAGCGAGTGGGCTTTCGCCCGGCCTGAATGGCTCAGCAAATCCGCGGCAGCTGTTCCCCGAACAGCACGTCGACCACCCGCGTTCCGCCGACGGATGTTTTCATCAGCACCATGCCCGCAGGCCGCTCGACAACTTCGCCGATCATTTGGCTCTCCGCGCCCAGCGGATGCCGCCGCATCGCCGCCAGCACTGCGTCCGCAATCTCCGGCGCCACAATAGCCACCAACTTACCCTCGTTAGCAACATACAGCGGATCAAGCCCCAGCATCTCGCACGCCCCGCGCACCGCGTCTCGCACCGGAATCGCGCTCTCCCGCAGCACCATCCCGACTCGCGACCGCCCGACAATCTCATTCAGCACAGTAGCCACGCCGCCGCGCGTCGGATCGCGCATCACACGAAAACCCTCAACCGGAGCAGCGTCCAACATCGCGCCCACTAGCCCATTCAGCGCCGCGCAATCGCTTTCGAGCGCGCTCTCAAACTCCAGATTCTCGCGCTGCGAAAGTATCGTGATCCCGTGATCCCCGATGTATCCGCTGAGCAGAATCTTGTCCCCAGGTCGCGCACGGTCCGCCGAAAGCTGCGTTCCGCGGTCCACTAATCCAATACCCGTTGTCGTTATAAAAACCTTGTCGCCCTTCCCTCGATTGACGACCTTCGTATCGCCCGTCACCAGTTGCACGCCCGCACTTTGCGCCGCCGCGGCCATCGAATCCACAACGCGGCCAAGCTCCGCGGCCGCCAATCCCTCTTCCAGAATGAAAGCCGCCGCCAGATACAGCGGCTTCGCTCCGCCCATCGCCAGATCGTTCACCGTCCCGTTCACCGCCAGCGATCCAATATCTCCGCCTGGGAAAAAGATCGGTGTCACCACAAAAGAGTCCGTCGAAAACGCCAGCCGAACGCCGCCTATTTCCAGCACCGCCTGGTCGTCCATCTTTTCCAGCGTGGAGTTGCGCAAGCGGCTGACGAAAACCTTCTCAATCAACTCTGCGGACAGCTTGCCACCGCTGCCGTGCCCCAGCACGATCTGCGGATGCTCAAAGATCGGCAGTGGGCACTCACCGAACGGGCCCAGCGTGACCATCGCCTCATCGCGCTCTTCGACTTTGCCTGCGCTCATTGCCGCCCGTCTCCAATGCTCACCAGATCGGCATCCTTCAAGTGCCGCCCGTAGGCGTAATACGCCGCGCACGCCCCCTCTGCCGAAACCATCGTTGCGCCCAGCGGATGCTGAGGCGTACACTCCGTCCCAAACGCCGGACAATCGTGCGGCTTTTTGATCCCCTGTAAAATCTGCCCCGCGATGCAAACCTCCGGCTCCATGGTGTCGATGGCCTCGACGCTGAACCGGCGCTCGGCGTCGAATTCCAGGAACTCCGCCCGCAGCTGAAATCCGCTCCGCGGAATCATCCCCACGCCGC
>Ga0182018_10004452_pt1 | contig 11773 bp, 10 predicted proteins | sample 812P2MmetaG_FD_120490 | JGI IMG/M metagenome (GOLD analysis project Ga0182018, IMG submission 120490) | Permafrost microbial communities from Stordalen Mire, Sweden - 812P2M metaG | ecosystem: Environmental > Terrestrial > Soil > Wetlands > Permafrost | place: Sweden: Stordalen | collected...
AAAATGATTTCGGCTTCGGCCTCGCCTTGGGCGCGAATCGAGGACGCGTGGCCCTCGGCTTCGGCGATGAGACGCTGCTTCTCAGCCGCCGCCAATGTCTCAATCCGCTGGCGTTCGATCTCGGCGCCTTTCAACACGGTCGCGATGAGTTCTTTCTCCCGGCGATTGATTTCCGCCTCTTGCACTTTTACCTGCTGCTCTTTCTCGATCTGCTGGACCTTCACCTGCTCGGCAATCACTTGCTGCTGCATGATGTTGGTCTGGATGTCATAGGCCTTGTCGGCCTGCGCCTGCTGCCGTTTCGTGACTTCCACGTATTGCGCCTTCTTCACTTCGAGGTCGCGCTGCGATTCCGCCTGCTTCGCCAGCGACAAAGTCTCCGCCAGCACGCGCTCTTGATCCGCCTGCGCCCTGGCAACGGCGGCTTCCCGCTGCGCCAGCGCGCGCTTGATCGCCGTGTCGCGATCGGCTTCGGCGGTGGCGACGTCGGCATCGCGCTTGATGCGCGCCACGTCGGGTTTGCCCATATTGGTGATGTATTCGTTCTTGTCGCGAACTTCCTTGATGGTGAACGAGATCACTTCCAGGCCCATCTTGTTCATGTCTTCGGCGCAAGTGGAGCGCATGCGGTCGGAAACCATCTCCGGCTGCTTGACAATTTCTTCCACCGTAAGCTGGCCGATGATGCCGCGCAGGTGACCTTCCATCACCAGACGGATCAGGCCTTCACGCTCCTGATCGCTCTTGGTGAGGAACTGTTCGGCGGCCGTGAGGACCGATTCGCGATCGGATTTAACCTTGATCTGGGCGACCGCTTCGACCGTCACCGCGACGCCCTGTTTGGTGTAGAGATCCTGCTGCGGCGCCACGTCGAACGACATCAGTTCGAGCGATAGATCGCGGCAGATCTGCACCATCGGCAGCACCAGCGTGCCGTGCCCCTGTACGACCCGCGTCCCGCCTAAGCCGTACACGATGAGTGCCTCGTGCGGCCCAGCTTTGCGATAGAGCCTGGCCATTCCGCTCATCAGGAACAGAAGGACCATCACTCCCAGCCCAACGAAAATCCAAATCTCGACCATCCGTGACATCTCTGGCATAACGCCTCCGGTAACAAATGCAGTTGAAGAACCGTTTCTGAATCACGCCCTCTCTGACTCACATCCGCGGGGAAGTGCCTTGCGCAGCAACCCCGCTGCCGACGGCTGCGCCATCAGGTTGCGCTCTGCGATCCAGTTGTTGACCAGGCAGAGAAGCACCAAGATCAAATAGAAAAACACCATCAGCGGCCACCCAGAACTCGGTTTGTTGGCTCGCACGACATAAGCTGCGACGGTGAACAACAGGACGATGAATGCCATAATCCCAAGACCCAGGTACAGCGCTCCTTCGCGCGATGTCCAGCCGTTGGGTTGCCAGTTGGCGTCGAAATGCACCGCCATCCGCATCGGCAGCCGGTCCCACACCCGCCAATAGCTCAGAGCGGTAAGTGGCAGAGCCAGCCACATCAGCCAAATTGCCAGAGTGTACCCATCTCGCTTCATAAGATCTCAAGGCGCAACGTTTACCGTGGTCCTTCTACTGATCTCCCGACATCTCGCTCCACAAGCGGACGTAGGCAATTCCTTTTTCGTAGCGGGTAACCATGACCTCGGTTCCTTTGGCCATGGCTTTGCCGTCCTCGCTGCGTGCGCCACAGACGCGGCGCGTGCCCGCCTGCGAATACAGAATTTCGCCCGTGCCGCCCTCGCGGATGGAAACGCAGAGCCGGCCGAGCACGCCCACCATCTCGTAATCGGCGGGATCCATGTTCTCTTCGTCCGATATCAAAACTCTGCTGAGGAAGAAGAAAATGATTCCTCCACCCAGGACGCCACTGACCACCGAAAGCAGCAATCCCAATCCAACCCATACCGTCGAGAAGCGTGTAAGCAGATATCCAGTGCCACCAAACCACGCCAGGAACGCGGCCAGCGAAGGCGGATTCAATGGCGAAACGTTGCTGCCGCGGCTGGCTGCATGAGCGCTCTGCGCGGAGGATACGACCGATCCATGCGCAGCGGGCCCCTGACCGCTTGGGACAGGAGCGTGTACCGTTGCGCCGGTTGCTGGCGGCACGCTATGTCCATGGAAATGCGGCAAATGCAGACGCCCGAAGCGCGATCCTCCAAACACAAACGAAAAGAAGCTGAAGCAGAACCCGATCGCAAAACAAATCAAATAAAAGTCCGACCAGTCAAGCGGTGTCGATGTCATCGGATTCGCCTTGCTGCCGCACTCGCTGATCGGCGATGGTTCCCGTTGGCGGCCAATTCCGGTCGCAACGCCTCGAGCAGGCGGTCGGCCAGTCCCGGCGTGTCGAGAATCGCACCCAGTGCCAGCAAACAGCGCCGCGTGTCTTTCTCGCGTGCAGCTTTAATCAGCACACGGCTGACCTCCGGGTCGTTTGCAAAGCGCTCCGAGCCTTGCAACAGCCAGACATCGAGCTGGCCTTCGGTCGTGCGCAGATCCGAAGTCAGCTCCGCGTGATAGCCGTCGGGGTCATCCACCAGAAAGCCGGGATGCACCTTGAAAAACTTTGCCAGCAGCGCGCGCGACGACTGCGTCATGTGGGGGCGCGCCCCGTTCTCGATCTGCGAGAGATAGGATTGGCTGATGGTCTTCCCCTTGCCGATCTCTTTGCGAAGCGCGCGCACCAGTTCAAGCTGAGTCATGGGACGCCCCAGGCCGCGCAGCGATCCTTCGACCTCGCGCAGGTAACGAATCTTCTCGCCCAGCTTCACCGGCTACCCCCAAGTTCATATCCCAGATCGAGATAGTTATATTGCAATTTGCAATTTATGTCAAGAAATAGATCAGCAGCATTTTCAGCGGGTTGCAGAGAGGTGAAACGACAACGCCTTTACGTTTTCATTCGAAGGCGAGGAGAAGCAGGTTCCTGGACTGGCCCTCGACTTCGCTCCGGCTCTCTCGAAACGACGCTTTTGCGCAGACTTACAGACCGGCTTCGAGGCGCGAGCGAGGGTCGAGATAATCGCGCAAGGCATCGCCGATAAAGTTGAAACTCAGCACTGCAAGCATCACGGCCAGGGCGGGAAACAGCACGAGGTGCGGGGCGTCGAACAGGTGGGCCCGGCCGTCATTGAGCATGGCTCCCCAACTGGCGGTAGGCGGAGGGACGCCGAGTCCGAGAAAACTCATGGTGGCCTCGGCGAGGATGGCCCCCGCCATGCCGATCGCAGCCTGTACCACTACCGGCTGAATAATGTTCGGCAGAATGTGGCGGACGATGATGCGCAGATCGCTGGCGCCGAGAGCACGAGCGGCTTCGACGAATTCGCGTTCGCGGGCAGCGAGCACTTGTCCGCGCACCAGGCGCGCATAGCCGACCCACCCGCCCAGGGAGAGAGCCAGCACCAGGTTGAAAATACCGGGCCCGCGAAAAGCGATGAAAGCGATCGCCAGCAGGATACCCGGGAATGAAAGAAACGCGTTCATCAGGACGACGTTGACGAAGCGGTCGATGGCTCCTCCGTAGTATCCGGCGATGGAGCCAATGATGAGTCCCAAGGCAAGCGATGTGAGCACCACGCAACTGCCGACCAGCATGGAGATGCGCGCGCCATAAATCACACGCGAGAGGATGTCGCGGCCGAGTTCGTCGGTACCGAACCAATGCGCCGCTGACGGCGGATCGAGGCGGTCGGGTAAATGGATCGAGGCGGGATCCTGCGGCGCAATCCAGGGCGCGAACAGCGCGAAGATTACAAAGACGACAACCAACACTACTCCCGCGGCCGCGAGGGGATTGTGGCGGGCGTTTCCGGCAATCGAGCGGCGGAACGAGATGGCGGCGGTCGACATGCGCTAAGCTACAACTACCATATCTCGAGTTGGAATGTTCTGTAGTGATGAATCAGATCAAAATATATAGCGTCAAAGATTTGAGCGCGGCTCTTGCCTGTCAAACTCAGGGATTGCGATGATTGCCTATGCTTAGCCGTCTGTCTTCTCTGGCCGCAGTTGTCGCCTTCTCTGCCAGCCTGTTCGCTCAAAAGCCCGCATGGCAGCCTCCGTCCGGTCATCTGACGCTAAACCTCTGGCCCCACGGCGCGCCCGGCGCGCGGCCGAATTCGGGTTCTGAAGTCGACACCACGACCACCAAAGACACCCAGATTGCCGGTAAACCCGTCGTCCGCCTGGGCAATGTCTCCACACCAACGCTCACCATTTACGCGCCCCCGCAGAAGAACTCCGGCGCAGCGGTTGTCGTTTTTCCCGGAGGCAGTTACCGCATCCTTGCCATCGACCTGGAAGGTACCGAAGTCTGCGATTGGCTCAACACCGTAGGCATCACCTGCCTTTTGGTCAAATATCGTGTACCCGATTCCGGACCATATCCCAAGTCTTCCGCCGCACTCCAAGACGCTCAGCGAGCGCTCCGGATCGTCCGCTCGCACGCTGATCAGTGGCACATTGATGCCCAGCGCATCGGAGTGCTGGGATTCTCCGCGGGAGCTCACTTGGCAGCCGCGCTCAGCACGCACTTCGATCAGCGTCTCTACGATCCTATGGATGCCAGTGATAAAGTCAGCTGCCGTCCCGATTTCGCCGTGATCATTTACCCCGGTTATCTAGCGCTCGCGGAACAGAGCTTTGCGCCTAATCCGGAGATTCATGTCACCAGCCAGACTCCGCCATCTTTTATTGTTCAAGCCGAGGACGATCCGGTGCATGTCGAAAACTCCACTGTCTATTTTCTGGCACTAAAGAACGCCAAGGTTCCGGCCGAGATGCATCTCTACGCCAACGGCGGACACGGCTATGGACTGCGCCGTACCGACCTTCCAATCACGGATTGGCCAAAGCTGGTCCAGACCTGGCTGCAGACAATCCATGCGGTTCCTGCGGCTCTTCCTTAAAGTTCGCCAGTGGGATCTTTAACCTTTGAAAGTCCCGATGCGGATCTCGCTCATTCGTCCTGTTGAAAAGTCGGGAATTGTGCAATTTTGAACAGTGCGCCGGTCCCGCTGCACGCATCATAGGAGGCGCACCTTCAATTTGAACCGAATACTGCTTAGCGGAGGGAACATGAAAATTGCGTTTTTCGCAACGATCGTTCTGGCATTGATTTGCACGGCTGGCGCCGTCGCTCAGGATCAGCACGATCCACAGGTTACGTCGCACCGCGTCACCAAGACGAGTGTGCGGGGATACGTCCGAAAAGACGGCGACAACTACGTGGTGGAAGATGACAAAGACAAAACCCGCTACCGCGTCCAGAACTCAGAAGTGGTGCGGGAGCATGAGGGGCATCACGTGGAGGTGAAGGCGCGACTGCACGAAGACGATCACTCGCTGGAAGTCAACAAGGTGAAGAGACTTAACGACGAAGAGCACCACGATCACTAGCAAGGAATAATTTCCCGAAAACCCCAGCGCCCAGTCCGTGACGGTGCGACTCCGGTCCTCCCGGAGATGCACCGCCTTGTTAGCATCTCGGTTCCCATTTGTCGATCCCTCCTGCGCTTGCAAGAAAATCTAAGCTTATAGCAAACATGCCACCAGGCCGGGGTCTGTCTCGTTAGGGGAAACAAGCAACCCAACGAACAGTTCTAGGCGGTGGGTGCGGGAAAATTCCCAATGGAAATTCTTCACTGCCTGATCCTCGGATTCGCCACCGAATACAGCACATCCGTCAGGAAATTTACCGCGACATAGGTCAATCCGATCGCCAGGATGCAGCCTTGTACCAAAAAATAATCGCGGCTGGAGATGGCGTCGACCGTCAGGCGGCCGATGCCCGGCCAGGAGAAAATCTTTTCGGTGACTATGGCGCCGGCGAGCAGCGCGCCGAACTGCAGGCCCAGCACCGTCAGCACGGGGATCATGGCGTTGCGCAGGGCGTGGCCATACACAACCGTGCGTTCAGGCAACCCTTTGGCGCGGGCAGTGCGGATGTAGTCCTGGCTGAGCTCTTCGAGCATGGAGGTGCGCACCATGCGGGTGAGGATCGCGGCCAGGGCACTACCCATGGTGAGTGCGGGCAACACCAGATTGGCGAATGAGCCTGCGCCGGAGACCGGGAGCCATCCCAACTTGATGGCGAAAATCAGGATCAGGATGGGGCCGAGCGCGAAGTTCGGGAACGACAAGCCAAACAGGCTGACGACCGAGAGCAGGCGGTCGTCCCAGCGATTGCGGCGGCGGGCGGAGCGGACTCCCGCGGGGAGGGAGAGAAGGATCGCGACCAACAGCGAGGCCAGGGTGAGCCGCAGCGTATAGGGATAGCGCTGGGCGATGAGCCGCGTCACGGTCTGGTTGTAGCGGAAGGACCGTCCGAGGTCGCCGTGCAGCACGCCTTTCCAGTAATGGAGATATTGTTCCCCCAGGGGCGCATCGAGGCCGAAGGCGTGGCGCGTGGCCGCGATGTCGGCGGGCGGAGCGCCTTCGCCGAGCATCTGCGCGATGGGGTCTCCTGGGACCAGGTGGATGAGTAGAAAGACCAGGCTGACCACCAGCCAGATCACAGGCAGTGTGTAGAGAACGCGTTGGAGGAGGCGGGAGAGCATTAGTTCGGCTTCCGACCTTCCGCTTCCGGCTTCCGGTTGCACCAGAATCTTCGCGTTAGATCGTTGCGCTCGGCGTTACGAAACAGATTGCACGATGGTGCAAAAGCGAATAGCGGAAGCCCGGTGGCGGAAGCCGGAAGCCGCATTTTAGTCTCCGCCCTGCCTCGCGGCTTCGGCTTCGCCTTCTACTTTGGCGGTTTTTTCGATCCTCACTCTCGCGATGCGGTGGCCTTCCAGTTCTTCGACCGTGTAGCGCCGGCCATCGTATTCGAAGGAGTCGCGCAGGCTAGGAATCTTCTGCAGGCGCGCCAGAATAAATCCCGCCAAAGTCTCGAAGCCGGCGTCGCGCGGGACAGTCAGGCCGTACTCGGTTTCCAGGTCCCGAATGTTGACCGAGCCTTCGAGTACGAGAACCGATTCGTGTTCCAGCGCGGGTTCCTTGGGGGCGACATCGAATTCATCTTCAATGTTGCCCACTAGTTGTTCGAGGATGTCCTCGACCGTGATCACGCCGGCGGTCGAACCGAATTCGTCGACCACGACCGCCAGATGTCGGCGGCGATCTTTGAACTCGGAGAGCAACTCGGCCAAAACCTTGGTTTCGGGAACGACCAGCACGTCGTGCATGATCTCACTGATTTGCATGCGCGAGATGCGAATCGCGGTCGACTGTCCAAGATTGCTGAGGCGGAGGCGCATCCAGCGCATGAGGTCCTTGTAATAAAGCACGCCGACGATGTGCTCCGGGCCGCGCTGCGGGTCATAGACCGGAATCCGAGAATGCTGGCCCTCGACCACGCGAGCTAACGCCTCGTCCAGCATGAGGTCGGAGGGCAAGGAAAAAATGTCGGGGCGGGCGACCATCACTTCGCGGACGGTGATGCTGTCAAGTTCAATGGCGCTGTGAATCATCTCTTCCTGGAACTCGGGAATCTGCCCAAACTGGCGGCTGGCAGTCACGATGAGTTTAAGCTCGTCGGGGGAGTGGACGGCGCTTCCACGGCGAGTGGTTTTCTCGCCAAAAAGGCGCAGGACCAGGCCGCCGGAGCGCCGCATGAAGAACAGGACGGGGCGGGTAATGGTGAGGAAAGCTTCCATAGGCGCGGCCACGGCCAGGGCAACCTGCTCGGCGCGCTGCAGGGCCAGAGTTTTGGGGACGAGTTCGCCGAGGATCACGTGCATGTAGGTGATCAGACTGAAGGCGATGGCGATAGCGATGGTGTGAGCGTAGACCGCGGCGTGCGGAACTTCGTGGACGAAGCGGATGCCTTCCACCAGGCGAGCAACCATGGGCTCGCCGATCCAGCCCAGGGTGAGGCTGACCATGGTGATCCCAAGTTGAACGCCGTTGACGACTTCGTCCAGGTGCTGGTGCAGGCGCTGGACGACGCGCGCACCGATGCGTCCCGCTGAAATGAGCTGCTGGATACGGGTATCGCGCACGCTAACCAGGGAAAATTCAGCCGCCGCGAAGAAAGCATTGGCCGCCACCAGGAGAAGGATCAGAAAGACCCGGAGCAGCACAAAGGCGATCATGGAACGGTAATTCTAACATTTCAAAGCGATTGCGAGGGTTGTGAGGACAGCACCCAAAGGGTCACGAGGCCAGGAACACTCGAGTACGCCAAGTACGTGATCCTATTTACCACAAGCTCGAGCGGCGCGATAGCGGATGTCCTAAACTCTTTTCGTATGCGATGGCAAATTGAGCTGGGGTTTAAGCGATGAAAGACCCTTGCCCAAATGGGCCACGTGCCCAAGCATGACGATCACAGTTCTCGCGCCTGGCTCTATGGAAAATTGCTTATCACGCTCCTTGCCCAACAACTGATCAGTATCGGACAGGATATTTCCCTGGGGGCACCAACTCTCGACGTAGGGGGACATGTAGTCCATGGCGTGAGTTCAGTTTCGCGCTTCACCAGATCCAGCAAGCGATCGAACCGCAGGTCTCCAGGCTGCAAACGCTCTCTTCTTGGAATCAGATCGCCCACGCCCTTGAAGAGAGATCACGCTCCCGACAGCTTCAATTGAAGAAGTGGGATGCCGGGCTTTCTCGGCTCAGTACCACCATTTTGCGGAAGAACGCCGAGTCGACAACGAGTTCGCCACGAGTTCGCCAGAGGATCGCATCAGCAGTTGGTGTGGCTATATTTACCCGCACACCGGTTAGATAACTCGCACAATGCTCTAAACAGGCGGTCCCCGCGAGAAAGTCAGACTCCAAACCGCAGAAAAGCACTCCCTAATCTAAATCCTTAAGCGCTTGTGGGACAGCGCCCCATAAGCGCTTCTAACTGAAGCCAAGACCTTCCGGATTGCCGACCACTCAAAATCGAACGCACTACAACCGTCGCCAGAATTTCACTCTGCCATAGCGCTGTGCTGAATCAACTCGTGCGCGAACTCGCGCCGAACACGGCAGTCCTGGCCCACATTGGGTAACTAAGCTCAAGGCCGAACCCCAATGCATATCCAGTTGGACCCTATATCATGGATGCACCCGATCACCGAAGTCGTTTCATTGCTCTTAGACGAACGAGGAAACGACGTGGATCTTCCATGGGAGTGCCCAGCTTGAAGACTGGCCATGATGCCGCTCGCCGCCGATTCTGGTTCGCGATGTCAGGGTTTGTCATGGCGCTTGCGCTGCTGCCCTTTTCCTACAAAGTCGAACGTCACCTGGAGACAGCCGTTCACATCAAGGGCGGAGAATCCGAAAAAGTTGACCTGGAGCTGGCGCAGCGTTTCCAGTCTCCGTACGCCCACCGCCTGGTTTTGGTCATCAGCGGTATTCCCGATCCGGATTCAGCAAAAGGCGCAGACGCATTGGGCTTCTTAACCAATTCATTGCGGAGTGTTCCAGGAGTGTCGGGTGCCATCTCGAGTCTGGATTGGCCAGATCCTCTGTTCACTGGGAACAATGGCGGGGCCTTGATCATCATCGGGTTGGACCCGCACGATGAGACTGAGGCGTTGGTCCCCAAACTGAGGGCAAGAGCAGAATGGATGGAAGGTCAGCTCAGGTCGCAATACCCCAATATCAAACTGGAGATTACGGGTGAAACGCCACTGAACTTCGATCTTCGCAAGGTCAGCGCAGATGACGTCACCCATGCCGAGGAACGAGCGATGCCGGTCACTCTCGTGCTGCTGTTGCTGGCTTTCGGCAGTCTCGTGGCCGCGCTATTGCCGCTGGGAGTTGGATTACTCTCCATCTCGATGGCGCTGGGTGCGGCTGCGCTACTCTCGCATTATCTGCAGCTATCGATTCTGGTGCAGAATCTGGCGACGATGCTCGGCCTTGGCTTGGGCATCGACTATGCATTGTTGATGGTGAGCCGGTTTCGCGAAGCATTGGCCGAGGGATATGATCCCGGGCCTGCTGCCGATATTGCGGCCAGGCAAGCGGGGCGGACGCTCATAATCTCGGCCACGACAGTTGCAATCGGATTTTCAGCGCTGCTGACTGTGCCCATCAGCGAACTGCGCTCCATCGGGATAGCAGGCCTGCTGGTAACCGTTTTGAGTGTCATGCTGTGTACATTCATTCTGCCTTGGGTGCTTGGTCTGCTGGGGCATCGCATCAATGCCGCCAGAGTGCGTCTTCCAGCCAGACGATTGGAAACGCGGGAGAGTCTATGCGCGGCCAGTGAGCGGTGGGTGCGGTGGGGCAGCATCATAACCCGCCGGCCCTGGACAGCTCTGCTTGTCGCCGGAATTCCGCTGCTGACACTTGCATTCCAGGCACGGAAAATTTCTCCCGGGGTTCCTGACCATAACTCGCTCCCGGCCGCAGCCGAGTCGGTGCAAGCACTGCACACGCTTCAAAGGATGGGACGGTCGGGTATTGTGCAGTCTCTCCGAGTGGTCCTGGAGTTGCCGTCGCAGTCTTCGCTGCTCTCGCCGGCTGGCTGGCTTGCCGTCAGTCGCTTGACGAAGCACTTCCAGAGCGATCCTAGAGCCGAAGAGGTCTTATCTCTTCCGACTCTCACGGGAATGTCTGATACTGCGGATGCTTTTAACGATTTGCCCGAGCCAATGCGCAAGAGTTTTCTTCGCAGCGATGGCCAGGCTTCTCTGATTGAGTTGCTGCCCACCGCCACTCTTTCGCCCAACCAACAGATACGATGGATACGAGAGGTGCGTTCCTCCGACGTCGCGGCGATAACCGGCGTGCCCGGCGCTGTGCTGCGCGTCGGCGGCGTTCCCGCACTCGAAGCAGATTATGATTCGGTAGTAAAAGCGCGGATGCCGAGGGTGGTCCTTGGCGTCATACTGGGGAGCTTTCTGGCGCTCCTGATCGGATTACGTTGTCTATTTGCGGCTGTCAAAGCAATTCTGCTCAATCTGCTCTCGGTTGGCGCTTCATTCGGTGCGTTGGTTGTCGTTTTTCAGGAAGGCCACGGTGGCAAACTCTTTGGGCTCGACGGACCGACCGGCAGCGTATACCCGATCGTGCCGATTCTCTCGTTTGCCATCGTCTTCGGATTGAGCATGGACTATGAGGTCTTCCTGGTCACCCGAGTCCTCGAAGAACGGCGGCGCGGTCTATCCGAGAGAGCAGCGGTGATCGAGGGCCTGGCGCGGACCGCCGGCCTCATCACGAGCGCCGCGGCAATTATGATTGCCGTCTTCGTCGCATTCACCGTGGGAAGTTTTCTGGTCGTCCAAATGCTTGGCTTCACGCTCGCCGTGGCGGTGTTCATTGATGCTACAGCGGTGCGGATGGTTGTCGGGCCGGCACTGTTGCGACTTGCCGGCGACTGGAATTGGTGGCCCTTTGGCTTACATGGGGCCCCGGCAACGTCTGAAAAGGAGCTTATCCCATGAAGGCGAACAACGTTGATGCTCCGGTGACAGCTCGCATCAGCCTAATGAAGCGATTCGATTTATTTCACTTTCTCTCCGGGAGCGCTGGACTGGCTGATAGCAAAGTCCTTGCGTCCAAGATTTGCCTTTCCCGAGCCCCCTTCGATTACAAGAATCGAGGAGCCGGGCTTGCCCTGCAGCTTTGCCTCCACTTGCGTCGCAGACCAAACGCTGCCGACCTGCCGCAGCCCATAGTAAATGAATTCCTTCTGCTGTCCCGTCCGGCGAAGCGTCTTCACCCCATGCACAGGGTACAAAATGCCGCGGTCAATCCACGATGTTACCGAATCATAGTAAGTCCGGTCCTGAGAGCCGGACATGCTCTTAAG
>Ga0182018_10004453_pt1 | contig 11773 bp, 7 predicted proteins | sample 812P2MmetaG_FD_120490 | JGI IMG/M metagenome (GOLD analysis project Ga0182018, IMG submission 120490) | Permafrost microbial communities from Stordalen Mire, Sweden - 812P2M metaG | ecosystem: Environmental > Terrestrial > Soil > Wetlands > Permafrost | place: Sweden: Stordalen | collected...
GTTCGCGAGGCTCGTGGCAGAACACCGATCCTTTCATAATGTCGAATCGTGTCTGGACTCACGCCCGCCGACTTGGCCAAGGCCCCGCAAACGAAGAGTTTTGGAACCGCCGCTTTGCACCATAAGCAGTATCAACCTTGAACACATTCCAGAGTCAAGGTGTTTTTGCACCTCTTGTGTGCTCAGAATTATTGACATGTCAGCACAGTGGCGCCATTTCGCGTCCACTTGGGCCCACCAAAGGGCGCGATCCTGTCAGACGCCCGATGGACGGCGGTTTCAGGACAATAACCTTTTATCTTTTGCCAGGAATTGAGAAACTATTCGAGAGCTTCAGGGTTCTAACCCCGTATCGCCATCGTCTGTGCCGCATCCGTCGCAACGAATTCGTAGATTTCCTATTCGAGTGGTCTCTCGGTGGGCGACGCCACCGCCGACACATTCGTTCACCTCAAAACATCACCAACCGTAGCCGGAATTGTCGTGGATAGCCGCGCATCCCACAGATTTGCGGGTGCGGGTGCTAGGCTCAGCAGATCCGGGAGGCATTTAGACGTCTCCGCTGGAGTTGAGGCTTTCATTTTCTAATGGCTGGTCCGCCGCATCCAGACCGAGTTTTCGAATCTTTTCATAAAGCAGACGCCGGTGAACGCCGAGCCTTTGTCTCGATAACGCCCGCCACACTCTCCAACCGGAATGCGTCCCACGAGGGCTACACGCTTCATCTGAAGTTTGACGAAGCGTCGCTCTTCGAGTAGAGTTACACTACCGAAACTCGGTTTCTCCCGCCATTCTTAGCCTCATACAACGCTTTATCCGCCGCCATAAGCATTTCCTTCTCCGAGGCAGCAGCGGCACCCGCTACAACCGTGGCGCCGATGCTAGCCGTCACTGGAATCTCAGAACTCGTCGTAAGAATAGGCGCGGATGCAATTGCCAACCGAATTCTGTTTGCGCTTTGCTCAACTTCACCTTTGTTGCAAGCGGGGAGCACTACCAAGAATTCTTCCCCTCCATAACGCCCAACCAGGTCATAAGAGCGGACACTGTGCACAATACGGCTTGCAACCTCCCGAAGGACAGCATCGCCAGTTAAATGTCCGAAGGTGTCATTGATCTGCTTGAAGTGGTCCAGATCGAGCATGAGGACCGATGTCGACGTCTTCGCTCGTGCGGCACGCTCCAGTTCGCGATGTAGCAGGTCCAACACTGCTCCCCGATTCCAGATACCAGTGAGCACATCATGCGTCGCCTGAAATCGAAGTTCGTCGCGAGCATTGATCAAACCCTCCTGCAGCGTGAGAAAGCGCCGACCGACCTGCAATCGGGCTCGTAATTCATTTCGGTCAAATGGCTTAGTCAAATAATCGTCAGCTCCCGCCTCCAGCCCCCTCACCACGTCTTGTTTGTCGTCCTTCCCCGTCGCCAACAAGATGTACTGATAGGGGGACCTCTGCCGTTCGCGGATCCTGCGGCACAACTCCATGCCGTCAATCTCAGGCATTACCCAATCGAGGATTAGCAACTCGGGCGGATGCTCGTGCTGCAGGATGCTCCAGGCTTGGGCGCCGTCTTCCGCAATAATCACGCGATAGCCCCAGCTCTCCAACCAGGTCTGCAGTATCCTGCGGAACATAGCATCATCGTCGGCGATGAGCACATGTCCACACGGACTATCCGCCGCTGGTGCGAGAGAATGGAGCGTCGTCGGCTGACCAGTACTCATTGTCCAGCCCCTGAGGACGCCGCCGCTAGAAATTTTGTCGATTTTTGCTCGCGCATCGCTGCAACGATGGCAGAAATCTCAGGTTCAAAGGAGACGAATACCCGGGCTGCCTGCTCAAGGTCGTGTCTCCGGCCGAGTTCCTCCAGTTCGCGAGCCTTCTGGGTCACGTCCGGGATTCCTACATACCCCAATTCTCCTTTCATGCTGTGCGCGGTTTTCTCTATCGATACCGCATCTCCTTGAGCTAGGGCGCGACGCAATGCCTCCATATGTGTGGGAGCCTGATCGACGAATATCTCGATCACCTCATGAAGGAGCTTTTCGTCGCCCCCAAGCCGCTCGAGCATTTGCTTGAAATCTAGGCTCACCGGCTTCGCAGATTGAACTTCCATGGCAACTTCTCTGTTCGTCCCTTCGGCGTCGGTGCTGGGCGAACCCATTGCCTCAGCGATTGCCAATTCCAGCTCTCTGGTATTGATCGGCTTTGACACGTATCCGTCCATCCCCGCCTCTAGACAGTGCTCCCGGTCTCCCTTCATCGCGTGGGCCGTCATCGCAATGATCGGCAAATGCAAGCGCGTCGTCGTCTCTCGCAGGCGAAGACTCTTGGTGGCGGTGAGGCCGTCCATTTGTGGCATCTGGATGTCCATCAGTACTAGATCGAAGGAATGGGCTACTAGCAGCGCCAATGCCTCGGCCCCATTGTTTGCAATGGTAATCGCGTGCCCCATTTTTTCCAGAATACGGCTGGCCACTAGTTGATTCACCCGGTTGTCCTCGGCCAGAAGAATGTTCAGTACTTTACTCTGAGCAGCCGGTTTCGGCAGCGTTGGTGTCGTCGGTTCCGGGATCGTACCTTTTTGTCCCAGCGCCGCCAATATGGCGGTCAGCAGTTCCACTTTTCGAATTGGTTTGAAAAGGTATGATGTGATGCCCAGAGCCCGACAACGTTTGGCGTCTCCACGATGCGCCGCCGAGGTGAGCATCATGATCGCCATCATCGTGAGACCGGGTCGATGTCGGATTTTCTCAACCAGCGCAAAGCCGTCCATCTTCGGCATATGCATATCCGTCAAGATCAGCTGATAAGGTTGCCCTCCTTGCTGAGCTGACATTAGTTCAGTCAGCGCCTGTTCTCCGCCCTCGACGCCCGTGCTTTTCACTTCCCAGCGTTTCAAAATCTCCTGCAAGATTCGCCGATTTGTGGAGTTGTCATCAACCACCAGGACCCTAAGGCTGCGTAGCGACTCGGTGGGGACAATCGTCTCAACCTCGGGATGCGTCTGCGCAACTCTTAGCTGAACCGTGAAGTGGAACTGGCTCCCTCGATCTACTTCGCTCTCCAGCCAGATTGTGCCTCCCATCATCGAGATGAGGCGGGCCGAGATAGTCAGCCCCAAACCCGTGCCGCCATAGTTGCGCGTTGTGGATGTGTCTGCCTGAGTAAAAGGCTCGAATATGAATTTCTGTTTTCCTTGGGGAATGCCGATCCCAGTATCAGCTATGGTGATCTGCAGGGTTCGAACGTCCTCGGCTTCCCCTTTGGACTTCACTCGAAGAGCAATTTCGCCTTGATGAGTGAATTTAATCGCATTGCCTACCAGGTTGAGAACGACCTGGCGCAACCGGGCAGCATCTCCCAAAACCCAGTCCGGCACGTCGGGGGCGATGTCGCACAGAAGCTCCAGGCCCTTTTCGTCGGCGCGCAATGCCAGTGTCTTCAGAGTTTCTTCCAGGCAGTCCCGCAGATTGAAGTCGATCGTTTCCAACTCAACCTTGCCAGCCTCGATTTTGGAAAAGTCCAGGACGTCATTGATCACTGTAAGGAGCGTATTGGCCGACAGATCGACGGTTTCCAGGTACTCCCGCTGTTCCGCAGTGAGTTGCGTGTCCAGTGCTAGCTCCGTCATTCCGATGACGCCATTTAAAGGCGTGCGGATCTCATGGCTCATGTTCGCAAGGAACTCGCCTTTCGCGCGGCTTGCGATTTCCGCAGCGTCTTTTGCCCGTCTCATCTCTTCTTCCGCTTGCGTACGCTCATGCACTTCTCGCTGTAGTGCAGCTGTTCGCTCCAGCACGCGCGCTTCCAATTCGTCTTTCGATTTCTGAAGAGCGTGGTCTCGTTGTTGAATGCCCTCCAGCATCAGATTGAATGAATTGACCAGTTGGCCAGCCTCGTCGCTACTGCGGGGAACTGCTCGCAAGGAATAGTCTTGTCCGGCCGACACCTGTCCGGCGACATCGGCCAACTCCACGATCGGATCGCTCACAACTCTGAGTAACCGCGACGAGGCCACGTAGGTGATCAGGACGGACACCAACAGGACTGGAAGCGAAATTCGACCGAACTCTCGGAGCTTTGCTTGAAATTCGCCCAAGTCTGAGAGAATCACGATGGATCCAATTTCCTCTCCCTTCAAGGAAACCTTGCGTCTGAGGGTTACAGATTGCAGGTCAAAGTGAACTCTGGCTCCCGTCCAGCCGGGAACCTTAGAGTCGGCCGTCAATTCCGATCGGTGATACTCTGCAAAAAGCTGGCCCTTGTCATCGTAGAGCGCAGCGGCAACGATGTGGTGCTCGGCCCGCAATGCGCCTAAGAGTTCCTCAGCAGTCTTCTTGTCGTTGAAGGTCACTGAGGCAGCTGCATTCGCTCCCAGCATATCCGCCAACGTCGTAAGCTGCGTGACAGCCGTCGCCCGAAAACTCCCGCGCTCATAGATGGCGAAGCCGAAGCACGCCAGAGCCAGCGCTAGAATGGTCGCGCCCAGAGTTACGATCGCAAGCTTGCGCCTTATGGGTTGGTTCTTGAAAAGCATGGTCACCTTCTATTGCCTCCAACGACGGCCGTTGCCAGGAGCAACAAGCGTGAACTGATCTTCAGATTCGCGGTTTCGGCAGCTCCCTGGTTGATCTCAAATCGAATCTTTCGGTCTTCCACGAACATACGGATGATGCCTCCTTGGTCGAGGAAGTCGTCTGATTCCCCTACCGTTAGTACCGGCAGTTGGTGCAAACCCGAGATGCTCGCAGAAACGTTCTTGCTCTCGTCTTTGTCGATAAACAGCACGTGACAGCCCCGAACTTCTGGAACTTGCTTGATATGCCGGATCCGCACCACTCTGGTGGCGATGGACTTTCCCTGAACTGCCTCTTCCAGATCGCCGTGAAACGGATCCTCCCCCACAATGCAGATAACAAATGGACCACTAGCATTCTCGGGTGGCCATTCCACGAACTCGGCGAAATGAAAGAGAAAAGCTGCCTTCAGCCGGTATTCGGCAACTTGGGATTGGGCACTAGACACGGTCGGACAGATCGCACATAGCAATGCAACAATCACCCCGACGAAGAGTTTCGAGCGAGCCTCGACCGCTCCGTCAGCATAGTCCGAACCGCGGTACGAGCGGCCTCTGACCTTGCATACACCGGTTTGCCGGAAAGAGAGATTCACCTACTACCTCTACAGAAGTTGCCCTTCAACCGTTGAGCTGCATGCTTCTTGCTTCGGACGGTTTTTCCGGTGAGCCATTCCGACGTTTTGCGGTCATCAATGGGGAACGGCGCGGCACGACAATTCGGGGGCTTATCATAAGACGAAGACATTCATTGCCGCCTGCGTCCTTAGAAACGCCACGTGACCTTGGCATATGCGGTCCGCTTGATGAGATCCGACTGCACAGACGAGTCCGGGCCTGTGTACTCCAAATGCCGGTCGTGCTGCAAATTTTGTCCCACGAGACTGATCGAGAACCGCTCCCCCGCCTGCCAAGTTATGTTGCAATCTAGGCGCGTGTATGATGGGACCGCGAGCGCGGGAAGGGACCCGACAAAATTTGCGGCGGCATTCCACTGCAAGTGACGGGGCAAATTTACCTGTGAGCGCAATTGGGCCTCATGAGTGGGAACACTGCCTTCAGTCTCCGGAGCAGTCGTTAAGTCATCGCTTGAAACTTCCCGGTGCAGGTGCATGGTAAGGAATGAGTAGCTCGGACTAAGAGTCCATCGGCGAGTCACTTTCCAGTCAACCAACGTCTCAAAACCATGAGTTTCTCCGTAGAGCAGATTGGCGAACCTGCTCAGTACGACCAGATGGGGAGTTGGGTCAGCATCAAACAAAGGCGAGCCCGGTTCCACCGACACCAGGTCACCATAATGATTGAAAAAGATTGTCGAATCGAGTGAAATGCTGCTCGCCAACCGTGCACGATATCCTGTTTCGACGGAAGTTTCTCTCTCCGCTTTCTCGTTTGGATTTCCCGTATAGCCGACGAGCATGGGGATGTTGTTCGGCCCAGACAGCGCCGCCAGATTTACAAGAATCCCCGTATCACTTCGAGCCGGTGTCCGCTGGGCCTGTGAAACCGCGGCCCAGAGCGTGTTTCGACGATTGGGGGTCCATGCAATCCGGCCGCTAGGTTCAAGTCCGAAGCCCGTATAGTCATTGTGCTCAAGTTTTGTTCCCAAACTCAGGTACAGACGCTTCGGTAGGATTGTGATTTCGTCCTGGACGAACGAACTGAACAGCTGAGTTGTTCGACTGGCAGGAGTGAATGAAATCCTCAGCGTGGCAAGCGTATCGTCGGAGCTCACCCGGTAACCTAAACCCCATACAAAATCCTGCCTCGTACCCCAACCGATATGGTGCTGGAAATCGAGATCAAAGGTGTTCACGCCAAATCCGTAGGTAGTATCGCTCCGCGTGTTCCGGTCAAAATACACCTGCAGTGACGTCTCCGAATGTGCAGAGGCAATATGATTCCATCGTGATAACAAGTCCCATCCTGAATAACGGTCCCGGAGATCAAGAAGACCATTTATCGGCGGAGAAATCGAGACGACCGAACTAGCGACTTCCCCTGCATTTCCACTATTGGCGTCGCCTTCGAGCGTGATAGAGTCTTGAGCAGACGCGCTGGTGTCAAGCCGAAAGCCACCATGAACCATCTCCCAATCGTCGTTGCCGTTTAAACCGAATGGAGTCGGAAAATGGTTGCGATCGAAGCCATCCGCGAACACCCGATAGGACGTCGCTCCTCCGAGTCTTCCTCCGTATCGCGCTGCACCGAAGCCGTGTTCATAGCTGCCGCCTCCAGCAGTTGCAAAGGCGCCCTGAGTGTCGCTAGCTTTCTTTGTAATGATGTTGATAACTCCATTGACGGCGTTGGCCCCCCACACTGTGGCTCCTGGACCCCGTATAACCTCAATTCGATCAATGTTGTCCAGAAGTACATCCTGCGCGTCCCAGAACACTCCCGAGAGCATCGGTGTATACACCGTGCGCCCGTCGACTAAGACCAACAATTTGTTCGAATACTGACCATTGAAACCACGGATGCTGATAGCCCATTTGCTGGAGTTGATTTGGGCCACCTCCACGCCTGGGACCATGCGCAATAAATCTGGAATATTGTTGGCGCCCGAGCGCGCAATGTCCTCAGAGGTAATGACAAACACTGCTGATGCGGCTTCAGAAATCTTCTGTTCCTTTTTCGAAACCGAAGTTACCTCCATGTTCATCAGATCTTCGAGCTTTAGTTGCGTGAGATCTTGCGGCGATGCCTGACCCTGTACGATCTCACACGCTATTATGAATACCATCGCCCTGAGGAGCGCATTCCACCCTGAAATCATGAACCATCCCATCACTTTCTTCAGGACTGCAATGTGGCTCGATTTCATACGTTTGTCTGTGAATTGGACAGATTGGCGACTTGTACGGATCAGTCCGATGCCCGCAAAAATGCCTATTCGTTCGACGTGCGCTTCTGCATCGCACCGTTCGGCCATGCGGGCGACTTTAACTGATCTTTCTGATTGCACGTAAATGGCCGACTTCTGGCATTTCTAGCAGCTTGGCTTATTCGCAAGGACCTACAGACATCTGCGATCCGGTCCACAAAATTAGGGATGTACTAACTAACTAGCCGAAGGCTCCGCCCTTGATATCCGCTAAAAAGGATCAAGGCTTGAACGTGGAATGGAACACTGTAGCAACCGGACGCGCGGACGTTCCGCGAGGGCTCGCGCGATTCCATTCCAGTTGAGGAGTGTATGTTTCAGAGTCAAACGGGGCTCAATGGCATGCTGGACTTGATGGAGGGCAAAGCTGAATTCACGCCACCGGCTCATTGGTTTCCGAGCCCAAAAGAATGCATCCTCAGGGAGAAATATCGCGACCAATGCGGATCAGCTTTTGCGTGAGCAGGGCAACCAGCAGTTTCCCGTCTAACCAGGCCCGAGAACTGGGGTCGTGTGGGGTTCCAACAATTCTGAGCCGTCGTGTTTGGGCAAGTGCCCCAGTCGGACCAGGCTCTTCAATCGCTTGAATACCAACTCAATTTGCCAGCGCATCCGGTACCGCTCCATGATCTCCACCGCCGATGCATTGCGGTGAGTCGTGAACACAACCACGTACTTGGCCACCTCCAAACTTTCCGGCTTGGTGTTCATTTGCTTCTTACTGGCTTTGCGACGCAAGCGCCGATGAGCCTGCTCAATTGGGTGTTCGCTCTTCCGCACGGCACACACTCGGCCTCTGAACGAGGAAGTCGGGCCGTGCAGAGTAACCCACCACTCTCCGACCTGTCCCGCTTGGGATAGCCCCTGAAAAAAATCAAGAGACGGAGGGACGGTGGACCTGACGTCCCAAACGCAACAAAAACGGAGATCAAACAAAGGAGGGCCGCCACGTCGGCCTTGACTTTTATGACCTTCTCATAGAAGAGCTTATGGGGCGCCCACTGGCAACGCTATGTTTTCCAACTCACCGAGCGGACGCCAAAGTGGAACCTGCAGGAGTAGTCTTCTTCGACATTCTCGGCAAAGCATGTGTAGCAGCCCACCCCGACTGTCTCGGCGTTGTGCTTCTATGCTCCCCTTGGCGAGATTTGTGAATTTGCCCCTTGACTCGGTTCCCTATCTGCGATAACCGTGCCATCAGGCCTTTCCATGGTGGCGGAGTAGTTGCTCAGCATGGTCCCAATATGACCTAGCGGCTTTTTGTCTACAGGAACTTTACTTTCGTTATCCGAAGGAGAGATTTGTATGCTGCCATGCCTTGTTTCCCAATCTCCGCCGGTGATTCCTGCAGCTCAACGGTTCCACTCGGGTGTTCCCAATCTACCACTGTTCAGGGGATTTAGTTGTTAGGTTCAGGGCGGCCAATGACTTCAACGACGACTCTCAAGTTGCTGGTGATTGACGACGATGCCCAGAACCTCGAGATGATTAGGTTGGCGCTCAAGCGTCAGGGGCTGGAAATCATGACTTCTCAAGATCCAGAAGAGGGTTTTGAGACGTTCTTGCGAACGCGGCCGAGGATCGTTTTGCTGGACCTGGTTATGCCGAAGGTCAGCGGCATTGAGATATTGGAACGTATCGTGAGCGTTGACCCTGGTGTGGATGTCATTCTGATCACTGGACACTATTCCGCCGAATCGGCGGTAGAGGCGATTCAGAAGGGCGCTTCTGACTACTTGACGAAGCCAATTGAGATCGACAAGCTACGGTCCCGGGTGGCCATTCTGCTGGCGGATGCCGAGATGCGGCAAAAGACTCTGCGCCTCGATCAACAGCTCATTGATGCGTATCGATTCGAAGGAATGGTTGGTCGCGGCCCCCTTATGATGGAGGTCTACGCAAAGATTCGAAGGATCGCTCCCCATTTTAGAACCGTGCTGGTGACGGGAGCCACCGGGACGGGCAAAGAACTGGTTGCCAGGGCGCTGCATCGGCTAAGTCCAGCGTCACGAGGCCAGTTTGTAGTTTGCAACTGTTCCGCGCTGGTGGATAACCTTGTGGAGAGCGAACTCTTCGGGTATGTCCGGGGAGCATTCACGGGCGCCACTCAAGACAAAGTCGGAATGTTCGAACATGCCGACCACGGAACGATCTTCCTGGATGAGATCGGGGAACTTGCGCCTGCGGCTCAGGCCAAACTGTTGCGGGTCTTGCAAGACCGGCAGGTGCAGCGTGTGGGTTCACTGACCCCTCGGAGTATCGATGTGCGCGTGATAGCCGCTACGCATCGCAACTTGAAAACCATGGTCCGCGACGGTCAGTTCCGTGAAGATCTCTACTATCGCCTGGCAGTCGTCGAAATCCCGCTGCCAATCCTAGGAAACCGCCGCGAAGATCTTCCTCTGCTGGAAAGACACTTCATTGAAAAATTCTCTACCGAATACAACAAATCGATCGCCGGACTCGTGCGAAGGGCACAAACCCGTTTGGCGACTTATCCCTGGCCGGGAAATGTTCGGGAACTCGAGAATGTGATCGGCAATGCCTGCATGATGGTGGACGGAAACTTGATCGATATTCGCGATCTGCCGGAGAGGCTGCGGGGACCGCTCAATGAAGACCTGGGAGGAGACGAGACTTTTCTCTCTCTCGATGAAATGCAACGCCGGCATATCCTGCGCGTGCTGGAGGGTGTCGGCGGCAATAAGGCCAGAGCGGCGGAAGTCCTGGGCATCGGTCGCGCAACCATCTATCAACTCTTGGCGAGAATGAAGATTGAAGAGCCAAAAAAAGAGACTGCATAGCACGGTCGGCTGTTGGTCCCGGCGCTTTCTCTCGCCTCTCCACCCCACGTAGTTCATGCCGTGAGTTGTCAAGAGGACCATTTGCTTCTGAATTTTATCGCTTTTCAGGCGTTCTGCTTAGCCGTGGCAGCGTAGACCATCTCTGCTCTACTTCCTTGCTCCCACAATGCGGGCAAGCAACTGCAGCAACCGCAGGACGAGGCGTTTCCGATCAAGGCTAGCAACCACTCGTCCAGAATCTCACTTCACGATTTCCCGCAAGCTGGTTTCGAGCAACTTGGCGAACTGATGAGGAAGAACCGGTGGGCTGAAATGGTACCCTTGCGCCTCATCACATTGGTGAGCCTGTAGAAATGCTAGTTGTTCTTGCGTTTCCACGCCCTCGGCAACCACCCGAAGCTTAAGGCTTCGGCCCATACCGATCACTGCGGCCACAATGATCGTCTCGTCGGGAACGGTGGTAATCTGACGGATGAACGACTGGTCGATCTTGAGGGCATCCATGGGAAACCTTCTAAGATAGCTCAAGCTCGAGTAACCAGTGCCAAAGTCATCGACCGCGATCTGGATGCCTTTCGCTCGCAGCGTCCTGAGGATGGATGCGGTGGACTCGGCATGCTTCATAAGAACGCTTTCGGTTAGCTCCAGTTCGAGAAATCTCGGATCCAAGCCCGTATCCTGGAGAATGGCGAATATAGCTTCAAGAAAGTTTTCATCTCGCAACTGTATCCCGGAGATGTTCACCGCCATGGTACCCAGGGGCAGACCTGCATCTACCCAGGCCCGGGCTTGCTGGCACGCTTCACGAAGGATCCAGTTGCCGATCGGCAGAATAAGGCCGCAGTCTTCCGCAACGGGAATGAATTGTACCGGAGAAACCGGCCCTCGAGTGGGATGGGTCCAGCGTAGCAATGCTTCTGCGCCGGTAATCTTTCCCGTCTTCAGGTTGATCTTCGGCTGGTAGTGCACCACAAATTCCTGACGTTCCAGGGCGCGCCGCAGGCCCTCCTCGATGGATTGCCGCTCCACGGCCCGGACGTTCATGGCGGGCTTGAAAAACTGAACCGTCTGACGTCCATTCTCCTTTGCCTGATACATGGCTGTGTCCGCATTCTTGATCAGAGTCTCTGCATTTGCGCCGTCGTCGGGATAAAGACTGATGCCAACGCTGCAGGTGACGTGAAGATCGTGCTGGTCGATGAAATGAGCTTCGGCGACCGCCCGCAGCATTCTTCTCGCGGTGACCGAGGCATCTTCCGCGGTTTCCTGTTCGGAAAGCAGCACAACGAATTCATCCCCGCCCTGCCGGCTTACCGTGTCCGAACCGCGTATGCAATCCACCAGGCGTTTCCCCACGGATTGAAGAAGCTTGTCGCCGGTGGGATGCCCGAGCGAATCGTTGATGTGTTTGAAACCATCCAAATCCAGAAACAGCACCGCGACTCTTCTCCGGTGACGCAGCGCTAAGAGAATCGCTTGATTAACCCGGTCATTCAGGAGCATA
>Ga0182018_10004455_pt1 | contig 11759 bp, 8 predicted proteins | sample 812P2MmetaG_FD_120490 | JGI IMG/M metagenome (GOLD analysis project Ga0182018, IMG submission 120490) | Permafrost microbial communities from Stordalen Mire, Sweden - 812P2M metaG | ecosystem: Environmental > Terrestrial > Soil > Wetlands > Permafrost | place: Sweden: Stordalen | collected...
AGTGGCCGGCCTGGCCGGCTGGCGGCTGGCCTACGGATGGCCCAGCCACCCGGCGGCGCGGCTGCTGGGCGCGCTGGCGCTGGTACTTGCCCTCATCGCCGGCGGAGCCTGGCTCGCCGCCGGGCCGCTGCATCCGGGCTGGGCGCAGCGGGCGGGCACGGCCAGCTCGGCCAGCGGGGCGCGGTGAGCATCACCGGGGCGCCGGCCAGGGGCGGCCAGTCCAGGCCGCCCCGCCAGCTGCCGCGGCTGATCCAGCCCGGCGGCCCGCTGCCGCTCGCCGGGCACCTCAGCAGGTACGGGCCGGTGCCGCTGCCCGGCGATGGCGCCGCTCTGATCGCCGAGGCCGGCCGGGCCGGGCTGGCCGGCCGGGGCGGGGCCGGCTTCCCGGCCGCCCGCAAGATGCGCGCCGTGGCCGCCGCCGTGGCCGGCCGGGGGCACGGGCTGCTGCGCACGGCCAGGGGCGGCGTGCTCGTCGCCAACGGCGTCGAGTCGGAACCGGCCAGCGGCAAGGACAAGATGCTGCTGGACCGCTCCCCGCACCTGGTGCTTGACGGGATCGCGCTGGCCGCAGCGGCGGTCGGGGCGAGCCGGGCCTACCTGTGCCTGCACGCCGGGTATCCGGGGCTGGCCGGGCAGCTGCGGGCGGCCGTCGCCGAACGGGAAAGCGCCGGGATCAGCCCGGTGGGAGTCCAGGTCACGGAGGTCCCCGGCGGATACGTGGCGAGCCAGGAGACCGCGCTGATCAGCTTCCTGAACGGCGGGCCGCAGCGCCCGGCGTTCGTGCTGCCGCGGCCGTTCGAGCGGGGGGTGCGCGGGCGCCCGACGCTCGTTCAAAATGTCGAGACCCTCGCCCACCTGGCACTGATCGCCCGCTACGGCGCGGCGTGGTTCCGCGAGCTCGGCCCGCCGCAGTCGGCGGGCTCCGCGCTGATCACGGTCAGCGGCACGGTACGCGAGCCGAGCGTGCAGGAAATCGAGCTCGGCACCCGGATCGGCGATCTGCTGGAACGCGCCGGCGGGCCGGCCGAGCCGCCGCAGGCAGTGCTGGCCGGCGGTTACTTCGGCGGCTGGCTGCCGTACCCGGCCGCGCTGAACATCCGGATGACCGACGCCGACCTGCGGGCCGCCGGAGCGGCGCTCGGGCCTGGCGTCCTGATCCTGCTGCCCGAGTCAGCCTGCGGCCTGGCCGAGACGGCGCGCACGATCGGGTACCTGGCCGGCCAGAGCGCCGGGCAGTGCGGGCCTTGCCTGAACGGGCTGCCCGCGCTCGCCACCGCGTTCGACGAGGTGGCCTTCGGCCGGCCGGACGGCGACACGCTGGGCTGGGCGCGGCAGCTGCTCACGCTGGTCGCCGGGCGCGGCGCCTGCCACCTCCCGGACGGGACCGCCGCGCTCGCGGCCAGCGCGCTCCGCGTGTTCGGCCACGACCTGCGCAGGCACGCCGCATCCGGGCCGTGCCCGCAAGCCTGGCGGCAGCCGGTGCTGCCGGAGCCCGCGGACTCCGGCGCGGCGCCGTGAGCCACCGCCTGCGGGTCAACCCGGTGACCTGCGAGGCGCACGGGGTCTGCGCCGAGCTGTTCCCCGAGCGGATCGCCGCGGACCCCTGGGGCTACCCCATCATCGCGCCGCAGCCGGTGCCGGACGAGCTGCTCGGGCATGCCCGCCGGGCGGTGGCCGGGTGTCCCACGCTGGCCCTGCTGCTCGATCGGCTGGACTGACGCCGGCCCGCGCCGCCGCGGCGGGCGCCGGCCATTACCATCGCGCTAGGCAGGGCGGCCGGGTGACTGGGCCGGGTGGCTCCGTCCTGCCCCTGGTTGTTCCGGCCGGTGACGCGGGAGGCGAGCGGATTGGGTCCCCTGGACGGCGTGCGGGTGCTGGAGATCGCGAGCCTGGCGCCTGCCCCGTTCGGCTGCATGATCCTGTCCGACCTCGGTGCCGATGTGCTGCGGGTGGACCGGGCTGAAAACTGCGGCCCGGCCGCGGTCGCGCCGCCCGACCCGCTGTCCCGCGGCCGCCGGTCGATCGGCCTCAACCTCAAGGACCCCGAGGGGATCGGCGTGCTGCTGCGGCTGGCCGAGGACGCCGACGTGCTGGTGGAAGGGTTCCGGCCGGGGGTGACCGAGCGGCTCGGCTGCGGCCCGGCGGAGTGCGCGCGGCGCAACCCGCGGCTGGTGTACGCGCGGATGACCGGCTGGGGCCAGCACGGCCCGCTGGCGGCGACGGCCGGGCACGACATCGACTACATCGGGGTTTCCGGTGCGCTGGCGCCGATCGGCCGGGCCGGCCAGCGGCCGGTGCCGCCGCTGAACCTGGTCGCCGATTTCGGCGGCGGCGGCATGCTGCTGGCGGTCGGGATCCTGGCGGCGCTGCTGGAGCGGGAGCGGTCCGGGCTCGGCCAGGTCGTGGACGCGGCGATGGTGGACGGGTCCGCGCTGCTGACCTCGTTCCTGCACGGGATGCGGGCCGCCGGAGCATGGCAGGACGAGCGGGGCACGAACCTGCTCGACGGCGGCGCGCCGTTCTACGACACCTACCAGAGCGCCGACGGCCGTTACCTGGCCGTGGGCGCGCTGGAGCCGAAGTTCTACGCCGCCTTGCTGGCCGGCCTCGGGCTGGCCGGCGATGACGGCCTGCCCGGCCAGTACGACCGGGCCGGCTGGCCGGTGCTGCGGGCCCGGCTGGCCGGCGCCTTCCGCGGCCGCACCCAGGCCGAGTGGGGCGAGGTGTTCGCCGGCACCGATGCCTGCGTGGCGCCCGTGCTCAGCCCGGCCGAGGCGCCCGCGCATCCGCACAACGCCGCGCGCGGGACGTTCATCGAGGTTGGCGGGGTGGTGCAGCCCGCCCCGGCGCCGCGTTTCGGCCGGACGGCGGCCGGGCTGCCGCAGCCGCCGCCCCGGCCCGGCGCGGACACCGACGCGGTGCTCGCCGGGCTCGGTTATGGCGCGGCGCAGATCGCCGGCCTGCGGGCGCGCGGCGTAGCGGGCTGATACCGCCGCCGGGCTGGCAGCTCAGCCCTGGCGAAGGCCCTTGCGCACGTACAGCCGCAGGTCATGCGTGTGATTGGCGACATGCACGAAGTGGGCCTTGAAGTAGGCCCGCAGCGCCGGGTTCCAGGCGATCCGGAGCCGGCTGAGGCCGGTCAGCCAGACGTACTGGGCGTGCGCGAACGCCGAGTGCCACATCGCGGCCACGGCCGGGACCCGGCCGGCGCCGGTGAGCGCGCCGCGCCCGTTGGAGAGGGCGTAGTTGGCGCCGGTGCCGTCGTCGATGACCGGGCAGCCGGGCACGCTGGAGAGGAACCGGTTGGTAACGATCGTGTAGGCCGAGTTGTCGGCCAGCACGCAGGCTCCCGGCGGGATGATCTGCCGGCCCACCGCGATCATGGCCACCGGCGCGTCGGGCTCCAGCTTGCTTTCGAAGGCGACCTGGCTCCAGGTACCGACGGCGAGGAGCACCGCGGCCAGTCCCACGGCAGTCCAGGTCAGCAGCTGGCCGGCTGGCGACCCGCCGGACCGCGGCCGGGCGACCCGCGGCCGGGCGGCCCGGTGCCCGGCGGCCCCGGGCGCATCCCCGCCGGGCACATCGCCGCCCGGCACATCGCCGCCAAGCGCATCGATGCCAGGCCGGCCGGCGCCGGGCGCATCGGCGCCAGGCACACCGGCCCGGGACTGCGCCGCGGCGGATCCGTCCGCCCTGGCCCGGATCGCGGCCATCGCCCTGGCCGCCGGCAAGGCCATGGACAGGCCCACGAAGGGGGCCAGGAAGCCGGAGAAGTGATAGTGGAATTGCGCGGGCCAGAGGAAGATCGCCACCACGGCGGCGGTCGACGCGAAGGCGAACCACTCAATGGGGGGCGGCAGCTTCCTGGTCAGCAGCAGCGCGACCACGCAGGCCACGATCACGAACGCGATGATGAGGGCGATGACGCCTACTACGTACAGGTGCCTGACCTGCGGCTCGTTGGCGAATCCGCTCATCTGCCGCAGCCGGTACCACAGCGGCATCCGGACCGCGTTGACCCTGCCGCCCACCTGGGCCACGATCACGCTTTTGTAGAACATCCGCGGCGCGAGCGCGGCGAACGGCAGCACGGGGATCACGAAGCCGGCCGCGACTCCGCCGAGGAAGGCGGCCATCCGCCGCGGCCACCGCAGGCCGAGTGCCAGCACGATCAGCACCGGGATGATCGCCCAGGCTTCCACCACGCCGGCGAACCCGAACGCGGCACCGCCCCAGATCAGCCGCCGGCGGCTGCCGGTGATCTGGTCACCGTCGAACACGGCCACGGCCCCGGCCAGGCAGAACAGCACCAGCCATGGCTCCACCAGCAGCGTGTGGGCGGAGGCGACGCTGTCCGGGTAGATGGCCACGACCCCGCAGGCGATCAGCGCGGCCAGCACTCCCCGGTGCCGGACGAGCAGGCCGGCCAGCGCCACTCCGGCAGCGCCGGCCAGCATCGTGGCGATCCGGGCGACCGCAAGTCCCCAGTCGGTGCCGATCACCCTGGCCAGCAGCGCGACCGGGGTCATCAGCAGCGTGATGCCCGGCGGCTGCACGAACACGAAGTCGCGGTAGGGCAGCATGCCGTGCACCAGGCGCACCGCGCTGCCGAAATACGACCCGTCGTCGTACTCCGTCACACCGAGCAGGTAGCCGGGCCTGGTCAGGTAGAACAGCCGGAGGCCGAGAGCGAGCAGCGTCACGGCGGCGATGACGATGGTGACCGGCGTGAGCCACCCGGGCTGGCGCGCGGCCGGCTGCCCGGCCTGGCCCGCCTCTCCGGTGGCTGCCGACGCTGTCACTTGCGCTCTGCTCACAGGGGGCAACTCTAGGCCAGGTCGAACTCGCCGTCCTTCACGCCGGCCACAAATGCGTGCCATTCGTCTGGCGTGAAGATCAGCTTCGGCCCGTCCGGGTGCTTGGCGTCGCGAACCGTGATCACGTGGTCGCTGTTCTCCTTCGAGCCCGCCTCGGCGGCGACCTCGACTCCTTCGCCGACTCCTTCGCCGTCAGCGGCGGTGAAGCCGCTCGCGCCCTGCCCGGCGCTGGTCACGTCCATCTGCGACAGTCAACTCCCTGGTCCGTGGTCTGCTGCGGCGCGCGGCTGCCAGCGCCTCCGAGGGAGCGTACCGAAGGAAGCGCTGGCAAGCCGCCGCCCCGCGGCAATCTGCTCAGTGCGCGACCGCCAGCTGCACCACCTTGAGGATCACCAGTCCCACGGCGGCGACCAGGTAGCACCGCAGGCTGATCATGCCGAGCCTGCGTCCCGGTGACCAGGCTGGCCGGCGCAGCAAGGCGAGCGGCGGCATCCGCCAGCTGAGCCGCTCCGCGGCTAGCGCCGCGCGGGCGCCTGCGGCGGCTGCCGGGCGGGCGGGCCGCCGCCGGGCCGGGATCCACCGCGATAGCAGCCAGCTGCAGGCGCCGCCGAGGCCGAGCACGGTCCCGCCGGTCAGCCCGGCGGCGAGTTGCCGGCCGCTCAGATGCGGGAACAAGGTGGCCACCGTGAGTGTCATCGAGAGCAGTACCAGGATGCCGACGATGAACCCGGCGATCCCGTTCAGCCAGGGCCTGTTTACCCAAGGCCCGAGTATCTCCTTGTCGTTGCAGAGCAGGATGAGGATGACGGTGGCCGCGGGCAGCAGGATCCCGGCGAGTGCCTGCACCCCCTCGGTGATCAGGCCGAGCGGCACGCCCGGGATCAGCACGACTGCGCCGGCCGCGGCGAGGAAGCACGCGTACAGGCTGTAGAACAGCGGCGCTTCTGCGATGCTCCGGTGCAGGGAGTGCCGCGCGCCGGCCATGTCGCCGAGGGCATACGAGGTGGCCAGCGTGATCGCGGCCGCGCCGATCAGCGAGGCGTCCAGCAGCAGCACGGCGAACAGCGCGCCCGCGTGGTGGCCGACCGTTTGCGCGAGGCCGGCCGCTACGGCTCCCGCGTTGGTGAAGTGGCCGTGCAGCCGGGTTCCGGCGAAACCGAACGCGGTCACGGCGATGAGCGCTACCGCGCCGATGACCACCGCGAACGAGCCGATCACCGTGTCCGCCCGCTCGTAGGAGATCCACCGCGGGGTGATCCGCTTGTCCACCACGTTGGACTGCTGGAAGAACAGCTGCCACGGCGCGACCGTGGTGCCCACGATCGCGATGACCAGCAGCAGCACGCCGGCATTGAGCCCGCCGGGCAGCCCCGGGACGGCCAGGCCGCGGATCACCGGGCCGGCCTTGACGTGCGCGGTGAGCACCAGCGGGATGATCAGCACGTTGATGGCGATCAGCGCGTACATCCAGCGCTCCCAGCGCCGGTAGCTGCCGGTAATGGTGAAGCCGACCAGCAGGCCGGCCGCGCCGGTGACGCTGAGCCAGCGCGGCACGCCGAAGTAGCTGCCGGCCAGCGCGACGCCGATGAACTCGGTGACGATGGTGAGCCCGTTCACGAGCACGAGGTCACCGACGGAGAAGGCGGCCCACAGCCGGCCGAACCGCTCATGGATGAGCCTGGCGTGGCCGACCCCGGTGACCGCGCCGAGCCTGACCACCATCTCCTGGTTGACCACGAGCACGGGGATCAGCAGCGCCAGTACCCACAGCAGCCGGGTGCCGTAGTCCTGCCCGGCCTGGGCGTAGGTGGAGACCCCGCCGGCGTCGTTGTCGCCGAACATCACGATCAGGCCGGGGCCCATGATCGCCAGCAGGCAGCGCAGCCGCCGGCCCCAGCTGGCCGGCTCGTCGTGGGCACCTGCCTGCAGGGTGCCGAAGGCGCCCTTGATGTCGCCGCGGTACGCAGTGTCCGCGGCGGCCAGGCTGCTGGCCGGGGCGGGTGCGGTCGCGGCGGGCGCAGTCGCGGTTGGTGCAGTCGCGGTGAGTGCCCCGGTGGAGGGAGCACCGCCGGATCGGTCCGTGACGGCCGGACCGGAAAGAGTCGCCGAGGCCCCGGCAAACGCGGGCGTCATGATGCGCCTGGGCAGCCTGACGGCAGCCGCCAGGCGCTCTCGCGGAGCTGAGGAAAGCAGGAAGCGTGACATGACAGTCTCCCGACTGCCCTTGCGGGCTTCGGGCACAGACCCGGCACCACCGACCGAAAGCAGGTCATCATCTGACGCCGCGCGCGGTGCGGGCGCGGTCAGGTAACCAAGGCGCTGAGCGGGCATTCGCCGGAGTCAGCTACCGCCGCTCAGTCACGGCGGGCAGCAGTCAGCCAGCGATCCCTTGCTCAGGCTGAGGGCCGGCACCCGGTGAATCCCGGGGCGGCCGATGCGGTCAGCGCTGCGAGGTCTGCGCGGATTCGTGAGGATCGCTCGAACTGCCGCTGGTACTTTCGCCTGGCATGATCCCCACCTCCTCCGCTCGGGGCCGACTCGGCTGTCCTGGCCGGGCGACAGCCAAGACACGGCTTTCAGGCTAGCCGAGCGCACGCAATTGCGGCAACGGGGCACCATGCGCCGGCCGCCCGGGCGGGGTCAGGTGCCTGGTATCAGGTACTGCCGAGGCGGACAGCGGCTACCACCAGCAGCACTACGGCCACCACCATGTAGGCGCGCAGTAGCAGCACGCTGAGCTTGGTCCCCGGTGACCAGTCGACCGGCTTAAGCAGCGCAAGCGGCGGCATCCGCCAGTTATTGCGCTGCGCGCGGGACATCCCGGCCCCCGGGCGGACGCGCGGTCCCTGGCGCTTGCGGACGATCCGCAGCCGGATGGCTGCGGCGGTCAGCCCGGCGGCCAGGATGGCGGCCAGCCAGGCCAGGGTGACGGCGGCGTTGAGGTGAGTGAACAGCGTGGTGGCGACCAGGGTGCCCGACAGCATTACCAGGACGCCCACGATCACGCTCGCGAGCATGTTCAGCCAGAGCGGGTTGACCCACGGGCCGAGCACTTCCCGGTCGTTGCAGAGCAGCAGCAAGAACACGCTTGCGCTCGGCAGCAGGACCCCCGCCAGTGCCTGAACGCCGACGGTGATGAGGCCGAGCGGGGCGTCCGGGATGAGCACCACACTCGCCGCCAGCAGCACCAAGGCCGCATAGCTGGCGTAGAAGGATTTGGCGTCCCTGAAGCTGCGATGCAGGGAGTGCTTGAGGTTGAACACATCGCCGAACGCGTAGCTGGTCGACAGGGTCACCGCTGAAGCACCAAGAATGCTCGCGTCCAGCAGCACGACTGAGAAGACGGCACCGAGCACCCTGCCGTGGGTGGCCAGCGCCTCGGCGACCCCGAGCGCATTGGTGAAGTGCCCGGCCAGCGACGTTCCGCGCACCGCGTAGTCGGCCACGACGATGACCGCGGCCGCGCCGCCGACCACGACCAGCGAGCCAAGGACGGTGTCGGCGCGCTCGTATGGGATAAACCGCGGCGTGATCCGCTTGTCGATGACGTTCGACTGCTGGAAGAACAGCTGCCAGGGTGCGACCGTGGTCCCGACGATCGCGACGATCAGCAGGATCGCAGTCGAGGTGACGCCGCCCTGGATTCCCGGCACGACGAAGTGGTACGCGATCTGGCCGTAGTGAGGGTGCGACAGCAGGGCGAGCGGGATAAGCAGCAGGCTGGCGCCGATGAAGACGAACATGGCGCGTTCCCACCGGCGGAAGCTGCCGCTCAGGGTGATTCCCACCAGGAGGACCGCGGCGATCGGCACCGCGATGTAGGAGCTGACGCCGAAGTAGGCGAGCGCCAGCGAGACGCCGATGAACTCCGTCACGATGGTAAGGAAGTTCAGCAGGAACAGGTCCCCGACGCTGAACCAGCCCCAGAACTTGCCGAACCGCTCGTTGATCAGCCTGGCGTGGCCGACGCCGGTGACGGCGCCGAGCCTGACCACCATCTCCTGGTTGACGATGAGTACGGGGATGAGCAGCAGCAGTACCCAGAGCAGGCTGTAGCCGTAGTTCTGGCCTGCCTGCGCGTAGGTGGCCACGCCGCCTGCGTCGTTGTCCCCGACCATCACGATGAGGCCGGGCCCGACAATGGCGAGGAAGGTGACTAGCCGCCGTTTCAGGTTGGAGCGGTGCTCGTCGTCGAGCCTGATCCGGCCGAATGCGCCCTCGATGTCGCCGAGGTGCGCCTCATCAAGGACCGCGCTCGGCTGGGCAAGGGTCATCGTCGGACGGGCGGCGGGCGGCGATTGCGACTCGGCCGACCGTGACCCGGATCCAGCCGGCGGCGAGGCGGGATGCGGCGCGGCGGATCCGGCCGGCGGCGAGGCCGGCGGCGGCGATTTGGCCGGCGGGGATCCGGCGCCAGCCGGCGGGGATCCGGGCTTGGCTGACGGCGAGGCAGACCCGGCCGGCAGCGAGCCGGATCCAGGCAGCCCGGACCCAGTCAGCCCGGACTCAGTCGGCGATGAGCCCGGTCCGGCCGCTCCCCCCGCGCCCCCTGGGACCTGGTCCGGAACCTGCCGCTCCGGAACCTGCTGCTCCGGAACCCGGCCCTCGGGAGCATCATTCACGTGGGCTCCCCGCGGTGCGCGTCGGGCGGCTGCGCGGCTTCCCGGCGCCGCCAGTCCTCGGGCAGCGTGACCTCCAGGACGTCGTCCACCGTGATGACGCCGATCATCTTGCGCTGGTCATCCACGACCGGGATGGTGATCAGGTTGTAGTCGCTCATCAGGACGGCGACGTCGACTACGTCGGTGTCCGCGCCGACCCGCACCGGATCATCGTCGTAGACGTCACTGAGGCAGGCAGACGGGTCCGACTGCACGATGGTGACCAGCCTCGCGACGCCGCACAGGCGGCCACGCTCGTCGAGCGCGTGCACGCTGGTGAGTGCCTCGGGCTGCAGGCTGGCCGACTGGCTGACAGCATCCAGTGCCTCCTGGACGGTGACGCCGGCCGGAACGGCGAGGAAGTCAACACCCATCAGGCCGCCCGCGCTGGTGGGATTGAAGCCCATCAGGGTCAGCACCTTGGTGCGCTGGCCGAGCGGCAGCAGGTCGAGGACAGGCTGGCGGCGGCGCTGCGGGAGTTCGGCGATGGCATCCGCGGCGTCATCGGCGCGCATCCTGGCCAGGACCTCGGCGATCTCCGTGTCGGTGCGGGCGCCGAGTAGCCGGGTGGCCAGGTCCTCGTCGAGTTCCTCGAAGACATCCGCCTCCAGCTCCGGGTCGGCGTGCACGTGGCCGAGGATCTCGGTCTCTTCCTCCTTGGACGCCTCCTCAAGCAGATCAGCGATCTGGGCCGGCTTCAGCCTGCGTATGCGCGCGAAAGGGCCGCGCAGCAAAGCGCTGCTCGAGTGGCCGATGAGCGGCTCGAACCTGGCCCATTCGCGGAACGAATGTTCGGCAGGCTCCCTGCCGGGCTGCCCGCCGAAGCCCAGCCACCGGCGGGCCTTGCGACGGGTCTCCACCCCGGTGAGCACCCAGTCGCCGTCTCGCCGCTCCAGCTCGAGGTCAGCTGCCCTGACCAGGTGCGCCCGCTTCACGTCGATCAGCCGGTGCCCGAGCACGTCGGCTCGAAGCAGCACCTCCCCATCACGCCGATCGAACCTGCGCAGGTCGAGCTTGGCGCTGGTCAGCTTCAGCACTTCGCCATCGAACGAGCTGACCTGCTCGATCGGCACGTAGACTTCCCGGCCGCCGACCGTGGCGACCAGTCCGGTCACCACCGGCTGCTCCGCGCCGCGGAGCCGCAAGATGACATCGGAAAGTCGCCCGAGCGACTCGCCCCCGCGGTCCGTGAGCGGGCGCCGCAGCAGCTCAGACAGGTGCAGCGTGCGGTCGCTGCCTGCCTGCGGTGCCGGTGCGGCCGGAGTCGTCGTCATGGCATTGCCTCTCTGATCGGATAGCCCGATGCCGTCGTTCTTTCCTCTATTGACCAGCCTGATTCTTGTCCGGACCAGCCTGTCACGCTCCAGTACCTGGATCACCGTGGCAGATCCGAGTGAACAGGGAGTTACGCTGGTGCGCGCCACCGAGGTGTCCGCCGGCCGGCGCCGGGGTACGTTCCGACGTGCACTGGCCATGCCGGGCGCGGCGGCCGGCCGCCGCGATGGTATGAAGGCCACGTCAGGGGCGCGATCGAGCGAAGGGCGCAGCGGCGTGGCGATGCGCAAGGCGGGAAGGCTCTTCGGCGGGAACAAGGACATGCCGGAAGGCCTCGGGTACTCGGTCAAGCGGCGCCTGCTCGGCCCGCCCCTGGTGAATGAGGAACTTGGCGAGCAGCGCCTGTCCAAGGGGCTCGCGCTCGGTGTGCTCGCGCCCGACGGGATCTCCTCCTCGGCGTTCGGCGCCGAGGAGATCCTGATCGAGCTGCTCAAGGGCGGCCTCGCCATCACGGCGTTCGCGCTGATCCTGCCGATCACCGGCGTTGTCCTGTTCGTCATGGCGCTGGTGGTTCTGTCCTACCGCGAGGTCGTCTCGGTTTACACCAGGGCCGGCGGGTCCTATGTAGTCGCGCGGGAAAACTTCGGCCCCAGGGTCGCCCAAGTTGCTGCGGTCGCGCTGCTCATCGACTACGTGGTCACCGTCGCGGTGCAAGTGGCCGCCGGGACGGCCGCCGTCGCATCGGCCGTCCCGGCGCTTGGGAACAGCACGGTCCGGACCGTGATCTCAGTCGGAATCGTGATCCTGATGTGCTTCGCCAACCTGCGGGGCATCCGCGAGGCGGGGCGGGCGTTCGCAGTGCCCACCTACCTGTTCTCCGCCAACGCTATTCTCATGATCATCACAGGCCTGCTGCGGGAGGCCTTCGGCACGCTGCCGCAATATCACTACCCGATGCCCGGGCAGTACACTGCGCATTCCTCCAGCAACGGCCTGATCGCCTTCG
>Ga0182018_10004456_pt1 | contig 11758 bp, 15 predicted proteins | sample 812P2MmetaG_FD_120490 | JGI IMG/M metagenome (GOLD analysis project Ga0182018, IMG submission 120490) | Permafrost microbial communities from Stordalen Mire, Sweden - 812P2M metaG | ecosystem: Environmental > Terrestrial > Soil > Wetlands > Permafrost | place: Sweden: Stordalen | collected...
CTTTCACGGCGATAACACGGGTTCAAATCCCGTCGGGGACGCCAATTAGAATCAGCATGTTAGATCGAATTATGGCCTTTCGGGAAAACCCGCCTGTGACGCTATTGTGACGATAGACCCCTTTTTATCCCTAATTCCCTTTCGTTTGCTCTTGAGGTTCGGGCAGCTTGAAAACCCCGTCCAAGCGCCGTGCGGCGGTCCCTAGAAACTCATTTGATAGGTGACTGTAGCGGCTGGTCATTCGGGGGTCCGAGTGCCCAAGGAGCTTTTGAAGATCGTGCAAGTCCGCCCCGTGCATTCTTAAATGGCTGGCGAAGGTATGCCTCAAATCGTGCAAACTGCAGTCTTCAACGCCTGCCGCCTTACAAGCCCGAATGAAAGCGACGGTCACCTGAGCGGGAGTGATGGCGGGAAAGAGAAGTCCCCTTTTCTTCCCTGAATCGGCACCCAGCGACTTGAGGACTTGCAAAGACAGATCATTGAGGAATGCTGGCCGCTGCTTCCCGTTTTTGGTTCGCTTCAGCAAGATTTGTCCGCTGGCAAAGTTCACGTCTTCCCATTTGACTCTCAACAATTCGCCGCGCCGCGTCCCCAGACTCACCGCTAATCCTACAATCGGGCGCAACCATTCCGGGCAAGCGTTCAATACATTGCCAAGTTCTTCCGACGAAAGGAATCGGCTTCGCCCTTCGGGCGCTTGGGGGAGGGGAGCTTTGAGCGCTGGATTGACCTCGATCTTTCCCTTCTCCACAGCCACGGAAAAAAGGCGCTTCAGCGTATTGACCTCTTTGATAATCGAGCCGTCCGAAACCTTGCCCACTCGCCCGTCGATGTAACTGGCAACGTCCTTCCGTCGGATTGCTGCCAGCCGCATCGACCCAAAGAAGGGTTTTAAGTGCTGCTCGACAATGCCCTTTTGCCGGTCGTATTCGGCCTGTGATATTTTGCCCTTCACAACTTTGGCCGCGATGCGCCGCTCCTGGTAGTCGAGAAATATATTGGCGAAACTGGCGAACGACTCTTCCGTGGGAACCGGCCTGCCAAATTTGATAGTTTCCTCTACCTTCAATTTCTCAGCGGCCAGCATAGCTTTAGCCTGCTCCAGTGTTGGGACATTGAAGCGACGGCGAACGCGCCTTCCATCGGCAGCGGTCCAACTTCCCCAATAACCCGGCGCGTCTGGCCTCTCGTAAATTCCGTCTCTACGATGACTTTGCTTTCTTGGCATTTTCCCTCTCCCTTTTCCTAGCCTTCGCTTTCTCTCGGCGATTTTTGCGAAGAGACTCCAAATGTCCGCAATACTGGCTGCAAAATGTGCGTTCGTGTTCAGATTCGATGGCATACGGAGCGCGGCAGTCCTTGCGCTTGCATATTTTGAATTTCACCTTTCTCAGCAAGTCCAGCGTGATGGTGTTCAGAATGGCGAGTGAGCAGCAGTTCGCCTTCAAATTGAAATAGGGATATTTCTCACGCGGCTCAAAGACGGCCAGCGGCGAAACATTCACTGAGTTATCCGTGAGCCATTCGCTGATTGGGCTGACGACGGCCCGACGAAACCGCTCCTGAATCTGCCAGACCTCACGGACGGAAACTGCATAGCTTAAATCAAGCTCAAAATCTCCCGTCCGCACATGCCACAGACCCCATTTATTGAAGAAGTTGAGCAAACTCTTAGCATCGCCTTGTTTGAGATGGAAAAATTCATCCCGCAATGCCCATGCGTCGCCTTGCCGTGCGCGCTGCTGTTCCTGTTCTGATATGGGCATAAGAAGGTCACCACTGTCGTTGCCCGTTCGCGGGTGGGGGTTCGGAGCGGGTTCAAGTCTCCACTGCACCGGCGTAAGCCAAAACTCAAACCCGACTTCGACAGAAAACGCTTGTGCCATGATTTGTGACCTTTTCTTGCTTCCGCATCCGTGCCACAATCTCTTTGTAAAGTTTGGCACACCAAATGGAGGTAGTCAATGGCAAATAGAGCAAAGATTGAACCGGAGTACCTGGGAGTCGATGAGGCGGAAATTCTGACGGGGCGCAGTCGCTGGTCGTGGAGGAAAGACGCCTATCAGGGTCGTATAGCTTCCGTGAAGTGCGGAAGGCGGCTGATCCTGCCGCTGTCGGAAATTCGCAGAGTTATGGCCGAAGGTCTGAGGCCGCGTGCAGAGGTCAAGGAGTAAGCAGCCGCAAAACAAAAGGCCGCTGTCTGGAGCCGATCTGTTAAAAACGCCCGTTGATAGCGAGCCAAATTCTTAAATTGCTGATGGCGACCGGGAGACGCCGAGCAAAGTAAAGCCCCGCATGTCAGGCGGGGCCATAACTTCAACGGGATTGATTGCTGGACCGTGCGACGGGAGACGCTTCAGGCCAGCAGGAGAAACGACTTGACTAATGATACAGCAGTTCTTGCTCCCGCACCTATTGATACGCGGCCAAACTCAATTACAGCGGCAACGCCGGAGGTGTGCGCTGCCGCTGGCGTTCCTGTTGAGCTATCTGGAGGAGCGCAGTGGGTTGCCTGGAAGTCAGTGCCGAACCCTGGCGCAAAGAAACCGCGCAAGTTGCCCATCAATCCACATACCGGAGCGATGGCGAGCAGCACGGACTCGGCCACCTGGAGCGACTACACGGCTGCGCTGGCGGCGGTAGAGCGGTATCGACTTCATCAATCTGACGCGCTTCCCGGCGGCGTCGGATTCGTCTTCACTGATGATGATCCCTATTCGGGCGTCGATCTCGACGATTGCCGAAAACCTGAGACCGGCGAGATTGCGGAGTGGGCGCAAGGGATCATCGCAGCGATTGACAGTTACACCGAAGTGTCGCCTTCCCGAACCGGGGTAAAAATCTTTCTCCGGGGCAAGCTGCCAGCGAACGCGAAGCACAATACTCCTTACCAGACAGGCAGCGTGGAAATGTACAGCCAAGGCCGATTCTTCACGTTGACGGGCTTGCACCTGGCCGGGACCCCCGCGAGCGTCGAGGACAGGCAAGCCGAATTGAAGGCGGTGTACGCCGATGTGTTCGGGGCGCAACCGGCGCAAACAAACACAGCCGATCACGGCGCGAAGATCGTACACCCCAACCGCATTCCCTACCTTCGCAAACGGTTTGGACAGATGCACGGAAAAGGGATGGACCCCACGGCGATTGAGGCCGCGTTACTCGCTGAGAACTTGGCGAAGTGTGACCCGCCAGAGGATGAGGCCAAAATCCGCAAGATGGTTGCCGATATGACGCGGCGCTATCCGGCGGGCACGTTCTCACCGGCGTCAGATGGAACGCCAGCGGAATATGCCGATGATGCGCTTGCTCTTCGGTTCACGGCCCTGCACGGTGAGGACTTGCGATATACCGCGCTCTGGGGCCGCTGGTCACGTTGGGACGGCACACGGTGGTCTCCTGATGAAACCCTGAGAGTCTTCGACCTGGCGCGTGCGGTGTGCCGTGCGGCGGCCAGTTCAGCTAAACCGGCAATCGCCTCCCGTATCGCGAGTGCTCCAACGGTTGCTGCGGTCGAACGACTTGCGCGGGCCGACAGACAGCACGCCTCAACGGTCGATCAATGGGATTCTGACCTTTGGCTGCTGAACACCCCCGCCGGAGTAGTCGATCTTCACACCGGCAAGCTGCGGCCAGCCATGCGCGAAGATTACATGACCAAGCTCACCGCTGTTGCCCCAGCCGGGGAATGCCGGTTGTGGCAGTCGTTCCTGTCTCGAATCACGGACTGCAATGAAGATCTGCAACGCTATTTACAGAGGATGTGCGGTTATGCCCTGACCGGCGTCACGCGCGAACACGCCATGTTCTTCTTGTACGGCACGGGCGCGAACGGTAAGAGCGTCTTTCTGAATTCCTTCTCAGGGATGTTGGGAGACTACGCGAAGACCGCGCCTATCGAGGCATTCATCGCTTCAAAAAATGAACATCACCCTACAGACCTAGCGGGCTTGCAAGGAGCGCGGCTAGTCACTGCGGTCGAAACTGAGGACGGGCGGCGCTGGGCAGAATCAAAGATTAAGTCCTTGACTGGCGGGGACCGCATCGCGGCCCGTTTCATGCGGCAGGACTTCTTTGAGTACACTCCGCAATTCAAGCTGGTCATCGCGGGCAATCACAAACCCGGCCTGCGTACCGTGGATGAGGCAATGCGGCGGCGATTCAACCTGCTGCCATTTGTTGTGACCATTCCCGCCGCAGAGCGAGACTTGGAACTTGCCGAAAAGCTCCGCGCTGAATGGGGTGGCATCCTTCGCTGGGCCGTGGAGGGCTGCCTTCTTTGGCAGCGGGATGGTCTCCACGCGCCGAAGGCGGTTGTGGATGCGACCGCCGATTATCTTGCCTCTGAGGATGTGCTGTCGCGCTGGATTGAGGAACGCTGTGAAATAAACAAGGCGAACTGGACAGCGGCAACTGCGCTCTTTACTGACTGGCGGGAGTGGTGCGAACAGAATCAGGAATATGCGGGGTCCCAAAAGAGCTTTTCCGCTGCACTTGAAGATCGTGGATTTGCCCCGGAACGAACGAGAACCGCACGCGGGTTTCTTGGAATCGGCCTGCGTGTGACGGATGTGACGGGTTCACCTATTATCCCCGTTACGCGCGCGCGCACACATATACGTCCCAATAGGGATGACCCGTCACATGTGTCACAGACAGCGCCGCCAGCGCGAAAATACCCGGGCTGAGGACGCCAACAGAGCGGCACTAGGAGGAAAAGTGCGATGACCGAAAAGAAATCAAACTTCGAGCAAGAGCGCGCCGCGCGCGCAAGACGCCTGCGGGCCAAAAAGGCGAGTAAAGAAGCAATGCTCGATCTTCCAAAACCGATGAACCCTTATGAACGACTCATGGCAAAGATCGATGCCGAGAATAACGGGCAAAAAGTATGAAAGGAAATCTAACATGCTGAGCATCATCCAGACTCCGCCCGCCCCTGAGCGTCACGCCCTAAGCCTTACGCGTGACGAGTATGTAGGGCTCTCAGTTATCGACCAGCTCAGGGTGGCATTTTGCCCCGGTCACCGTCTTGCCGCCCTCACTGGGCTGATGCTTGGCGGCATCATTCCCGGCTTCACTTGGACCATCATCCACTTCGAGGCGGCAGCCACTCCAGCCTTGTGGATTCTGGCCGGAGGCGGGTTGCTGTACAGTTCCATCGCGGTTTTTGAGTGGGCTACCGCTGCCTTCGGGAATCCGTTCAAGTCCGTCGGGTTCGTCGTCCTGCTGGAAGGCGCGCTGGCCTTCTCTCACGTCTGGGCGGTGAGCCTTTCGGCGTTGGGCCTGCTTGTGTTTATCAACGCGGTCGCAGCGGCGTGCCGCCTACAGGTTCGCCCGGACGGGGCCAGTGACGCGGCTGTACAGTCTCTCGGCCTTACAGCGCCATCCGTCACGGTCAATATCGCCAACCAACAGAACGTCACCCCGGCACGCTCGTCACGTACCGACGCGGAACACAAAGCGGCAGCCGCACGCCGTTCGCGGCAATACCGTGCGCGCAAAAAACGTGATGCTATTGCATTACTTGCATCACAGACGGCGTGACCAGTGAAAGTTAACGAATCACCAACCAAAAGGAGAAAACAATGCAGATCGACTCATCAACGATGATCCCTTGGAAGTCAACTGACTATAACGAAAATCTTCTCGTGGATTTCCTCAATCAGGGCTGTTATTGGAAGGGGCCGTACTCATACGGTCCCAAGGAGGAATTCTTTGTCGCATACGCGGAATTCTGCAATCAGCGGGGCACTACGTCAGACTCTCGCGGCATGACAGAGACGCGGCTGCAGCGGTTGGGTCATGAGGTTAGCCGCGACGGTATCAGAGGCGTGTTTGTCCGCACTGGAGCTATGGCTCCTGTTCCTGCCGCCTCTGACTCGCCGAAGCTTGCTGGCGGCAATGCGGCGCTGTCGATGCCTCATGAAATTGCGATACTACCGGGCGACGACGCCAAGGCTGTAGCGGAGAAGCTGGCCTACAACGCGCGATTTCACCCTCAGCCGAAGCCGGAAGTGATATTCATCAGCGCCAAGCCTGCGATGTAACAAAGCCACGGAGACACAAATGGCCGATACATTCCCAATTGCGTTACGCCATCTGTTGGAAGCCGAAGAAGCCGGACAGGAGCAGGCATCAACACCTGCTCCGACTCAGCCTAAGCCGAAGGAAAAGCCCAAAGATGCCGAACCGGACCCGCTGCTTACATTGGCGAGAAAACTCCTGCGGCGCTGGGATCTTGAGCTAGTCGTTACGGGCGAACATCGCTGGGTGCAGACGACGGGAACGCGAAAACGCATCTGGTTGATTCTTCCCAGCGAAAGCGAAGAATCGGCTTTCGAGGAAATTGAATAAGTAAAATTGGAGGTTTTATGCAAGCATCGACGTTTGACGTTTGGCGCGATTGGACGAACGACATCCTCAACACCACCCGAAGTCAGATAGAGGACGCTACCATTCGCCTGCGAGCAATGGGAGGGGCTTCGACGAATTTCGCGATCATTTACGTCAAGGCTGGTGGGCAATCGGGCGTTGTGACGGCGATGGAAAATGCGAGCGGCACTTATATAAGTCCTAACATCGATGGGCTTGTTACTTTTATTGAGTCGTTACCTGAGCCTGCACGAGATAAGATCATCACAGCGCTTAAGGCAAGCAAGCAACCGCAAGCATGGAGGAGAAATGAGTGAAGGAATCGATGAATTGAAAAGGGCAGGCTACATTGCTTGCGACCTTGCATGGCAGGCACAAAAAGGCTTGCACGATGCTGCGCAGGAATTTCAGGAGAAATTTCCCACGGAAATAGCCCCGGCCTATACCCATGTGCTCGCATGGGCCAAAACCAAACAAGGCGCAATGGTGGAATCTGGAGTCCTTGCGACCATGGAATTCGCTGATGGCACGCACACGGGGACAGGGACCGAAAGCTTGTCTACGCTTTTTTTGTTTCTGCGGACTCTTCCTTCTGACGTACGCCAAGACCTAACTTTGCGGCTGTTGAACTTTGCGACAGAACCTCTCGTCAAGAGCGCAGAGGGACCAAGAACGGAAGAACAGCTACGAGCGGATGCACGAGCCATTGGAGAGACGCTGCACCCCCTCCCACATTTCGTGAAGGTTGAGGTAATCAACGGCATGACCTATGGGCCGCTAGGAAGGCCGCAGAAGCAGAATGAAGGGAATGCTTCAGCAGAGCCGAACGACGCAGCGTAGCAGCCCTAAGCGCGAAGAATGGCATCAGGTAGCGGGCACCTGACACTGGCGGCGATGGTTGAGGTCGCTATGCTCACAGATTATTCCGCAAACTTAGTCCAAGTTAGGCGTCGCGCTGCTGGCGCTCTTCGACATGCCTGTGGATCGCGTTGAGTGCTTGTGTCCGGCGCTCCTGGGGTGACATGCGAGTAGGGTCCTTCAATTTTCCTTCGGCAATATCTTTGCGTATCGATGCCATGCCGCCGCCGTTTGAACTCTGCACAGGATTTGCTATCAGTCCGTTGCTGTCGGTGTAGCGCCCGATCATTTTAGAACGCTCATCCTTGCGGATTCCTTCATCGCGCGCCTCCTGCTCCTTCTTAGAAAATCCAAATTTTCGCTCCGCTGCCTCTGTTAAAGAGATTCCCTGACGGTCGGCCTCGGCGATTAGCTGAGACGGAGCAATATTCATTGGTTTCCCAAAAACGTTCCTGTGTTTCCATTCAATGTCTGCGAGTTGGGTGAGTCCCTGCCCTGCACGCGAAACTATCTCATTAGGATCCACGAAGGTTGGTGTTCCTGGTGTCTGCACTTGACCTCCTTGGGCACGCGATTGGCCGGTGTTGATCGGCAAATCGGCTCCGACGATGCCGCTATCCGCGAGTGCTTTTCTCTCAGCTAGCAGAGCCGCCTTCTCCGCCTCAGCGCGTGCGATCTTGCGCCCAAGCTCCGCCCGGTCCTGCTCCCACGCTTGAATGCCGGGGCTGTAAGTATCTCTCCAAAACGCATCGACGCTCGTTTTTTGCGATTCCGCCTCCGACAGCACTTGCCCGAAGGCGTTTTTAAGCTTTGGGTCGATGCTGTTTATCTCGTAAGTTGACAACCCCGCCTGCGCTAATATTTCCGAAACCGTTGGCATCTTATCCATCTCCTTTTCCTACTTAAAGTGCTGTCGGCAAACCCTGTCCCTGACCTTGCTGGATTCCACCGCCAACATGCTCCCGCGCAAGAATCGTCAATGCCTCCCTCGTTGCTGATGCGACCTTCTGCATCATGGAAGCAATTTGCGGGTGGTGTTGGCCGATTTCTCCACTGACCCGATGCCAGCCGCCAAGCAACTGAAGGATAGGTGGGGCAGGGCTTTGCAACGGTTGCCCTTGCTGTGGCGCTTGCGCCTCTGGTGCCCCACCCTGCGGCTCCTGTGGACCTGAGTAGGGCAACGGCTGGGCTGGTGGCGTCGAAGGCGAGAATCCGGGGGTTGTCGGGGTTGCCATGTTAAAACTCCTCTGTGTCTTCTTGCATTGCTTTGAGTGTTGACGGTCTCGGACCTACTCTTTTCTTAAACTTCGTTCCAAGCTTAGGGCCGGACTTCTTAACCTCGTGAATTTCGATTACCAGTCGCGGAGCAGTCGTAAATGCGATTTGCACCTTGCCGCCGAAGAAATGAGGATAGCTCTCACTCTTCAGAGTCTTGTAAAACTCTTCCTCCACCGCCGCGAGAATATCCTCGATAACCTCACTTTTCGACGGCATCACTCACCTCAACAGGAAATGCCTGACGGCGTGCGTATTTGCGCTTAAATTCGATTTTCAACGGCTTCGCATTCGCGTTCTTCGATGGTAGGTCAAGGTGCGTCACGTATTTATCCGGCGCTGGAATTAAATCAACCCGGAAGGTCACGCCGCCCTTGAGATATTCGGAATATTTCTCGCGAGTCAGCTTCGCGTTCAGTGCCATCCTCACGTGGGTCACTACTTCGCGAATTATTTGATCTTTCGTGAGCATCAGACACTCACCTTCTTCTGAGCGCGTTCGAATTTTCTCATGAATTCGTCTAACTTCATCACGGTCAGGGAAGTAGGACGGCCTCCTTGGCCTTCTAAGTATTGGAGCGTCCGCATGCTGACGTTGCTAAGAACGGCCATGTCCGCCTGCGAGAGGTCATATTTGGCCCTGAATCGGCGTATGCCTGCGGCTAATTCTGCGCTCTCGCCTAGTAAAAATCGAGTCGTTTCCATATACACCCACGCGGCGGTGCGCCCTTGCATCTATAGCTATTAAGTGGCAAAATTCTTTATAAGTCAAGAAAAATGATAATCCTGCGCCTTGATCCTTGATAGCGCTGAGAACCTAAGAGGAGTAATACAAAGTCCTCACTTCCTCGGAGAATTATTCGGAGTAGTTAATTCGTTTAATTCGCTGTTTGTGGAATATCTAGCTGCGATTTAATTTGTCATGCCATTTCTTCCATGCGGGAATATTCCCATCGTTTTCAGGAAATGACATTTCCAGCCGCTGTGCTGGCTTCGGTGGAACAACTACGATGGCTACCGCTGGCAATCCCATGCGGGCTTCGGCTTTTGCTGTACAGGGTAGTTCTCCCAACTCTGAGAAGCGTCTCATCTTTTTTAATTGCGACGAGGTTAGCATTCTATTTTCCCTTTTCCCTTCGGCGGCAGGGGGATTTTATATACGGGGCGAATCATACCGGGAGGAAGAAACGCCCCTAGAGTTAGTCAGCCTGCCCAGTACGACAGGCCGCCGTCCTCAACTCCTAACATAACTGAAATCCTATTCCTTGCAGAAACAAATCGGCGGCACTCGATCCACCGGGAGAGGTGTTTGAGATCGAACATGCCGCCGCGAGGGGGGCTGGCCACTCGCCCTCTGTGGTGGCGCGCCAGTCCAGTTCTAACTTAACTCAATCTTTATTCCTCCGCAAAAAATAGGCCCTCAGCCCGATGGTAAGCGAGGACCTTTAAAGTAGTGCACCACAAAGGAGACGGGGGCTAAGTGCCAGCGTCCGGCCCTCTGTGAGCAAGAACAGCAGGCCACCCGCCCCACAATCTCTACTTTACAGCCAATCATTCTTATCAGGGGATGATTCTTGTCCTATCGCGATAGGGTGCTGTCGCGTTGTTAGGATTCGGGATCAAATGTAAAGTCTTGCGAATGGTCGAATATGGTTTTCCCGAATTGCTTGTCCCACTCTTCCGCGACTTTCAGGAGCGTTTCAATTGATTCTCTGGAGAGTTTATGCAATCCGGTTTCGTCGCAAAACACTACTTCTAATCCGCTAATCGAGAGTGGATTAAAGCGATTGGCCTGAACGACGGTATGTGCAGCCAAAGGTATGAGGTCTTTAACCGGAATCCGTTGTTTCGAGTAGGGGGATGAATTGTAATAGGCTTCTGGCCAGAAGATTGCGGCATTCACATTGTCCCCGGCGACTGCGAGTCGGCTCATTTCCCGACAGAATGGTCCCCACTTTCCCTCAACCACCCCAAACCAAAATTGGAATAATTTAGGAACTGGCCGCTGCGTCATGATGAGGCACTGGGCTTCTATTCGTTCGGTTGGATCACTGTGCTCGCGCCTGACGATACCTAGAATTTTGTCCGCACACTCTTCGATCCAAGAAGCTGGGTCTTGAAATTTGTCCTCCGGTAAGTGGGTGGCGATTTCGTTAGCGACATGCATAGCAGTCTCCAAATCTCGCGCAGCGGAAACGGCGATTCCTCGTTTGTAGTTGACGATCATTTTCGAAGAGTTCGTCCCGTGTGTTCCTGCCGCCCAAAACTGGTTTGGCCGAAGAAGCGGGATGTGGGTGTTCCGCTCGTCTCCTGCGATCACAATGCCATTAGAGCCCACCAGTCCCACTTGCATAGTCATCGGGAAATTCCCCTCATCGGTACAGCGGTTTTCTCGGTCGTTTTTGAGTAGAGAGCGAATAATGGTGACGGTTGACATGATTGCAGCACACTCCGTGGTAGACTCGTCTTCACAGAGCCGCGCCATCGGCACATTTCAGACAGGGCCAGACTTCCGATCTGGCCTTCGTCGTCTCCACTTTATTCCTGACCACCGCCGAGCACAATCGTTTCAGGGCATACCAACGGCCTTTTGTGTCCTTCCGTCGCCTCTACGAGGCTCCCATGCGCTTGGTTTCTGGCCGGAGAGGACAGAAACACGAGACTCTGACGTTTCGCCATGCCCACGCATTGTTTTTCAGCCCTACATCAAGACAACACGATTTCATGGCATAATCCTGCGCATCCCGCAATCTTCAATTCCCGCAAAATTGGGTTCATTAATGTCCCGCAATTTGTTTTTCTGCGCCCAAATTTGAAATGTTGATTTTCGGAACTAATAATTATTCTGCGCCTCTCCCCGCCTGATTCAGTCTGGAACGCCTAAAGCCGTCGCTCCGTTTGAGCCGAGCGCGTCACCCTGGACAACTGAAACTGTCCTCCACCACAGGCTGGAAACCTCGTAAATACAGGGGAAGTCACTCTGTGACGCTATTGTGACGATGGACCCCCCTCTTCGGGGCAAATGACGGCAAACAGCGGCACGCCTGAAATAGCCAGCAACCATGCGTCAATAGCGGGGATAGGCGAGTTATACACAACCCGTCCGAGTCCGTCCAAAATGCCCTTAAACGCCCTTTCACGGCGATAACACGGGTTCAAATCCCGTCGGGGACGCCAATTAGAATCAGCACCTTAAAAGATTCCAGAACATCCAGTTCAGCCCCCGGGGGCTCTGCGAGGACTCCAGCCGTGCAAC
>Ga0182018_10004457_pt1 | contig 11757 bp, 13 predicted proteins | sample 812P2MmetaG_FD_120490 | JGI IMG/M metagenome (GOLD analysis project Ga0182018, IMG submission 120490) | Permafrost microbial communities from Stordalen Mire, Sweden - 812P2M metaG | ecosystem: Environmental > Terrestrial > Soil > Wetlands > Permafrost | place: Sweden: Stordalen | collected...
AGCACCAAGCTCGGGATCGGCCGTTGCGGAGGAGCACGTGCGTTGAGGCAACAAGCGAACGCCCGAGGTCGGCCTCCGCCCCGGCACCTCAGTACATGCTACGCCGGTAGCTCAATAAGACCAAGGGCTCTACCCAAAAGATCAACTCATCGGCGCAAAGATTGGGCCCCGGAAGTGTGAACTCGCGATCAATCATGCGATAAATCAAAAGACCTTCCCATCCGAGCGCAAGATTCATAGCTCGACAATTTCCCGTGCGCTACAGTTACGAAATAGAGAAGCGTCGGCACTTGCTGTGCGCGTCGTCTGTGGCTGCAAAATGCGAAAGTGAACCGCAATTATCGGGATAACGAACTGGCGGTTTTTCGCAAGCGTCGCCAAGCTGAAAAACGAAAATGAAGAAGCATTCCATTCACATTAGCAAGCGAGCTGTTATCGTGTGTGCGACTGCCTTAACCGTGGTTGTCGGCGCAGCCCTTCTGGAGTCATGCAATAGTCGCGGGCAAGCCGCCGACGGGAATACGCCGAAGCAATCGGGGAAGACCTCCGATGCATCTGCTAAAACAGCTACCCCGTCCGTCGATTTGTCTCCGAGCCAACTGAACTCGATCAAGATCGAGCCGGTGGGGACTTATGAGTTCCCGGTTGAGAGGGAGACGGTTGGCACCATCAGTTTTGCGGACGAGCTGTCGGTTTCAGTGTTTCCACCTTTTCAAGGAACCATTATTAACGCCTATGTGGAACTCGGCGCTCAAGTTCAAAAGGACCAGCCGCTCTACACGATTAAAAGCCCAGACCTCATCCAGGCGGAATCAACTCTAATCGGCGCGGCGGCGACTTTCGAATTGACCAGCAAGGAACTGGAGCGAGTCAAAGGCCTACCCGGAATTGCGCAGCGAGAACTGGAGCAGGCGACCTCAGATGAGCAGACTGCCGACGGCGCTCTCAAGGCCGCGCGGGACGCCGTGCGCGTATTCGGCAAGAACGATGCGGAAATCGACCAAATGATCGCTTCCCGCAAGATCGACCCCGCACTTGTGGTTCATAGTCCTATTTCTGGACAGATTACATCGTACAACGCACCACCGGGGCTGATGGTACAGCCTGGGAACGCGCCCGCGCCGTACACGGTCTCGAATGTCGCAATCAAATGGATGCTGGCAAATGTCGCCGAGAGCGATATCGCGCTGCTTCATTTGGGGCAGGCGGTGCAAGTCAAGGTGATGGCCTATCCCAACCGCGTGTTCAGGGCCAAGGTTTCGAAAATCTACCCGATGGTCGATCCGAATACTCACCGAGGTACGATCCGTTCAGAAATCGAGGACCCGAAGGATGAGTTGCGCCCAGGAATGCTTGCGAACTTCGTAATCCGAGTCGACGGTGCAGCGGTCGGGATTGCGATACGCGCTAACGGCGTCGTTCGCGAACCCGATGGCACGATGACGGCCTGGGTCACCACCGACCGACACCATTTTGAGCAAAGAACCATCAAAACGGGCCTGCGAAGGGACGATCGGGTTCAGATCCTCGCCGGCCTGCTGCGCGGAGAGATGGTGGTCACAGATGGCGCGGTGTTTCTAAGCAGTATTTTGTCGGCGCCGCCAACCGAGTGAGATCCCGCCATGTTTAAGTCTCTTACTGCATTCTGTTTGAGCCGGCGCGCTATCGTCGTGGCGGGTTTGTTCCTGTTTGCCGTCGCTGGGTTCGTGGCCTTCAAGTTGCTCAACATCGAAGCCTATCCGAACCCAACCCCGGTAATCCTGGAAATCACCGCGCAGGCTCCGGGCCTGTCCGCTGAGGAGATGGAGCGGTACTACACGCGACCCATGGAGATTGGCCTCTACTCCACTCCCGGCATCGAGGTCATCCGTTCGACTTCGTTTTACGGCCTGTCGTTTGTTCGCGTTAGCTTCAAGTATGGCGTGGACTATTTCTTCGCCTACAGCCAGGCTTCGGTAGCGATGACGCAGAATGTCAGCCTGCCGGGAAACTTGGTGCCCACCATCCAGGCAAATAGTTCGACTGGTGAAATCTACCGCTATCAGGTTGTGGGCCCACCACATTTTGGGATTACCAATCTCCGCACCGTTCAGGATTGGATCGTCGCGCGCAGGCTGCTGACCATACCTGGCATCGCAGGCGTCAACAGTTGGGGAGGCCCCACCAAGGAGTTTCAGGTTGAGGTAGACCCGCACAAGCTGGAAGCATACAGTGTTACAGTTCCCCAAATTCTGAGCGCGCTCGGCAATGCCAACATTAACGTAGGCGGCCGCGAAATCCGCATCGGCCAGCAGTCCATTAACATTCGCGGCGTCGGCCTGATTGACGATGGCGGCGCCGACGATTTGACCGAGGGCTACAAGGTCAACGACATCGAGAATGTGGTTCTGAGCCAGGAGAGTGGCGTTCCGATTTTGATGAAGGATGTCGGAACGGTGTCGGTAGGCTTCCGGCCAAGGCTTGGCATCTTGGGTCGCGACAAGCACGACGATGTGGTCGGGGCCATCGTGGTGCAAAGGCGAACGGAAAAGACCGCCGACATGATTCCCAAGGTCAAGCAGGCGATCGACACACTGAATCGCGACGGGAGTCTGCCGCGAGGAGTAAGGGTCGTTCCGTTCTACGACCGGTCGTCCCTGGTCGCCATCACCACCCATACCGTTCTGCACAACCTGATTTTCGGGTGCACGCTGGTCTTTCTGATCCAGTGGATCTTCCTGGGCAACCTTAGGAGCGCGGTCATCGTTGGGTTGAACATTCCCTTCGCGCTGTTCTTCGCCACCATCGTGTTGGTGATAATGGGGGAAAGCGCGAACCTGCTTTCCGTCGGCGCAGTCGATTTCGGAATCATTGTCGATTCGGCCGTGATCCTGGTCGAAAATATTTTCAGGAATTTCCAGCGGGACCCCGAAGACAGGCAGGGCCTTTTGCAGCGTCTGGCGCAGGGTTCCTGGGGTCCCGACCCGACGCAGATTGAGCACACGGAAGCGGGGCCGGCCTTCCGCTGGACGGATCGCTTGCGGCTGATTCTGATCAGCGTGCTTCAAGTGGACAAGGCAATCCTGTTCTCGGCACTGATTACAGTGGCCGGATTCGTGCCGCTGTTTACCATGCAGGGAGTAGAGGGACAGATTTTTAGCCCGATGGCGCGGACCTACGGTTATGCGCTGGCGGGAGCCCTGATTGCCACCTTCACGGTCACACCGGTCATCGCGTCGATGCTGATCCCGCAGCGGGTGAAAGAAACGGAAACGTTCGTTGTCCACCTCCTGCACCGGCTGTACGATCCGACTCTGCGTTTTACATTGAGAAACCGCGTCCTTGTGGTGGGATTGGAACTGGCGTTGTCATTGGGAACCTTTTTCTTTATCGCGCCGCGGCTGGGCAGCGAATTCCTGCCGCATTTGGAAGAAGGCAACTTCTGGATTCGCGCCTCTATGCCTATCACGCTTTCGCTCCAAGACGGCGAGGCCGCCGCGCGAAAAATGCGCGAGATTCTCCTGCGGCACTCCGAAGTTCTTACTGTGGTTTCGCAACATGGGCGGCCGGACGACGGAAGCGATGCCTCGCCGTTCTCGAATGTCGAGTTGTTCGCTCCGCTGAAATCCTTTGACGATTGGCCCAAGGGCCTGACCAAGGACAAGCTGACCGCCCAGGTTCAACACGAGCTTGAGAGCGAGTTGCCGGGAGTCACCTTCAATTTCTCCCAATACATTGAGGACAACATCGAAGAAGGAATCTCGGGCGTCAAGGGCGTCAACTCGGTCAAGATCGTCGGTCCCAACCTGGAAGAATTGACGAAACTGGCCAACCAGGTCCGCGACGAGATGAGCCACGTTCGTGGCGTTGCGGATCTCGGCATTTTCCCGGTCCTCGGCCAGCCAAACCTGAACATCAAAGTGGATCGGCAGAAGGCAGCGCGTTACGGCCTCAACTCCGGCGATGTGAATTCGGTGGTTCAAGCCGCGATGGGTGGGGCTGTGGCGACATCCGTGCTGGAGGGCGAACGCCAGTTCGATCTCGTCGTCCGCTATACGCCGGAATACCGCGACAATATTGGAGAAATCCGAAACATCAAAGTGGGATATACAAACGCCAGCGGCGCGAACGCCTACATCCCGCTGAGCGAACTTGCCACGATCTCGTTGGACACGGGAGCTGCTTGGATCTATCACGAAAGCGTGCAACGCTTTATCCCGGTGAAATTCAGCGTCAGGGGACGGGATCTGGGCGGAACGGTCGAAGAAGCCCAACAACGCATCGCCAAGAACGTGAAGCTTCCTTCCGGATACCGCCTGGTCTGGGCAGGCGAATTCGGAGATCTTCAGGAAGCCAAGAAACGCCTTGAGATCATCGTGCCACTCAGTTTTATCCTGATCGCCGGTGCGCTCTATAGCCTGTTCAACAATTTCCGCGATTCCATCCTGGCACTGGCGGGCATTCCCGACGCCATCGTCGGAGGCATACTGGCGCTGTATGTCTCTGGTCTCAACTTCAGCATCTCGGCGGCAATCGGCTTCGTCTCGCTGTTTGGCGTATCCGTTATGGACGGTATCCTGATGATCACGTTTTACAACCAAGAACGGGCTCACGGTCTCGCGCCTGTGGACGCAATGTACCGCGCCGCGACAACGCGCATGCGCCCCCTCCTGATGACGGCACTCTCTGCCTGCATCGGCCTGTTACCCGCGGCAATTTCCACTGGCATTGGCAGCCAGGTGCAGCGTCCGCTTGCCACGGTGATCGTGGGCGGCATGTTGGTCGGCCCTGTCATGCTGCTCCTCGCCGTGCCGGCCTTGCGACTGCTCCTCCTGGGCCGTGAGAGAAATCCGGTGGGAGAGGAGTCGAGGTGAAGGCTCATTTCATGTTCGCGGTGCTTGTCAGCGCAGCGTTGCTTCGTGGTGTGGGTGACGGGGATAGAGCGGCCACCGATAAGCGGCCGGCGCAGACTGGCCACGGTTCTGCAACGCCTCAGATGTCCGGGCGCGTCGGCCCAGCACGGGCGAAGCTTCCCAGCCCAGTCCCCAAACGGCCGACGCACGTTCCATCGGCGGGTGCGACAGGTCCTCTTCGGAGTCCGGACGGCCCTTCTCCCGCCGCGATGGGCGGGCTGACTCGGGACCCAATGGCCGGGAGGCGCTCGACTGTTCGACTGCCGGGTCCCGTAAAAGCTGCTGCGCCACCGCTAAGCAACGTCCGTCATCGCAGCCCCAATCCGGCAGTCATCGGGGGGGTGGCGGATCTGGGGAAACGGAATACCGGCGCAATCAATGGGAGACAGGTGCCTCGCAGGCCCTGACAAACGGATTTCTATGAGTTTCATTCGCCAGTCGCGCCGCTTTGGTTCAATCGCCGCCTCGGCAGCTTTGCTGCTCAATGTGGGCTGTGTGGTGGGGCCAAACTTCAAGAAGCCCGCGGCGCCGCAAGCCCCAAGCTATACGCCCACACCGCCAACGGCCACAAGCGCCACACCGAACGTGTCCGGCGGGGACGCGCAGAGTTTCGTCCTTGGGCGGGATCTCCCAGGGGACTGGTGGAACTTGTTTCACTCCAAGCCGCTCGACGATTTGATCGAGCGGTCGCTCAAAGCCAATCCCGACTTGAAATCGGCGCAGGCGGCGCTGCTGGTTGCCCGAGAGAACACGCTGGCGCAGCGTGGCTTTTACTACCCAACCGTGACGGCCGGTTTTTCGGCCACCCGAGCGAGAACATCCTCCGAGGTTTCGTCGTTCACCGCCTCGGGCAATCTCACCTACAGCTTGTTTACTCCCCAGGTTAGCGTCTCCTTCGTGCCGGATGTCTTTGGTTTGAACCGGAGAACCGTGGAGTCCCTGAAAGCGCAGGAACAAGGGGCGCGATTTGCCTTGGCCGCGACGCATATTACGTTGAGTTCCAATATTGCCGCCGCCGCCATTCAAGAGGCGTCATTGCGAGGGCAGATTGACGCTACCAGGGAGCTGATCGCAATCGCCACAAGGGTGCTGGAGATTCTGCGCGGCCAACACGCTAAGGGATACGCGAGCCAACTCGACGTAGCGGCGCAGGAGGCACAACTTGCGCAAGCCGCCGCGACATTGCCGCCGTTGCTCAAGCAATTGACTCAGCAGCGCGACCTGCTGGCGCGGCTCTCCGGCGGGTTTCCCAATCAGGAGCTGCCGGAAGAGTTTCAGCTCTCGAGCTTCCAACTGCCTCGGGAATTGCCCGTGAGCCTCGCTTCGCAACTTGTGGAACAACGGCCCGATGTGCGCCAGGCCGAGGAAAACCTGCATTCGGCGAGCGCCCTCGTCGGCGTGGCGCACGCGAACCGGCTGCCGAGCTTTAACTTGACAGGGGATGCCGGAGCCATGACTTTGATTTTCGGCCATCTGCTTACGTTGTCGGGGGGCTTTTGGGACTCCGCTGCAGGCGTGACCAAACCAGTTTTTGATGCCGGGACGCTGCGTCACCGGGAACAAGCCGCGATAGCGGCCTACACGCAGGCCGACGAGCAGTATCGGAGCACGGTCCTGACGGCTTTTCAAAACGTGGCCGACGCATTGCATGCGATCCAACAGGATGCCGACGGCCTGAAGGCCGCGTCGGCAGCCAAAGATGCTACCGCGGTCACGCTCGACCTGACAAAAAAGCAGCTTGACGCCGGCTACGCGAACTACCTCGCCCTCTTGAGCGCCGAACAGGGCTATCAGCAAGCCTTGCTCAACCTGGTACAGGCCCAGTCTAACCGGTACGCCGACACTGCCGCGTTGTTTCAAGCTCTGGGCGGCGGCTGGTGGAACCGCCCGGACTTGCCGAAGAATTGAATAAACCGCGTAAGGGCTCCTCGCCTTTTAGGTGCCATAGCCATGAACCTTGTAGTGAGCCTTGTCGCGATCATTCTGGGCGCTCTTATTGCGGCCTCCCCCGCCCAGGCGGCCAGGATTTGGGGATCGGAAAAGCTGAAGAAGTTGGCTCCTCCGGAGAAGACCGTGTTCGTGCGGGGGTTTCGCGTTCTTGGAATTCTTATCTGCCTCGGTGGTATACTCTCCGCCATTGATACAATCGGGTTCTCAGATCACTAGAGATCCGCCCTGTGTCGGTTTTCATGCTGTTGACTGCCTGTCTAAGCCGATGTCAACGATTTCTCTAAATCGCGCTTCGAAATCGAAGTTGGCCGCGGAAGAATCATCCTCCCGCGGCTTGAGTGTCGAGTCGCTGCAGAACTGAAAGGATCCATCAGAACCGGAATTTCAGCGCCGCTTGCACAAGGCGGGGCGCCGTGGCGCTCACCACCTGACCGAATGTCGGAGAGTTGAAATTGCCGTCGACCCGGTTTCCCCGAAAATGGGATTATCGCTATCAGGTCGATCGGGAGTAGTTTCAGATTGAGCGTCCGGGGCGCAACGAACATGTTGAATCGTGATCTAATCCGCGCATCCGAAATCGGAGACTGGTGTTTCTGCAGGCGAGCCTGGTATTTGAACGACCGGAGAACTCGCCCAACGCTCGTGCAGATCGAGAAGAGGCAGGCTGGCATTGCCTATCACGAGCGTCACGGCCGCGTCGTGACGCAGTCGCAACGCGCGATGAGGGCTCGGAATTTCGTACTTGTCTTGCTGCTGCTGTTGGCTTTCGCCTATTGGCTCACCATTCGCCCCAACTGAACGGACGGAACAGATGCTCATTCCTATTGCGCTGATCATTACGGTACTGGCATGGTTGTTGGGGCGCGGCCGGTTTGCGCAAGCCGACCTTCTGGCGGTAAGGATTCGGTATGCAGCGGCCGGGGCCATATATCAGCAGCCATCTCTCATTTCCGGACGGTACGGACTCAGCGGCCGGCCCGACTATCTGGTTCGCGTGGATAGCGGCGTTGCTCCAGTGGAACTGAAATCGGGGAAGTCTCCCCGATCCGGCAGACCATACGACGGCCACCTGTTTCAACTGGTGGCTTATTGCCTTTTGGTAGAGGACGTATGCCAAGCGTTCGTCCCGTACGGCGTAGTCCAATACAAAGACCGCAGCATCCGCGTTGAGTACACTTCTTCGTTACGCAGAAGCCTGCTTGTGCTCCTTGAGGAGATACGAATCGCCAAGCGTGGCGGGGAATTCCATATCGATCACGATTGTCCGGGCAAGTGCGGGTCTTGCGGCTTCCGTGAGGTCTGCGGAGAGAATCTCATTTGAGCATCCTGCGCGTCAAGCAATGGCACGGCCGTGGATTGAACGCTGCATTGGCGCGTTTTGCGGCACTCATCCGCGGAACCATCACAGACAATCCGGAACTCTTCCTGCCGGTCGCTTGCCTGTTTGTTTGGCAGTTTACGGCGATTGCGACGAAGCCCGCGGCGTTCGGGTGCGCGCTCTTCCTGACCCTGATCCTGTTCATTTACGCCTATCGCGTGCTTGGAACAACCGAATGGCTACGCCGCCTAGGCTGGGTGTCACCGCGTCAAGGATTCTGGCTTTACAGCCTCATCGCCGGTCTTGCCGCTGCCGGTGGCGTCTGGTGGTTTGCCCGGATCTTCCATCAGTCCTTGGGGCGAGTCCCTCCATCGCAGCGGATCCTCCTGGCCAGTTCTTCCGGACCAATGATCGAGGAGATGCTCTTCCGCGGCCTCCTCTTCTGGCTGATCTTCGAGCTTTTGAGGCGCAGGGGTGTGCCGAAGTCGGCAGCGGCCGGCGCGGCAGTGTTTCTCATGGCAATTGCCTTCGCGCTCTCTCACAATGACCGACATGGCCCACGCCTCTACGCCACCATCCTGACCGGCATTGCGTTTGGTTGGATGCGAGTGCGGTCCGGGTCTACGGCAGCAGCAACGTTGATGCACGCGGTCTACAATCTCGTGCTCTTGCTGATCGCGATCCTTTCAGGTGCATGACCAAGCCGCGCGGATGAACGTCAATCAGCAGTGATCGCTCCCGGTCGCACAGGGCTAGTGGAACGCTCCGCCGCCTGGGCTTTGCCGTTCGCCTTTTCCTTTTCAGTGCGATATATTCGCCGAAACTGGCACGATCCTCGATGGCGCAGATCCCTTCCGCAAGGACACCTGTGATCAATCTGTTGCCCAAGGGCCACCATTTTCCGGAACCAGTTGTCACCGGCGCTCGTGGAAAGTCCGAGCGCGTCGCACGCTTCCCGAATTGTCTTGCCTTCTACAAATACGAGGCGGTGGAATCCCGGTTTCTTCGACTGGGACGGATGGTTGATGCCACCCCGGAAGCTACGGTCGATGACGAAGCTTCGTTTGCAGTCCGGGTTCATGCAGCGCCATCCTCTGGTGCCGGAACTATTTCGTCCGCGGCTTTGTGTCTTTCCCCCGCAGAAGATGCACGCAGGATTGCATACCGCAGCTCCCACGCGATTCCTTGCGAAGAGAAGGTCGAACAACGCGTTCAAAAGATGTTCTTGGCACTCTTGCAGATCGCGCGCCCATACGATCAGAGTGCCTTGCGCGTCGGGGGCCGTCACCGGAAACTTCCGGGCGCCCTTGTATCGCCGGTTAAGGCAATGGACGAGCGAACTGGGCATCTCGGGGTTGAATTCAAAATTGAAGTAGCTCACGGCGGGTCCTCCGTCCTCACCAGCAGCGAAGTCGCGTTCGACCGCCTCAAAATGAGATGTTCGAGTTTTTGGACTCGGGACAGCGCTTGCGTAGGCGAGACGCCCGTCAACTCGTCAGTCGGCCAGTGACGTCAGTTCTCCCGAATCGTGACTGCGTCGATGCACACGGAAGGAGTCCTGACCTCAGGCTGCAACTCTGGCGTGCCTTCCCAGTCGCTGATGTCATATCGCCCGCCGCATTCGCGACAGACAATGAATTCCTCGTTGAATGTTTCGTACGGCCCGCAGTCCAGGCCGTGTGTTTCAACTGACGTAGCGAACCGGAATTCCCCGGCCGACGAGCCACAGTCCGGGCAAGCCATGGCGGTTTCTCCTGTGATAGCGGTGCTTCACGGCTAGGGGCCGATCTATGTTCAGTGCGGTGGCAGGAGGCTCGGCCGGCCCACTGCCACCGTTGTCGCACCCGCTTAGAACTTCCGCGCGAGCCGCTCTTCCAGGAATCCGCCCAACTTCGCGGTGGCTTTGAATTGCGGGATCGGGTCGAGTTCTTTGAAGGCCGACGTAAATGCATTGGACAGGCTCCACAGAGTCCGCGGCCGAAACTCTTCGTACTGTGGCTCGAAGTACAGGTCATGTACCCGCCGGGCCAGATGTTTCGGGACCTCGAGTTCGCTTTCGATGAACGCCTCGTAGACGATCAACTTCGCTGCGACGTTGCTCAGTTCCATCGCTTGCCACGACTCCACCTGCTTTTGCATGGGACCGAAATTGCGCTGCATGCGATCCACGCCGACCGAAATGGAATCGACCAGATTTAGCGACTTCGAGTGCTTCGCGAGGACCGGTGTGAAATCGCCGCTAAAGGCCATATTCGAACATACGAAGACCCGATATCCACAGGTGAGCGCCAGACGCATGGTCTTGTCATGCGAATTGCGAAGCCCTATTGAAAATCGTGCTCCGTGCATCTCGGTTTCAAGGTCGAGCACGCCGAACATCTTCATGCCGTCCGGCGATACTGCGTATTCGTCGTGAACCACGCCAATGTGACGAAATCCAAGTGTCTCCACGAGCGCCTGGACGATTTCATGGTGCGGTACGGGTTGGTGAGTTGCCGTTGCCGGCGGTGTGGGAACGAGGGCCAGGTCTTCTCGATTGACGGTCCGGCCTGCGTACCCGATTAGAGTGCTAGTTTCCGACATTTTGTCTCCTGTGTTGCTGAATTGTGAATTGAACGATGTGTTACTCCGGCATTTAAGCCGGGGTAGAGGGACCTTGCATTCGACTTGATGTTGACTACCTTGTGGTCTGGATGGAATAGCTGTAGCGCTTAGTCCGGCTTCTGCACTGTGCGTCGCATTCGTTTCCAGACTTTCGGTTCTGCTCGGAGTGCGACCAACGCTCCGCTGGTCAGGTTCAGGAAACCTCCGTGGCAAGCCATCGGCTCGCCCCGAAAGAGACGGCTCAGCAGCGCAAGTGCGTGGTTTGCCAGTGTCTGGTTGATGAACGGATGCTGGCGCTCCAGCGCCTCAGCGGCGCTACAACTGGGTTGCTGATCGTCATCGAGCGCCGGATCGATGATCTCGGGGAACAGCTCCGAAACGGCGCGAAGCCGGTGGGCCTTATGCCTGTTGTTCCGATTGAGAGGCTGTCCGAGGACGAACTGGCCCGTGTCCGCGTTGTTGCCGAGATCGAGCCAGTAGGCGATGCCGCACCACGTGGCCGTGAGTGCGTCATGTATCTTGGCTCTGGCAGCGCGGCTGTCGACGCAACCGATGACGAGATCAAGATCGTTGTCCAGGTGGTGACCGGCGCCCAGATGCTGCGGGATAGCCTGCCAATGGAGTCCCCAGAACAGGTTCATCCGGTTGATCAGAACGACCGATTTGAAGAGCCCAATCTCGCTCGCGGAGAACGGTTGGCGGACGCAGTTCGCGGCCGAGATCCGGTCACCATCGATCACGGTCACCGCCAGGCCAGACGGATGCCCGCCCGCGATGAGCGCTTGGTGAAGATGCGGCAACCCGCCAACAATCGCGCTGCCCGTTCCCCCGCAACCGACAACCGCCACTTTGATGGTCCGCCGAAGCAAATGCGGGAAAATGGTGTGCATTCAGTCCTCCCGGCCTTGGACAAAGGAGGCGAGCGTGTCGCCGCTTTTGACGAGCAACTCCGCGGGGAACGCTTCCGCACTGCCCGTCAGGTCCCGCCACAAT
>Ga0182018_10004458_pt1 | contig 11752 bp, 7 predicted proteins | sample 812P2MmetaG_FD_120490 | JGI IMG/M metagenome (GOLD analysis project Ga0182018, IMG submission 120490) | Permafrost microbial communities from Stordalen Mire, Sweden - 812P2M metaG | ecosystem: Environmental > Terrestrial > Soil > Wetlands > Permafrost | place: Sweden: Stordalen | collected...
AGTTCGAACTGCGTCACCGAGAGTGCGCCCTGGCGATGGCACGTGCCCAGACAATCGGCGCCGGTATCGCCGCCGCCGATGATCACCACACTCTTTCCGGTGGCCAGAATCGCGCCCTCCGCGGGCACTTCATCGCCCTCATTGCGGCGATTCTGCTGCGGCAGGAAATCCATCGCGAAGTGAATGCCATTCAGCTCGCGTCCGGGAACGCGCAGGTCGCGCGGATGCTCGGCGCCGCCCGCCAGTAGCAGGGCGTGATGTTCGCCGCGCAGATCTTCCACCGCGATATTGACCCCCACGTGCGCGTTGGCGCGGAACCGCACGCCCTCGGCGCGCATCTGCTCCAGACGGCGATCGATGAGGTGCTTCTCCATTTTAAAATTGGGAATGCCGTAGCGCAGCAGGCCGCCGACGCGGTCGGCCTTCTCGAAGACGGTGACGTCGTGGCCGGCGCGCGCCAACTGTTGCGCCGCGGCCAATCCCGCGGGGCCGGAGCCGACGATCGCCACCCGCTTGCCCGTCTTGGACGACGGCGGCTCGGGCGCGATGAAACCCTCGGCGAATGCGCGATCGATGATGGTCTTTTCGATCTGCTTGATGGTGACCGGTGGCGTGTTGATCCCCAGCACGCAGGAGGCTTCGCACGGCGCCGGGCAGATTCGCCCGGTGAATTCGGGGAAATTGTTGGTGGAATGCAATTGGCGCACGGCCTCGCGCCAGCGGCCGCGCGACACCAGCTCGTTCCAATCGGGAATCAGGTTGGTCAGCGGGCATCCGTTATGGCAAAACGGCACGCCGCAATCCATGCAGCGGGTGGCCTGCGTGCGCAGTTTCTGCTCCGGAAACGGCAGATAAATCTCGAACCAGTCGCGCACCCGGTCGGCGACGGCACGCCTGGGCGCGGTCTCCCGCGGTTCGATGAGAAACGCAGCGGTATCAGGCATGGACGGCTTCCTTAGGAGCGTTGACCATCAGGGCGCGCAGATCGCGCGGATAGATTTTGAGGAACTTCGGCAGCATTTGCGCCCAATTCTCCAGTACCCATTGGCCGCGCGGGCTGCCGGTAGTGGCGGCGTGCTTTTCGATGAGCGAGCGAACCATTTCTTCGTCCTCGCCCAACTGCACCAGATCGACCGAGTTCAGATTGCAGCGCTTATCGGCAAAATCGCCGGCCTCATCCAGCACGTAGGCGAAACCGCCGCTCATGCCGGCGGCGAAATTGCGCCCGCACTTGCCCAGAACCACCACCGTGCCGCCCGTCATGTATTCGCAGCCGTGATCGCCGGTGCCTTCCACCACGGCCGTGGCGCCGGAATTGCGGACCGCGAAGCGCTCGCCTGCGACGCCGTTAAAATAAGCTTCGCCGCTCGTGGCGCCATACAGCGCGACGTTGCCGATCAGAATGTTTTCTTCCGGCAGGAAGGTGGAACGGCGCGGCGGGTAGACAATCAGATGGCCGCCGGACAGGCCCTTGCCGACGTAATCGTTGGCGTCGCCTTCCAGCTCCAGCGTCACTCCGGCGGCCAGAAATGCGCCGAAGCTCTGGCCGGCCGAGCCCTGGAAGCGGCAGTATATCGTGCCGGTGGGGAGGCCTGCCGACCCGTAGCGGCGCGCAATCTCGCCCGATAACATGGCGCCCACGGTGCGATGCACATTGCGAATGGGCAGCACGATTTTGATGTGCTGGCGGTATTCGAGAGCTTCGCGCGCCTGTTCGATAATGGTGTAGTCGAGCGCTTCTTCGAGGCCGTGATCCTGTTTCTCGACGCAGCGGCGCGCCACGCGGCTGGGGACCGGCGGGTTGTACAGAATGGCCGAAAGATCGATCCCTTTGGCCTTCCAGTGGTCCAGCGCGGGCCGGGATTCCAGCATGTGGCTGCGGCCCACCATCTCGTCGAAGGTGCGGAATCCCATTTGCGCCATGTAACGGCGCACCTGCTCGGCGAGGAAGAAGAAGAAATTGATGACGTTTTCGGGCGTGCCCTGGAATTTGGCGCGCAGCACGGGATCCTGCGTGGCGATTCCCACCGGGCAGGTGTTCAGATGGCATTTCCGCATCATGATGCAGCCCATCGCCACCAGAGGCGCCGTGGCGAATCCGAATTCCTCCGCGCCCAACAGTGCGGCGATGGCCACGTCGCGGCCGGTCTGGAGTTTGCCGTCGGTCTGCAACCGCACGCGCCCGCGAAGATCGTTCATCACCAATACCTGGTGCGCTTCCGCCAGCCCGAGCTCCCAGGGGATGCCGGCATGTTGGATGGAGCTGAGCGGCGAAGCGCCGGTGCCGCCGCTATCGCCGGAGATGAGGATAACATCGGCATGCGCCTTCGCCACCCCCGCGGCCACCGTGCCCACGCCCACTTCGGCCACCAGCTTTACCGAAATGCGCGCTTGCGGATTGACGTTCTTCAGATCGTAAATGAGCTGCGCCAGATCTTCGATGGAGTAGATGTCGTGATGCGGGGGCGGGGAAATCAATCCCACCCCGGGAGTGGAGTGGCGCACACGCGCGATGTTGCGGTCCACTTTGTGGCCGGGCAACTGGCCGCCTTCGCCAGGCTTCGCGCCCTGCGCCATTTTGATTTGCAACTCGTCGGCATTCACCAGGTAATTGGTGGTCACGCCGAATCGCCCCGAGGCCACCTGCTTCACGGAACTGCGCTTTTCGGTGCCGAAGCGCGCTTCGTCCTCGCCGCCTTCGCCGGTATTCGACCGGCCGCCGATGCGGTTCATGGCGATGGCGAGAGTTTCGTGCGCCTCCTTCGAGATGGAGCCGAAACTCATCGCGCCGGTGGCAAATCGTTTCACGATCTCGCTCGCCGGCTCCACTTCTTCCAGCGGCACTGGCTCTTCGGCGGACTTGATATCGAGCAGCCCGCGCAACGTGCAAAGCTGGCGCGACTGCTTGTCGATCAGGTCCGTGTACTCCTGGAAAGTCTGAGCGCTATTCTGCTGCACCGAGTGTTGCAGCTTGGAGATGGTCTGCGGATTGTAAAGGTGATACTCGCCGTTGGCGCGGAACGCATAATTCCCGCCCAGGGGCAGCTCGGGCTCCGATTCCGTGACCGGCCGAAACGCATGGGAGTGTTTGCGCAACGCCTCTTCGGCGATCACGTCGAGCCCGATGCCCTCGATGCGCGAAGCCGTCCCAGTGAAATACCGCTCGATCACGCTCTTATTGAGCCCGATCGCCTCGAACACTTGCGCCCCGCGATAGCTCTGCAGGGTGGAAATGCCCATCTTCGAAAATGTCTTGAGCAATCCTTTATTGATGGCCTTGATGAAATAGTTAACCGCTTTGGCTTGCGCTTCCTTGTTCGCGCCGGCCTCGGTGGCCACGGTTTCGAGCGCCAGATACGGGTTCACCGCGCTCGCCCCGTAGCCGATCAGCAGCGCGAAATGCATCACCTCGCGCGGCTCGCCGGATTCGATTACCAGCGCCACCTGCGTGCGGCTCTTCTCGCGCACCAGGTGATTGTGCACCGCGGCCAAAGCCAGCAGGCTGGGAATGGCGGCATAGTCGGGGTCCAGGCCGCGGTCCGAAAGAATCAGCAGCGAATAGCCCGATTGGATGGCCAGCGACGCGCGGCGGCAGAGCTGATTAAGCGCCCGCTCCAGACCTTTCGCGCCCTCGTCGGCGGGGAACAGCAGGGGCAAGGTGGTGGCGAGGAAATCGCCCTGCGACACGCGGCGCAGCTTTTCGAGGTCGCGATTGGTGAGGATCGGCTGCTCCAGCTTGAGCGTGTGGCAATGCATCGGCGTCTCGTCGAGCAGGTTGCGCTCGTTGCCGATGTAGCTGGTGAGCGACATCACCATCTCTTCGCGAATCGGGTCGATGGGCGGATTGGTCACCTGCGCGAACAGCTGCTTGAAGTAGTGAAACAGCGGTTGCGGCTGGTCGGAAAGACATGCCAGCGGGATATCGGTGCCCATGGAGCCGATCGGCTCCTCGCCCCTGGTCCCCATCGGTCCCAGAATCATCCTCAGATCTTCAGCCGTATAGCCGAAGGCTCGCTGGCGCTGCACCAGCGTCTCTTTGTCGGTGCCATGCTGCCGCGGCGGATCGCTGAGCTGCTCCAGCTTGATCTGATGTTCCTTGATCCACAGCTGATACGGGTTGCGGCCGTAGAGCGCCCGCTTGAGTTCGCGGTCGGAGATGATCCGGCCCTCCACGGTGTCGACCAGCAGCATTTTGCCGGGCTGCAGCCGGCCCTTGCGCACCACCTGCTCGGGCGGAACCGGCAGCACGCCCGATTCCGACGCCATGATCACCAGATCGTCCTGCGTCACGAAATAGCGCGCCGGCCGCAAGCCGTTGCGATCGAGCGTGGCGCCAATCGATCGTCCGTCGGTGAACGCGATGGCGGCGGGACCGTCCCATGGCTCCATCAGCGACGCATGGTATTCGTAGAACGCACGCTTCTGCGGATTCATGTACTCGTTCTTCGACCATGCTTCCGGTATCAGCATCGCCATGGCATGGGGCAGGGAACGGCCCGACATCACCAGCAGTTCGAGGGCGTTGTCGAACGAAGCCGAATCGCTGCCGCCGGGCTGAATGATGGGAAATAGCTTGGCGATATCGGCGCCGAACAGCGGCGATGCCAGCACCGATTGCCGCGCGTACATCCAGTTGACATTGCCGCGCACCGTGTTGATCTCGCCGTTATGCGCGATGTACCGATAGGGGTGCGCCAGCGGCCAGGTGGGAAAGGTGTTGGTGGAGAAGCGTTGATGCACCAGGCACAACGCGCTCTCCAGTTCGGGATCGCTGAGCTCGGGATAGAATTTCGCGATCTGCGGGGCCAGTAGCAGTCCTTTATATACGATGGTGCGGCACGACATCGAGGGGATGTAAGTATCGGGTACTTCGGTTTCGATGCGCTTCCGCACGATGTACAGACGCCGCTCCAGTTGATCCTCATTCATGCCGCGCGCGCGCGCGATGAAGATCTGCTGGATGTAGGGTTGCGATCGGCGCGCTACGCGTCCGATAGTGGAGGCGTCGATCGGCGTGTCGCGCCAGCCCAGCACGGTGAGACCTTCCTCGCGCACGATCCGCTCGACCTCGCCCTCGCATTGCAGTCGAAGTTGTTTCTCCACAGGCAGAAACGTCATGCCCACGCCATATTCCGCGGCGGGAGGCAGCGTGAAGCCCAGGCGCACGCATTCCCGCGCAAAGAACTTATGCGGAATCTGGATGAGAATGCCGGCGCCGTCGCCGGTTTCCGGGTCGCAACCGCAGGCGCCGCGGTGGGTCAGGTTGATGAGGACTTCGATCCCCTTGACGATGATGTCGTGCGACTTGTGGCCTTTGATGTGCGAAACGAACCCAATTCCACAGGAATCATGCTCGAAACGCGGGTCGTATAAACCTTGGGCGGGAGGTAGAGCGGTGGTGGCATCAATGTTGGGCATGGCTTTCACCGTGGAGACTGAGTCGGCCTCGGAGGGTAATCGGGCCGGGGTCTCAAACTTGTGGGTGGTTACCTTGAGGGTTAGTGTACCATCCACTCTACTATTAGGCAACTGCGAAGATTACAGTTTGTAGAATTAGCTGCGCTTATGCTATGATCGATCCCGTGAGCTTCTCGGAACTCCAACTTTTCAAAGAGATAGCAGCAAATCGCAGCATGAGCAAAGGAGCCGTCTTATGTGGAGTGAGTCAATCCGCTGCTACCCAGCACGTCCAGGAGGTGGAACGCCGCCTGGGAATGGAACTGATGGATCGCAGCGTCCGGCCCCTGGAACTGACTGTCGCCGGGAAGCTTTACGCCGAATTCTGCCGCGATGTGCTCGACCGCAAGGAGCAGTTCGAACTGGCGCTCGAACGCATGAAGATCGAAGTGGAGAGCGCCGTCCGGGTGGCTTCGATCTATTCGATCGGGCTCTCGGAAATGGGCCGCCTGCAGGAGGAATTCGCGGCGCGATATCCGGAAGCCCGCCTGCAAGTGGAATACATGCGCCCCGACCGTATTTACGATGCGCTGCGCGACGGCACCGCCGATTTGGGATTGGTCAGCTATCCGGAAGCCAGCCGCGAAATCGCCGCCCTTCCGTGGCGGAATGAGGAAATGCAACTGGCGGTGCCGCCTTCGCACCCGCTGGCCGGCCGCCAGCTGGTCTATCCGGCCGATCTCAACGGCCAGGAGTTCGTGGGATTCGATGAAGACCTGTCGATCCGTAAAGAACTGGAGCGATTCTTCCGTGCGCACGGGATCCTGGTGCGGCTGGTGATGCACTTCGACAACATCCAGATGATCAAGGAGGCCGTGGCGCTCGGCCGCGGGGTCAGTATTTTGCCCGCCCGTACGATGCAGGCGGAGATCGAGCAAGGCCGGCTGGTGGCGGTCCCATTGATGGCCCCCGAACTGGTCCGCCCGGTGGGAATCGTGCACCGCAGGCGCAAGCCGTTGAATCGCGCCGCGCAGGGATTTCTTCAGTTGGTGACGGCCGGCGCACCGGCGGAGAACGGTCACGTGCGGGTGTGAGGGGTATCCGGCGACGTTCCGCCTAGGGCCGCCGGGCACGCCTCGCGATGTAGTGTTGATCGAGAGCCTGGCGGACCAGTGTTTTGATGACGGCCTGACGGCTCACATTTAAGTCCCGGGCGGCGTTGTCCAGTTCCTCCAGCATGCTGGAAGTCAGGTCGACATTGACGCGTTGAATCGGCTGAACCATTCGGCCTTGTCCGGCGAAGAACCGGGAAACATCGTTGCCCCGGTCGGCGAGCCGCGCGATCGCGTCGGCGGATATTGCCTTCGGCGGTTTACGAGTTTTCTTCATAGAGCCGGACCTCCTCTTTCGTCGACTTCCATAGAGTGACAAGGTGCAAAATCTCGGTCTCTTCCTCGTGCCTGAATTCGAAGATAACGGAAAACAGGCGGTCGCCCACCCAACCCACGGTCAAATACTGCTCCTGCACGTCGGATCGCCGGTCGAGCCAATAGGGCCGGGAGAAGACTTCCTGCGCTTCCTCGAATCCGATCCCGCGTTTGGGATTCGCTCTCAGCCGCTTGCTCTTTCGAGGGTCGAAACTAAAACGCATCTGATATGACTGTTATACCACTCAGCCGTACCGCAGTGAAGCTCCTCGAATGGATCCTTGCTGACGGGCGGGAAAATGGATAGTCTGGGAACATGAGCAGCCAAACAGCCCAGCTTTTGGAGGCGTTCGAGGCTTTGCCGGAGGACGAGAAACGAGTCTTTACGGTGGAGTTCCTGCGGCGTGCGGCGCCGTTGGATTCCGGTCCGCTTGACGATGCGGAGATCGCCGATGCTGCCGACAAGTTGCTGGCCAGCTTGGAATGACGCCCGTTCGGGGCGAGGTCTGGCTTTTTGATCTCGGCATGGCGGAAAAAGTTCGTCCAGCCCTGGTGATCAGCGCGCCGTTCGGAGATGTCGACCGCGCGCTGGTTACCGTTGTTCCTCATACCACCAGCCTTCGTGGATCCCAATTTGAGATTCCGGTCCGCGTCCCATTCTTGAAAGCCGGGGCGTTTGTGGCGCAAGGCGTCTCAACTTACCCCCACATAAGGGCGATCCGGAAGCTGGGTGTGCTAAAGCCAGACCAGTTCCGTTCGGTTTTCACTGGAGTCCTGAGATGGCTCGGTCAAGACAGCTAGACGCCCTCAGTCGTATCGCAGGGCCTCAATGGGATCGATCTTCGCCGCGCGGCGGGTGGGCTCCCAACATGCCAGCAGCGCCACTGCTGCAAAGAGCGCTCCCACCGCGATCAGCGTGACGGGATCGGCGGGATCCACCTCGAAGAGAAACGAGCGGAGAACGCGCGCCAGCACGAACGCCGCCGCCATTCCGGAAATCACACCTCCCGCGATCAACCTTACGCCCTCCGCGAAGACCAGATTGCGGATGTCGGCCTTACCCGCGCCGACCGCCGCGCGTATGGCGATCTCGCGCCGCCGCGCTGCCACCGAGAGCGAAAGCACGCCATAAATTCCCACCAGCGTCAGCACGCTTCCCACCAGCGCAAAGCCCACCAGCAGTTGCATGGCGAAGGTCCGCGAGGCCAGCGAATCGTCGCGAATCTGATCCAGCGTCTTCATGTTTTCGACCGCCGCGGTGGGGTCGACGGCGCGCAGTTCTCGCGTTACTGCCGCCATCACGGCGCGCGGATCTCCCGACGTGCGCAACACCAGGTGCTTCGAGAACGCACCTGCCTGCCAGAAAGAAAGATAGATCTCGGGCTCGGCCTGATGAGTCAGGTCGTCCGTGCGCCCATTGCCGACCACGCCGACGATTTCCGCCGCGGGCCGGTCACGCCCGTTCGACCAGATTTTCTTGCCAATGGCGGAACTGTGCGGGAAGTAGCGCTCCGCCAGGGCGCGGTTGACTACCGTCACCTGTGGCGCTTTGCGGTCGTCGGTGGCGCGGAAATCGCGGCCTTCCAGGGCGAGGCCCAGCAACTGAAAATATCCGGGGGTAACGGACCGTAGCGGCACGGCGATCTTATCGCTCTCCTTCAGGGCGGCCGGCTGCCCCTCGATTTCGACTGTGGCCGGCCAGTTATTGCCAGTCAGTGGCACCCCCCACGCGAAGGCCGCGTTTTGCACTCCGGGAAGCGCCGATACCTTCTCCAACGCCCGCCGATGAAAGCCATCGAGGTCGCCTTGCACGGCGGTCACGGTCATGGTCAGAATGTGTCCCGTACGATAGCCGGACTGCACGTTCGAAACGTTAATCATCGTGCGGATCAGCAAGCCCGCTCCCACTAGCAGCGAGAGCGTCAGCGCGGTCTGCACCATGGTGACTCCCCGCAGCACCCGGCGTTCTCCGCGTCCCGCACTGCTCTTCGGACCGGCGCTCTTCAGCACGCCGATGGGGTCGATCCGCGACGCGCGCAGCGCCGGGATGAGCCCGGCGAGCCCGGACGCGAGAATCGCCGCGCCCGCTCCGCATGCCAGAACGGGCCAGCCCGTGGTCACCGAATCCAGCCGCGGAATGGCATGGCCGCCGAACAGCTTGAACAGCTTGACCACGCCGACTCCCAGCGCGACGCCGAATACCGCTCCCAGCAATGCCATCAGCAGGCTCTCGGTCGAGACCTGGCGAAACAGTTTCAAACGGTTCACACCGAGGGCGCTGCGCACGGCGTACTCCTGCTGCCGCTGCAGACCGCGCACCAACAGGAGCGCCGCCACATTGCCGCAGGCAATCAGGAGGACCAATCCGGCCGCTCCCATCAGCGGCAGCAGGATGCGGCGGCCGTCGCGGTTCATTTCCACGGCGAGCGGTTCGACGTGCGGCGTGAACCCTTCGAACGCGTGCTCCGCCTGCGACTGCCGGACGGCGATGAGTTTGAGGTCTTCCTGCGCCTGCGCCGGCGAGACTCCCGGCCGCAGCCGCGCCACCACCTCCCAATACGGCTCGTTCAGCGCTTTCGGGTCAGGTGAATTGGGAACCCAGAAATCCACGGCCGCGTTCACGTTGTAGTTGGGCTCATCCGCCGCGCCCGGCGAAGGCAGAAAGCGCACGCCCGGCGGCATCACCCCGATCACCGTGGGCGGGACGTCCCGCCGGCTCATGCGAATCGTCTGGCCGACTATGTGCGGATCGCCCCCGAACTTGCGCTGCCAGAGGTCGTAGCCGAGGATCACCACCGGCGCGGTTGGATATGCGGTCTCGGCGTCGGAAAACGTGCGCCCGATCAGCGGCTTGAGCCCCATCGCGCGGAAATAGTACCGCGTCACCCACATTCCCTCCATCGACTCGCTGCCGTCCTGCCGAATGAGGAAGTTGAAAGTCCATCCGTACCCCGCCAACGAGTCGACCGTCTTGGATTGCTTTTGCCACTCCAGCCATTGGGCCGCGGCCCAGGATTGCGGCCTCGCCATGGCTTTACCGTCGGTCCTGGCCGACTGAATCAGCGCCAATCGCTCGGGATGATCGTAGGGAGGCGGCGTCAGCAACACGCCTTGAATCAAGCTGAACACCGCCGAGGTGGCGCCGATTCCGAGAGCCAGTGTGACCACGGCAATGGCCGTGAATCCCGGCTGTTTGCGCAGCATCCGCGCGGCAAAACGCAAGTCTTCCAGCATTCTGCTTGGACGAATCTAAGGAGGGAAAGATAGCTATGCGATCACCGGGCGCTTCCTGCCGAAGCCCGTGGCCTGCTCGAAAGCATGCGCCAATTGCAAGACGCTGAAATCCTCTTTATCGCGTCCCACAATCTGGATTCCCACCGGCAGCCCTTCCGGCGTGAAACCCGCCGGCACCGAGGCCGCCGGATTGCCCGTCGCCGAGATATACCAGCAGGACTTCATCCAGTCGATATAGTTGTCGAACTTCACGCCGGCGATTTCGGTGGGATACGGCGTATCGATGCTGAATGGCGGCAATTGCGTGGTGGGCAGAACGAAGTACTCGTACGCTTCCAGGAATGCCTGGAATTGCCGCCACATCTGCGTATGGGCAGTTTCGGCGCGCGCCACGTCGGAGCCGGACAAGCGCAGCCCTTCCTCGATTTCCGCCTGGAGCGTATCCTTGAAGGCGTCGGGATGCTCGCGCAGGCGCGCGCCATAGGCATCGGCGGAACTCCATGCACGCAGCACGCGAAAAGCGATATTGGCCGGGGCGAAATCGGGCTCCGCTTGCTCCACGATGCAGCCCAGCGATTCGAACGTGGCGCGTTGCCCATCCACCACGGCGCGCACCCGCGGGTCGAAGGGTACGCCGCCGAGGTCTTTGAACCAGGCCACGCGCACGCCTTTGAAGCTCCGTCCCAGCGGGCGGGCGAACAGATCTCCGCCTTCGTCGATGGAGAGCGGTGCGCGCGAATCCGGCCCCGCGATCGTGCTGAGCGCTAGCGCCAGATCGGCTACCGAACGTCCCAGGCATCCCGCCGTGCTCAGGGTCGACCATCCGAAGGGCGCTTTCGGACTCGGCACCCGTCCGATCGACGGCCGAAAGCCCACCACATTGCAAAATGCGGCGGGATTGCGCAATGACCCGCCGGTGTCCGATCCGGTCGCGATCGGCGTAAATCCAAAGGCCAATGCGGCGGCGGCGCCGCCGGAGGATCCGCCGCAGGTCTTGGTCAGATCGTAGGGGTTATGGGTGGCGCCGAAAACCTTATTGAAAGTCTGCGATCCCGCGCCGAATTCCGGCGTATTGGTCTTGCCGATGGTGATTGCGCCGGCCCGCTGCATACGCTCCACCACCAGGTCGTCTTCGGGGGGAACGTAGTCGCTATAAAGCGGGGAACCGAAGGTGGTGCGGATGCCGCGAGTTTCCAGCAGATCTTTATGCGCCACCGGCAAGCCGTGAAGCGGTCCCAGCGTCTCTTTGCGCGCCACCATGTCGTCGGCCTTGGCCGCCGCGGCAGCGGCCAGTTCCGGCGCCAGCGTCACCATGGCATTGACCTTGGGATTGAGGCGCTCGATCTGCTGCAGGTGCGCCGCCAAAGCTTCGCGCGCGGAGAGTTTCCCGGTGCGGATGAGCCGGGCCATTTCCACCGCGCTGGTGAAACAAAGCGACGAACCGCCGGCCTGGGCTTCCAGCGTGCCGGAGCACAGGGAGGCGGCAGCCAGTCCCTGGAGCGCCTCGCGGCGGGTCGGCATGTCGCTGTTCATGGGTGTAATGCTACCAAACCTGGCGCGGCTCAGCCTCAAAAGAATGTTCACCGCGGAGCCTTCTGAGCTGTTGTGTCAAGAGTTTTTCTCCGAAAGTTTGCTGAAGCCGGCAACGTTGTGCCACTCAAGGCTGGTGACAGATGCGAGACCAGGCCCAAGAA
>Ga0182018_10004459_pt1 | contig 11749 bp, 5 predicted proteins | sample 812P2MmetaG_FD_120490 | JGI IMG/M metagenome (GOLD analysis project Ga0182018, IMG submission 120490) | Permafrost microbial communities from Stordalen Mire, Sweden - 812P2M metaG | ecosystem: Environmental > Terrestrial > Soil > Wetlands > Permafrost | place: Sweden: Stordalen | collected...
AAAATCGCCTGACTGGTCTACCCTTTTTTACATTTCTGAGATGTGGCCTCCACTTACTCCGAGGCCCGGTTTTACAGGGATTTAAACTTATTACGTTCCTATGATGACTTAGACTGCTGCTGCAAGCTATAGAAAATCCAGCACTTATAGCCGGACACTGATGAAACGAAATATTCGATGCCTTTTCTCTATTTTTGCCAAACAAACCGTTTCTATCAGGCGTGGTACCGGTGCACCGATCGGGTGTGGGAGAGGATCCTCAGTGTTCGGGTTGTCTCGCCGGGAGACCGGTGCGCCCCCATCAAACGGCGGCCGGACTCAATGCTGAACCGAGGTATTGCCGCGGATGAATGTTTCATAGGGCAGGCGGCCGATCAGGCGTGCCGTCACCAAGAACGCACAGCCAAAGGCGGCGAACACGGAGAGAAAGTAGCCGTATCCGTAGTAGGCGAATCCCATGCGGAGCGAAACCAACGTGAATACGCTATTGGCGGCGAGCAACAATGCGCCCAATGCCAGGTAGCTTCGCCGCTGATCGAAATACGAAAGAATAATCAAGAGGAAGAGGAATCCGGCGTGGAAGAACGCTCCCAACAGTCCCAAGCGGAAGATACCGAGTTGGCGGAAGTTGATTCCCAGCAATTCGAATAATTGCGGCGCCATCAGGATCGCAGCGACGGAAATGGAACCTTGCAGTACCAGGAAGTTGCGCGCTCCGTCCAGGAAAGACCGGATCAGTTCGCGGTGATTGATCTCGATTCTGCCGTAGGGCGCGTGGCGCTGGATGTCATCGTAGAAGCGCTGGTAATTCTCGAAGAAGCCCGTCTCGATCGTCAGCGTGAATGCCGCGATGGAGGGCACGATCGAAAGGTACGCCAGAAACATCGCTCCGTCGTAGTCCGGGCAGGACACCAAGCCGCTCTTCAACAGTTCGCGCTCCGGCGACAGCCACATAATCCACTTGTCCACCCAGACGGCGGCATTGTAGGCCAGAGCCCCGGCCGCGAGTTCCCAATAGGCGCGGAAGCATCCCATAAACGCAAACGGCCGATCGGCGCGCGTGGGGTACTCGGCAAAGACACGTGCAATCAGTGTGAACAGGATCAGGGCGAGTCCCGCGTTGAACCCGCTTACCATTCCCGCCACGCCCCAGACGGGGGCGAGCAGGCTTGCGCCCAGGATCCCCACGCTCATCCCAGCCAGGAACGACAGCGTCACGGCGCGGTAGTTCTTCAGCGCGGTGAGAAAGATGCCGACCACCCAGATCCCCGAGACCAACGCGAAATTGACGATTGCGGCCAGGCGTAGGGGCGCCTCCAACTTGAGATGGAGCAGGTAAAAAGGAGCCACAATCGGGAGGGCGGCGGCATAGACCAGCGTCAGCGCGCCCACCATCATGGCCGGGGCCTGCCTGACATCTTTGGCATGGATGCGGTCGGCGAGATACCGCGTGGCGACGATCGTGACCGGCCCCGAGAGCACCAGGGAGAACGCGAAATTGTAGACGATCAGGACGCGAAAGGTGGAGAGTTCCTGGGGTGTCGTGACCGGCATTCCCAGTAAGACGATGGCGGAGAGCGAGAGGATGGTGAAGAGCCAGGGCCCGCTGGTGGCGAGGGCGGCGTAGCCGTAGCCTTGCACCACGCCGATCAAGTCGTCCCGCTCGGTGAGACGGCGCAGTTCGAAGCCGGTGCCCGCCACTAGGCAGCCCCTTTCCGGGATACCGGCCCGATATCCACCGATCTCCAATAATCGTAGACCTCCCGATATGCGCGGTCGAGAGCGGGCCGGTTGTAGTAGCGGCGCACGCGTTCCCGGATGGCTCGGCTGGCTTTTTCCCAATAGGCGCGGTCCGTGAGCAGCCGGGCGACGGCTTGCGCGGTCGCCGTGGGATTGGAGAGAGGGACCACTTCCCCGGCAGGTCCCAACGGCTCGGCCTCGCGCCGGTCGCCGTAGATCATCTCGCGGCAAGCGCCCACGTCGGTTGCTACGGAGGGAACGCCCGCGGAACCCGCTTCCAGAATGACCAGCGGTTGGGCTTCGCTGATGCTGGTGAGCACCACGACATCGAGACCGCCCAGGTGTTCCGCGATGGAAACGCGCCCCGTAAAGGTGAAGCATCCCTGAAGGCCGAGATGGCTGACAAGGGTTTGACACTCCGCAAAATAGTGAGGATCTTCGTCCGTGGGGCCGAGGACGAAGGCCCGAACGTCGGGGACGATGTTGCGGAGGATGGCGATGGCGCGAATGTAGGTCTTGACGTCCTTGATGGGCACCACGCGGCCGATCAGGGCGACTGCCGGGGGGTGTTCGCCGCGCTCCGCACCCGCCTTCGAGAGGCGTTCATAGTCGACACCGTTGGGAATGATCTTGAGTTTTTCGGGATCGGCTCCGTCTTCGAGCTGGAGTTGCTGGTTCCCTCCGTAGAGCGTCACAACCTCGCCGGCAGCCTCATAGCAGGCGCGCGAGTAACTGGTGAACGTGTCGACCCAGAGGTCCTTCAGGTCGCGCGCCGCTTTCTCCATGCTCAGACCGCTCGACGGCGCCTGATAAAGCCACTCGGCCATGGCGATTTCGATCCGGCGTTCGTTGGTGTAGATACCGTGCTCGGTGAGCAGCACCGGGCGGCCGGTTTCGAGGCGTGCGCGGGCGGCGAAGAGGCCGGCGTAGCCGGTACAGAGCGGATGATAGACGCGGGCGCGGGGCATGGGGGCGAGGAGTATGGAGTAGAGCCCGCCGAGAATGGTTCGCCAGGTCCAGAAATAGTCGAGAAACGCGCTTTCGCCGTGTGTGGCACGATACATCCGGAGCAGGAGATCCCAACTTTCCGGCGAGTCCAGAAGCACGGATCTGCCCAGTTGCGCGCCCAGCGGCCCGAGCAGGGCCAGAATGCCGGCGAGATCGCTTAGTCCGCCGTTGGACTGAAGGTTGCGCAGGGGAGTTTCCAGGCGCTCCAGGAGATGCCGGGCCCCGCGCGGGCGGGCGACGCCTTTAGGAAGACCGCCTACCGCGACGTGCGTGATTCCGGTTACGTTGGGCGGAATCTTGTAGCGCGGTGTAAGGTCGGCGCCTTGGGGCATGAGGCAGACGAGATGGAACGTCAGGTCCCGCTGCGCATGCAGCAGATCGTTGGTCCAATGCGAGACTCCGCCGGAGACGTACGGGTAGGTGCCTTCGAGCACGAGGCAAACGTCGGCTGGTGGTGTTTGTTCCATCGCTACGGAGCGCCTCCCGCCTGAAGTACGGGCGTTTGCCTTCCCCACAGCCGGACCGCTTCGAGTGCGGCTGGCGGGAGGCCGTCCGCGGCTTCCAGGCGCTCCTGGCGGCTATGGGCGAACTCCCGCAACTGAACGAAGCTGCCCAGGTGGTAGAGGCTCTCCATGTACCACAGGTCGGCTTGCGGCGCAGAGAGGCCTGCCTGCCTCGCCTGATCGAGCAGGTTGGCGGCTTCGGCGTAGCGCTGGCCGCGCACCAGAAGGCGCCCGCCGGCGAGCCGGGAATCCAGGTCGCCTGGTTCCGCGACGATGCACTGGAAGTAAGCCTCCAGCGCTAGCTTGCGAACCTCCTCTTCACGGCCGGTGTCCAGAATGCCGCTGTAGAGGTAGTCGTCATAGTGCCGGGCCAACGCACGTAGCGCCTGGACGTTGCCTGGGTTCTCGCGTGTCCGGTGGCTGAGCTCGAGCGTGCGCTCGAGCATGGCGTTCTCCAACTTATTCATGGCCGTGGCGGCTTGCACCCGGACTGCGTTGTTGCCGTCCGTCAAAGCGCGCTTGAGAATGGGGCCGAATGCGGGCCGGAACTGCTGGTTGATCAGTGCGATCAGAGCCTGCTTCTGATGTAAGCTGCCGAAGGCCAGGATCTCGGCAAAGGGCGTGAGACTGCCGGGGTTTGCCAGGTCGACGCTGGCGATGCGCGCGGCGAGTTGGTCGCCGGCCTGCTGCCGTGTGTCCGGGAACAGCGATTGGTACCACTCTTCAAAAGGAATGGCCTTACGCGCATACCAACGGGTGAGGAACATCGTCGCGAGCGTTCCAGCGGCGCCCAGGGGGCCCAGCGCGGCGGTTCCGGCGGCGAGCAGCAGCGGCAGCCGCACATCGGCGCGAAGACCGGGCGACCAACGGCGCCAGGCGGCGAGGCCGGCGATGACGGCGAAATGCGCCGCGAGTGGAATCTCCCAGGCGAACCCGTGCAAGCAGCCGTACACGATGGCGCACTCGGCCACGAGCGTGGCCGCGGCGACCGCCGCAACCTGGCGAACGTGCGCGAATTGGCGCTCTTCAGACACTCTGCAACTCCAGCGGTTCTTCGGCCGCCGCCAGCATCTCATGGATCGCGTGAACCCCGAAGGAGAAGCGCGCGGCCGGCGCTACCGGCGCCAGTTCCGCCTCGAGCGCCCCGGCCAGTTTGCCAATCACGACACGCGCGCCCTCAACGGGCGCGGCCGGCAGAACGATCGCAAATTCGGTCCCGGTCCGCCGATAGTCGAATGCCAGGTCGGTTTGGCGCAACGTCTTGGAGACGGCGTCGCTGAAAATGCGGGGTACCAGGATCCGTTGATCCTCATCCAGTTCGTCCGGGTTCTCCAGGCGGACCACGACCATGGTGAGATCGAATCCGATGCGCTTGGCCAACAGAGTCAGCAGGGAGAGTTGACGCGACAGGAAGCTGTAGGATAACAACTCCGTCTCCGTGTTGACCACGCTTTCCGAACGCGCCGCCTGATAGCACAAGGCATTATGGTAAGCTGCGCCGATCCACTGGCATAGCACCTTCAGCGTCTGCACGTTGCTGAAGTTCAGGTCCAGAAAGCCCAGCTTCTCGATCTTCAGCATGCCGATAATGCGGCCCGTATCGGGTACCGCCAATGGCGAAGCAATCACGCCGGCTCCCGAGAGCGCCATCGCGTCATCCGGGTTGGCGACCGTGAGCACGCGCTGGCGGCCGACGATTTCCTGGAATATCGCGGTGCTCGCGGCGTAGTGACGGGGAAAGCCGTCCTCCGCGGCCCACCCGTTCTCGACCGCGAGTTCCAGACTGCCGTTCCGCAGCAGGTAAACGGAGAATTTCTGCGGGTTCATCACCGACCGGATGAGATCCGCCACGCCGAGCAGGACTTCGGAAGGATCGAGCTTTTCGATGGCCCGCGCCGACTCGTACATCCCCACGGCGGTCCGGAGATGTCCGGCGACGCGCGTTTCCAACGCCTCTTTGACCGCGTTCAGCCTTTTATAGCCGTCCGCCAGCACCTGTTCGCGGCGCGCTGTTTCCGCCAGTTCCCGGCCGAGCGCGGCGCGCTCGCGGATCTGGCGCATGCGCAGTTCCCCGAGCACCACCGCCGACACGAACCACAGCAAAGGCAGTTGGCCGATGTGGAACAGCCACATGAACCGGTCCTGGGAAATCGCTTGCGGCGGCAAGTTGCCGGCCAGCAGCGCGGCGCTGGAGGCGAGCGCCGCCAGCAGACCGGCGTTGGTTCCGTATTGCACCGCCACCAGAAGCACGAGAATCCAGAACGGGTGTTGCGGCGCGGAACGGAAGCGGCTGCCATCGAAGAAGATCCGGTCGGCGGCGAGCGCTACACCCAGGAACATCGCGATTTCGAGGATCGCCGAAACGCGTACCCCGGCCAGCGATCGCCGGGACTTTGGTACTGGTGAAGGGTTCGTGTTTGGATCCGTCATAGCCATTTCTAAAACCGCCAGAAGAGTCCCACTCGGAAACTGGTCACAATCCGGGTGGTGTCCAACGTGTAAAGTCTGCGATCGTAATCGAGCTTTACGCCCCAATGGCGCGAAGGGTCGTAACTCACGGCCGCGGTCCAGAAGGGCGCGCTGCCGCCGAGCCGGTCGACGGCCATTCCCCCGGCCGCTTCCATACGCAAACCGCGCGCAAGCTGCTTTTCGGCGCGGACACTGGCAGCGTGCACCTCGCGGCTGACCAGCGGCAGGGGCTGAAAGATGCCGGCCGCGGTCTCGTTGAGGGTTTTCGCCGAAAGGAGATACTCCCCATCGAAAGAGTAGCCGAGGGCGATTTGCGGCTGGCGCAGCAGCCGGACGCTGACGTCTCCGGCGGCCGAGAAGCTCTCGGCGGCGCCGGGTATCCCGGGCAAACTGTAACGGTTCGCCGCCGCTCCCACCTGCACCGACACGCGTGGGCCGAAGGTGTTCTCGCGGCGCACCTCTACACGGTCCCGTACACCGTGCTCGGCCAGAGTCTCGGCGATGTCCCAGTTGGGCCGGTTGAGGTCCACTTGGATGGTGGAGCTGCCTTTCGGATCCGGCCGGCTGACGACCACACCGCCGCCGACGGTTGAGTTTCCGGCAAATAGCAAGCCCTTCACCCGCGTGCCTCCTTCCGACTGCCACTCGAGGCCTGCCTCGCCTCGCCGGAGAACGCCATCGTAGGGGCCAATGTGGCCGTCGGCATATCGAAGGCTGCCGATCGAGGCGCGATCCTGGTCGATGGCGAATTGGAAGCGGAAGGATCGGGAGAGCAGGCGCTCACCGAGGATGTGGACGAGATCCTCGCTTTGGGTGCCCTGAATCCTGCGGCTCTCGCCCTCCGCGCTGAACAATCCCTCCCGTTCCTGTTCGAGAGCGGCCTGGTACTCGCGCAGATCCTGGTTGTCCGGATCCATCCCGGCGGCGCGATCGAAGAGGTCCTGGGCACGACGGGTTCGGCCCACGCTTTGCTCTAATAGACCCAGGGCGGCGACCACGTTGGCCATGTCCGGGTTGGCCTCGGCGAGATCGCGAACCAGCATCAGCGCGTCGGAGCGACGGTCCATCGCGGAGAGCAATTGGACGCGCAGCAGCGCGATTCGGGTGGCACCCGAATCGACGCCGCCCGACAGGACGTCCCCGGCTTCTTCATACATACGGGCTTCGAGAAGCATGGCTCCGAAATCCGCCCGCAGGTCGCCGTTGCGCGGAGCCTCCGCGACCAGCGTGCGATACTCGCGGAGCGCGCGTTCCGGATAGCCGGAACGGAAGAGCGCCTGCGCATGCGCGGTGCGTGCCTCGGCCGGAGGAGATGCCATGGCCTCGATCGACCGCAGCGCGCGGCCATAGTACGCTCGGGCCTGCAAGCGGCTCCCGCTACGCCAGAGCATTTCGGCGTAGTAGAAGTTGTCGTCGTAGCCGCCTTCGGAAGAGGCGAGCAGGGCACTCAAATAGCCTTCGGCAATGGAGTAGCGCGCCTGGCGGTAGGCGAATACTCCCAGCCAGTGCCGCGCTTCGCGATCCCCGGGATCGAGGGCCAGCAAGCGGGAATAGGCCGGTTCCGCCGCAATTCCCGCGGCGTCCCGCGCCAGGCTGGCCAGCTTTCGGACGCGTTCGCGGTCGGCCGTTGCCCCAGCTTCGCGTGCCACGGCGCCGGCCAAAGCATCGGTCTGACGAAGCTCGGCCAGAGCCCGGAGGTAGACCTCCAGCAGATCGCCGCCCTGCCCGGGAGCGGGCAGACTGGCCGAAGCGATGGCGGCAACGCGTTCCGGCGCGCCGGCGTCCAGCAACAGGCTCAGCCAGGCAGCCCGGTCGCTTCCCTGGGCACGGCGGGCACGGTCTTCCAGCCAATCCAAAGCTTCGGATCCCGGTTTCGGTCCCCAGAGGAAGAGCAACTCAGCCACGTCCGCGTGGTCCGGAGGGGCGGTGCGCGCGATGTCCGTGAACACCGACCTGGCCCATTCCCGTTGGCCGGCGTCGATGAGCTTGAACCCGATGGTACGCTTCTCTTCCGCCAGGAGGGTGCCATCCGCTAGCCGCTTCCGCCAAAAATCGACGAGGTCGCTAGTGCGGCCCAGCTTGTTCAGCGCGTCCTCGTAGGCGGCCCTCCAGTTGGGAAGCGCGGCGGCAAGCTGGCGGATATACGGCAGGGCTTCCGCCAGTCCCCCGTGCTCGATCAGAGCGTAAACGCGGGCTTCGCGTGTTTCCGGGGAGAGATCTCTGCGCGCGAGATCGGACTCCAGGAAGGTTACCGCGTCCTTCGGATGGTTGGACTTCACCGCCGTCTCGATATATAGCGGAACGAGTTCGCTACGCTGCCGGGCGAGGATCTCCAGATGCGGCAGGGCGGCATCCCATGCGTTCAATTCCAGGAGGCCGTAGATGAGATCGAGCCGCTGGCGCTCGTCCTGCCCGGCCCGGCCGAGTTTGGCCGTCCAGAAACTGCGCAGTTCGCTCTGGAGCGCCTCCGCGGCTCCGCGAGGCGAACTGCGAATGGCGCTCAGAAGTGCCGCGGCGTAGGCTTCTTCCAATTCCGGGTCGCGGCCGTGGGCCAACAACACTCGCACGTGCGGCAGCGCTTCCAGCGGCTGGCCGGCCGCCGTCAGGGCGTTCGCCAGCGTTAAGCGATTGGCATCATCGGCATGTTCCAGGAAGAGGCGCTCGGAGGCGGCCAGAGCGAGATTCGCCTGCTTATGATCCTGGGCCAGGAAATACAGGTCGCGGAGCAGCGGCTCGGAAATCGACCGGGCGGGCGCGTTCTCGATCCAGCGGGCGACTTCGGGTCCGCGGCCTGTGCCGGCGGCGACCAGCGCCCAAGCCCGTTCGATCGCGGCCGTGGACCCGCTGGCGCGGAGCCCGTCGAACCGGTCGGCTCCCTCGCTGGATTTGCCAACTGCGACATACAGCCGGGCGGTTTCGAGCAGAAGGTCTTCCGGGGCAACCTCGATCCTTATGCGGGCGAGCTGCGCCGCGGCTTCCGATTGCCGGCCAAGTGCCACATCGAGACTGGCGACGGCGAGGCGATCGGCGCCGGACAATCCCGGATCCGCCTCCGCCGTCCGGATGCGCCGGGCGGCCTCCGTCCGGTCGCCTCTTGCATACGCCAGCCGCGCCCCGAGCAGCGGCCGATTCTCCAGGAATCCGTCACCCAGAGCGGCCTCCAAACGATACGCGAAAGCCTCCCTTCCGGCGGAGAACGCCCGTTCCGCCAGCATACCGAGCAGCGCGTCGTTCAGTCGATGGACCCCGCGGTGTTCGGCTAGGTCGATGGCGAGCCCGACCTCGCCCCGGGCGAGCGCGAGATCCAGAAACGGCTCCGTGAGATCGTCCGGAAGGAGGTTTCGGCGGCGCAGCCGGTCCAGGCGGTCGAAACCTTCTCCGCCGCGGTTGCCGGCAACCTGTTGCTGGAGCCACTCGGCCAGCAGGACGGGGTCGCCGTCGATGGCCGATTCGAATGGTGTCAGCAGCCGTGCGGCGAGGGTGGGCTGGCCTTTGGTGCGCAGCAGCATCGCCAATCGCGCCACGCCGCCCGAATCGCGATGGAGATCGAGCCACCGTGCGGCGCGGTCGAGCGCCTGCGAGGGTTGAGCGGAGTCCAGCAACACCGAGACGAGGAACTCCACAGTACTGGGTGTGACGTCCCGCGGATAGCGGGTTTCGAATCGCTCCAGCACGCTGGCCGCATCGGCACGGCGGCCGCCGACCGCCAGGAGATTCGCGAGTTCCAGATGTTCGGCGGGCTCGCCCGGATACTTTGCGAGCAGCGTCTGGAGCGCCGGAATCAGCTTGGCGGTTTGGTTATCGTAGCGATATTGGTTGGCCAGTTCGCGCAGGCCATCTTCGGAACTCTCGATCCGATTGATGGCTTCGAGCGTATGCAGGTATTCCTGCATCTGTTGTCCGTACTTTTGAAACGTTGCGACCCGTTGGAACAACTCCAGGCTGTCGCCCGCCGGCGCATGGAATTGCCGAAGCAGATTCACCGCGCGGCCCACTTCGCCCGACTGAACGTAGAGTTCCGCGAGTGGCATCACGACGTCGGTCGACCGGTCTCCCGCAGCCAGGCGCTTCTCATAGAGCCGCCGGGCATCTTCAGACTGATGGCCGCGGAAGTACATCAGACTGAGGTCGGAATCCCTGGGAATGAGCAAGAGACTGCCCGCCAGCCCGGCCGCCATGATCGCCGCCAGAAAGGCGTAGTGAAACGGCTTCATCTCGCCCCTCCAGCCGGGATAACCCGGACCGAAACCGGGCGGATGGCGGAGCCTGCGACGGTGAATCGCAGAACGCCTTCCCGGGTCGCGGCACCTTGCAGAGATTCGGCTGGCCCAGTGCCGCCGGCGATGCGAATCGCGTATGCCGCGTTGGGAGCGACTTGCCACTCCATCTCGCCGGGGCCGAATCCGCGGGCCTCGAACTCGAACCCCGCACCCTGCGCGCGCAGCTTCGAGATCTGCCAGCGGCTCTCGATCAGGTACGGCCGCGTGGTGGCGGGCGGTTTGTCCGGCGGCGCCAGCGCGACAACCGGCGCGCGCTCGGCGGCGTCGAGAGCCACGTACAAACTGCCCTGAAAATGACGCTGCCCGACCACTCCTGCCGATGCCGCAAGGTCGACCGCCTCGCCATCGGCGTGGTCGAAGCGGACGGTGTCGAGTCCGTCCCGGCCGTCGATACGCCAGCGGCGCGGCGCAACTTCGACGATCGCGGCGGTATGAAAACCGTCCACGACGGCGCTGTACTGGCTAGCCGCGATTGGCGCCAACTCCTGGGAGCGCGCATACCGCAGGTTCTCGATCACCGCGCGCAAGCTGGGCTCTTTCTCACCCGAGTACATGTGATAGTACAGGTTGACCGGCTTGACCCGGAGGGGCGACTCCGTATGGAGCAGCGTCGCCGGGAGATAGCGATATCCGAAGTAGCGCTCGTTCCAGAGGTTGGTATAGGTATTCTCGTTGCTGTCGGAGCTGTAGACCTGGCGGAACGCTCCAGCCTGGCGGCTGAGTGGGGCCACCCACGCGTACGAGTCATACTCGGGATCGAACCGAGTGTCGCCGCCGTTGATATTGCGGACCCGGGCCCGATGGACGGCCTGGAGAACCGTTTCCGGCACCATTGTCGTACCGGACCATTGCACGATCTCGACGCGCTTGCCCCGCGGCAGGAGACGGTTGAGGAAGGCGATCGATCCGGCGATCTCCTGGTCGAGGTTGAACGGATAGAGATCGTAGCTTCTCATCCGGGAATGCCCCCGCCGGAGCGCCGCCTTGCCGCCCTCGTCGGCTTCCGGATGCGAGTAGCGTTCGATGACGCGGTTCAGAGTGGTCCAGTGCGCCGGATCGAACCACTCCAGCACGCCGGCGAGCCACGTCCGGCTCTTGGCGGTGGCACTCGCCCCCTGGGAAGGCTGGCACAGCGATTCCCAGTCGAGCGGATGGCTGTAGGTGTGGCTGCCTGCCTCAACCCACGGCAGCGAGAGGATACGCCGCGCCACGTCCAGCGACTCTTGGGTGCCGAACCATGCGGGATCGAGGTCGCCTACGATCGGTCCGACCGTGACCGGAAGGTCGGAGAAGGGCTCGATCGCTTCCTTCAGGATCACCTCGGCGGAGGATAGTTTCTCCCGCTGATAAGCCGTCACTTCGGTGACGTTCCGCCAGCCGTCCCCGTCGATGTGGCTGTAATAGATGCGGCGGCCGCTGAGGGTAGTTGTGTCAAGCTTGGGGAGGTCGTCGGTGGCAAAGGCCAACCGCAGGAACTCGAACGGATTGAGATACCACTGAAACTGATCCTGCCGGTAACTGGCAAAATGGGTGTACCCGTCCGCGACCCACCCGCCGTGCGGCCCCGTCACCACCAGATGGCTATCCGTGGATGGGTCGGCCCCACGCCGGACGATCAGGTGCGAACGCACCCGCGGGTCGATTGGCCGCATGCGGTCAAAGGGGGGCAGGACAACCGGCAGCGGCCGTTCAAAATCCATCATCCCCGGGTCCTTGTAAACCACCCGCTGATCGTAGGTAACAGGAGTC
>Ga0182018_10004460_pt1 | contig 11747 bp, 8 predicted proteins | sample 812P2MmetaG_FD_120490 | JGI IMG/M metagenome (GOLD analysis project Ga0182018, IMG submission 120490) | Permafrost microbial communities from Stordalen Mire, Sweden - 812P2M metaG | ecosystem: Environmental > Terrestrial > Soil > Wetlands > Permafrost | place: Sweden: Stordalen | collected...
CCACTCCCTGGCCGCTCGACGTATCCATGTCGTCTCATCGGACCGACTGCCCGCGGCATCCCGGCATTTGGCCGGCTGGCGGAGAGGGAGGGATTTGAACCCTCGGACCGGGTTTCCCCAGTCAACTCATTAGCAGTGAGTCCGATTCGGCCGCTCTCGCACCTCTCCAACCGGGGTTGAGGCGCCCCAAGAGGCGACTCGACCCGGGCACCAGACACACCCGCAGGGGCGCGAAGGCACAAGAAGAGAGCCTACAGACCCCGGACCTGGAGTGGTTATAGGGTGCCCCGCCACCGGCCGTCATATCAGCGCGGCTGAAATGTCCTCGCGACGGCACCGGCCGGGCGCGGATCGTCCTCGGATCGCGTCAGATCCCGATCGAACACCCGGTCGACCGAGTTGCCCGCGACGTCTTCGAGGATCGGATTGACGACGAGGCGATGGGGACCCGGCGCCCACGGCGTCGCCGGTTGAAAACGCCATGAGCGCTCGCTGTGCCCGATCTCCGGAGAACCTTCGACCCGGCCACCGTCGGGTCCTTTCACAAACAGGCAACGGCCGAGGAGGCCGAAATCGAGCGGTCGATCGAACCCGACTTGGAGCGGGTCGCCGGTGTGGGCGGGAGCGACCGACAGACCCCACCGGTCCGGGTCGACGCGGCCACGCTGGTCGGCCCCGACCTCGTAACGACGCTCATATCGGGTTCGAAGCGGCGTTCCGTGCGCGTCATGGAAGCCCTGTTCGATGACAAGCGTGAACGCGGTTCCCTCGCGCAGCGGGTAGCTGGCCTCCAGGTGCCCCACGATGCCGCGTTTGATGCGGGCGGGGTCCAACAGGACCGTGAGGCGGCGCCGATGTCCGTCCCACAGTTCGTGATCCGTCGCCAGGAGCGCTCCGACCATCTCGTTTCCGGAGCAATCAAAGAGCCCGACATGTTCGGCCGCACATCCCTCACCCATCGGTGCCGAGAACGCGACATAGAACCGGAGGAGGTTGCGGGGCACGGTGTCCCCTGTCGGATGGACATCGACCACCTCGGCCGTCGCGGGGAGGTCCGCGCGAGGGCGGACGATGACGGTGGTTGCGACGCCGTCGACGACAACCCCATACGCCGTGCCCTCGACAAACGGGAACCGGGGGACGAAGCACACCTCATCGCGGTCATGAAGGAGCTGCCCCGCCATGGGCGGGAGATTCGGGTCGAAGCTGGCGCCGGGGCGGACATGGACCACGGACCCCGGAGCCAGGTCACGGAACCGGAGGCATTCCTCGATACCCCAGCGCGACCACGACACCTCGGCCACGGTGACGGGACGGGTCAGAGGGAGGCGGTCTTCAGCGTCCGGAGGTGACGCCTGTCGCCGTCGACCTGGAGCGCCAGCACGTGACCCTCACTGAGGTTGGCCAAGCAGGTGATGCCCTGCAGATCCTCCGTCTCCCTGGGCACCCCGACCGGTTTTTGGGGCTCGGTGAGCGGCTCCTGGGCGTCGATGTCGCGACAGGCGATCTTCACGAGGCCGTGACGGCTGTTCGCGACGAGCAGGTGCTCCTCGCCGTCTTGGACGAAGGACACCATGTCGAGCGGCTGGTTCATGGCACCGAGCTCGGCGACGGTGCGACCGACGGTCTTGGTACCAGGCTTCATGTCCGAGAGCGGGAAGTGCACCACCGGCGTGCAGGTGTAGCTGGCCAGGATGCTCCGACCGCCGTCGTAAGGAACAAAGGTGCGGATCGGTGCCGCCGTTTCCCACTTGCCGTGCGATACGTGAAAGATCTCGAGGCTGTTGTCGACGACATCGTCGGTGAACGGGAACGGGATCCGCCGGAGCTTGGAGGAGAACTCCTCGTTCGAGAGCCCGGCGACCAGGAGCGACCCATCCACATACGCCATGTCCGTGACCGTCGAGGTGCGGATCGGTCGACGAAGGATTCGGATCGTCCTGCCGCGAATCTCCAACTCCTCGCCTTCGTCGCCCTGCGGCAACGTGATATCGAGCCGCTCGTCGTCCTCGGCCGGGGCGTCGGCGATCGTCACGACGGCAACCGGCACCTCGTTGAGCGCAACGTGCGAGACCGAGCCGTCGACGCGGTCGATGCGCACCAGCACCGACTGGCCCGCGTCACCCCGGCCGCGCTGCACCGACAGGTACACGTTGTGCGACGACGGGTGGACGGCCATGTCCCGGACGATGACGTCGGCGGCCTCGCAGCCAAGGAACGAGCCAACGCGCTCGTCGACGTTCTCAAGGTCGAAGGGCTCCGCCTCGCTCTTCTGACCCGGATCGGCGACGTCGACCGCGAAGACCTTCGCAGCCTCGTTGTCGGCCAGGAACAGGATCCCGTCGGGCCCGAACGCGATCGGCCCCGCCGATCCGATCTCTGCGCTACCGATCCTCAATCCGTACTCGCTCATCACGACCTCCTCGCGCCGGGCCGACCGGAACGAACCGATCTTAGGTGAGTCGGATTTCGGCCGGGCGGGTCAGGCGGAAGAGCGCAGTTGGCGAAAGATCCAGGCGGCCGGCTCCTGCAGGGTCACCAGCAACTCCCGGTCGCGCTCATAGGTGAGGAGCCGTGCCGCTTCGCCCAACTCGACCCAGCGCATCTCGTCGACCTCTTCGCTCGAGCGGAACTTTCCCCCATCGGGCGTCATCACCCAGTACGCGGCGATCTTCCGGCGGTCCTTTCGGTCCCGGTATTCGGTCGTCCCCACGAACGAGACGATGCGACAGCGCAGGCCGGTCTCCTCGAGCACCTCGCGCAGAGCGCACTCGGTCAGGGTCTCCTTCGGCTCGACCTTGCCCTTCGGATAGGACCAATCCTCACGGATCGGGCGATGGACGATGGCGATCTCGACGCGATCCGGCTTCGATCGGCGGATGACCAGGCCCCCTGCGGCCAGGATCAGCTCCGAGGTCCGATCGTCGACCTCGACGGCGGTGTTCCGCGGTTCGGTCACGTCAGGACCATACCCATCCGCGGGCGCCGCGGGGTGGCAATTGCGTGCAACTCGGGCGCTTGGCAGGCTCCCGGAAACCGCCCCCGACGTGCCCGAAAGGGCAGCTCATCCCGCCCGGCGGTAGCCTCGGCGCATGACCATCGGTCCAGGGGATGGCCAGGTCGACGCGATCGAGATCGAGTGGCAATTCGACGCTCTCGACCTGCGTCCGGCCGGGCGCTGGCTGGCCTCTCTCGCCGCGGGCACAACCTCGATCGCCGCTCTGGGCCCGGTGACGGCGGTACAGGGGCCGACCATCGTGCAGGAGGACCGTTACCTCGACACCGACGACTGGCGAATCGCCCGGGCGGGTTACGTGCTGCGGGTACGAAACGCCAAGAACAAGCACCAGGTCACGCTGAAGGCGCTGGCCGACGAGCCAAGGGGCAACGGATCGGGTCCACGACGCCGACGGGAGGTCAATGAGCCATTCCTCGGTGGCCCCGGGCGGTGGATCGAAGACGCCGGACCGGTGGGCTGGCGCGTCGCCGCCCTCATCGGGCGGCGGCCCCTCAACCAGGTGCTCGAGGTCCAGACCCGTCGCCGGCCGTTCGTGCTGCACCTCGGCGGGGAGGACGTCGCCGAGATCGCGCTCGACGAGACCGCCATCGCGATCGATGACCAGAACCCCATGCGGCTCCTGCGAGTCGAGGTGGAGGTGCAGGCGGCCTGGGTCGAGGTGCTGGCCCCGCTCGTCGAGGACCTCCAGCGGTCGTCGGGGCTCGCTCCCGCCGCACTGTCCAAGTTCGAAGCCGGAGTGCTCGCCCGCGGCTACGTGATCCCGTCGGCGATCAATCTCGGATCGACGGCCGTCACCCCGGACACCACCATCGGGGCGCTCGCCGATGCCGTCGTGCGGAGACAACTCGGTGCGATGGTCGCACGCGAGGCCGGCACCCGGCTCGGCGAGGACGCCGAGGAGCTCCACGACATGCGGGTGGCGACTCGACGGTTGCGCGCGGCGCTCGACGTGTTCGCCGACATCCTCCCGCCCCAGTTCGCCGCCCTTTCGCCCGAGCTGGCATGGCTCACCCAGGTTCTCGGGACCGTTCGGGACCTCGACGTCCAGCTCGACCGCCTGGACAGCTCGCCGGAGTGGCAGAGCACATGGGCGTCCACCACGGGCGCGACCGCTCCCGTCGACGAGCTTCGGGCCGTCATGACCCGCGAGCGTGACCGAGCGCGGGCGATCCTGCTCCACGCGCTCGACTCCCCCCGCTACGAACGGCTGGCGTCGAGCCTGATGGCGCTGGCCCAACAGGGGGCCGGGCAACGGTCGGCGGCCGGCCACCTTCCAGCGACCCGTGTGCTCCCGGGGCTCATCGAACAGCGCCACCGGGCGGCGGTCAAGGCATCCCGACGGGCCCGCCGAACCGGTGAAGCGGCCGATTTTCACAAGCTGCGCATTCGCTGCAAGCGACTGCGATACGCACTCGAGTTCGTCCAGGACGTGTACGGCGAGCCGGCCACGCACTTCATACGCCGCCTCGCCCGACTCCAGGACCTCTTGGGGAGCCTCCAAGACTGCGAGGTGTCCATGGACCGCCTCCACTCCCTGGCTACTCGCGCGCAACCGCCGCTGTCTCGCGCTTCCGTGTTCCTGATGGGCACCGTTGCCGAGGACTCGCGACGCGAAGCGGAAGGTTTGCTCGATCGAGCCCGCACCCGGGTCAAGGTGCTCAACGGGGACGAATGGCAGCGCCTCTCCGATGTCCTCGAGCACCTCTGTTTCGAAGAGGAACCGGGCACCGTCGGCGGCATCCGCATGCCGATCACGCACCGCCCACCCGTCTCGGCCCCCAACGGTTCGTCTCACCTGGGCTCGGTGTCGTTGGCGCACCCAGCACCGATCGTGACGGCGGGCCCGGATCGACCCGAACCCGCCGACGATCTGCCCACCCCCGGCCCCGCCTGACGCCACATCGGTGCTCCACGGCGGGGCGTTGGCGCTCTTCACAACCGTCCACCTGACCTCCGGACGCGACGCCCTCTTGGTCCTGGCCGGGCTCGGCGCCGGGCTGTTCAACGGCGTTGCCGGCGGCGGGACGCTGATCTCGTTCCCGGTGCTGCTCGCGCTCGGATACCCGGCCATCGTGGCCAACGTGACCTCGACCGTCGGGATCTGGCCCGGCTACCTCGGCGGTGTGGCCGGGTTCCGCAAGGAGATCGCGGACCAGCGCGACCACTTCCGAATGCTGGCGCCGCTCACCATCGTCGGCGCGACGGTCGGCGCGATCCTGCTACTGACGACGCCGTCGGCTGCGTTCACCCGGCTGGCGCCGTGGCTCGTGCTCTTCGCGTCGGGGCTCTTCGCGATGGCGCCGTTGCTCCGGCGGTGGCTGGCCGGCGAACAATCGGCCCTGCGCGCCCGGCCGGTCGCGCTCGGCGTTGGGATGTTCCTCGCCGCGGTCTACGGCGGCTATTTCGGTGCGGCGATGGGCGTCATCATCCTGGCCGTGCTCGGGCTCACCCTCCCCGACACCCTGGCCCGGGCCAGCGGGATCAGGGCGGTGCTCTCGGTGCTCGCGAACGGGGTTGCCGCGATCGTGTTCATCATCCACGGGCAACTGCAGTGGCAGGCGGCCGGGATGTTGGCCATCGGGTGCCTGGTCGGCGGCTACCTCGGCGCAACGTTGGTCCGAAAGCTCCCCGCGGCGGCCCTGCGGGTCATCGTGGTCGCAATCGGCCTCGGCACCGGCATCAGGCTCTTGGTGGGCTGAATCAGCCGGCCTGCACCGGGTACGGGCCGATCACGGCTCCGTCCACCCATCGGCGAAGTGCGCGCAACGCGGCCCCGGCCTCCTCCGCCGTGACCACCACCAGCTCGACCGTGTCACCAGGGCGGCACTGACCGAGCTCGCCGAGGTCGGCCGAGATCACGACCGCCCCGACCGGGTATCCGCCGGTGGTCGCGTGGTCCACCATCAGCACGACCGGGTTGCCGTCTGGTGGTATCTGGACCGTGCCGACCGTGGTGCCGGCCGAACCGGTGTCGCCTGCCAACGGAGCAATCGGCGGGTCACCGGTCGGTCGGAGGCGGAGCCCCACCCTGTCGCTCGCTTCGGTGACGTCGAACGGGCGATCCCACAAGCCGAGCCAGGCTTCCTCACCATCCACCACCGTTACGCGCAGCTGCCGGGGGCCGGGAGACCCTGCACGGACCCCTGCCACGAGATGGTCGGCCATCGGCCCGGCGGCCGGCCCGGCCCCGAGTTCATCGCCCGCGACTACCGGCCCGAAGCCCAGCCCGGTCAGGCGGTCGCTGGAGCGCGATCCGAGAACAGAGGGCGTGGTGAAGCCTCCCCTCACGGCCAGGTACGCCCGCAACCCGTGCCCGCTCGAGCCGAGCGCCAACCGTTGTCCGAGCGCGACCGGGAAGACCCGACCGGGGGCGATTTCCAGGCCGTCGAGCGTGACCTCGGCGCTCGGGCCCACCACCGCGGCGTGGGTCTCGGTCCGGCACAAGAGCGTCGGGCCCGAGACGGTGCACTCGAGAACGGCCGCATCCGGTGGGTTGCCGAGTAGCGCGTTGGCCAACGCCGCCGACACCGGGTCGGCTGCGCCGGCGCGCGGGACACCCAGATGGGCCACGCCGCGGCGACCGCGATCCTGCGCCGTCGAGAACAGCCCGGGGTCGATGACCGAGAAGACGGCGTCGGGTGCCCGGAGGAGCGGCCGCTTCACGGGTGCCGCGTCGAGCGGTTGGAGATCGTCCGGTGCAACGGAGCGAAGGCGGACCAGGTCCCCGGGAGCCAACAACGCGTAGGGTGGCGAGTCGGGGTCGAACAGCGCAACGTCGGTCCGGCCGACAAGGTGCCAACCGCCCGGCGTCGACTGCGGGTAGACCGCCGCGTGCCCGCCCGCCAGCGCGAGCGACCCGGCCGGGACCGATGTACGCGGCGTGGGTCGGCGTGGCACCCGGCGCAGCCGCCTCGGCAAGCCGGTCAGGTAGGCAAAGCCGGGCGTGAAGCCCAGCACCGACACGCGTAGCGTCACCCTGAGCAGCGCCCGTTCGACACCCGCCGCGCCCAGTCCGCTGATCCGCCCCACCTCGTCCAGGTCGGGCCCGTCGAAGCAGGTTGGAAGGACGACCAACTTCGCTGCGGTGCCCTGTGCCGTGCGCACCCTGACCGATCGAACCAGGGCGGCAACCCGGTCGAAGTCGGTGAGGCCGGGCTCGTAGATGACGAGCACCGAATCGAACCCGCCCACGACGTCGACGACGCCGTCGATGCCGGCCCCACGAATGGCCACCCCGAGGGCACCGGCGGCCTCGGCCGATCGCGCGGCAATCGCCAGTGCCGCGTCACCGAACGGCCGGATGTCGTAAGGCGAGTGCGAACGAGCGATTCCGCGAGCCGACGTCACCGGGCGACGAACGAACCCACCGTCAACCCGGCGCCCTCGAGCGCCGTGCGAACGACGTGGGCCAGCCGCGCCGCACCAGGGGTGTCCCCATGGACACACAGGGTCGCCGGCGCGAGCCGGAGCGTGTCGCCGTCGATCGTGTCGACCTCACCTTCGCAGGCGAGCCGTACCGCCCGCCGGGCCGCTTCGTCGGGATCCGTGATCACGGCTCCCTCGTCGCCTCGCGACGAGAGACTGCCGTCGGCCAGGTAGCCGCGGTCGCAAAACGCCTCCTCGGCCACCTTCAAGCCGGAGGAACGAGCCACACCCACCGCCAATGACCCGGCAGGCACCACCAGCCACAGGTCATCGGAGAAGTCCTTCGTTGCCAGGACAACGGCCTCGGCGCAATCGCTGTCAACCGCCATCCGGTTGTACAGGGCGCCGTGGGCCTTGACCGAGCGGACGCGGCTGCCCGCCCGGCGGGCGATCCCGTCGAGCGCCCCGATCTGGTACAGCACGTCGGCGCGTATCTGGCGTGGGTCGATCTCCATGGGCCGTCTTCCGAAGCCTTCGCGATCGGGGTACGACGGATGTGCTCCTATCTCCACACCGAATCGCACCGCGGCGGCGACCGTCTCGGCCATGATCGTCGCGTCCCCGGAATGGAACCCGCAGGCGATGTGGACCGTGGTGACGATCCGCATGATCGCCTCGTCATCGCCGGCCTCCCACGAGTCGAACCGCTCGCCGACGTCGGCGTTGAGGTCCACGGACACCGACGAAACCACCGGCCCAGTATCCCAGGGCCCGGCGTTCAGGCAGAGGCGTGTTCCTCGATCAGCACCCCGCCCCGGTACGCGACCTCACGGTTGCGAACCGCGGGGATGCGCCGGCCCCCGAGCACGGTGCCGGTCAGGTTGAGGGGGTCCGTCGCTGCGACCACGACCTCCTCGTACCGAGAATCGCCACGACGAGTCGCCGCGAGCATCTGGGCCGCCTCGGGCATCGCGTACTGCTCTCCGGCCAGGCCAGCCACAAACCGGCCGCCCAGCGCGATCCCGCGCGCCTCGAGCCTCCTGAGCGCCCGCATCACCTCGCGCCACGGGACTCGCAGGGACTCCCGCGACCACAGCTCCCATGCCACGATCCCCCACCGGCTGAGGAGCTGCCACGCCACGGCCTCGGCCAGCTCATCGATCGCCGTCTCGAACTCCGGGTCCCCGTCGGAGGCGTCGCTCGGCATCACGGCCCACCGCCCCTCTCCGGTTCCAGAGCCCACCTGGCTACGACGCCGCGCCAGGGCGAGATGTCGTGACCGGGCCCGGTTGTGGGCGCCGCCGCGGGCCCGGCGCGAGCCGAGCAACGCCCGCACGGCTGAGAACGCGTCGGCGGTAACCAGCCCGCGGGCCACCAGATCCCACAGTCCTTCATCGACCTCGGCAGGCATGCGTCCCGACGCTCCGGGCAGGTCGGCCCGGAAGCAGGCGCCACGCTGACGCAGCACTGCGAGGACGTCCGCGGCCGAACCGACCGTCGGTTCGGCCGCCGGCTCGCCGGTCCTGACCGCTGAGAGGAGCCAACCGAAGTCCTCCCTCGGGGCAATCGCGAGCGGCGTCGATGGCGACGGGGTCGAGGCGCCCCGTCGCGTCCCGTCGCTCGTTTCCGCCGCCTCGGGTCGGGGGGTCAACCGTCCCCACGCGACCTCACCGGAGAGACAGAGCTCGTCGAGCCAACGGGGCTGGTAGCCGACGACACGAGCCGGCAGGACGCGGGACTCCCATTCGCCCGCGGCGACCTCGATGCCCGCCAGCTGTTCGATGGTCTGCAGCAAACCCGACCGGCCTTCAAGTTGCGTGCCCGGCGCGACGTGCTGCCAGCGGGCCAGGAACTGCACGAACTGGGCGATGCTCGCCGGCTCGACCCGGTTTCGCCGTCGCGATCGACTCGCCGCATGCATGCGGACCAGGAGGTGGCGGGCGCACCACTGGCCGCCGGGGAGCTGCATCGCGCTGCCCGCGGCCTCGAGACGAGCCAGCGCAGTCTTTGTTCGGAGCACCGACAGCGGGACACCCCTTACGGTCCCGATCGGCAGTGGGTCGGCCGACGTAAGCGACTCTACGGAGACCGGTCCCGAGACTTCGAGGTGTCCGTTGACGCACGCCGCCGCCGCGGCGTCGTCGTCACCAATCGAAAGCGCCATCTCCAAGCGTTCGGTCGCGACCCAGTTTCCGTCGACCACCGACGCCCGGCCGGTGTCGACGAGCCCCTGGAACTTCTCTTCCCAGCGCCCAACCGGCCGGGCGATCACGAGGGACAGGAGGAGATCGTGCAGTTCGTCAGCGTTCCGCGGCGTCGGCCCGATCTGCTCGAGCACCGTGTCGACGGCGTCGGGATCGAGCGGGGCGAGCTCGTGGGGTGCCACGATCAGGTCCGGCCTCGGGTTAAGCCCCCGAGGGATCGCCACGGACCTGGACCGTCGTTCTTCGAGGGGGGCGTCGTCAAGGAACGTGTACGGGCGACCCGAGAGGATGCCATGCGCCAACGGGGACGGCTCGACCGATTCGACGAAGTGGACGTCGAGGTCGCCGGACTCGATGCGCGTCAGGACGTCGACCAGACCGTCCACGTCGAGCGCCTCGTGAAGGCAGTCGGTGATCGTCTGGCGGGCCAAGACGTGGTCGGGCACCGCGATCGGGCCCAGAGGCGCATTCTCCTGGCATGCCGCCAACGCCGGCCATGTCGCGGCCAACAGATCGTCGGCCTCCATCCGTTGGAGATGGATCGGTCTGCGCTGGCCATTTCGAGACCGGGGCACCACGAGCGATCGCGTGAGGTTCCACCGCCACCTCGACGCGAACATCGGATGCGGGAGGACGGCCTGGATCAGGGCCTCCTCGGCCTTGTGGCTCGGTAGCATGCCCGGGACGTCCGACAGGGGGAAGCTGTGCTGCGGACCGAGCGAGAGCACCACCGTGTCATCGTCGGCCGCCGCCTGGAGCTCGAAGTCGAAGGACACGCAGAACCGCTTGCGGAGTGCGAGGCCGAACGCTCGGTTGATGCCCCCGCCGAACGGCGCGTGGATGATCAGCTGGGTTCCCTCGCTCTCGTCGAAGCATCGCTCGATCACCAATCGGTCCTGGGTCGGGAGGACACCGAGAGCGGCCCGACCGGCGGCGAGATACGCCACGACCTGATCGGCGACGTCCTCACCGGTCGCCGCCCGCTCCCGGACGAGTGCGCGTGCCCGACTCTCGTCGCGGTCGATCAGGCAGGTCTCGACGGACTCCCGGAGCTTGCTGACCTCGGCCGACAGTTCCATCGTCCTGGCCGGGGCCTCGCCCAACCAAAACGGAATCGTCGGGGGTAGCTGACCGGCGTCGTGGACCCTGACCGTGCCGACTTCCACCTTCTTCACCTGCCACGAGTGCGTGCCGAGAAGGAAGATGTCGCCGATGGTGGCCTCGACCGCAAAGTCCTCGTGCACCGACCCGACGGTCAAGCCCTCGGGATCGAGCACAACCCGGTAGTCGCCGGTCTCGGGGATCGCGCCACCGCTCGTCAACGCGGCCAGGCCGGCACCCCGGCGGGGCCGCAACAGCCCGTTGACCCCGTCGCGGTGCACGTGGGCACCCCGGCGGCCACGTCCGGTGAAGATCCCCTCCGAGACCAGCTCGATGACCGACTCGAAGTCCTCTTTGGTCAGGCGCTCGTACGGTGCCGCCCGGCGGATCAGCTCGAACAGGCCCGACTCGCTCCACTCGCCTTCCCCCGCTACCTCGGCCACGACCTGTTGCGCGAGAACATCGAGGGGGTGCTCCTGGGGGTGCAGCAGATCGAGTTGACCGGACCTGACTGCACACAGCAGGGCCACGCACTCGACGAGCTCGTCGCGGGTCATAGGGAAGAGGCGACCCGCCGGCGTCCCTTCGAGTTGGTGATTCGCCCGGCCGACCCGCTGCAGGAAGGTGCCGATCGACCGGGGAGACCCGATCTGGCAGACAAGCTCAACCGGGCCGACATCTATGCCCAGCTCGAGCGACGCGGTCGCGACCAGCGCCCGAAGCGATCCGGCTCGCAACCGAGCCTCGACGATTCGTCTGCGTTCCGACGACAGGCTCCCGTGGTGGGCGGCCACGACGAAACCGTCGCCGCCTGCCTCTTGATCCGCCTCGAGTCGCTCGGCCAACTGATGCGCGACTCGCTCGGCGAGCTTGCGGGTGTTGACGAAGACCAGCGTCGTTTTGTGCTCGCGAACCAGGTCGGCGATCCGGTCCAGGATCTCGCCGAACTGGCCCTGTGGCGCGACGGCTTCCAGTTCGGCATCGGGAAGTTCGATGGCGACATCCAACCCACGGCGGTGGCCGCAATCGACTATCTCAGGCATGGGCCGATCGGGTCC
>Ga0182018_10004462_pt1 | contig 11742 bp, 10 predicted proteins | sample 812P2MmetaG_FD_120490 | JGI IMG/M metagenome (GOLD analysis project Ga0182018, IMG submission 120490) | Permafrost microbial communities from Stordalen Mire, Sweden - 812P2M metaG | ecosystem: Environmental > Terrestrial > Soil > Wetlands > Permafrost | place: Sweden: Stordalen | collected...
ACTTACTCCAGAACCGGGCGGCTTGATTCGGCTCTGATTCGAGGTCTCATCCGCAAGAATCAAATTTTCACGCTGCCAACTTTCTACGCGGTCGCAGTCAATCACTTTTCACACAGCCTCGCGACGGGTTAGGCAGCGTCATGCTCATCTCAATCTACAACTCCGTCAAAATACTCAACATCAATCTCGATAATCGCACGCATCAGCGGAAAATACTTGGCTCCATGCGCCGACTTCTGGTGGGCGTCCAATGCTGCCTGATTGCGATACTGCTCATGCACAATGTATGCGCCCGGCTTCGCGCGCGATTTGAGCAACGAGTAAACCAGACAGCCCGGCTCGTGCTTCTGCATCTCTGCTCGCAACTCCGCAAAGAGACGCTCAAATTCTGCCATGTGTTCCGGTTTCACCTGAACATTTTTAAGTCCGCCAACCATTTGTGTAGTCATAAAGTGTGTGATGGTCGAGCCGCCTAACGTAAAAAGCTGAGCCATCGCCGACTCGTGACGGGAGCCGCGAGAGCGGAACGGCCAGCGCCAACGGCGACTGGTTAGGCGACGTCACCCTCATTTTTTATCTCAGTTTTGCGTTTTAGACGGGACCATTATCTTCCAGGAGACGCCAAAGCGATCAATTACGATTCCGTATCGCTCAGCGAAAAATGTTTTCACCAAAGGGATTTGGATCTGACCACCATCGCTGAGAGCCGCGAAGAACCGTTCGGCTTTCTCCGGAGTTTCAACTCGGAGAAGAAGCGAGAAGCCTGCAAATGTTGTTCCGGTTGGCGGCTTCTCGCAACCGCAGTCTGACGCCCTGATCTCAGTGGAACCGATGCGAAATGTTGCGTGAAATATTTTCTCCTCCGTTCCCGGCTTCAATTGGGGAGCGTCTGGACGGTCGCGAAACCGCAGCATGAAGAGAGTCTCGGCTTCAATCGTCCGGCAATAGAACTTGACCGCTTCTTCAGTGCGCCCGTAGAAATTTAGCGTGGTTTGAACGTTCATGAATTGTCTTATGCGTTAAGTCGCCTAACGTAGAAAGCTGAACCACCGCCGACTCGCGACGCGAACCCCGTAAAGGGGCGTGGCCTCACGGGGCTTTACGCTCGCGACAGCGGAACTGCAAGCGCAAGGCATTGGCTCCGGCGACTGGTTAGATGCGTTGTTCGCGAGATTCATTTCGTATATGAGACCATGTCGATCAATGACGCGATTATCTGTGTGCTAGAGGTTGTAAGCGAGCTTGTGAGTCGGCTGATACAACTGGATGTCATCCGCGCCGGGCACGATCATCATGATGACACGGCCGTAAATGTGTTGCTCGATAGGACCTCGAAACCGCGCTCCTTTCGCCCGCAGTTCGCCGACCGTCGTATCGATGTCGTCGCACATCAGCGCAATCGCATGGTGCCGTGGAAAGTCATAGGCTTTGCCTTCCCATTCGCTGTGAGTCGGGTGCACGCCCAACTCGCTCGGCCCTGATTTGAAAATGAGCCAATCCTTATCGAAATCCTCGGCGACGCACATCCACCCAAGGACGTCACGCAGAAACGCCCGCGTTGCGTTAGCATCGTCGGAGTAAATTAACGTATGAATTGAGGTAATCATGTTGTTATCACTGCTGCCGAATGCATCTAACTAATAATGGACGCCGCGTTGTGCAGTCTATCCTGTTTCACGGTTTTGACCTTAAACCCGTCCATTCGACTTGTCCATACGGATTTTTAGTATTGGCTCACCTGCTGGCCAGTCCGCGTTCGGCGAGTTCCGCCAGCGTCCAGTCATATTCCCCGACGAGCTGCTCGACGACGTTTTGCGATTTCAATTCCGGCGGCAGCACTTCCCAAGTGTAGGTTTCCATTTCGAGATGCGAACAGATGGCGGGATATTCGGCCAGCAAATTCAGAACGCCGAGCAAATGGTCGTTCGTGTTCTCAAACGGCGGCGCGAGCGGCGCGTGGAGCGGAACGTGGAAATGGATTCGCCATTCGGCGGGGACGGCATCTGGGTTCTGGGGTCTGGGGTCTGGCCAAGAGAGCGCGTCGGGCAGGTCGCGGTAAATGGAGCGGTTGCCGGTTTCGTCGCGGACGACGACTTGGTGGAGATAAATGTCGTCGCTAAATTTCTTCAATTCTTCGCGCGACTCCGGCGTCGGCTGGACTTTGAGCGCGGAGCTTAAGTGGATTTTACTGATCTTGATGCCGTGATTGACGAGGCTGGCGAGCGCGTCCTGCGGTTCCTCGAATTCCACGGCGAAGTGGCAGGTGTCGTAATTCACGCCCAGATGTGCGTCGAGACGTTCGTCGCGCGGATGCTCGGCGCGGAGGCGGTCCCACAGATGCATGGTTTCCGCGCTGCTTTCCAGCAGGCAGAGCGGTTCCGGTTCGAGGCCGAGGTGCAGGAGGCGTCCGGTCTGTTCGCTGACGCGCGCGACGTGTTCAACACATTGCCAGACGTTCGAGCGCATCATCTTCAACTGCTCCGGGCTGGGATGAAATTCCTTGAACGAGCCGGGCAGGGTGCTGACGCTCCCCTCGACGCCTTCGGGCAGCAGTTGCGACAGCAGGTTGAAGAGCAGCTTGGTGTAATCAAGCCGTTCGGGCGTGGCCCAGTCCGGACGATAGACCTGTTCCTTGACACGTTCGCCGTGAAACTGGCCGTAGGGAAATCCGTTCATGGTGAAAACGTAGCAGTGGTTCTGGCCGAGCCAGCGCTGGAATTCCAGAAACCGGTCGCGCTCGCTCAATTCATTCGCCGCGCGGCAGCTCAAGCGCAGGCCGATGCCGAACGGCGCGTGCGGGCAGACGCGGTCACGGACGGCGAGCGTATAATTTTTGAGCGCGCCAAACATCTCCGCCCAGGATTCGCCGCGATGGACGTTCGTGCTGTAGGCAAGATGCAAGCCGTTGTTTAGTCGCATGGCTTGCTTCAGTATAAACCTGAAGCCGGAAAAGAAACAGGCCAAAAAAAATCTGCGCAAGGCTGGTTAGGTTTTCAGAAAGTCAACTTTGGCAGAAAGTTCCGGCGTCAAAAATTTGTCGGGATTTTCAATCTGCACCTTGATTTGCAGCGTGCCCTTGGAACGGTCGGCTTCGGGCGCGATTTCGGCGACGTGGCCGGAATAAATTTTGTCGGGATACGCCTCCGGGCTGACGCGGCATTTCTGGTTCATGGAAATTTTCGACAGGTCGGCCTCGTTCACGTCAATCTCCACCTGCAAATCCTTCGGGTCGGCCATCGCCACGAGCGCGGTGCTCGGCCCGCGCGTGCCACCGAAACTTTGCGGCATGACGAGTTCGTTCGGCTCGACGAGCTTTTCGAGAATCACGCCGTCAATCGGCGAACGGATGACGCACCACTCCACATACGTCTGCGCGAGTTCGAGTTCGCCCTCGGCCTGGACTTCGGCGGCGCGGTCGGCGTCCAGTTGCAACCGCGCTTCGTCCAAGGTTTGTTTCGACTCGACGGAGTTTTCCGCGAGCTGGCTGATGCGGTGAAAAGAAAGTTCCGCCCGGGCGACGGCGGCTTTGCTGGCGTCGAGCTGGCCTTTGGCCTGATGCAGCCGCGCGCGGTATTCCGCGTCGTCGAGCAACACGACGGTCTGGCCGTTGGTGACGGCGTCGCCTTTTTTGACCCCGATCCATTTGACGACGCCGAGAAAGCGCGGGCTGATTTCAATGCGCTCGCGGTTGATGATGTAGCCGCTGACGGTCAAAACCGAATCGCTGTTCGCGGAAACGGCGATTGAATTAGTCGGCGAATCCATTGATGTGGCTGTATCGGCGGTGGTCACCGCGCCGGAACTCGCGGCGGCTTTCCGCAGCCGGTCGCTGGCGCGCGGCCAGGCGAAATAGGCCGCCGCCAGCGTCAGGCAGGCGATGACGGCGAAAATCGTCCACACCGCCCGTTGCGGGCGGCGCTTGATTTCAGGCCGGATTTGCAGGCGGTTAAGCTGTTCGGCGTCCATGCTGGAAAGATGCGGGCAAAAATCTCTTTTGCAAAGTGCAAACCGGCGTTGACACTTTGGGCGGGAGGGTTTAATCTTGAAACGAAATTTCTAATCGAGCCATGTTAATTCGCATCTGTTTGATAGTGGCAATTCTCGCCGCAGCCATCGCGGGCGCGTTGAACATCGTTAAAGTGCGCGAGACAATCACCACGTTGATGACCCAGCGTGACGGCTATCACACCGAACGCGACGCCGTTCAGACCGCGCTCAACAGCACCAACAGATTTCTGGCCAAGACGCTGGACACGCTCAAACAGACGCAAGGGGAGCTGGCGGACACGAAGACCGAACGCGACCACGCGGTGAAAATTGCGGCTGACCAGACTAAAAAAGCGGACGATCTGGCGACCAAGCTTGCGACAGCACAACAGGAACGCGACGACGCGCAGGACCAGCTCGGAGCCTACAAGGCAACCGAGTTGACTCCGGCACAAATCCTCAAACTCGACCACAATCTAAAATCCGCGCAGGGTGAAATTGAAGCCATGAAGGAGGAAAATACGGTCATGCTGCGCGAAAAAGACCGGCTACAGGCTGAATTGGACAAAATAACGGGGCCGGGAGATTACGTCGTAAAATTGCCTCCCGGCCTGCGGGGCAAAATTCTCGTGGTTGATCCCAAGTGGGATTTTGTCGTGCTGGACGTTGGTGCGGACCAGGGTGTTTTGACAGACGGCGAATTGCTCGTCAGCCGCGAGGGCAAGCTGGTGGCCAAAGTCATCGTGACCAGCATGCAAAAGGACCGTTGCATCGCCAATATCGTGCCGGGTTGGAAGCTAGGCGAAATGATTGAAGGCGACGAAGTCACCCCGGCCCATCCGGCTTCGTGACATGAAACTCCGGGCCGTCAACTGGCTTTTGCTGCTCGCCCTGGGAGCAATCCTTGTCAGCTTCAGCGGTTGCGCAAGCGATGAACCGGACAATGCCTCCGTTCGGCCTTGGAATTCACCGCAGGGTTGGGAAAATAATGGCAGCCTTGGCGGGATGGATACCCAGCATAAGTGATCATTTGTCGGCTTTGACACAACACGTCGGCGTCAAAACAAAATCCATCCACGCATCGCGCGCATCCGCTGGAACTTCGTCCACAATCTGCCCGTCAAAAGCGATGCCGCATTTTACGCCGCGAACTTCGGTGAGCAAACGGTCATAAAATCCCCTGCCGCGGCCCAGCCGGTTGCCGCGCAAATCAAACGCGACTCCCGGCACGAGAACCAGATGAATTTCGGCCAGTGGAATTTCCGGGCAATCGTTTGCCGGTTCGCGGATGCCAAATTGTCCGGTGACAATTTCTCCTTCCAGATTCTTCACGCGGCGCGCGACATAAGTTTGTGTGGCCGGATCGAAACCGGGCAGGGCGATGGTTTTTCCGGCGGGCAGCGATTCTTCCAGCAACGGCCAGATGTCCGCCTCGTCCGGCAGCGGCGCGAAAAACAAAACCGTGACCGCGCTCTGGAAAAAGGATTGCTCCTTCAAATTTGCGCGGAGTTGTGCCGAGGCCGCCGCGCGTTTTTCCGGCGGCAGACTTTTCAGCGCCGCGCGGATTTGGGAGCGCAACTCCGACTTCTGCCTTTGCTTTTTGTTTTTATCCGCGTCCATCCGTGGTTTTATTTTTGCTTTTTGATTTCGCCGGACTGCGCCCGCCATTTCTCGACGCGCTCCTTGATTTTCTTTTCCACGCCCTGCTCGGTCGGCTCGTAATAAATCTTGTCCGCGCCAAGATAATCCTGCGCGACAAAATGATTTTCCCCCTCATGCGCGTATTTGTAACCGACGCCGTGACCCAGTTTTTTCGCGCTCTTGTAACTTGCGTCGCGCAAATGTTCCGGCACGGCCAGCGTGCGGCCGGACTTCACGTCTTCCAGCGCCGCGTCAATTGCGGCGATGGCGCTGTTGCTTTTGTTCGCGGTCGCAACGTAAATCGTCACCTCGGCCAGCGGAATCCGCGCTTCCGGCCAGCCGACGAATTCCGCCGTTTGGAACGCCGCGTTCGCCAGCACCAGTGCCATCGGGTCGGCCAGGCCCACGTCTTCCGCCGCGCAAATCATGATCCGCCGCGCGATGAAGCGCGGATCCTCGCCCGCATGGATCATTTTCGCCAGCCAGTAAAGCGCGGCGTCCGCATCGCTGCCGCGCATGGATTTGATGAACGCGGAAATCGTGTCATAATGGGCGTCGCCGTCGCCGTCATAAACCACGGCTTTTTTCTGGATGCTTTGTTCTGCGACTTCGAGAGTGATATGAACCGCGCCGTTTTTCCCCGGTGCGGTCGTCAAGGCGGCGATTTCCAGCGCGTTCAACGCTTTGCGTGCGTCGCCGTCGGAAATTTTGGCGAGATGCCGCAGCGCATCCTCGTCCGCGCGGATTTTCAGGCAGCCGAGTCCGCGTTCTTCGTCGGCCAGCGCCCGTTGCAACAGTGAAAACAAATCTTCCTCGGTCAGCGGGCGCAGTTCAAAAATCTGCGAGCGGGAAACGAGCGGCGAGTTGACGAAGAAAAACGGATTGTGCGTCGTCGCGCCGATGAGTTTCACGACGCCGCTTTCCACGTCCGGCAGCAAAACGTCCTGCTGCGCCTTGTTGAAGCGATGGATCTCGTCAATGAACAGAATCGTGGACTGGCCGGTGTTTTCGAGGCGATTGCCGGCGGCGGACAAAACCCGCCGCATGTCGGCGACGTTCGATTCGACGCCGCTCAACCGCTCGAATTTGCTTTTGGTCTGGCGCGCGATGATTTGCGCGAGCGATGTTTTGCCGGTGCCAGGCGGCCCGTAAAAAATCAGCGACTGAATCCGGTCGGCCTCAATGGCGCGGCGGAGAAGTTGTCCTGAGCCCAGAATATGCGTTTGCCCGGCGTATTCGTCGAGATTGCGCGGACGCATCCGCGCGGCGAGCGGCTGGTTACGGAAATTGTCCGGTGCGGGCTTGTCACGCCAGGGTGGAGCGGCGGCGGACGCGGATTTTTCCTCCGGCTCTTTTTCAGCCGGAGCGGAAAACAAATCGTCGCGCGCCATGAGTTGAAATTAGCATTGAGCCGGGGTTTGCCCAAAAGAAAAAAGCCCGCTGGTGAGCGGGCTTTGGTTTGCGCTTTGCGTTTGAAAGAACCCCCGCCCTTGCCGTGTGTAACTAATGATCCTTTGAACATGTTTTGCAACATGTGGAACTCGCCGGGCTGCTTTCGACTTCCAGTAAAGGCATGTCGGCCACAACCACCGCTCGTCCCGTGATCGTTCTAACTACGGTTCAAGGACTGTTGCCAATCACGAACAGGGCAGGGAAACCGGGTTGGCATTTACAAAGAGCGCTCTGCTTGCTGTTGAGAAAATCGCTCCGTTGGCGCATTACTACAAGAAATTTTTTTGAAAATATTTTCGCTCCGGCGGTTGACAATTCGCGAAGGTTGATTCAAATGTCAGCACCCGCTTTGCGTCCGGCGAAAATAAAAACCCCGCCCTTGCCGTGTGCAATGTGCCAGTGAACTTTGCAACATACGGGACGGGCCGGGCTGCTTTCGACTTCCAGTAAAGGCATGTCGGCCACAACCGCAGCTTGTGTCCTAGATCGCACGATTCTCGTTCAAGGTCCGAATTGCCAATCACGAACAGGGCAGGGTAAATCTGGTTTTCAATTGTTCAAAGAACGCTGCCAGAAATGAACCATGATTCGTGCCAAGCCGGCGTTTTTAAAATTCAATCTGGTTAATCAGGAAAATGAATTTATTCGTGCTCGAATCTGTCCTCGCGTGAGGCACGGGTGGACAAAAGACGCGACACGGAAAAAATATTCGCCGCGCTTTATTCAACTTCCACCGTGATGACGCCAAGAATTTTAGTTTCGCGCCGCTGGAGCAGGCGGCCCAGCGGCGCGAGCGTCTGCCAGTAGAGAATCGTCATCAAGCCGCAGAGCAGCGCTGAAGAAATGAGGTTGACTGGCACGAAACTTGGCAGGTCGGTCCTGCGCCAGAGTAATTCCAGCAGCGGGCCGGCGAACACCGGCACCATCGCCACGGGAAAAAGCATCTGGCAGAACATCAACGCGAACATCGCGAGGCCGGGCATCTTGGTCGGCTTCATCGAGCCGGGCTGGATGCGATACGGAATGAGAATGGAAAGCAGGTTTCCACCGGCACCGGCCATCAACAGCACGCTGGCAAATTGAAACAGCGTCGCCAAAACCGTCAGCGGTGGCAGGTGCAGCCGCGCGGTGGTGAGCGTGATCAGCAAAGCGCCGAACGCGGCGGCCACCGGCAGCGCCGCGAGATTTTTGCCGAGCAGAATCAGTCGCCGATCTGCGGGCGAAAGGACCAAGGCGCGGAAGCCGTCGCGGTCGAAACCAAACTGGTTGGCGAGGAATTGGCCGAGAAAGAAAACCGGGAACACCACCGATCCGGTGGCAATGAAAGGTTTCACGGCATCGGACATGTTCGTCGTGGCACGGAAAAAGAACGTCGCGCCGAGGATGATCGTCACGATGAACGAAGTCGCCCACGCCATTTTCACTTCGGGCGCGCGGAGCAGTGAACGCAGCGTGGCCAGCGCGAGCGCGGCGGATTGTTCGGGCGCGAACGGAATGGACAGTTCAAGGAAGTCTTTTCTGCTCTTGTCGCGCGGCGCGGAAATCTTTTTCGGCTCGCTAAAATTTTTCACCGCCGCCTTGCCGCCGATGTCGCCGTGATAGAACCGCACCGTGCTGCGATATGCCCGCCGCAAACCGAGTGTTGCAATGCCCAGACAGCCGAGCGTGCCGAGGAGCGCGGGGAGCGGATTTCCATCGGCCAGCGCCCGCGCGCCGACGGACACCCACAGCGGCGGAACGAAACCTTGCGCCGCAACCAGGTTGTCGAACATTTGTTTCGTGGCAGCGGCACGTTCGCCATTCTGACGGTGGCGTTCCTCGCTCGTGGTGGATTTCCCGAACGCGTTGCGGTTTTGAAAAACGTTGAAATAAAGATTCGGCGCCTGGCTCAAGAGCACAAACCCCAGCGAGATGCACATGATGACCGTGCGGCGGCGGCGCGGGTTGGTCATCATCGTCGCCAGCCAGCCGCGCAGGCAATACGTCCACGCCGTGACCATCACGACCATGCTCAACGCGAGCGGAACCAGCAAAATCATCTCCGGCCCGCGCGAAATCGCCAGACCGATGCCCAGGCCAAACATGACGGGAACAACCAGAATGATGCTCAAGGTAAAGTGCGACACGAGGTAATTGATCGCGAACATCTGGCCGAGCGCGACCGGCAGGTGCATGAGCTTTTGCAAATCAATCGTTTCGGAACGCTGCAATTCCGTGAGCAGCCCGATCATCCAGAAAAATAGAAAAAAAACCGTGACGCAGAACCAAACCAGCATGATGATTTGCGGCGGCACTTTGCCCAGAGCAAATATTCCGCCGAGCAACGCGCCTGTGAAGGCCACCGCCGCCATCACGAATGCGCCGGCGCCGACGAGAACCGCAATCACCGCGCCGAGTCCGCCGCCGCGCCGCCATTGGTTGGACATCAACCGCCAGCGCAGCCACAGAATCGTCTTGAGTTGCTCCCGGTTCATTCGAGCCAGCTTAATTTCTGCGCCTCGTGCCCGTCGTTGCCCACGACCGAGATAAATTTGTCCTCCAGCGACGAGCCGTCGCGCCGCAATTCCTCCATCGTGCTTTGATGCACCAGTTTTCCCTGCGCGATGATGCCCACGTCCGTGCAGAGTTTTTCGACGATTTCCAGAACGTGCGACGTGAGAAAAACCGTCGCGCCGCGACCGACGCATTGCTTGAGCGTGTCGCGCAAAACTTTCGACGCCACCGCGTCAACGCCTTCAAACGGCTCGTCGAGGAACAACAGGTCGGGATTCGGAATCAGCGCGGCGGCGAGGGAAAGCTTCTTTTTCATGCCGTGCGAAAACTCCAGCGTCAGCTTTTTCTCCTCGTGCGCCAGATCCATCATCGAGAGCAGTTCCTCCGCGCGCGTGCGGACAGTTTCGCGCGGCAGGAGATACATGCGCCCGATGAAGGTGAGATATTCGCGCGCCGTCAGGTTGTCGAACAGCGCGAGATTTTCCGGCACCACGCCGATGCGCTGTTTTACCGCCAGCGCGCGTTTCGGGTCGCTGACCTCTTCGCCGAGAATGCGCATCGCGCCGCCGCTCGGCGCAAGCAAACCGGTCAGCATCTTGATGGTCGTGGATTTTCCCGCGCCGTTCGGGCCGAGAAAGCCGTAGAAGCGGCCGGCCTCGACGCGCAGGTTCAGTTCATTGACCGCGCGGAACTTCCCGAAATCCCGCGTCAGGTTGGTGGTCTCGATGGCGACGTTCATGGATTGTGTTGCGCGGAAGCTAGGGCGCGACCAACGCCAAATCAATTGCAAAAGTCGGCGGAAAACTTCCAACTCGCCTTGCCACGTCGGGTTTGGGTAATCTGTCCGCCCGTTTTTGGTAGGGTCGTCGCGCTGCGACGACCGGACGGCGCAGCGCGCCGTCCCTACCTCGGTTTGATTTTGTCATGATGACCAGTTCGCAAATCCGCCAGTCGTTCCTCGATTTCTTCAAGTCGAAGCAGCACACCATCGTGCCGTCTTCGAGCCTCATGCCGGACTCGCCAAACCTTTTGTTCACGAACGCCGGCATGAACCAGTTCGTGCCCATTTTTCTCGGCCAGACCAAATGTCCTTACACGCCCGGTCGCGCGGCGGACACGCAGAAGTGCATCCGCGCCGGCGGCAAGCACAACGACCTCGACGACGTCGGCCTCGACACTTATCACCACACGTTTTTCGAGATGCTCGGCAACTGGAGCTTCGGCGATTATTTCAAGCGCGAGGCGATTGACTGGGCGTGGGAACTCGTCGTGACGATTTGGAAATTTCCGTCGCAACGTCTTTACGCGACTGTGTTTTGTCCGCACATGGATATGGTAGGTTGGAAAGCGGAATTAACGAGTGCTGTTGAATTGGCAAAAAAAATAGTTGCAGGTGAAATCAATTCTTTTTCAAAGTCTGGAACTGATCCGTTCGGAGCCGATGCGCTGGCTTATTCAGATCGAGAAGCTGCTTGTTACTGGGCCACACATTTCCTCCGCGCTGGGCTTAATCCGATGGAATACATAATTCCTGGCAACCAAAAGGATAATTTCTGGATGATGGGCGAAACTGGTCCTTGTGGCCCTTGCTCAGAATTGCATGTAGATTTAACGCCGGATGGAAATACTCAGGGTTCGTTGGTGAACAAAGGCGACGCGCGTTGCATTGAAATTTGGAATCTGGTCTTCATCCAATACAATGCAAATCCAAACGGCAACTTCTCGTCGTTGCCCGCCAACCACGTTGACACCGGTATGGGTTTCGAGCGCGTGACCAGTATTATCCAAGGCACGAAGAATTTCACCGATTTCACCCACGCCAAGATTTCCAACTACGAGACCGACATCTTCCGTCCGATTTTTGACGAACTGGAAAAATTGAGCGGCACGAAATACGGATCGACACTTCCCAGCGATGGACGTTCTGCGCAGAGTAATGAATTGATTGCCTACGCACGGAATCCACAACTCGAAATTGACATCGCATTTCGAGTGATCGCCGACCACATCCGCACGTTGAGTTTTGCAATTGCCGACGGCATCCAACCCGGCAACACCGACCGCAACTACGTTTTGCGCCGCATCCTGCGCCGCGCGGTGCGTTACGGCCGCACGCTCGGCTTCCACGAACCGTTCTTCTACAAACTCGTGGACGTGCTCGCCGACACG
>Ga0182018_10004463_pt1 | contig 11741 bp, 7 predicted proteins | sample 812P2MmetaG_FD_120490 | JGI IMG/M metagenome (GOLD analysis project Ga0182018, IMG submission 120490) | Permafrost microbial communities from Stordalen Mire, Sweden - 812P2M metaG | ecosystem: Environmental > Terrestrial > Soil > Wetlands > Permafrost | place: Sweden: Stordalen | collected...
CGGCCTGATGCCGCTGGCATCGGCCCAGACCGCCGCGGCGCTCGACGAGGAGCGCCGCCTGCTCTACGTCGCCCTGACCCGCGCCGAGGAGGAGTTGTGGTGCAGCTGGTCCGAGCGCGACGGAGCGTCCTCGGGATCCGAGCCGGCCCGGTCCCGCTCCCCCAGCCCGTGGCTCGAGCCCATTGCGCGCACGATCGCGCGGCTGGCCCAGGCCGCCGCGCCCACGGCCGCAGCGGACGTGGCGGCCCGGGTGGCCGAGCTCCGGCAACGACTCACCGCCGACGAAGGCGACGACGAGCCTGGCCGGTAGTGTCGGCGGGTCGAGTGACCGGGACACAAGGGGAGGCGCGATGGCTGAAGTGCTGACGCAGCTGCGCAAAGTGGTCGGCGACCCCAATGTCCTCTCCGGCGACGCGGTGCACGCCGACTACACCCACGACGAGGCCATGACGGCGCGGCCCGTCACGCCGCTGGCCGTCGTGTTGCCTGCCTCCACCGCGGAGGTCAGCGAGATCCTGCGCGTGGCCAGCGAGAACCACCTGCCCGTCGTCGTCCGGGGCAGCGGGACGGGGCTGTCGGGCGGGTGCCTGCCGGTGGCAGACGGGATCGTCCTCGGTTTCGACCGCATGCGCGCCATCAGGGAGATCGACACCGAGAACCAGCTGGCCGTGGTGGAGCCGGGCGTCACCCTCGCGGAGCTCGACGCCGCCCTGGCGCCGCTCGGGCTGATCTATCCCGTCTCGCCCGGGGAGCAGAGCGCCTCGCTCGGCGGCAACGTCGCCACCAACGCCGGGGGCATGCGGGCCGTGCGCTACGGCGTGACACGCCACCACGTCCTGGGCCTCGAAGTGGTGCTGGCCGATGGGACCGTGCTGCGCACCGGGGGGAAATTCGTCAAGTCCTCCTCGGGGTACGACCTCACCCAGCTGCTGATCGGGTCCGAGGGCACCCTGGCCGTCACCACCGAGATCATCGTCAAGGTGCAGCCCCGGCAGGCGCAGGCGGCGACGCTGCTCGCCCCGTTCGCCACCCTGGCCGAAGTGGCGCGGGCGGTGCCCCACATCGTGCGCAGCGGGGTCGAGCCGAGCATCCTCGAGTACATCGACGTGCTGGCGATGGCCGGCATCACCGCCAGCGCCGGCCTGGACCTTGGCGTCCCCGACGAGATCAAGGCCGGCACCCTGGCGTACCTGGTCGTGGTCCTCGAAGGCATGCGGGCGGACCGGGTGGATGAAGACGCCGAGGAACTGGCCGGCCTCCTCGCCAAACTGGGCGCGCTCGACGTGTTCGTCCTCCCGAGCGGCGCCGGCGCGCAGCTGATCGCCGCCCGGGAGAAGGCGTTCTTCGTCTCCAAGGCCGCCGGAGCCGATGACATCGTCGACGCCGTGATCCCCCGGGCCGGCATCCCGGACTACCTGGCCCGCGTGGCCGAACTGGCCGGGCGCCACGGCGCCCTGGTCACCGGGTGCGGCCACGTCGGCGACGGCAACGTGCACCTCTCCGTCTTCCAGCCCGACGACGACAGCCGCCACGCCCTGCTGGAGGCGATTTTCGAGACGGCCCTCGCCGCTGGCGGCGCCATATCGGGCGAGCACGGCATCGGGACCGAGAAGCTCTCGTACTTCCTCGACACCCAGGACGCGGTCAACCTCGACCTCATGCGCTCCATCAAGAAGGTCTTCGACCCCCTGGGGATACTGGGACCCGATCGCTTGCTCAGCCGGGCGGCCAGCCGCCGATGAACGGCGCCCGCGCCCTTCTGGCCACCTTGGTGGGGGGAGGCGTCGATGTCTGCTTCGCCAATCCGGGGACGTCCGAGATGCACTTCGTCGGCGCGCTCGATGCCGTGCCGGAGATGCGCGCCGTCCTGACCCTCTTCGAGGGCGTGGCCACCGGTGCCGCCGACGGGTACGCCCGGGTGACCGGACGACCGGCGACGACGCTGCTGCACCTCGGTCCCGGGCTGGGCAACGGGTTGGCCAACCTGCACAACGCCCGGCGGGCGCGGACGCCCGTGGTCAACATCGTGGGCGATCACGCCACCTACCACGCCCGCTTCGACGCGCCGCTCCAGTCCGACATCGCCTCGCTGGCCCGGCCCGTCTCGGGGTGGTACCGGGTGACGGCGCGGGCCGACGACGTGGGCGCGGACGCCGCCGACGCGCTGGCCGCGGCGTACGGGCCGCCGGGGTGCGTGGCCACCCTGGTGCTGCCCGCCGACTCCTCGTGGTCGGAGAGCGCGGTCGGGCCGTGCGCCCCGCATCCGCAGGGCGGCGCGCCCTGCGTGCCGGCTGAGACGATCGAGGGGGTGGCCAAGGCGCTGCGCTCCGGCGAGCGGGCGGCCCTGTTGCTGGGCGGGACGGCGCTGCGCGGCCGCGGCCTGCGGGCCGCGAGCCGGGTCAGCGCCGCCACCGGCGCGACGCTCCTGGGAGAGACGTTCCCGGCCAACCTGGAGCGGGGTGCGGGCATTCCCGCCGTCGAACGTCTCGCCTACCTGGGCGAGATGGCCCAGGCCCAACTCGACGGCGTACACCACCTGGTCCTGGTGGACGCCACGTCACCCGTCAGCTTCTTCGCCTACCCCGGCAAGCCGAGCGACCTGGTACCCGCGGGATGCGCGGTGCACACCCTGGTCCGCGCCGGCGAGGACGCGCCGGGCGCACTCGAAGCCCTGGCGGAGGCCGTCGGGGCCGGCCGCGACGGCGCCGCCCCCGCCCCGGAGGGCCGGCCGGCGCGCCCCCAGGGTCCACTCAGCGCGCAGAGCCTGGCCGCGGCCATCGGCGCCACCCTCCCGGAGGGGGCGATTGTGGTCGACGAGGGCAACACGTCGGGGCTGTTCATCGCGGGCGCCACCGCGGGCGCCCCCCCGCACGACTGGCTGACCCTCACCGGCGGGGCCATCGGCATCGGGTTGCCCGCGGCCACGGGAGCCGGCGTCGCCGCGCCGGATCGACCGGTCCTTTGCGTGCAAGCCGACGGCAGCGCCATGTACACGCTGCAGGCCCTCTGGACACAGGCCCGCGAGGGCCTGCACGTCACGACGGTGGTGCTGGCCAACCGGAGCTACGCCATTTTGAACATGGAGCTGCAGCGCGTCGGGGCCGATGCCGGGGGCCCGCGGGCGCGCCGCCTGTTGGATCTGACCGAGCCCGACCTCGACTTCGTCGCGCTGGCCCGCGGCATGGGGGTCCCGGGCCGCCGGGTCGAGACGGCCGAGGGTTGCTGGCCGCTCTGGAGGAGAGCTTCGCCGAGCCCGGCCCTGCACTCATCGAGATCCCTCTGACGAGCGGGATCGGTTAGGTCGGTCGACCTGCAGGTGCGCTCACGCGGCCGCCAAGTCGACCACGACCGGCGCATGATCGGACGGCTTCTGGCCCTTGCGGGCGTTGCGGTCCATGAACGCGCCGGTCGCCCGCGCCGCGAGATCCTCGCTCAGGAGCACGAGGTCGATGCGCAACCCCCGCCCATTGTGGAAGTCACCGGCGCGGTAGTCCCACCAGGTGAAGACCCCGGGGTCGTTGTAGCGCCGGAACACGTCGGTGAGCCCCCACGCCTCCACGTTGCGCAGCGCCGCCCGCTCGGGCTCGCTCACGTGGGTCTGCCCGACGAACTTGGCCGGGTCCCAGACGTCGCCGTCGTCGGGAGCCACGTTGAAATCCCCACAGACGGCTACTGACCGCCCCGCCGGGCAGGTCTCGTCGAGCAGGGCGCGCAGCTGGGCCAACCAGTCCAGCTTGATTCCGTAGAACTCGTTGTCGAGACTGCGCCCGTTCGGCACGTAGACGGAGTGCACGCGCACGCCCCCGCACGTCACCGCCACGATGCGGTGCCCGTGATCGTCCTCGGGCGTGCCGAACCCGCGCGCGATGTCCGTCAACCCGATGCGGCTGAGCACGGCCACCCCGTTCCAGCGGCCATCGCCGTGGTGGGCCGCCTCGTAACCGAGGGCGGAGAATTCCGGCTCGGGGAAATTTGCATCGGCCTGCTTGGTCTCCTGCAGGCACAGCACGTCGGGCTCGTTCTCCTGCACCCATTGGGTGACGCGGGGCATGCGGGCGGTGAGGGAGTTGACGTTCCACGTGGCCAGGCGCATCAGCCGGCCCCCCCGTCGACGATGACGAACAGGAGCTCCGCCTCGCACGCCGTCTGGCCGTCCACCGATGCGGTCCCGTGCCCCTTCCCGGCCCGAGCCGACATGCGATCGAGGGTCACCGCGAGCTCGAGCGTGTCGCCCGGCACCACCTGGCGGCGGAAGCGCGCCCGCTGGATCCCGCCGAAGAGCGGCAACTTGCCGGCATAGCGCGGGTCGAGCAGCACCGCCACGGCGCCGAGCTGCGCCAACGATTCGACCATCAGCACCCCGGGGAGCGTGGGCCGGCCGGGAAAGTGGCCGGCGAAGAACGGCTCGTCGCCCGTCAGCTCCCAGCGGCCTTCGGCCGACTGGCCGGGCTCCACCGCCGACACCGCGCTCACGAAGAGGAACGGCGGCCGGTGGGGCAGGACGGCAGCGGGTTGCGGCATCTCCATCGGGGCGAGGTTAGCGATCAACGCCCTCGGGCCGGCGCCTTCGGCGCCTTCTTGGCGGTGCCGCGCTTCTTGGGTGAAGGGACGGGCAGCGCCAGCTCGGCAACGCGCCGGGGCGGGTCCAGGCTCGAGAGCACGAACGGCCGCACCGAGCCCTTGGCGAGCACCTGGCGGGCCTTCGTCGGCGGGGGGTGGCCCATGGCGCTGAGTGGGATGTAGCAGTGCAGGACCCCCCCGTCGGGCAGGGCCACGTCGATCATGGCGCCGTGCGAGGTGAAGGAGACGACCTCCCCCTCGATGGTGCTCCCCACCGGATAGGTGGCCACGAAGGTGATGAACGAGAGCGGCTCGTTCACCGCAGGGGGTGGCGTCATCGAGCGCCGGCGCGCCGGCGGCCCGGGCGCGGGTGCCGGCGGCGGGGTCTTCTTCGCCGGCGGCTTCTTGGCCCGACCCGTCTTCATTTCGGGTGCGGCCTTCTTTGGGGCGGCCTTCTTCTCCGGTGCCGCCTTCTTGGCGGCTCCGGACTTCTCGGGCGTGGCCTTCTTGGCTGCAGCCTTCTTGGTGCCGGCCGCTCCCTTGGCCGCTGCTTTCTTGGTGCCCTTCTTGGCCGCGGCCTTCTTGGCCGTCGTCGCCTTGGTGGCCGCCGTCGCCTTCTTCGCTGCGGCCTTCTTCTTGGCCGGGGCCTTGCCCTCGTCTGCAGGGGCCGGCGGGGCGAGCGCCTCGGCGACTGCCTCGCTGATGGCGCTCGAGAGTGCGGTGTCGACGCCGGCCGGGGTGCGCGCGCCGCGGACCACCGGGGGCGGCGTGCTCGGGGTGAGCGGCCAGCTGGTGTCCACCCGCGGCGCGGCCCTCTTGGCCCCGCGGCGGTCCGCCTTCTTGGCCGCACGGGCCAGCTCGGCCGCCTTGGCCGGCGCCGACTCGGGATCCTTGCGCGCGCGCGGGCCGGACGTCGCGGCCCTGCTCTTGGCGCCCCGGATGGGCAGGCGAGGGGTGAAGATCCACCCCACCCCGGGCACCGGCTTGCCCCCGATGAGGCGGCCGTCGGCGAACAGCCAGGGATGCTCGCCATGGAACTCCTGGAACGAGTCGTTGGAGAGCACGACGGCCCCCGTCCGCTCGGCGATCCGCAGGACGAACGCGTCACCCCGGCCGATCGCACCGGCCGGTGGCGACACCACCTCGCCGTTGAGCATGGCCTCGCGCAGCGCCTCCCGTTCGGCCTCGTCGATGCGGTGCTCGAACGACGCGTCGACGACGACCGTGATCAGGGCGCCCGGGTCCTCCTCGGAATAGGCGCGCACCGCTTCATCGAGTTGCCGCAAGCTCGGGAGCGTTCGTCCTTCGGTGGCCAGGTTCGACCCGTCCACCACGACGTGATGAGGCTCAGCCAATGGCGCGCTGCAACAGATCGGCCTGCTCCAATTGATGCAGCGCGGCACTTCCGATGGCCGGGCTGGCCGACTCGCTCCGGCTGACGTGGCGCAGGCGGAGGCGGGCAGGCAGGGCCGCGTGCAAGCGGGCGTGCACGAAGGACCACGACCCCATGTTCTCGGGCTCCTCCTGCAGCCAGACCACCTCTTCGGCATTCCCGTACCGTTCGAACAGGGCCGTGAGCTCCCCGAGGGGCCACGGGTACAACTGCTCGACCCGCACGATGGCAACGGTGGCGGCCGCCGCGGCGTCCACGGCACCGATCTGCTGGCGATGCGCCAGCGCATCATGCGCGATTTTGCCGCTGCACAGGACGATCCGGCGCACGCTGGACGGATCGGCCACCTCGGGGTCGTCGAGGACGTGGGCGAAGGAACCGGCCTCCAGCTGTTCGAACTGCGAGCGCGAGGCCTGGGCGCGCAGCATCGACTTGGGCGTCACCACAATCAAGGGACGCTTGGGAGTCAGGAGCGCCTGGGAACGCAGGAGATGGAAGTACTGGGCCGACGTCGACGGGACGGTGACGCGCATGTTGCCGCGGGCGCACAACGCCAGGAAGCGCTCGAACCGGGACGACGAGTGCTCGGGGCCCTGCCCCTCGTACCCGTGCGGGAGCAGCATCACCAGGCCGGCGTACTGGCCCCATTTGATCTCGGCGGCAGCGAGGAAGTTGTCGATGATGATCTGCGCGCCGTTGGCGAAATCACCGAACTGCGCCTCCCATGCCACCAGCGCTTCGGGTGCCTCGACCGAATAGCCGTATTCGAAGCCCACGGCGGCGTATTCGGAGAGGAGGGAGTCGCGCACGGTGAACGTCCCGAGGCGGCCCTGGCGCGGCGCCAGTACGGCCGGGTCGACCCGGCCACCCATCCCGTCGGCGAGATGCGCCAGTGGGATGAGCTCGTCCGCCGTGACGTAGTCCACCAGCACGGCGTGGCGCTGGCTGAAGGTGCCGCGGCGGGTGTCCTGCCCGGTGAGGCGGACGTTCACGCCCTCGTGCAGCAGCGACCCGATGGCCAGTGCCTCGGCCAGGGCCCAATCCACCTGTCCCTTGGCCACCATCTCGTCGCGCTGGGCGAACTGGCGCTCGAGCTTGGGGTGGATGGTGAAGCCGTCCGGCACCGTGCGCACCAGCGCGGCCAGCGCGTGCAGGACGTCGCCGCTCACGCCCGTCTCCTCGGAGGGGATGTCGGCATCGCCGCGGTCGTGGACCGGAAGATGGGTCGGGGCCAAGGAGGGCTCGCCCCGCACCTCGTCGAGAACGATCTGCAGCTTGTTGTTGAAGTCGTCGAGGGCCGACTCCGCCTCGTCCAGCGTGATGTCGCCCCGGCGCACCAGCGTCTCGGTGTAGAGCTTGCGCACGGACCGTTTGGCGTCGATGCGCTGATACATGAGCGGCTGGGTGTAGCTCGGGTCGTCACCCTCGTTGTGGCCGTACTTGCGGTAGCAGACCACGTCGATGACCACGTCCTTGTGGAAGGTCTGGCGGAACGAGAAGGCGAGGCGGGCGGCGCGCACGCACGCTTCGGGGTCGTCCCCGTTGACATGGAAGATCGGCGCCTGCACCATTTTGGCCACGTCGGTCGGGTAGACCGAGGTGCGAGCCGACGCCGGGGCGGTGGTGAACCCCAGCTGGTTGTTGATGACCACGTGGACCGCGCCCCCGGTGCGGTAGCCCGAGAGGCCGGACAGGTTCAGCGTCTCGGCCACCACGCCCTGCCCGGCGAAGGCGGCGTCCCCGTGCACCAGGACCGACATGCAAGGGAAGCCGTAGGTGCCTTCGGCCATCGCCTTGGGCGTCCCGTCGGTGGGAGGGGACAAACGGTCCTGCTTGGCCCGGGTCATCCCCTCGACGACGGGGTCCACCGCTTCGAGGTGCGACGGATTGGAGGCCAGGGTGATCGGGAGCTCCTCGCCGGCCGAGCCCTTGAAGATCCCGCGGGCACCCTTGTGGTACTTCACGTCACCCGAGCCCTGCACGGATTCGGGGTCGAGGTTGCCCTCGAATTCCTCGAAGATCTCGCGGTAGGACTTGCCGACGATGTTGGCCAGCACGTTGAGGCGCCCCCGGTGCGACATCCCCATGACCACCTCGGCCACTCCGGAGCCGGCGGCGGCGTCGAGCAGCGTGTCGAGCAGCACGATGGTCGACTCCGCGCCCTCGAGACCGAATCGCTTCTGACCGACGTAGCGGGTGTGCAAGAAGCGCTCGAACACCTCAGCCGCGTTCAGCCGGTCCAGGATGTGGCGCTGCTCTTCAGGGTTCAGCGTGCTCGGTTGACCCTCGACATGTTGCTGGATCCACCGCTTCTGCTCGGGATCCTGGATGTGCATGTACTCGATGGCGAGCGTGCGGCAGTAGGCATCGCGGAGGACGTGGAGGATCTCGTCGAGGGTGGCGACGTCGCGCCCGGCCAATCCGTCCGCCACGAAGGCGCGGGGCAGGTCCCAGATGGTCAGCCCATAGGTCAGCGGGTCGAGCTCGGGATGGATGTGCGGTGGTTCGGCGTCGAGCGGGTCCAGGTGAGCGATGAGATGCCCGCGCACCCGGTACATGTTGATGAGCGTCTGCACATGCACCTGTTTGACCAGACGCTGATGTTCCCCCTCGTCGGTGCCGGGGCCGGCGTTGTTGTCCACCCGCCACCGCACCGGCTCGTACGGCACGCCCATCGATTCGAACAGGGCGTCGTAGAAACCGTCCTCCCCGGTGAGGAGCGCCGACACCCGCCCCAAGAAGATGCCCGACTCCGCGCCTTGGATGATGCGATGGTCATAGGTGGAGGTGAGCGTCACCACCTTGCCCAGGCCGAGTTGGGCCAGGACACGGGGATCGGCCGCCTCGTAGCCGGCGGGGTAGCCGAGTGCACCGACGCCGATGATGGCGCCCTGCCCGGGCATGAGGCGGGGCACCGACTGGGCGGTGCCCAGCGTCCCCGGATTGGTGAGGGAGACGGTCGTCCCGGCGAAATCGTCGGGGGAGATTTTGCCGGTGTGGATCTTGCGGATGAGGTCCTCGTAGGCGACGACGAAGGCGCGGAAGTCAAGGGTGTCGGCGTCACGGATGCACGGGACGAGCAGGGTGCGCGATCCATCGCTCTTCTGCTGGTCGACCGCCAGGCCGAGGCCGACATGCTTGTGGTGGACCACGCCGGGCTTGCCGGTGCCGTCGACATCGTCCACGAAGGCTGCGTTGAGCGCAGGGACGTCGCAGAGCGCGCGCACGATCGCGTAGCCGATGAGATGGGTGAAGCTGACCTTGGCGCCGGTGGTGCGGGCCAGCTGGTTGTTGAGGATCTGGCGGTTGACCTCGAGCAGGCGGGCGGGCACGGTGCGCACGCTGGTCGCCGTGGGCACGCCGAGACTGGCCTCCATGTTGGCCACAATGCGTGCGGCGGCACCCCGGAGCACGACGGCGTCCCCGGCGCCTTCGACGGGCGCCGCGGCCGGTGCGGGCCCCGTCGGGGCTGCTGCGGCGGGGAGGGAGGGCGGTGCGGGAGGCGCCGGGAGCGGTGCGCCCCGGTAGTCGGCGAAGAACTCGCGCCAGCTCTCGCTCACCGAGTACGGATCGACCAGGAACCGGTCGTACATGTCATCGACCAGCCACGCATTCGGGCCGAAAGAGCCCGCTGCGACCTCTGACCGTGCCATGGACCCACCCTACCGGCGGCGATCGCGGTGCTGGTGCCCGGACGGTATCGTCGCCCGTACCCTATGGGCTACCCGGCCGGACTCCACGTGATAGAGCGGGCCGGGGGCGTCCCGGGAGCGCCGGCCGTCGTGTTCGTGCACGGCTCGTTGGATCGGGCCGAGAGCTTCGGCCGGGTCCTGCGGCGCCTGCCCGAGGTCCACGTCGTCGCCTACGACCGCCGCGGCTACCAGGGCTCCCGGGAGGCGGGGGTGGTGGGGTTGCAGGGCCACATCGCCGACCTGGTGGAGATCCTGGCCCACGTCCGGTCCCTGGGAGTGGCTTCCGTCTCGGCCATCGGGCACAGCGTCGGCGGCGACGTCGCCATCGGGGCTGCCCTCGCCGACCCGGGAGCCTGCGACTCGCTGGGCGCCTTCGAACCACCCATGCCTTGGCTGGGGTTCCGCCGCACCGCGCCGGGCGATGACCGCCCACGGGGCTGGTCCCCGCTGGCGGAGGACCCCGGGGACGAGGCCCAGCGGTTCTTCAGCCGGATGTTGAGCCCATCGGCCTGGCGGCGGCTCTCCGAGGCGGCGAGGGTCGGCCGGCGCGCCGACGGTCCGGCCCTGGTGGCCGACCTGCGCAGCCTGCGCGGCGACCCTCCGTTCGCGGTCACGGATCTCGCCGTGCCCGTGGTCTTCGGGAGGGGCGGCGCCGCCAGCGCGGCCCACCATCGCGACGCGGTGGCCTGGCTGGGCGCGCACGTGCCCGGCGCCGAGACGTTCGAGGTGGACGCGGCCCAGCATGGTGCACACCTGTCGCATCCGGACCACTTCGCCACCTTCACGCGGCGTGTGATCGAAAGGGTGCCGCGCTCGCGTCGTCCTACGTAGGGGAGAACGGCGGCAGATTGCCGTCGGGAACGGGGCCCTCGGGCGGGCGCGCCCCGAAGTGGCGGGCGCGGCGCGAGAGCAGATCTTCGTACTCGGCGCCCTTGCCTTCTCCCCGCATGCCGGTGACCAGTGGGGAGTTGGACAGGAAGACGGCGCCGCAGAACATGACCAGGAGCGAGATCGCCTCCAAGGGTCCCCACGCGCCGGCGGTGCGCAGGCTGTCTCCGTACAGTGCGATCCCGATCAGAATGCTGAAGAGCGGGTCGACGAGCACCAGGGTCGACTGCGAGGCGGCCAGCGGGCCGGCGTGGAACGCGTTCTGCACCAAGAACAGGCCGGTCAGACCGAAGACGATCAGGGCATAGGTCTGCCAGTGCACCGGGATGGCGGCCCAGTCCTTGGTGGCGTAGTCACCGACCACCTTGATCAACGCGGCGGTGAAGGCGAACGACATGGCCGCGGCGGTGCCGAACATGGCCGCCTTCCACCAGCGCGGCCCCCAGCGGGTCGCCACCACGGCGGCCACGATCACCGAGACGGAGATGGCGCCGACCACGGCCCAACCCAATGTGGTCGGCACCCGCGTGCCGCCGCCCGGCTGCGAGAAGGCGAGGAAACCCGCCAGGCCCAGAGCGATGGCCGAGGCGCCGATCCACTCGCGTGCGGTCACCTGGTAGCCGAAGTACGTCCCCAGAATGAAGACCAAAAAGAGCAGTTCGACGGTGAGAATCGGCTGGACCACGGAGAGACGCCCCACGTGGAGCGCGAAGAGCTGGAAGAGGAATGCACTGACCATGAACACGAATCCCAGCAACCAGACGCGGCGGCGGACGGCATGGGTGATCAGGCTCAGCCGCATGGTGGCCTCTTCGGGGGCGTCCTCCACCCCCATGCGCTGAAAGACGCTGGTCAGCGCGTTCGAGAGTGCCGCCCCCAGGGCGAGTAGGTAGACCATGACGCCCCGCCATCCTACGAGTGGCGTCGCGCATTTCACGCAGCTGGCGCCCAGGGGGCTCCCAGGTGAACGGGATCCGTCGCGATCTGCGCCCGACGCGCAGGATTCGTGTGCAGTGGGCTCGTGGGATCCGTTCCGGAGCAATGAAATGGCAGTTTCCGACGAAATATTGAGCCGGTCCCTTCACGTATGTGGCAGTTGCGTTACATTTACGACATCTTCCGTCGCTGGGGTGAGGGGGGACGGAATCCCGGTCGCCGTCCGGCGCCCGCGTAGCAAGGGAGTGCTATGGGAATCATGGGGTACTTGA
>Ga0182018_10004464_pt1 | contig 11740 bp, 18 predicted proteins | sample 812P2MmetaG_FD_120490 | JGI IMG/M metagenome (GOLD analysis project Ga0182018, IMG submission 120490) | Permafrost microbial communities from Stordalen Mire, Sweden - 812P2M metaG | ecosystem: Environmental > Terrestrial > Soil > Wetlands > Permafrost | place: Sweden: Stordalen | collected...
AGACAGTCTCATGGCCAGGCGCCACGAGCTCTTCCGTATGCAGCTTGCTCCGCGATGACGAAGGTCCAACTGCTATGAGGACCTCCACTACAATGGCTTACTTGACCGAAACCCAACCAGATCGTCGTGCCGAACGGCGTGCCGCCCGCCGAGAACAGAGCCGCAGCGAGATCCTCGACGCGGCCGAAATCGTCTTCGGCGAAGACGGCATCCGCAATGGCTCGCTGCGTAGGATTGCCGATATCGCGGGGTTCTCCACGGCGGCCATCTATCTATTCTTCGATAACAAGCAGGATCTCCTCTCCGAGACCTGCATACGACGCGCCGACGAATGGGATTTCGCTGTGCGAGAAGCGGCCGGGAGTGAACTGGCACCGCTCGAGACACTCCATAAGATCGTCGATGCGGCCATCGGCTTCTTCTCCGAGCGTCCGCATTTCCGGCTACTGCTACGCCACATTCGGGGCGGCCCAGCTGTCACTGGGCCAGTCCTCGCCGAATTCGCCGACGATGTGGATGCTCGCTATTTCGAAGTCCTACAGCACATCGCCCACATCATCCACGTTGGCCAGACGACCGGCCAGATTCGGGACGGTAACGAGCGCTCGCTCGCCCACCTCTTTTTGGTCCTGCTCAATGAATTCGCCCTCATCGGAGACCCCTCTGACGAGTCGAATGTCGGCACGCTTACGGCGGAACAATTTCATGGGTTCATCGACGGAGCTCTCCGGATGTAGATGGGTGAACAACCCAATGGTCGCTCCGAAGTCCTCCAAGTGGATCAATGAAGCGCTCGTCGCTGATGGCTGCACGCTGTCCGAGGCTGCTAATCCGATGCTCCGTGCCGATCGTCGTTACCGAGCGGGCTGGAGGAGCCAGGCTGGATCCGGTCGTGGGCGGTACTACGGCCTGCTCTCGCGGGACGCGCGCGTTGGTCGAGCCACAGTTGTCCGCATCCATTGGCACCACTCCTGAGGAACAGTTCCCGGCGATTGTCGTGAACCTACCCGCTGACCACACCGCGGAATCAGTCAACGCCGCAGCAATCAAGGCGTTCTAGTCGATGCCTCGGCATCTGAAGAGAACCTTGACTTGGGACCAGGGATCGGAAATGGCCAAACACCGAGAGCTCGCTGCGGCGACGGGAATCCAGATCTTCTTCGCAGAGCGGTCCAGCCCGTGGCAGCGCGGTGCGAACGAGAACTTCAACGGCTTGGTTCGCCAATACTTCCCCAAGAACACAGATCTTTCAGTCCACCCGACTGTCCATGTGAACGCCGTGGTGCGAGAGCTGAACACTCGGCCCCGCAAGACCCCCGGCTACCTCACCCCAGCTGCGTTGTTCCGAACCGAAGCCCGCGCTGAGCCGCTCCAGCTACGCTGACCAAGTGGGTTAAGAAGCCCACTCAAATGACGTCCGCGTTGCAACGACTGCTGGAATCCACCCTCGACCGGCACCGGTGATCACAGCTACGCGAGGCTGACCGTCGCTAGTGATGGACTTCTCCTTGTCGGCTCGTATTCGGTGAGTCCCGAACATTGGACACCGCGACTCAGTTGAGGGTGAGCGTTAGCTCCAGCGTAGGTATTGCTCAACGCGTCGTTTCGACTGTCCCACCTTATTTGCTCGCATTGGCCTGAGCTGTATCCACCACTTCCCAGACCTCTGCGATGAGGTCGCCATCGAAGCGGAACAAAAGGTTGTACTCGCTTTCGTAGACGTTCCCGTTGGCCCGCAACGCGTGTCGGTTGTAGTGAGCGGTCACGAGGTCATCTTCCGCGACCAGGTGGTGAATGGTGATGGTACTCGTGCCAGGTTGAAATCCCTTCCATCCATCACCCCCGAACCAAGGCACCTGCGCCCATCCATCGAGCGGCCGGGCGAGTCCGTACGATTTGGCTGCGGACTGAGGGACCCACCACCTGACGTCGTCTGCGACCAGGGGTCGCATCGTCGCGGCATCGTCGTCAATGAGGGCGTGCAGGAACTCCGTGACTATTTGCTTGCGCCTCTCATTTCCCGACACGCGTCCCCTCACGGTAAGAATCGAACGATAGTCCGCGATGGAGGTTGCCTGACGATACAGCCCGTTGCGGATAGCAAACCTTTTGTCACTCTACGTCCGTCCTCCATTTGGGGCCCGTCCACCCAGTTTCCACCGAGTCCGAGGGGCTGCACTCGGTATCGATGTGGAACCGGTACTGAGAATTTTGGAGTCTCCAGACCCAGCCCTAGTCCGAGTCCGAACACAGCCGCAGTGACGCCACTGTCCACCCTGAGATCGCATCCGGTAATAGAGGACGCTGCTGGGCTGGCCAGAAACTCAACCGCCGCAGCGATGTCGTCTGCTGTACCCATCCGGTGGATCGGCGAGAGATCGAGCTGCTGTTGCATGGCATCGCCAGCCCCTTGTTCGATCTCCTTCCGACTCATTGGCGTTGAGATCACTCCAGGGCTGATGCTCAAGACTCGAGCTCCCTTCTGTCCCCAAGCAGTTGCCGCCTGCTCGACTCGAAGCTGATTTACACGCTTGGCAATGCAATAGGTGGCGCCAAACGGGAGATCATCGACGGCACCTACCGTACGTATCAGCTGATCCGCCGGCACGGTCGCGAGCTCGTGTTCATGCTTACGAGATAGTCCGGCCATATATCCGGCCATGCTGGCGACGCAGGTGGCGGCGGTACCCTGCGAGGCCAACGTCAACAATCCCAGAAAGCACATGTTCGGTTCCTAGCATGTCGACTTCGAGCACCCTCACCGCTGACGCCATGGTCGGAGACAGACCTGCGGCATACACAAAGCTTCGAAATGGTCCGGTCCGCTCCACGGTCGAGACCAATTCGGCGACCGAACTCGGATCGCTCACATCGAGTTGCTGCAGTACGACGTTGAATCCATCGTTGGTCAGTAGCTCCCCTTCTCGCTCCAACTTGACCTCGTCAATGTCAGCAAGAACCAACGTTCGTCCCGATCCCAAGCGGCGGGCGCAAGCTGCCCCCATGCCCCAGTAATGACCACCACCTCATTCATCGGTTTCCTCATCTCGTCGCGCCTTTGACCTTTTCAACAACGGGGCACCGCTTCGATCTGGGACCAAACCGTCGCTCTCCGAATCTTAGTTGTTCTGTGACCCGTGGATCAGTAAAGTGAACGCTACATCACGAGTCGCGCTGAGAGTCGGGGTGGCAAAGCAGTAGGTAGATCACGTCTACGCAGATGGTGGAGTCATTCAATGGCGCAGGACATCCCCGGAACAATGCTGCTCGACCCTGACGTCATCGATGACCCCTACCCGTTCTATAGACGCCTCCACGCCGAAGCCCCAGTATGGAGGGTTCCCGACACCGAAGTATGCGTGATCAGTTCCTATGCCTACGTCGCCGAAGCGACCGGTCGGGTCGATGACTTCTCGTCGAGCATGCACCATCTCCTGTATCGGGGGGACGACGGCTTGCCAGCCCGGCTTCCCCTTGGCGATGGCACGCAGATCCTCGCCGTGGCCGATCCCCCGGTTCATACGCTGCACCGTAAGGTGGTATTCCCTGATTTGATGGCCCGTCGGATGTCCGATCTGGAGCCGGAAGTCACCGCAGTCGCCGAGCGATGTATCGACTCGGCCTTACGCCAACAACGTGTCGATTTCATGCCTGCCGTCGGCAACATCGTCCCAATCACGATGATCGCCCAACTAATCGGCTTTCGCGACGGTGACCTCGGTGCATTGCTGCGTGCGGCCTTCGATTCCACGGCCCTCGTCGGCGCCCGGCTCACTCTTGAGCAGCTCAATTCTCTTCTGGTCAAGAGTGCCGAAATCAATGCGTGGATCACCAAGCAACTGGAAGCATATGGCGGCGATTCTGACGATGTCCTTCTGGGCACGATTGCCAAGGGGATCTTGGACGGGGCCATGAGTGAAGGTGACGGTGCGATTATCCTTCAGAACCTCTTAAGCGCCGGTGGCGAGTCGACCACGAGCCTTCTCGGCAACTCCGTGCGCATTCTGGCCGAACACCCCGAAATGCAACAGCAGCTCCGAGAAGATCCCACGCTGGTCCCAGCGTTCCTCGAAGACGCCCTTCGTGTGGAATCTCCTTTCCGTTTTCTGGCGCGCCATACAACACACGATACGGAGCTCGGCGACGTGGAAATTCCGGCGGGGACCACCGTCCTGCTCTTTTGGGGCGCGGCCAACCGGGATCCCGATGAGTTCGACGCACCGAGTGAGGTCCGCCTGGACCGACGGATCCCGCGCCATCACCTGGCGTTCGGACGTGGCATTCACAATTGCGTGGGCGCCCCATTGGCTCGGCTTGAAGGCCGGACTGTCTTATCCGTCTTGCTTGAGCGCACAAGCAGTTTCCGCCTCGACCCCGACCGTCCCCCGCAATGGTTCGATAGCCTTCAGGTTCGACGCCACCACAGTCTGCCGGTCGTTCTCGAGGGGCGATGATCGACCCAACTGGGCTACGCCGGGGCGCGGGTTGTCGTCACAGGAGCTTTTTCGGGTATCGACCAAACCACTGCGCGGCACCTCATCGAACTGGGGGCCGAAGTGACGGCAGTGGATATCCGGGAGACCGACGCGCGGGTCGCTCGGAATCTTACGGTCGACCTCCGAGAGAAGGATGCTATTGAGGACGCCGCCGCAGTGATCGGGCCCATCGATGCTTTCTTTAACTGTGCCGGCGTCGCCGGACCACCGTTCTCGGGAGGGGCCGCGCTTTCGCCGGTCGACACGATGGTCGTGAACGTCGTGGGGCCACGCCACCTGATTGAACTAGTAATCCCCTCCAAGCACGACGGGTCTGCTATTGCCTATGTGGCATCCGCCTCCGGCTTCGCCTGGAAGAAGAATCTGGAATCGCTCATGCCGCTGGTGAGTACCCAAGGATTCGACGCTGGAAGCTACTGGTGTGAGGCCAATCGCGAGGTAATCGACAACAACGCCTCCTTTGTGTCCAAAGAGGCGATCAACGCTTCGGCGGCATGGCGGTCATTGAGCCTCATTCGCGACCACGGGATTCGGCTCAACTGTAGCAACCCGGGGTCGATGACCACACCGATGATGGAAGTCTTCCGAGGTCTGATGCCCGATCCACCCTCAGGCCCGATCGGGCGGATGTCCACCCCCGAGAGGCCGACTGGGCCCTCGGGAGCTTCCCGCCGCACCTGTAGCCCGACCTGAGTGAGGACGTCCACCGCGTCAGCTTGGAGGCTGTCCCGGGAAGTCCGGGTTGATTGGAAAGGTTCCTTAACCATAACGCGGCTACGGCCGCGGTTGTAGCTGTGAACGCCTCTCGTGGTGTCCGGTGACCCAGGCGTTCGATGAGCCATTCTTTTGTTGTAGGGCTGGACGGGTCAGCGCAGGAACTTTGGAATCCGAATGGCGAGACGTCGGTTCCTGACTGAATGGTCTGAGTCCCAAATTGACGTTTCAACGCAGCCCACACGTGCTACCGAGTTACCAGACCTCCATCGGCGTGAATCACGGTTCCTGTAACATAGCTGGAGGCATCAGAGGCAAGGAACAGGGCCGGCCCAACCATCTCGTAAGGCTTCGCCACCCGCCGCATTAGGCAAGCACCAGCCATGCCGGCCGTTGCTTCGGGGCCGGCGGCGCGCATCATATCGGTGTCGACAGACCCCGGAGCGAGCGCATTCACTCGAATCTCGTCTGGAGCCAAGTGGGCCGCCATCGCCTTGGTGTAAGAGACCATGGCGGACTTGGCAGCGGCGTAGTGAGCCACGGAGGCTGAGAACAACCATGCACCGGCTGATACCAGATTGATCACAGACGCGTGGTCGGAGGCTCGCAAGTAGTCAAGAGACTCTTGAATAAGGAAAATGGGTCCTTTGACATTGACATCGAATGACTTGGTGAGTCCAGCTTCCGTAAGGGCCCCGATGGGTTCAGAGAGGGCGTTGGCGGCGTTGTTCACGATAACGTCAATGACACCGAAACGTTGGACGGTGGCCGTAACGAGGGCGTGCACGTCGTCCAACGAGCCCATATGGCATCCGATGCCCAGAGCGTCAATGCCCTCCGATCGCAGCGCCTCTTCAGTTGCTGCACAGGCGTCGGCCTTTCGACTGGCGACAACCACACGAGCTCCGGCATGGCCGAACCCCTCGGCGATGGCCCGTCCAATCCCGCGAGTCCCTCCCGTGATGAGAGCGACGCGCCCGTCAAGGCGGAAGAGTTGATTGACATCAGCGTCGGTGCTCGGCATCAGTCACCCGCCGGGGCGACTGCTACTTCGGACATCGATAGGGCGTCAGCCTTCAGACTCAGCTCCTGGGAGGAGCAGTGGGGCGCGTCCCTCGGAGCCCCGACGGGTTGGTAGGTCATCGGGATATCATATTCAAAGCGAGCCCGCGAGGACTATGCGCCGGGGAAGGCCTGGGTCAGGGCTTGGTGAGCTGGATCCTTGGCGAAGGCGTTCCATCCTTCGATGGTGTTGGACAATGTGGCGTAGGAACGGGCCCAGGACTCTGATCCAAAGGCCAGGCTCTGGGCATGGCGGACGCCGACATCGGGGGGCGATCGTGATGGCACTTTGCCGACAGATGGCCGGTGCGCCGAACTCTGGTGCGGAAGGACACCAATAATACGATCGGACCCTTGACCAGGAAGTTCGCGGCGGTCTCAGACATGATCCGGTGTGCTCTTCTCGCTCCTCTACCTCGGCCTGTGTCGCATGTTCGGTTTCGTTGTGTCGTTGTCGATGGACCGAGTCCGAGCGGGACGTCGAGATCGTGGTGCTCCGACACCAGGTCCGTGTTCTCCAACGGCAGCTCCACGGGCGTGTCAAACATCGGCCAGCGGATCGGGCAATCCTCGCCGCACTCAGCCGGTTGCTCCCCCGAGCCCGATGGCGCTCTTTCATGGTCACCCCACAGACCCTGTTGCGGTGGCATCGCCAGGCAGCCAAGCACAAGTGGCGACAGTGGAGAAGGCAACGGGGCCCAGGTCGCCCGCCGATAAGCGCTGAATTGGTGGAGCTCATCATCCGTCTGGGTCAGGAGAACCGGCGCTGGGGATGCATTCGCATCCAGGGCGAGCTGCGAAAGCTCGGCATCAGGGTCTCGGCCAGCTCGATCCGACGGGTCCTGCGCCGAAACGGTCTGGGTCCCGTCCCGCGGGGCGGACCCACGTGAAGGGAGTTCTTGACCTCCCAGACACACAGCGTACTGGCCACGGACTTCTTCACCGTAGACACCGTGTCACTCAGGCAGCTCTATGTGCTCTTCGTCATCGAACTGTCAACGCGAGAAGCACACATCCTCGGAGTCACCGAGCATCCGACCGGCGCTTACGTCACCCAGGTAGCCCGCAACCTGGTCGGTGATCTGGCCGAACGAGGGCGCTCCATCAAGTTCCTCATCCGGGACCGGGACACCAAGTTGACCGCCAGCTTCGACGAGATGCTCCGATCGGAGGGAATCCGCGTGATCAAGACGCCCATCCGATCGCCACGGGCGAACGCCTACGCGAAACGATGGGTACGAACGGTTCGCACCGAATCCCTCGATTGGTTGCTCATCCTTGGCCGCTCCCATCTAGAGCGAATCCTTCGGGAGTACGTTCGCCACTACAACCGGAAGCGACCTCACCGAGGTATCAACCTGCAGGTGCCAGTCACAGATGACGAGGTCAACCCCACTCCCCCAACTGTCCGAGCCCGTCGCCACGAGGTGCTCGGCGGCCTGATTCACGAGTACTACCCGGTGGCCGCGTAACCAGGAACCATTTCACAACGGCGGAACTGCCGCGTGTTGCCGAATCGAAGTCGGGTCCATCGAGCAGCGGATGTCGCTCCGCTATGAGCACAGCTCCGTTGTCCGGAACATTCGGGCGCTCCCTATCAGCAACTTTCTGGCGCCAACAAAGTCATCCCAGAGCCGGGGAATCGCGACTTATTGGTGCGGACGGGATTTTGGTGCCCTTCACCTCATGGCGGGGTTCATTCCGGAAACCTCACCGGCGGACGCACCGTGGGGCGAGCGCTACTTCCACATCCACGACCCAGACGGCCATGAGTTGAGCTTTGCACGCCCTCTAGCGAAGTAAGAACTCGACAAGCGCCTTGCTGAAGAACGTAGGCGAAGAGTCCGCTCCCATGTGCGCGCTCAACACCTGAGTGAAAACAATGTTGCCAGAAGTACGCGTGTCCGTGATCATTGGCTCAATAGGGTTTTGCGTCCGATAGGCCGGATGCGGGAGGGAGGTTCCCTCCCGCTACCTACCAGGGTTGGGGGGCCGCTCGTCGCTTGCCGACGTTCGCGCCGCCCGGTCGGCCGCTTTCTTGAGCAGCACGATCACCTCAGTGTCGGTGGCCGGGGAGAAGTCCCGGTACCACCAGCCGACGGCGAGAAATCTATCGGGGGTCCTGAGGCAGACCAACTCGTCGACGTGACGCGCTAGTTCGGTAGCCGATGACGGGGGCGCCACTGGCACGGCCAGCACCACCCGGGCCGCGTGCTGGGCCCGAGCTACCCGGCAGGCCGCTCGAGCGGTCGAGCCGGTGGCGATGCCGTCGTCAACGACCACCGCAGTCCGTCCGACGAGTGAAATACGCGGGTAACCATTCCGGTAGCGCGTCGCCTGCGACTCAAGCTCTGCTCGCTCCCGCTGCTCGATAGCCACGAATTTGGAGCGACTGATCTGGATCTGCTGCATTACCCCGTGGTTGAGGACCAGGGCACCGTCTTCACCGATGGCCCCCATGGCCAGCTCGGGCTGGAACGGCACTCCGAGTTTGCGGACCACCAGCACATCGAGCGGTGCCCCGAGCACGCGGGCGACCTCAAAGGCTACCGGCACACCTCCCCGTGGGAGCCCGAGGACCACGATGTCGGGGCCCCGGAGGGACGACAGCCGCTCGCCGAGTCGCTGTCCGGCGTCTAGACGGTCGAGGAACACCACGGCGAAACCTCCCTTTAGAACCTAAGGGCCGCCCGGCTTGCCGTGTCGGAATGAGGACTCGGGGCGGCGGGAACGGTGAGGTGGTTTCCGTCGGACCACCATGGTCGGCGCCCCGGAGCCCGCCCGCTTGACTGAGGTGGACGGTTCGTCCGGCGTGTCGTCTATGTAAAATTCTCTTCGGGGTGCTGGACCGTGGCGTCGGGTCCAGGGAAGAACAGGGTTTCGTGGTCGCTGTCGGACCACCGCACCACGTAAGGTGGCCCTCCAGCGGGCCCCCGCACCTCCGTCACTTCGCCGCCGCGGTCTGGCTGTCCGGGCCGATGTCCATGGACCTTGATCTGATCACCCACAGTTGCCTGCATGTCTCTCTCCTTTGTTCTGTCCATCTTCGGCCCGTAGGGTGCCGAAACATCATTCGGCGCTCCAGCAGCGATGTTTTGGATGACCTATCGGTTATCTCCTATCGCACAAAGGACCTTTTTGATATCTCTTATGGTTGGACACAACGGCGAATTGCAACTTTCCAGATCGTCTACTGAATCGGTTTGGGACCATTGAAGAGTTAGGACGCCTCGGCCGATGATTCGATAGGCACGACGTTGGCTGGGAGGCCTTCGCCTTCGTTCAGGAATCGGTCGTAGGCGCCGACTCGTCGCTGGCACTCATTGACTCCTCTGCGCTCAAAATTTCTCGCCCGCTCGACTGCTGCTTGCAGTTCTTCGTGGCCCTGCAGTAGACGCACCGTCTTGACGCTGGGAGAGACGATGAGGGGGTTTGGGGTGTCCTTGTGGCGGTGGAACATGGCATTGCTCCCTCCCCCCGGCACAGAACCGGGCTCACATATGCACTCTTCCATTATGTACCTCGTTTCCCGAAGGCAGGCCGCGGGCGTACCCATTCACCCGGTGAGGACAGGACCCGTGGGCTCGCCCCTGAGGTCATACTCAGCCATCACATCTCGTACTGGATCTAGCGGTAGGTGAGCCTGCTGCCAACACGTCAATGACCAAGCCCGGGGATCGAGATCCTCGATCGGCAACACTGGTTTGCCATGTCCATGGGGATTTTGCGGAGTCAACGGCATCCACACCCACTATCGCACTGCGGGCGCCGCACGATCTCAAGGGGAGGCCGTCGACGCTCCTCATTTATCGTTCCCGTCCCGGCGACGACCTGCCAGACACGGTGGGGGTGGGGAAGGTAACACTTGTGGACGATCCCTACCTATGGTGTGCCAATAATCGCACGCACAACTTCCTTACCCTGGCCTGAAGAGGCACAATCGAGACCGATGGAGATCGTCGACACGCTCGGGTTCCTGCTCGGGACATGGCGAATCGCCCGTTCGATCGAGGATCACCAAACCGGGACCCGAGGCTCGTTCGAAGGAACGGCCACCCTCACTAAGGCGCCCATCGGTGGCAAAGCTGCCCTCGAGGCGCGAGCACACTACGACGAGGCGGGCGAGCTGCGCTTCGGGACCTACACAGGACGAGCCCATCGCAGCCTCGAATACAAACAGCTCGATGACGTGACCGTGATGCTTTACTTCGCCGACGGAAGACCCTTCGTCGACCTCGACCTCAGCACCGGGGCGTGGCAGAGCAACCACCTCTGCGGCGACGACCTCTACGAGATAACCACCCTCGTACGGTCGCGCAACATCGTACAGGAGCGTTGGCGGGTACGAGGCCCGATGACGAACTACGACGCAATCACGATTCGCTCGCGCGTGGGCTGAACGCATCCCTTACTGCCCCCCGTAACCTGGCCTTGTCCGCGAGGGGATCCCTCAAAGATGCATCAACCGTTTCGTCGGGTCCGTACTGTGAACATGAAACTCATCAGGCAGGCACCATTTGGGTTGAGTAGCGCGCGACCGTACACTCGCGGCAACTCAACGCGATTTTGACGAGGCGCACTTGAGGCCGATCGAGATGGAGTGCGAGCTTGAGGATGGCACGTCGCTAGGGGGTGGTGCCGTGATGTGGACCGGACTTCCGAAGTCTGAGAATCGAAGGGTCGCAGTCAACGTAGCCCGTCCCTTCAACAGACGGGCCTCACCTGGTGTCTGTTGGGGCAACGCGAAAGGCCGAATGTAGGCGATGCGCAGTGAATTGCTGACCTGGACCAGACGGCCCTGCCCATCAATCCACATGGTGGTTGGCCCCTGCTGCTCTGTCACGGGCTCGTTCGACACATGTCGAGGTGTGCCACACACCGAAGCGGTCGTCACCAGGTAGCGCGTGGTAGGTATTCCGGAAAGCGATGCCGGACCTAAGTTGCGAAGGGATGTGGCGTACTCGAAGCCGCCACTAATCGTGTCGAGGGCTCCGGCCTGTTGTGAGTTGACGGTTGGTGTCCATCTCAGCTACCCGGACACCCCCAGACGTGAAGTCGACAAGGCCCCTCCCTATGACCCGGCTCTCGAGCACTGGGTTCGTACTCGTGGTGATGCTGGAGTAGGTGAAGTGGGCCGACCCGGCTTCGGCCGTCGCCGACAGCACGTTTGCCACCCACTGCACCGGCGTTGTCTGAGGCGCGCTCGCTACCTCGAATGCTGCGCCGAGTCCGCTGCCGACACCCACGAGGGCAACCAGGGCCCAAGGAAGCAATCGTCGCACCATCCGATTCTGCCAGAGAGACTCACCTTGAGAGATCCTGGGTGCCGAAGACCTGAACGGGATCCCCCAACGGCGACGTGGGGCTGACCGGGAGGGCCCGAGTCCACCGTGTCCCTTCTGCCGGCCACTCATGACCGGCATTACTCCCTATGCTCAGCTCATGGGGCAAGGCGATGTACCGACTTC
>Ga0182018_10004465_pt1 | contig 11740 bp, 19 predicted proteins | sample 812P2MmetaG_FD_120490 | JGI IMG/M metagenome (GOLD analysis project Ga0182018, IMG submission 120490) | Permafrost microbial communities from Stordalen Mire, Sweden - 812P2M metaG | ecosystem: Environmental > Terrestrial > Soil > Wetlands > Permafrost | place: Sweden: Stordalen | collected...
AGTGCCCGGCCGAAGTAGCAAAGGACCTCCGCCCCCCTAAAAGTTTCGTTTTCTTTTTAGGCGAGTTCGGATGCGGCAGGACCGGGCGCGTGCGCAGATACATGGGCACATGCAGGCATTCCGTTTGGGGGGTGTCTGCGCAGACCTCGGCCTATCTGAACCACCCCACCGTCCTTAAGTCGGCGGTAGGGGTTGACCAATCCCACCGTCCCTGAGCACTCCCTCCCGCCGCCGCCGCAGGGTCTCGGGCTGTTAACGTGATTTTTTCACACTACCCCGGCATTTACCTATGGCCGGGAACACCACGGCCACAAACCCTTATAGAATGGGGACTTCCGCCATGGCGACCGTACTCTCTGACCGACTTCGCGGCCGGGTTGCGCTCGTAAGTCTTTGAGTAATATTAAAAATTCATGTTAACGACCGAGGCTCCCCACCATGGCATTAATCAAGAAACGCCGAATTTGGTAGGGTATTCAACAATTTAGGGCGCGCGTATGGTTAACGCGGCCCTTTTGCCAATCGGTAGACTGCAATTGATCTATTTCACTAAAAGGGAAGCCGTCAAATCAAGCCGTCAAGCCGTCAGCCGTCATCATGCCGTCAAAAATCCCCTCACTTTGACCGATCTAAAAACCTATACCGGGTCAATAGGTTAAGCCGTCAAGCCGTCAAGCCGTCAAAAGCCGTCAAGCCGTCAGCAAAACCGCTTCCTTCTCTTGAGGAAGCGGTTGACGGCCTACGGTGTTTGAGGGGTATTCACGCCGCGCGAATTTGCTGGCCGCCACTTTTTGAACCGCCCAAAGTTCAAATCGGACTAGCTCGGGCGCGATGCAATTCGGCTATCGCCCGAGCGGCGCGCCGCTGTTGTCTCTCATTGTAAATCAGGACTAGCCAGCGGCGGCAGTGACGGCGCGTCGCCGCTGATATGGTCACGCCACGCGACGAATGCGGCCGTCCTTTTGCTCGATAAGCCCGGCCGCTTCCCATGCTTCCCGAAGTCGCCGATATAGCGTTTCGCGTCCACCGCCTTTGCCCTTGCTGAGCCGCGCGGGCATTAAGTCGTCAAGCAACGCTTGCGAGCCTTTGATCGGCCGCCACGTCGTCGGCAGTCGCGTCCGCATATCGTCGCGCTCGATACCAGCGGGCGGCACGCTGCGCTTACCAGCGGACTCGCCAGCGGCGGCTAGATATGCCTCCTCGATACGGTAGGCAAAAGGCTTGTCCGGTGCGGCGTCGTTTTTGAGCTTTTCCACGGCGACCGTCACCGCGTCGCCGTCGCGGGCTTGATCTTTGAAGCGCCGGACAACATGCAAGATCGCCGTGGCGTCGGCGTCGCCAAAGATCGAACCGTAAGCATGGCCTTTGTCGCCGCGCGGCTCATGGGTCACAACCATGATCGCCGCGCCGGTCTCTAGCCCGAGCCGCATTGCGCCAGCTAGGGCGGGCGTCATGACGCCAGCTTGCGCCAAGTCGGCCCCGCCGACACACTTCACTAGCGGGTCAATCACGATCATGGCCCAAGGTCCCGGATGCTTTTCGAGGAGCTTTGCCACGCTCGCCGGTTCGAGGAGGTTCACGGCGTCGTCAACGATCACAAGCCGGTCGGTGTATGGCGCATTGAGACGCGCACTGATTTTGCGCATTCGGTTTATCACTTGCCGCTTGCGCGCTCCGCTGTCAGCCGTGAGGTACAGCACGGGGCCGTGAAGCGTCGGCGCGCCGTCGAACTCCAAAGCCTCAGACGCGACCACGACGGCCATTTTGTGCGCCAGTGCCGACTTGCAATGATCGGGCAAGCCATAGGCCACAGTGACGGCGGGTCCCGCTGGCACCATTTTGGCAATGACATAATCGGGCGAGCCGTCGTCTACATCGTCGGCGAGCGTTGAACCTGCAAACACATTGTCGCCGCGCGTGACGATGCGCCTAACCGTTTCGCTGTACGCCGCGAAGTCGGCGAGCGTGTCGGGAATGGTCGCGTCGGCGAGCGGTTCAAGATACACGGAACGCGCCCAAGGTCCGGCCCATTCCATCCGCTCAATATGTGTCCGCTCCCACTCCTCTCGATCCGCGTCGGGGAGCGTGTAAAACTTATTGCACCATTCGGCGAGGAGGATCACGCCCGGATCATCGTCGCCGGGGTATGGTTTTTCGGGCCGCACAAAATCGGCGGCAATCGACGGCGAGCGCACCGGGTCGTCATCCTCAGACTCCTCGCCGTCACCGTCGCCGTCGCGCTCGCCGTCCTCATTCTCACGCGTATGATGCACACCGCCCGAGCGCGTCATGGGGAGCGCGCCGAAAGGTTCGGACGCGGTGTCGTCGTCGGGGAGCGCGTCAAGCTCGGCTATTTGTAGCGCGCTCAAAGCGTCGGCGCGCAAGTCCCGCTCCCAATCAACGATAAATGCCGCGCCAAGTTCGGGCGTCATTTTCGTTTCGGGTCGCCGTTCAAACCATCGGTTGAATGCCGGGATTTTTTGGGCGCGTTCAAGGAATGCGGGGAAGTTGCCGCTCGCGAGACGCTTAGCGGTCTCGATCTTTTTGATGATTTTTGCCTCTTGATCCAGAGGCAACGTGTTGCTAAGTTGGGTCATCGGATCACTCCATCCGCGTTATCCCTTTCGCCGCCAAAACGGCTTAGGGTTTGAGGCTTCCCGTGCACGCCGTGCGGGGAGCCTCACTCATATTTAGGAGTCATGGCGTGCGTTGTCGAGTTTGTTGTTCCTTTTTCGATTAATCTTTGTTTGTTAATCCGCATCAAGTTCGAGCAAATCGAATTGCGACTTTAGCGGCTGATCCGTTTTGAACATGGTCTTATTAAATCGCCCCACTGGCGCGATACGCTTAGCCGTTACGCGGAGCTTGCGGTCAACGCGCGTCTTGGCGCTCACAGCACCGCGCGCCTTGTCGTGGTATTCAAGCTCACAGAAAACGCAATGTCCGCTGCTAGTGTATCGCTCGGAATTTTCGTGACGGTCGCACGGATGTCCGATGTAACGCGGCGCGTGGCGCGCCTTGGCGTCTTTGCGATTTTGACTCGCCACTCTCCAAAGGACGCTAGAGCGCAACGCGTCAAGTTCGGCCTTGGCCTTTGCCTTAGCTTGCTTGCGGGTATCAATCCAAGGTTCGGTCGGAATGGACGAGTTTCCGTGCGGGCCTCTCTCCGCCATTTCCAGCGGTACACATTTTGCGTGCCGGGCGCGTGTCGCGGGCGTCCATGGTTTCCTACTCATGGCTCGCCCCTCTGCGGATCATTTTGATCTTGTTCGGCGAGGAGCTTGGCGAGGAAACGGTGTTTGATGTCGCAATCGCTATCGAGCTTCGCGCGTTCGGCGTGCCCGACATTGCCCTTTAGCTTTTCCTCTATCGTTTTAAGTTCGCTTTTATTTTTTGCGATCAATTGGGAAAGCGTGCGCCAGCGTTGCGGTTGCTCGGGCGGACGATCTTGGAATTTCGGCGAGGACATAGCGTGACCCTTTGCCGTCGCGTGACTGTGCGCGCTAACGCCGTCCGGCAAATATCCGGGCGCGTGATCTAGGTGGAGCGATTGCTCGGCAGTTTTGCGCTTGCTCATGTCACGCGACTTTCGTGCCGCCGTCTGGAATGTCACCGCGTCCGGTGCGCTCGCCAACGTCAAGGCGTTGCGTCGGCCTCGCGTAGCTCGGGCGCGGTTGCGGTCGCGGCGGATTGTGTTGCGCTTCCGGCGCTTGATATGGCTCGGCATACGGCGACGGTTTTTCGAGCACGGGCAAATTGTCGTCACGGGCGGACGGCAAGCCGGTCGGCGGCATGGTGCGTCGGCCGTGCGCGTCTAGCGCCACGCCGCTCGCACCGATTTGCTTGCGCCGATCCTCGGGCGGCATAGCCGCGAGTTGGCGGAGCCGTGTCACGTCCGGCCGCGTCTCGCCGGGCAACCGCTCAAACGGCTTCGCCGTCGCCGTGACTTGCACTTGCGCGTCAATCTCTTTGCGCTCGACATAGCGCCGATCTTGTTCGAGCACGCGAAGGCGGAGCGGTGCCGGTAGCTGTTCGATTTTCGTCAACGGAACGGGATTTCCCTTGGCGTCAAGTTCGAGCCGATAGCGCGCAACCTCGCCCGGTTCGCAGCCTTCGGAGAACATGACATAGGCGTCATCGCGGCCGATGTAGTTCGGATTTTCTCGATACACGGGACGCTGGTCTGGTCCTAGGACAACATGCTCGATACCGTTCAAACTTTGATCGCGGATCACGGCCTCATACAACATCACTGACTCGGTGCGGCAACGTCCGCAAAAGTTCACCCACCAATCCATGCAGCCTCTATATTCCAAAAAGAAAATCGACGACGTGTCGTTTGCTTTCATGTCGGCAACGCAACGGGCGCGCCAAGCGAACGCAAGTCTTTCGTGCGCGCCGATGCGCGCCATTGCTTTTTTCCAGTTCGGCGTGCTCACTAGCGCGTCAAGAACCTTCACCAAATTTTCGGTCGTCAGGTGCCCGATCTTTTTGCCCTTGCTCATTAGTGTCTCCGCACCGCTAGGATCGAGAGTGCCATGGGCCAATCCTCGAAGAATTCGACTTCCGGCAAATGGTAGAAAACATTTTCACGTTCCGGCCCGACTGCGATCAGCCTTTTGCCTTCCGCCGCCGCTATCCCAAATTCCACATGACGGCCGCCGCGTGTCGGCGTGCGCGGAATTTCCGTAAAGGCGATTATGCCGTCCGCGATTTCAACGTCCTGCACATCACGCACCGCGCAACCGCTGGCGTCCGCCGCTTCGTCCGCGCCGTCGCGGTCATCAATCCACCGGGCCGTTACCTCATGGCCGATGCGCGCCAAGTCGGCGCGATAGCCTTGAAGTTCAAACCGGCGCGAAAAGCGTGCGGCCATGTAGAAGCTACTCATTTGCGAAATTGCTCCGCTATGAAGATCAAATAAATTCGCCGAAGTAGCCGCGTCATGGTGCGCGGCTCCGGTGTCGGCTCCGGTGCGGCCGTATGCACGGCCGGTGCCGGTATCTCTGCCGGTGCCGGTGCGGGCTGCGCAGCCTTCACCGTCGCAAGGCGACGCTGCAAAGCGGCGAGGGATTGGCGGTTATCCATGGCTTAAGCCTTTACCGATTGCCCGCGCATTGACTTGGGGAAAGCGCCCCGATGCGATCCGCCGTTGCGAAACTGATTTCTCACAAAGCCGCTCGGGGTGTTGTCGCGCGAGTACGCGGCGGAGCGGTCCACAACGGAATTGCCGGGTTGCGGTTGCGCCGTCGCGACGTGTCCGGCGCGCTTGGCTTGTTCGCTCGCTAGATGGTCGCGGACTAGCTGCATTCGCCGTTGCTCGGGCGTGCCTTCGTCGCTTCCCTGTTGCCATGCGAGGATCGCCGCCGCGAGCTTGCCCTTCGTGTCGGAGAGCTTTTGCCGCGCGACCGTGACGGCTACCCGTGCCATGCCGAGCCGCTTGTGAGCGGCTTCGACGGCGGCTCGCGCTTGCCCTTGGGTTAGCTTGGCGTCGGGCGTTGCCGGTTCGGACTCGCTAACCTTTTCGGTCACGCTGCCCGGTGCCCAAGTGTTGCGCAGCGAATGACCGTCCGGGTTTTCCGCGATCATGGGCGCGGGAGCATGTACCGGCGGCAACGCGCGCAAGTCTGTCGGCTCGGCAATTTCGGCGAGCGCGTCGGCAAGCTCCTCCTCTAGCAAATCAAAATCTTTCGGGAGCTTGTCGCGGACATTTTCGAGCGTCGATTGCTCATTGCAAGCGCCGCACTCTTTGATCGCTCGCGTAAGGCGGGCGTCGCGTTCCAAATTTCCGGTGCCCATGGCTCTTATCCTTTTTTCAAGAGGGGGTTTATTTGCTCCGCTTTGGCGGCGGCATTGGCCGCGTCAACTTCGGCGCTAGCTTCTATCTGTTCACGACTGGCAGTCACCAAACGGGCGCTAGCCTCTCCCTGTTCACGACTGGCGATCATGAAACGGGCGTTAGCCTCTCCCTGTTCACGACTGGCAGTCACCAAACGGGTGTAAGCTTCGCGCTGGCGTTCGGTCAGAGGAGGGGCGTCGCTCACGGCGTTTTCCTTTTCAAGATCGGTTCAATTCCTTCGGCTTCACATGCGAGAAAATAGTCGGCGAGCTTGGCGGACGGCCCGCACTCCCGAGCAACAATTAGCTGTCGGCGGAAAGGCTCTTGCGTGTCGCCGAAAACGATGTCTCGCAACGTCATCGCTTCGCGCAAGGTTAGCTCGCCGTAAAGCTCGGCATACTCCGCCGCGTTTTTCCATTCGTCATCCTCAATCCAAATCATCGGGGCGCGGTATTCCTCTCGCGCCATGGCGTCGGCCATCATGCCGCTAAGCTCGCCTTCGATTAGGTTCACGCTGCGCAACGGCCACAGGACTCGCAAGTCCGGTTGCCGTTCCGCGTCGGGAGCTTCACCAAAAAATTCCTCACGCATAACTTTCCCGCTCCTCAAGTACGCGATAGTTGGCGTCGATCAGGACAACGACAACTAGGATGGCTTTGGTGGCCCAAATACCCGCAGGGGTACTAAGTGCGCGGCCCGGACAGACTGCCGAAGCAATCCGCCGGGGCCGCTAGGTCGGTCGCGCGCTCGACCGGCTGTTAGTTGGGCGGGCGAATGTCATGTCCCCCACGCCGTCGCCCGCCCTTGGGTCGGGTCACGTCCATGACAGGAAGCGCGCCCCGACTTTTTCTTTAAGCTGCCGCCGTCCGCTCAATCTCCGCTAGTGCGGCGTGAATTTCGTCGGCCGTCGCGTAGCTCATGAGCGTTTCCTCATGCTCGTTTCGCCACTTCTTCGCGCGCTGCAAATAAAGATCGCCGGTCCCGCGCGCCGGGTCCCAATTCTTATGACGGTTGACGTAATACCCGGCGGCGCGCGCTCGCCGTTGCAACAGGTCGAATTCCATTTGATCCGTTTCGGCCATGTCATCGGCCCCTCGTTTGCGGGCCAAAATTTTCTTTCCATAGATCGTGATAAGTTTGGCGCGGCCAGTGTGCATCGAAATAGGCCGTTGTGTTTTTGACGCCTTCGAGCGCGTCGTTCACTTCGGCATAAGCCGCGTCGAGAATTTGCTGCGCTTCGCCGTTGGCGTTGTAAGCCTTGACGATGGCTGCATGGCGTGCGCGCGTCGGCGCGTCGAATGCCGACGCGTCAACCTCGATAAGCTCGCCTTTGTCGCTGAAAAGTCTCGGGAGGTTTGTCATTGTCGGGGACTCCATGTTTCAAAATCAAAGCCATGTGGTAGCGGTAGCCGTTCGGCCATTTTATTTAGAGCGTTACTCACTTCGTCATCCGTCCAAAACTCCGGTACGTGTCTGTTGCAGACCAAACAAAGCGAATACGTCCACCATATTTTTTCGTCGCCGGTTCGGAGGGGCGCTATGGTTTCGGTTCGCCGCTCCTCCCATTTCGGGAGCCGAGCATTCCCGAAAATTTCGCGATACTCGGCCTTGCTTAGTTTCACGGCTTCCGCACGGGCTGCGCACTGGCAGTGCCGAGCTTCGCCGGGACCGAGCCGTCCGTCTTTGGCGCATGGTGACCGAAAGTTGTCGGGAGCGGCGACGAGTCAACGTCCCTCGTTTGCGGGGCCGGGAGCGTCGGTTGCTTTTTAGCGCCGCGACCCTTACCGGCCATCCGTAGGCCACGCGGATCGCGCGCTTCCGTCAAATCGACTGACGGGAAAAGTTCGCGGGCCATCGTGCTACGCGTCGGGTTCTTTAGATCGGTGTCCGAGCTTGGCCCCGTGTAGCCGTTCTGTGCGTACCCGTTATTCGCGGGCATTTTTGATCCAACAATATCTTGGGCCATGTTAGCCTCCCTTTTTGTTATCTGCTGCCAATGCCGCGAACGGCTTTGGTCAAGCTCCGCTGCACGTCTTTGTTGTCGGGATAGTGCCGGGCGTCAGTGGCAATCCCGAGCGCGCGTTTTTCCCGAGCCGCGCCCGACAGTCCCGTTGACATCTGTTTGGGTTTCAGCCCGCCCGCCGTGGCGATAAATTTCGGCTTGGCGGACCCGCCGATGCCTCTGCCGCCGCTTCCGCCTCCGCCGCCGCCGCCGCCGCCGCTTGATGTGCCTACGCTCGCCGCTCCGGCGTGCTTGGCGACGACTTTGCTACGCGGCACGTTGCCGTGGCCGGGCACGTTACGGGTAGCCGTGTCAGGCGAAACGCTCGCATGATCGCCGGTTGCCGCTCCGCTTTGACTGCCACTCGCAAAGCGGCCTTTTTCGTCGTGGTTGTCGTTGCTCACTTCACACCCCCGATCTTTTTCAGCCGATCAAGATCAAGCCCGGGGCCGACCATGTTCCGCGTTAGGTCCTTCGATGCCGTAGCGACTTGCACGCCCGTTTGATGCGCCGGGGATGCGACTGACATTCCGGCATTGAGGCGCAGTTGCGTAATGTCGCGGTCGCTGTAGCCGATGCGATGCAACACCGACTCCGCGTTTTGGTTCGGGTCATTCGGGTGAAGCTGAATTTCCTTGCGTGCGGCTTGGTGCGCGTCAAGCTGACGCCCGCCGCCGTCGCCGCGCGAGTTACTGCCGTGCCCCAAATTGTCCTTCATGGCGTCCCCCTCTTACTTGCCCCGATGGCCCTTAGCGGCTTCGTCCAAAACCGCTCGGCCCAATTCGTGCATTGCGCTGTCGGGTGTCGGCCCGCGTGACCGTTGGCCGAAGGAAGGCGCGACGGCGCTGCCGGTTTTCAGGTCCGGTGCGCCACCGTAAGCGTGCGCCAACGGTGCGGCGGCTGCGCTTGATGCGATGGTCTGTCCGCCGTCGATGACTGCTGTGCCGTGTCCCATGCCGCCGATGCCTGCACCGCTCTTTTGCAAGCGAGTCATCGAAGGATGCACCGCTACGCCGTCGTTAGACCGTTTCGGCACGCTGCCCTTGCGGGCGATGTCACGGGTCTGCCCTTCATTGTGTTCGATATGCCGCGCGTTAAGCGGGGCCTTGATAATGTTGCTCATGAATTTCCTCCCCCGATCTTCGGCGGCGGCGCGCCTTGGGTCGTACCCATTGCGGAAACGTCCGCGAGCGTGCCGACCGATCCCTTGTCTTGCCGAAGCTGTGCCGCGAGTTTCGCGTTCTGCGAACGAGCCGCCGTGTTTGGTTTGATCGGCTTGTCGGCAACCCACGCGTCGCCGCCGTCTTTCTTGACGAGCTTATTTGAGGGCGTGCCAGTGAAGCGGGAGACGGTCGCGCTCGATGCGAGACGGCCAACGTGTCCGCGCCGGTTGCCTTTGTGATCGAAGATCGGGATTTTATTGTCGGGCAACGTGCCGGGCTTGACCGTCTTAGCTGTCCGCTTGGGCGCGTCGTATGCGCTAACTCGATATTTGCTCATGCCGCCACCTTCGCCGGTTTAGTCGCGCCGATGTATGATCCGGCCGCCTTGGCGAGCCGTTGCGCGAGTGCAAAGTCAGCCTTGGCGACGCTTCCTTGACGGGTCACATTCCAATTTTCGGCGGACCATGGATTGTCGCCCTTCGGCTTTTCCTTTTGTTGCTCGCCACCGGGCCGTGATCCGCGCGTCTTGAAGTCGGCAATCCCCTTCAAGCCCCATTCCTTCGCGCGTTCGGTCGCGGTCGCCTCGCCTAGCTCTTTCGTGAGGCGCGAGCGCGCCGTCATGTTGCCGTCGCCGAATGCGGATTGCTCCAAATCAATTTGCCCGGCCATGATCCACAAGTGCGGGCGCTTGGCTTTTTGTTCGGTCAGCCACTTGCCGAGCGTCGCCTCGATAAATTCGCCGCGCTCAAACGCGTCGGCCGCGTCGGTATTGATCGCGCTCGCCTGCATTCCGTCCGCCTGTAGCTTTTGCACGATTGAGGGGGGCAAGCTCATGACTGACTCCGTTGTTTGATCGTCGCTCGCGGCCAAGTTTGAACCCATGCGACTAGATCGGTGACCGTGATCCGAATTCGTCGGCCGGGTCCGGCGTAAGCCGGTAGCTCGGCGGATTTGATCGCGTCAGCAATGGCGCGGCGCGGGACCTGTAGGGCCTCCGCTGCGGCGTCCGCCGATAGCGCGATAGGAAACAGCGCGCGTTTTCGCTGGCGGCCCATATCGGCCTCCATTTAGATCGGTGAGGGGGGTTTGGTTTCGACGTTGCCGCTACGCCATGGCGCGGCGACGCAAGCCATCTTGCGCCCGTCTCGACTGTTGCATTACTTACTGCGGCGTGACTCGGGCTGCAACCCGGTAAAACGCCCGGTGCATTTTGCGCGTCGTCCGCGCCGCTCCGCACGCGTAAGCCGCTGGTCGGACTCGCGTTTAGCGACTTGCTCGAAAAGAAAAACGGCCCGCCGAGCGGCGAGCCGTCGTCCTAGTCGGATTTGGCCGTCGTCAAACGGCGCAGAATTTTGACCAGCTATCCATGAGCGTGCGCCTTCGGTCGAAAAGGTCGCCACGGGAATAAGCCCGGTGTACTTTGTCGCCGCGATAATGGCCTAGCGCGGCTTCGCTCAAGGTATCTTCGACGGCCGTGTCATCGCACCATTGCTTGAACGTCGCCCGCGCCGTCGCGTGCACGCTCATTCCGGGCGCGACTTTTTGGAACGTGTTTAGCATCGCATTTGATACCAGCTTGAACAGCCGGGCGTCTGCCGCACCGCGCTCGCCAATAATTTCGAGCGTGGCCTTGCTGAGCGGCACACGTTGCAAGAAAGGCTTATTGCCTTTCAGGATCGTGTATTCCCACGCCATCGTGCCATTCTCGACGATTTGCGACCACGTTGCGGCTTCAACCGCGCCGGGGCGTGCCGCCGTCAAGATTTGGAATTGAACGGCGCGGCCCGCGTCCGTGTCCGGCAATGCCTTGAACGCGGCCGGAAGGTCGGCCGGTGCCAGCGCCGCGTGAGACTCGCCGTCCGGCACTTGCGCGAAGCCTTTGCGCAGGTCCTTTTCAAAGTCGCATGGGTTGTCGCCCGTGCGCCATTGCTGAGCCTTCGCGTATGAGAACAACGCCGCGAGCCATCCGCGTTTTTCGGCGTGCATTCGGGGCGTCTCATTGGCGAGCGCGGCGAGCACGTCGGCTTGCGTGATCTTGGCAACGTCCTTAGTGGCGAACGAGAGTTTAGCTAGGCCGCGTCTCGCGGCGACGCTCTTTTCCGCCCATGCGTCCGGGTTAGCGGCAAGCCATGCCTCTAGGACCTCGGTGAACGGCTTACCAGTGACTCGCGCAGCGCGATTGTGGGGCTGTTCTTTTCCGCGATTATCGAGCCACACCTTGACCCGTGCCTCCCGAGCTTGCGCGAGAGACATGGGCGCGTAGCCGACAGCGGAGCCGAGCCATTTTGACGCGACCTGACCGCCGCGCTTGAATTGATATTCCCACCGCGCCGAGCCACCGCGCACGACAAGGTAGAGCGACCCGCCATCGTTGTGCTTGCCTTCGGTCCTGAGTAGCTTGGAATACTCAGTAGCGCGAATGCGATTGATCGTTTTCAACACGGCTTAGGGTCCTTTCGGGTCACGTCAATGACCGTACTTGTGACCGACTTTAGGCCGCTGAAAGGGGTTCGGTGATGATTAGATGCGGCAGTAGTAAACGCGAAGGTAATGGCCGTTCTATAAGGGTTTTGTGCCCGGTTTGATTAGATACGGCAGAAGGGTCATGGCCGAGACAAGCCCGGCCATGACGTTTATGGTTGCGATCTCACCCGCAGGCATTACGTCTATTGCCAGTTGTCATCGCAAAAAGGGCGATACCGCCATGAGCACCACCACTGACACCAAACACTACCC
>Ga0182018_10004466_pt1 | contig 11738 bp, 9 predicted proteins | sample 812P2MmetaG_FD_120490 | JGI IMG/M metagenome (GOLD analysis project Ga0182018, IMG submission 120490) | Permafrost microbial communities from Stordalen Mire, Sweden - 812P2M metaG | ecosystem: Environmental > Terrestrial > Soil > Wetlands > Permafrost | place: Sweden: Stordalen | collected...
GATTGAGCTGAGCGCGCCTGAATTCCTGGCTGATTTCGAATGCGGCGAGCGACAAAGATAGAAAAAGGCTTCCGGCCAAAATTCCAAAGCCGATATTCGGGCGAACAACGAGGACCACGATCGGCGCGGCAAAGGCGATGGCGACCACCGTCACGACATAGGCGATCGCCGCCTCGGTGCGCAGGTCGATCTCCGGCGATCTTGCCTGATACCGCGACACTGACAGACGAACCCAGGTGAAGAACGTGGCCGAGATGATTCCAGCGACGCTCGCCCCGATGACGTACACGCCATACTCGGCCGGCGACAGCAGGTGGCTGTATAAAATCATCGCCAGAAAGCCGATGACGGCCGGCGTCATATAGGCCAGAAGATAGATCAGGGCGTAGGGATTGATCACAATTCGACACCCCGATTTTCAACGCTTCGCCCGATCGTGGCGATAATTCGCGAATTGGCTCGTCTGCCGACCGGCCGCTTAACGTGCTGCTCGAGGCCGCGAAAGAACAGATAGACGAGGCGGGGCCGCAGAATGCTGTCGGGATAGCGAAGCGCTCCGACGGCCAGATAGGTCAAAAATCCGAGCATCCGGCCTTGAACATACTGGTTGCGGGCGCCGGCCCAGAAGGAGTCGATCTCCGCCAGCCGCCGTCTGCGCTTCAACTCAGCAGCGGAGAAGCGCTGCCGGATCGCGGGATTCGAATAAATGACGTCGATCGCCCGACAGTTCGGACGCAGCGGTGATTTTCGTAATCGGTAGCTGGCGCTGGTGAAACGCTGGCGATACATCAGGATGATGTCGTCGGACATGGCGGCGAAATCACCCAGCGTAGCGAGACGGCACCAGAACTCCCAATCTTCTCCAAGTTTAAGCTCCGGGTTGAAGCCGCGAACCGCGCGGGCGGCTTCGGTCCTGATGCAGATGGCGCCGGAAATGAAATTCTTTGCGATCAAATTGCGCAACGTGTGTTCGGCGGGCAAGAGTTTCCAACTAAGATAAGAACGCGTCGACAGCTCCGAACCATCCTCCGAAATCTTGATATGATGGCCGAAGCAGGCGACGTGCTCGGGCATTTCGTCGAGCGCGCCGACCATCCTGCAAAGCGCGCCGGGAGTCAGGATGTCGTCCGCGTCGAGGAAGAAAATGTACGGCGCGCGCGCCGCGGCGAGACCGACGTTTCTTGCGGCGCTCACCCCGCGATTTTCTTGACGAAGCAAAATCAAGCGGTCATCGGAAAACGAACGCAAAATCGCCTGCGTGTTGTCGGTTGAGCCGTCGTCTATGACGATCACCTCGATGTTGCGCAGCGACTGGGCGAGAGCGCTTTCGATCGTTTCGCGGATGAATCTCGCCACGTTGTATGCGGCGATCACGACCGTGACCTTGGGAGACGTCGGGTTTTCACGCGTGACAGAGGCAAGCGGTTCGATCGCTTTGCGTCGAACTTTGCGGTCGGTCGGAACGCTCGCGTGCGGCGGATGGATCAGGGTCTGCATGGCATCACGATTGTGTGGCAGCGTGCCGCTCGGCGGCTGCGCCGCTAATGAGTTCAAGACCGTCGCCGATAGTCGCGATGAGGCAACCGGCTTTCTTCGCCGAACTGACGGCCCATTCGAGCAAATCGGGAGAGACGCCGTACTCGCTCGGCTGCTCCGCCACATCATGGCTGTAGAAGATCAGCCACCCTCTGCTTTCGAGAGCTTCGGCGATTAATCCGGAGACCTTTGCGCGATCGGTGGTTGCGCTCTCCAGAGGGCAGGCTTTGAGCGAACCGAGGTCGGCAACTTTGCTGTTGATGCCGGAGTGGACCGATCGGCAAGAATCGAAACGGCCTTCGAGATAGCGTTTTGTGCGCACCGACATCTCGCCATAGGGATAGGCGAAATTCCGCAACACGATGTCACTATCGATGCTCTGCAACGCCGACCGGTTCCGATCGAGTTCGCCGCTGAGCTCGCCGAGGCTGATGCGTGAAACATCCGGATGAGAATAAGTGTGGCATCCGATCTCGTGCCCCTTCGTCCAAATCGTCCTGATTTGTTCGATCGACGCAAGGCGCCCGACCGGACTAGCCGCGCCGCAACCGCCGCCGGCGACATAGAACGTGCCGCGGGAACCGTGCCGCTCAAGGATTCCCGTGCCGGTCTCGCAAGCCGAAGCCGGCACGTCGTCGAAGGTAAACGTCACCATCGGCGGCGTATCGTAGAGGGGGAGCATCTTGTTACGCGCCGCGCGCGCAAGGAAGCGGCCCGCCATATCCCGCGCTTTTACCGGGAGCGAGATGCCGTCCGCTTCCCGGCGCCGCTGCGCAAACATCATTGCTGAGTTGCTTTCCATGGATTGCTCAGTCCTTGCGGTAAATATCATCGGCCCTGGTAGTGATCGTTCATGCGTTCAGAGCCTTCTTGCGGCGCCGGAGCGTTCGAGATGCCCAAAGAGCGGCGTGCGCGGCGTACTTGCAGGTACAGCGCGCCGGCGGCGGTCATCGGATGTTCGTAGTTGCTGAGAGGCAAATGGTGCGTGACCCATTTCGCCTTGTAGGGGAAGTCACCCTCGCCAAGGTCGAAGGTCGCGAATCCGTCCGCGGAAGACTCATCGATAAGATGCTGCAACAGCAGATGGCCGACCGAGAAATGCTTGTAGGCCGGGTCGTAAGCGGGAAAGGTGTAATAAAAGCAGCCGCGTCCGGCGAAACCCAAGTGTGCCGACACCACGTTACCGCCGCATGTGAGAGCTGAGAGGTGGCTTATGCCCCCGACTCGCCCCGGCGCCACCATCTCCCGGTAGAAGCGACGGACACCTGGCATGGCAAGGAAGTCGCTGCCGACCGTCGCCATGTACTTTCGGTGCTTGAACTCGATGAGCCTGGTGAAGATTTCGTCGGATTCCGCGGCGGACGGATTGACGATGAAATTCGCGTTGCCCATCCGATCCAGTCGCCGGTAATGGCGGCGCAGCTTCTTTCGCAATCTCGTGACCGAGGGTCTCGCGTCAACGTCATCGCGCATCGCGCTCAACTGGATTGAATGCCCGCTCGATCCATGAGGCTCACAATCGAGATAGGTCAGCGGATTGGAGGTTCCCGCGACGTTCGCCGAAATTTTCTGTAGATCGATGGCGTCCACCTTCGGCAATAGCGATAAAATCTTGGACCAGACCGCGACAAATTGCTGCCTTGTGAGTTCACCACCACGCGCCACGACGGGACCATTGAAGTCGACTACGCCTGCGTCCATGAATCGGAGAAGGCGGACGTTGAATTTCTTTTCGATGACGAGCGGCAGATAAAGAACGGGGCCGCGCTCGCAATGACTGACTACGATTAGAAACGACTGCGCGCGGTGAGCGACGCCGATGGTATTCATCCATACGTCGAGGAATTCCCGCGACTGATAAACGTGTATCCGCAAGTTTGAGGCGTCCGCAATGGACGGCCAGCCGGCACGGGCGAGGCTATCGCCTTCATAGACATCGACTGAGAACTTGGCAGACTGTTGAGCGGCAACTACGCGCGGTCGCATGACGTCGGTTGTCATTTCCATTTGGGTTACCGCGTGTGTCCGATCTCGCGTGAAGCTTCAGCGACTGGCGCAACGCTTGATGTTCTAAGCGTTTTTCGTCAAACAAAGAAATCAACGGTGACATTAGCGTTAATCCAGAACGGCGACGCGATCGCAGCCAAGACCGTCAGCGCGGATTGCGATATTCCTCGTACAGAACGCCGAATTCCGCGGCGATGTAACCCACCCCGCGGGCCGCCCAGATCAGGCTGTTCATGGCGGCGCGGCGACCGCCCCAGATCGTAGCCGGCAACGACAAAATGCCGAGGCCGAGCAGGCCCAGACCTTTGCACCAGTGACGCAGTGCGGCTCGGGCGCCGCCGGTGCCGCCGGTCAATCGGCGATCGATGCGCGTTGCTTCCGTGCCGGTGCGGAACTTCCGGCGCAGCACATAACCGACCGTCGTCCGCGACCGTGGCATCGTTTCAAACACGTGGGCGTCGTCCGCCCAGGCAAAGCTGCGCCCGTCGTTCTGACACCGCTTGAAGAATTCGCTGTCACTGCCACCGGTGAATGCGAAAGCGTGATGGAAAGGCTCATCCAGATATTGTTCGAGCACGGTGCGCCGGATCAGCATGTTGCCGGCGCCATAAATCATCGGCACCCGCCCGGTCCTGGATCGAGTAGGCGCATACAGGCCGCTCTTTGCGAGCCAGTGACTGGGATTGTCGAAAACCGGGAACACCGGGCCGCCGACGATATCGACATCGTATTCCAGCGCGACCTTCATCAGTTCGGCCAGCCAATTTGGATCCGGGTATTCGTCGTCATCGAGAACGGCCACATAATCGGGGGCCGGTGCCGCGCGGCAAGCGCTGACGAAGGCGCTGTTATAGGCATAGGTATGACCGCGGCGCGACTCGACTATGCAGGTGACGGGGAAACGCGCGACGGGCGCGAGTTGCTCGACAATCGCCGCGCCGCCTCGATTTTCCGCGTCATTGTCAACGACAACGACGGTTACGGCGCCGGCAAAGGTCAATTGCTCGATATGCGCCAGCAGCTTTCGCAGGCCGGCCGGGCGGCGGAACGTCGGAACGCACAGACACACCGATGGCGTCGCGCGTTCGGTCTGGGCGGAGCGACGCTCCATCGAATCACTCACCGCCCGTTTGGTCCCAGACGGGCCTGGCCGTTTGTCCGGTCCGGGTGAGCAGCAGAAACAGAGCGTGCGGGTTGGTTACCAGATAGCGACCGGCCAGGCGTCGGGGCTCAAGATACATGCGATAGGCCCACTCGAGTCCGGCACTCTGCATCCAGCTCGGCGCGCGTGCATTCTTGCCGGAAAGAAAGTCGAACAGGTCCCCCACGGTTTTGATCAAGCCAACGCCACGCAGCCGGTCGCGATAGCGCATGGCAAAAAGCTGTTCGCGCGGAACTCCCAGACCAAGCCAAAGAATGTCCGGCTGCGCGGTATTTATGACGTCGATAACGCGCTCTTCGTCAGCTTCGCGGCGCAGGTAACCGCCCCGGTAACCGACGATGTCAAGATCGGGATAAAGCGATTGGGCACGTCGCGCGGCTTGGCTGACGATCGAGTCGGCGACGCCGAGGAAAAACATACGCGAACCGCGCTGCTGGGCCACCGCCGCGACATAGTGGAAAAGATCGGTTGTGCAGACTCGTTCGGGAAGCGGTGTTTGCTGCAACAGGCGCGAAACAAACACCAGTGGCATGCGATCGGCGTGAATAAGATCGGCGTTAAGGAAAAGATCGCGAATGTGCGATTGGCGTGCGCACAGCGACAGCACCTGGCCGTTCGCGGAAGTGGAGACCAGGGGCGGCAGTGCGGCGTTGCGGCGATTGAGCGCCACGTCGATCATGAGCTGCGCCGACTTGGCGCAGTCTATCGCCGCGATCGGCAGCCCGCCGATCTCCGCTACCGGTATCGTCCAGCGTCGGTCAGGAGCCGCGTCGAAGTGAACACAGCCGGATTCTGCCGTCATGGCTTCTGCGCTCCTGGGAGACATTTAATCGCCAAGCCACGGAAAACAAAGGTTAATCAAGTATTAGGCTTAAGGACGGGCCGTGGTCGGCGGGTGAACGAATTTCGTTTGTTGGCCGCCTAGCTCGGGCTTCGCGACATGGACTTCTTGATTTGAGCTTCGCCTGTCGGAGCCGGCGCCAGGGGTGCGGATTGCTCGTCCGCCCGGCCCTGCAATCGGTCAAGCACTGAGCGGATGGACGACACCGGCGTATTGGAGAACGATTGAGCCGAGAATGCCGCGTATTTATCGCCCGCCGCGCGGATCATGCTCTCGAGGGCGGCTTCGCCAAGCGGCTCGTCCTCCCAATAGCTCAAACACGAGCTTTCGTCCGTGAGACGGTGATCGCGCAGGAAATCCGGGTTGTTGCGCACAAACGCGCCGTACAGCATATATTCGGATATCGCCCGCGCGCGGCAGAGCGCTTCGATCCAATCGAGACCGGTCACTGTTTCGATGCGTGCTGTCATCGCGCGTACGCTTCGCTGATTCCAAAAGATAATGTGGCCGATGAAGTCGTCGGCCGGGAATGACGGAGCATTGAGCCCGAGCAGCCGGTGACTCGAGCGCACCCACGAAGCGTGCAGCGGTGCATCGGCTGCAATATCGCCCGGCCTGACATAAAGCGGCATGAGATCGGCTTGCCCGAACCTCGATACGTCGAAGCGGCGGAAGAACACCACGTCGGAATCGAGCATGCAGGCCCTGTCTTCCGGGATCGCGCACGCGGCCGCGATCTTGACGAATTGCTGGATGTGCCAGCCGTTGACCGGCTTGGTGCGGAATGACCACCAATATCGCCGGTGCTTTCGTTCGATAAAACCCGGCAAGGGCTTGAGCCAGGACGGCAGGAATGCGGAAACGGGCAGCACGAGCCGCCGCCCGCCATTGAACCTGGCGAACAACGGCATGTCCTCGTCGGCGACAATAAGATAGTGCCGTGCGAACGAAGTGACGTAGCGATCCACGCTTTCGCAGAGCAGCGCGCAGCGCTCCAGATCGCGCCAGTAGGTCGGGGTGATCAAACCGACTGAAGTCATGTCGCGAAGCTTGCGCATGCCCGCAGTTATGCGCCACGCCTCGGAAAATAAAGTTAATTATTTATCAGGGTAAACCGACGCAGCTGCTCGTGAGAGCGACGCTAAAATTTTCCTTGCGGGTCCAACGGCCAAGTGACTGCGGATCAAGTCGATTGCGAATCAAGTCGACTGCGAACGAAGCAAGCCGACTCTCTGGTCATGCCGTTGCGCGCGATACGGAAAGTAAACGCAGGCCAAACACCGCGGTGAAGAGAAAGAGTCCGGCGGCGCCCTCCTGTAACAGCCTGCTCTCAAAGCACGACCCAAGGGCCGCGAACAGGCAGACGCGCAGAAACAGCATCTCCAGGGGCGCGCTGGATGGGTCGTGCGGCGAGCGGTAAAAGTCGACCAGCGGCAGGATGACGAGCCACAAGACGGCAAGAGCCACTCCCGGAAAACCGATGGTAAGAGCAAGATCGAGGTAGCCGTTGTGCGCGTGACTCACCGTATTGGCCCAGCCTTCTTTCATTCCATAGAAAACTTCCGGGGTGCTCCAAAATGCGGAAAAACCATATCCGGTGATGGGGTGCTGCACCAAACGTTCGATCGCGAATTGCCAGATGTCGGTCCGGCCGGTGAACGATGGATCGGCCAAGATCGAGCTGACCAAGTTACGGATCGGCTCGACATAGATTGAGCCGACCGAGAACAGATTCAAAACGACCGCGACGGCGAGGGTCAACGCGATTCCTACGGCTGGCCGACGAATGCGGGCAAGCAAGATTGAGACGACCAACGTCAGGGGCAACATGACCATGGAAGTTTTGGAATGGGTAAAGACGAGGAACGTCAGGGCCAGCGCGACGATGAGCAGGCCGAGGGCAACCCTGCGCATGCGGGCGACAAATAGTCCGATGAAAATGAACAAGACCATGGCGGCGCTGGCTTCATTCTTGTGCCCGAACACGCCGCGCCAATCGCCGGAAAGCTCGGGCTCGCCGAAATCCGCCGGCTGGTGAATCGCCAGCGACGGGACGAGGAATACGCCGAGGTAGCAGACGGCCAGCACGACAAGCACGACCGCTGCCGTCACGTCGCCGAAATGACGCACATTCTTGGGTAACAGCAGGATCATGCCGCCGACGCTCATGATCAGCAGCGTGAAGATGAGCCGCCGCGCGGAGAGCGAGGGGTCCCAAGAGGTAATGACCGACAAGATGAGCCAGATCAGCATGACCACAAAGGCCGGCCGCACGAGGGGCAGCAACCGGCCCGGTTCGTGAACGAGGCACCATCCGGCCAGTACGACGAACTCCAGCGAATAGCCGATTTGGTTGACGACGTCGCCCGCTTCGGTGACCTCCGGCGGCAACGTCAGGTCCGCGAACGGCCTGAACGAGATCCACAGCAGAAGAAGCACCGCCGCGAGGAGGAGAGTGCGGATCAGCGAACCGGCAGCGGCTCCTACGCCGATCGCGGGGGTGTCTGCGGGGATAAGACCGAGCTGTGCCACAGCGTTTCCTCGTGGGCGATGCGGACGGGTACTCGGAACGCTTCGATCTTCAGGCCGTCGCGGCGGTGCCGGTGAGAACCACTCCGCGGACTTTCCGCGCATCGAGACCGAGGCGCGAGATGAATTGTTCGACGGCGCCGGCATTCTGTTCGTCGCTTCGGGCGACCAGCACGATATGGTCGACCAGGCCGGCAAAGAAGCTGGTGCCGGGATTGCGGGTCAAATCGACCGCGGCGACGATCACCATGTCGAAGCGCCTGGTCTGGTCGAACGCCTGTTTGACATCCGCTTCGTTGATCCGCCGATCGCGCCGGCTGCTCGGCGAAACGAAAGACACCAGGTTGATGTTGGTTTCTTGATCGCGAACGATCACGTCGGCAAGTTCGCGGCGCCCGGTGGCGACATCGACCAGACCGGCGTCGTTCCGGTCGGCGTCGATCGCCGCCAGCGTTCGGCGCTCGAGATCGGCGTCAACCAGCAGCACGCGTTGCGTTGCGGCGGCCACCGTGGCAAGCGTGAGCGCAACCGCCACGGTGTCATCCTCATCGTCGGAGGCGACGATCAGGACGCTCGCATTGCCGCGTGTCTTGTGGCTTGCACGCAGCGCCTCAAGCACTTTGCGCAGCTCCTTCGCGAAGCGCGATTTCGGGTCTTCGGCGGCGTCCAAACCGAACGAGACATCGACGTTCGGCAGCACCGCAAGCACCGGGATGGAGGATGAAAGCGCGGCGGCCGGCCAATACTCTCGAATAACCTTGAATAATCTGCTGCCGAAGCTGCCGGCACCGATCACGCGCGGGGTGCGCACGTCGTATAGCTCGCGCATGATGACGAGGCCGCTGCCGCTGGCGGCGCCGAAGAACAGCGCGGCCACGGCGAGCAGCAGGGTCGACGGCGGAAAACTGCGGCGCAGCGGCAGATCGGCCCGTGAAATCACCCGGATGTTCTTGGTATCGAGGCGTTCCTGTTCGCCGGTCTCGCGGGCACGGACGAGGAACGCCTCATAGACCGTACGGCTGGCCTGCACGTCGCGCTCGAGTTCGCGCAGCGTCACCATGGCTTCGTTGGTGGTGATTGCGTTGCCTTTGAGCTTTTCCAGGTTTCCGGCAAGCGCTTCCTCGTTGGCACGTGCGCCTTCGTATTCGCTGCGCGCCGAAAGCGCGATGCGATGCACCTCGTCTTCGATCACTCGCCGCAGCCGTGCAGCCTCGGCCTGGATCTCGATCACCGCCGGGTGGCGTTCGCCGAGCGAGGTCATCTGTTCGGCTTCGCGACGCATGACCTCGGCGTACTGGCTGCGCAGCGCGGTGATGGTCTGGGACTGCACCGCCTCCGGAAAGGCGCCGATCTCGTCCTTGGACAGTTGTACTTGCTGGACCTGATCGAGACGCGCCTTCGCGCCTGCCGTGCGCGCCCGTGCCACGCCAACTTGATTGTTGAGCTCGGTGAGCTGCTGCTCGTTGACTAGTTGTCCGCTCGAGCCGAGGATGTTGTTGCGTGCCTTGAATGTCTCGACACGGTTCTCCGCCTCGCGGACGCGGTCCTTAAGCTCGTTGAGCCGCGCGGTCAGCGACTGGGAAACCTGGCGTGCGGCGTCCGACCGCTCATCGGTTTGTTCGGCCAGATAGGCTTGTGCGATCGCGTTGGCAATGCGTACCGCTTTTCCCGGCTCGCGCGCGGTGACGCTGACGTCTATGACATAAGTGCGCTCCGCGCGCTTCACCTGGATACTTTGCTCGAGCGAATTCAAAGCGGCGATCGAACTGTCGGCGCCGTCGCCAAGCCAGCGGCCGGCAAATTCCGGATCGCGGTCGAGCATTTCGGCTTTGACCACCCGTAGCAATACGCTGTCGGACATCAGCACCCGAACCTGACTCTCGACCTGCAGCACCGCTACGTCATTTGACTGACTGGCTGGAGTGAGATCCTTGCCGACGGCGTGCAAATCCGTCGGGTCGATTAGGATCTGCGTTACCGCCGTGTATCGATGCGGCGCGGTGAGCACGAACAGCATCGCGATGACGAGCGACGCGGCCGTCGTCCACAGAATCGTGCTCTTGCCCTGCCAGAGCACCGACCAGAGTCCTTGAAAATCGATTTCGGCGAGAGGAGAGAAACCGACGAAGAAATTGCCAGCCCCGGCGGCTGCCGATTGTATTTGGCGTGGCGCTTCGAACATTCTAAAAACTGACTCTCTTGGCGGGGGCGGCGAGCGCTCAAGCGCACGGCGGCGCCAAGCAGCGCCTACCTCGGCGCGTTAGTTCCCCATACCGAGTCAAGGGCGCGCAATCAGGCATGTCCATGGCGGCCGGTATGGTTAATCAATTCATAAGGGCGACAGGGTTAATGGGCGGTGTACGCCCGCGCTTTTGCCCCTTTTCCGGGCCAAAATGGCTTGAATGATCGCAAGCCGATCAGCGGCGCAGGAGGCGGAATATGGCGCCTGCGGCAACGAGTAGCGCAAGGATCGGTATCCAGATCAGAACCGCGCCGACCACGGCGAGAAGGATCACGGCGATCACTACGCCGATGATCAGCATGAGCAGCGTCATGCCGAACGGGCCAAGCCTGGTGACGTAGATGCGGTGCGTTCCGCTTGCGCCCGACATCTGGGGTCGCCAGCCGCGCTGGGTCCAATCGGAATCGTCCCGAGCGCGGGCCGGGGGAATGATTTCCGGTTCGAGGCGAGGCCGTTCCGGCTGGGTTGAATCGTCCGCCATAGCGTGACCGCCCGCGCAGATATCTGCCGTCAATTATGTAAGGATCGCGGCAGCGATCACAAGCGGCGCGTTGCCGTTATTCGCTCAAGCGTGCTGGGTCCGCGCGATGGTCGTGAAGGAACTTGGCCAATTGCTCACGCACGCTTTCTTCGCGCTCGCTTTTGTGGCCGAGAAAGACGGCCCGCTCGAACAACGATTGCTGCAATTCCTGCGGCAGATGGCTCCAAAGATCCGCGGCGGCCGTGCCGAGGACGATGAAATAACGGTCCGAATTGATTCCGTCCGCCGGGCGATCCGATGTTTCGCTCATGAGGAACCTGACCGGTGCCGCGCTGGCGGCCGCACGCAGAACGATTGCAGACAGAACGATTAGGGTGGGGCCGAAGTTCCCGGCCTTGGGAAAGTCCGCGGGAGCGAAGAGCGGCCCCGCCTTGACCTCGCGGCCCCTGACGGCGCGGCATGAGCATGCTAGCGTTTGCGCATGAGCGGTGTCGGCATGGTTCGAAGCGCCCTGATCGGCGTCGCCGTTGCGGGAGGGATTTGCCGCGGGACCCTGGCGCAGGATTCGCCGGCACTGAGCGATGCCGCCAACGCCATGGTCGGCGCCTGGGAATTCTCCAACGCCGATCACGACCGGATTTGCCGCTTCACCTTCCGCACCGAGGCGCTGGCCGGCGGCTACAAGCTCGACATCGACCGCAACTGCGCCAGCCTGTTTCCTTCGACCAAGGATATCGCCGCCTGGTCGGTGGGCGCATACGGGGCGCTCAGTCTGCTCGATGCGCGGGGCAATGCGGTGATCGAACTCACCGAGGCTGAAAGCGGCATCTTTGACGGCTTCCAGCCCGGTGAGGGCCGCTACGTCTTGCAAAGCGCCGCCGCGGCGCCGGTCCGCTCCGCCGACGACATGGTCGGCGATTGGGCGATCGCGCGTGGCACC
>Ga0182018_10004467_pt1 | contig 11734 bp, 5 predicted proteins | sample 812P2MmetaG_FD_120490 | JGI IMG/M metagenome (GOLD analysis project Ga0182018, IMG submission 120490) | Permafrost microbial communities from Stordalen Mire, Sweden - 812P2M metaG | ecosystem: Environmental > Terrestrial > Soil > Wetlands > Permafrost | place: Sweden: Stordalen | collected...
ATCGTCCAGCGCGCTCAGCAGCACCGCCTCCGGAGTCATCGGCAGCTTCGGCGACCCAAACTCAAGCCGCCCATGGTGGCTCAGGATCATGTGCTCCACCAGCACCGCCAGCTTCTCCGGAAACCCCGCCAGCCCCTTCACCTTCTCCCGCAGCATCCCCTGCGCAATCGAGATGTGCCCCACCATCTGCCCCTCCAGCGTGTACCCAAACGTCGTCCCCCAGCTCAGCTCACGTACCTTGCCCACATCGTGCAGAATCGCACCCGTCACCAGCAGGTCCGCATCCACCTCCGGATAAAATCCCACTACGGCCCGGCACACCCGCACCAGCGTCACCACATGCTCCAGCAACCCGCCCAGCCACGCATGGTGCAGCACCTTCGCTGCCGGCGCCTCGCGATACGCCGCCCCAATCTCCGCGTCATCGAGAAACGCATACACCAGCCGCTTCAAATCAGCATTCGCGAACGCATCCACATATCCCCTTAGCTCTGCCCACATCTCTCCCACATCGAACTTGGTCGTCGGCACAAAGTCCGCCGCCTCCACCTCGTTCGCCGCGGCGAGCCGCATCTTGGTCAGCGTGATCTGGAACTTGCCCTGATACTTCGCCACCTGCCCCTGCACCTTCACATAGCAGCCCTCACCGCAGGTCGCCGCAGCGGACGCAAACTCCTCCCACATCCGCGCCTCCATCGACCCCGTCTTATCGCTCAGCGTCAGCGCCAGATATTGCCCGCCCCCACCCTTCTTCTCCCGCAGCGACATCGACGACACCGCAAAAAAAGTCGTCACCGCCGTCCCATCGAACCGCGCCGCATCCACTACAAAGAATTCCTTCATGCCCCCAAGCATACGTCCCCCACCCCACCCCCATCCACCCATCACTACCGCGGTCATTCTGCGCGAAGCCCAGAATCTCCGCAGTTGCCCCTCATGCAGCTACAAATTCAACCCGCCACCCCTACGGCGTCGCGGGCGCCGTCACCGGCGGCAGCGTCGAAGGATCGGGCGCCGGAGTCACCACCGGCTCCCCATTCTCCCGCACGCTCTTCGGCGGAATCGGCGTAGCATCCGGCTTCGCCGCAGGCGGCGCTGGAGGCTGAGCCTGGAGCCGCTCCTTCGCCGCACCCTTCACCTTGGCCTTCTTCTTCTTCTTCGCCGTGTCCCCATTCAGACCCAGCGGCGCGCTCTGCACCTGTTGCGCCGCCTTCTGATCCGCCGTGAGAGGAGCGGGAGTCGTGGCCACCGCCTTCTCCTCCACCTTCACTACCTTCGCCGTCGCCTTGGCTTTCGTCTCCACCGGCGCGCGCTGGCTGTATCGCGTCTTCGTCCGATCCGCGGCCTTCGGACCCAGCGGGTTCGCACCCGCATCCGCCGTCGTCGCCGTCTGGTCGATCGACACAATTGCCGTCCCCGGAGTGGCGTCCGACGCCAGCTCCTCAGCCGCTGTCCTGTCCGCCCCCAGGTTCTGGCCAGTCATCGCCGTCTCTTCCGGCGCAGCCGGCAATGACTTCCGCGGCGCCTGCCCATACCGAATCTTCTCCCGCCGAATCTTCTTGCCCTTCTTCCCACCCTTCGCCGACACCGTCTTCACCGCCGGCTTACCCGCACTCGCAGTTCCCGCCGTCGCACTCGCCGCAGCAGCAGAAGTTCCCCCCGCCGCAGCGCCCTTCACCGGACCCTTCGCGCCCGCAGCACTCGCGCCCGCACCGGCCGCTGGGGTTGTCCCCTGATCCAGCCGCCCCTTCGCCTCCTTCTTCTTTGCCACCGGCGCGGTATACGTGGTAAACACCGGCTTGGTCTCCTTCGCGCTTGCCCCAGTGTCCACATATCCCGGAGCTATATCGATGTAAGCCTTCTCCCGCAGGCCCGTCAGATATGTGCGCAGCGCCGGCTTGATCGCCTCTTCGTAGATCGCCTGTTTAATCTGTTCATCCACCGCGCTCAACGGCTCGGTTCCCGCCGGCGTGTGCTCCGTCACCTTCAGCACCACATAGCCCTGCCGCGTCCGGATCGGTGCAGTAAACTCGCCCGGCTTCAGAGGGAACGTCTGGTCCTCCAGCACCTGCGCCAGTTGTCCATGCGTGAACTGACCCAGGTCGCCGCTATTGTCCAACGCCTGTCCACTCGAGTACTGCTTCACCAGGTCCTCGAACTTCGCCCCCGCCTTCAGCTGCGCCACCGCCAGATCCGCCTTCGCCTTGGCCAGCTGCACCTGCTCGTCGTTCGCATCCTCCGGCACCGGGATCAGAATCTCGCTCAGCCGCACCTGCTCCGGCTGGACATACTCCGCCTTGTGCGCGTCGTAGTACGCCTGCTCCTCCTTCGCCGAGAGCGTCAGCCGCCGCCCCACCTCCTGCCCCACGACTTGTTGCGTGATGATCCGGTCCTTGATGCTCTCCTTGAAGTCCTCGTAGGAGAGCCCCTGCTCGCGCACCGCCTTCTCCAGGTCCTCCATCGAGTCCAGCTTGTTCTGTTTGCGAATCTCATCCAGCGACCGAATCGCATCCGCGTCCGCATTGATGTCCAGCTCCTTGCCCCGCGACAGCAGCAGTTGCTGGTCGATCATGTCGCGCAGCAAATCCTTCTGTAGCTGTGCAATCTGGTCCGCCGTCAGGGGCTGCGGTGAGTGCGCGGAGTCTTCCAGCAACTGCCGCTGCGCCCGCTCGTAGTCGCTCTTGTCTATCAGACGGTCGTTGACCCTTACAATCGGGAACTCCACCACTGTCCCATTCGGCGTCACCGCCGGAGGCAACAGTATCGCCGGAACCTGCGGCTTCGGCGTATCCACCCCAAGCGGACTCTGATACTGCGGCACCGCGATCTGCCCCATCGCCGCTGCGCCCAGCGCGCCCCACGCAATCGCAACACCCAATACCCGCCGCGGCGCGGCACTCCCCGCCCTCACACCCAATCCGTCAAATCTCAAATTCGCCAATCTCAAAAGTTCTCTCTCGCTTCCATCGTCCACTCATTTGGACTCGCCCTGCGCGCACTCGGTATCCTGCCCTCCCATTCTATCCGCCCCACCCCACCCCGCACCAATCCGCCACAAACCCGGGTGCCCCATCCTTTGCGCAGCAAAGGGTGGGTTATCGTCCGCGGCAGCGAACGACCGCCTTTACTGCCCTATACTGTCATCGAACAAACTCCACACACCTATGCCCGCTCGCCCGTCTTCAGCCCGCTGGCTTCCGCTGCTGATGTTCGCGGCCACGTCGCCCTTGGTTGCCCAGGTCAACACCGGCGAGCTCCGCCTCAAAATCACCGACCCCGCGGGCCTCGGCCTCAAAGCCTCCGTCACCGTCTCCAGCGAAGCCAGCCAATACCGCAACGCCTTCACCACAACCGATCGGGGCGAGATCGACATCAAGACCCTCCCCTACGGCATCTACCTCGTGCGTACCCAGAAGCCCGGCTTCATCCCCACCACCCAAACCCTCGAAGTGCGCTCGGCCCTCCCCGCAATCCACACCATCCAACTCGCCATCGCGCCTGTCAACACCTCGGTGCAGGTAAACTCCGCGCCCCTCATCGACCCCTATCGCCCATCCTCCGTCATGCAGATCGGCGCGCAGCAGATTCAGGACCGCGTCGGCTCGCTGCCCGGCCGCTCCGTGCAGACCCTCGTCAACTCCCAACCCGGCTGGCTGTATGAGGGCAATGCCGTCCTCCATCCCCGCGGCTCCGAGTACCAGACCCAGTTCGTCATCGACGGCATCCCTCTTACCGACAACCGCTCGCCCAGCTTTGGTCCCGAGATTGAAGCCGACGACCTCGACTCCGTCACCATCTACACCGCCGGCATCCCCGCCGAGTATGGTCGCAAGATGGGCGGCGTCGTCGAACTCAACACCCAGCGCCAGACCGCCGCCGGCCTCCACGGCCAGTTCATCCTCTCCGGCGGCAGCTACGACACCGCCGCCTCCTACGCAGAGATCCAGGACACCTACGGCACGAACACCTTCGGCGCCAGCGCCTCCGGCAGCATGTCCGCCCACTACCTGAACCCCGTCGTGCCCGAGAACTACACCAACCGCGGCACCACCGGCGACTTCTCCGCCAACTACGAGCGCGACCTTACCCAATCCGACCGCCTCACCCTCGGCGTTCGCCACGAGCTCTCCCGCTTCGAGATTCCCAACGAGCTGGTGCAGGAGCGGGCCGGCCAGCTCCAGACTGGCGACAACTTCGAGACCCTCGGCTCCATCCGCTACCAGCACATCTTCTCGCCCGACAGCCTCGGCACCGTCACAGGCATGGTGCGCGACAACGCCAACGACCTCAACTCCAATCAAAATTCAACCCCCATCCTCGCCACCCAGCACAACGACTTCCGCGAGGGCTACTTCAAAGCCGCCTACTCGCTGCACTACCGCAATCAGGAGTTCAAGGGCGGCATCGAATCCGACGCCATCTTCCTGCACGAAAACTTTGCCTACACCATCACCGACCCCACCCAGTTCGACGATGGCACGCCCACGTCCCCCGCACCCTTCTTCGCCACCGACCTCGACCTCGAACCCTCCGCCTTCGTCGAAGACCTCATCCGCCTCGGCAAGTGGACCATCAGCGCCGGCCTGCGCTGGGACCACTACCAGCTTCTGCTCAACCAGAGTGCGTGGAGCCCGCGCGCCTCCATCGGCCGCTCCATCCCATCGCTCAACATGGTGCTGCACGCCTCCTTCGATCGCGTCTTCCAAACGCCTTCCTTTGAGAACATCCTCATCACCAGCTCACAGTGGATCAACCAGATCGACCCCTCCGTCCTTCATCTTCCCGTCCAACCCTCCCGCGGCAACTACTACGAGGGCGGCCTGACCCAGGCCTTCAAAAACCATATTGGCCTCGACGTCAACTTCTATCGCCGCGATGTGCGCAACTATGCCGACGACGACCAGCTCCTCAACACCGGCGTCAGCTATCCCATCGCCTTCGATAAGGCGGTCATCTACGGAGCCGAAGCCAAGCTCACCCTCGTCCATCTCGGCAAGTTCGATGGCTACGCCAGCTACTCCTACATGGTCGGCAACGCCTGGTTTCCCGTCACAGGCGGCCTCTTCCTCGGCGACGACGCCGTCGCCGCCCTCAGCCAGACCACCGGCCACTTCCCCGACTCGCAGGACCAGCGCAACACCCTGCGCACCCGCTTCCGTTATCAGCTCGCGCCGCGCCTCTGGGCCGCCGCCGGCGCAACCTACGGCTCCGGCCTGCCCTTCGACTACCAGGGCGACGAACCCACCGCCCTCGCCGAGTACGGCCCCGCCGTCATCAGCCGCATCAACTTCGCTCGCGGCCGCATCCTGCCCTTGCTCGCCGTCAACGCCTCCCTCGGCGCAGACCTCTTGAAGTCCGACCGCCTCACCACCCGCCTCCAGGCCGACGGCGACGACCTCAACGGCCGCCTCAACATCATCGACTTCGGCGGCCTCTTCTCCGGCAACGCCATCGCCCCCGGACGCAGCTTCGCCCTCCGCCTCACCAGCAGCTTCTAGTCCCACTAGCCGCCACTTACGTCTCACATCTGCCCATCTCACCGCTGCCTCCAGCTCACCCCTGTCTGCTATACTCGTCAAACACTGGACTGGACTTCGTCCGGGCACACCGGCCTCCGCACCCGCCGTCCAGCCCTTCCGTCCAATCGAGGTAACCCAAGCAGATGGCCCCCCGTACCCGTCGCGCGCTCTTCTCCGTCACCCTCCTTCTGGCAACCTGCGCCCTCATCGGCTCATTCGTCAACCAGAAGGTCTCCGCTCAGTCCTCCTCCGACGAATCCACCCTGCGCGACTCGCTCCACGAGTTCACCGACGTCTACTCCCTCGTCGAGCAGAACTACGCCGAGCCACTCGACACCGATAAGGTCGACCGCGCCATCTACGACGGCGCCATCCCCGGCATGCTCCACGTCCTCGACCCCCACTCCAATTTCTACGATCCAAAGGCCTTCGCCCAGATGCGCGAGGACCAGCACGGCAAGTACTACGGCGTCGGCATGTCCATCCAGCCCCAGCCCGACAAAGCCGGCGTCATCCATGTCGTCGTCCTCGCGCCCTTCGAGGGCACGCCCGCCTACAAGGCCGGCATCCGTCCCGGCGACGTCATCATGTCCATCGACGGCAAGTCCGCCGAGGGCCTCGACTCCACCGCCGTCGCCTCCATGCTCAAAGGCCCGCGCGGCACCCACGTCTCCGTCGTGATGCAGCGCGAGGGCACCGCCTCGATGCTCACCTTCGACCTCATCCGCGATGAGATTCCCCGCCCCTCCGTCGACCTCGCCTTCCTGCTCAAGCCCGGCATCGGCTACATGCACGTCACCGGATTTATGGAGACCACCAGCCGCGAGGTAGGCGACGCCCTCGACAAGTTCCAGGCCGCCGGCCAGCTCAATGGCCTCATCCTCGACCTCCGCTCCAACCCCGGCGGCCTGCTTAACGAGGCCGTCAACATGTCCGACAAGTTCCTCCAGAAGGGCCAGATCGTCGTCTCGCAGCGCGGCCGCGCCTTCCCCGACCAGGTCTATCGCGCCGCCCACGGTGAAGACGGCGCCAACAAGTTTCCCATCGTCGTCCTCGTCAATCGCAACACCGCCTCCGCCGCCGAGATCGTCTCCGGCGCCCTGCAGGACCACGACCGCGCCCTCATCGTTGGCGAAACCACCTTCGGCAAGGGCCTCGTCCAGACCGTCTTCCAGGTCTCCGAGAACACCGGCCTCGCCCTCACCACCTACCACTACTACACCCCCTCCGGCCGCCTCATCCAACGCGACTACCAGGGCGTCTCGCTCTACGACTACTACTGGGTCCGGAACGACGCCAAGAAGGCCGACAAGTCCAACACTGAAGTCAAGCTCACCGACTCAGGCCGCACCGTCTACGGCGGCGGAGGCATCACCCCCGACGAGAAGGTCGACTCCGGCATCTTCGATCCGCTCAACTACAACCGCTTCCAGAACTCCCTGCTCACCCACTACGCCTTCTTCGACTTCTCCAAGCACTACTTTGCCACCCACGCCGCCATCCCCCACGACTTCGTCGTCGACGACGCCATCCTCGACCAATTTAAGGCATTCCTCAAGGCCAATCAGATCGATTACACGGATACCGACATCGCTGCGGTGCAGGATTGGGTCAGGGCCAGCATCAAGACCGAGCTTTTCACCTCGCAGTTCGGCCAGCTCGAAGGCCTCAAGGTCCGCGCCCAGGCCGACCCCGAGATCACCAAAGCCGTCAGCTTTCTGCCCGAGGCCATGGCCCTCGAAGACCGCGACAAGTCCGACCAGAAGACCGCCAGCCTTAAGTAAACGCCGATCGCCGCCGAGTCAGACTCTCAGCGCCCGCGGAATCTTGCCGCGTCGCGCTAACGCCCGAACGAATCAGGCAAGAAGGAGATTGGAGCGGGAGACCGGGATCGAACCGGCGACATTCAGCTTGGGAAGCTGACGTTCTGCCACTGAACTACTCCCGCTCATCCCACGAATTATAGCGTCTCCCTCACCCCTTCGCCGCGCCCCTTCGCATCCGCCCCACCCCTATTCCGCATCTCACCAAGCGTAGCCGGATCATCCCTGATCGGAGCGCGCCATGTCCTTTGGAATTTATGCAGTCGGCTATCTCATCCTCATCATCGGTATCGCCTACCTCGCCCACCTGATGCACATCCCACAGACCTACATCGTCGCCGTCGCCGTGATCCTCTTCGGCGCCGGCATTGTCACCGGCGTACAGAAGACCCGAGGCAGGGACCCGAATTAGAATTCACCGCGCTGGCCTCTGAAAGCAGGTGCCCCACATCTCGCCTTTGAGATATGGGCTTGCGCGCAACGCCCCAGAAATCCACCCACCCCCAAGTACACTATCCCAATAGTGGACACCTCAACCATCGTCATCCTCGACTTCGGCTCGCAGTACACCCAGCTCATCGCCCGCCGCATTCGCGAGTTCAACGTCTTCTCCGTCGTCCTTCCCTGCACCGCGCCCCTCGACGAAATCCGCGACCTCAAGCCCCTCGGCCTCATCCTCTCCGGCGGCCCCAGCTCCGTCTACGACCCCGACGCCCCCGCCGCCGATCCCGTCCTCCTCGCCCTCGGCGTCCCCATCCTCGGCATCTGCTATGGCCTGCACTTCATTGTGCACCACCTCGGCGGCCGCATCGAAGCCGCCCCCGCCCGCGAGTACGGCCATGCCGAAGTCGAGATCCTCGCCGAATCCCCCCTCTTCCGCGGCCTGCCCCGCACCCTCGATGTCTGGATGAGCCACGGAGACGAGGCCCGCACCCTCCCCGCCGGCTTCATCGTCCTCGCGCAAACCTCAAACGCCCTCGCCGCCATCGCCAACCCCGAACGCCGCATCTGGGCCGTGCAATTCCACCCCGAGGTCGCCCACACCCGCCACGGCATGGAACTCCTCCGCAACTTCGTCCTCGATCTCTGCCACGCCGCGCCCGACTGGACCCCCGAGCACTTCATCCACTCGACCGTCGAACGCATCCGCGCCCAGGTCGGCGACGGCCACGCCATCTGCGGACTCAGCGGTGGGGTCGATTCGAGCGTCGCCGCCGTCCTCGTCGCCCGCGCCATCGGCGACCGCCTCACCTGCATCTTCGTCAACAATGGCGTCCTCCGCAAAGACGAGTTCGCCCAGGTCCAATCCGCGATGCGCGACAAACTTGGCCTCAACGTCGTCGCTGTCGATGCCTCCGCCCGCTTCTTAAGCAAACTCGCCGGCGTCACCGACCCCGAACAAAAACGCAAAGCCATCGGCAACGAGTTCATCGCCGTCTTCGACGACGAGGCCCGCCGCATCTTCGAATCCGAGTCCCACCACGCCGGCGAGATCGCCTGGCTCGTCCAGGGCACCCTCTACCCAGACGTCATCGAGTCCTCCAGCGTCCATGGCCCATCGCACACCATCAAAAGCCACCACAACGTCGGCGGCCTTCCCCCCGACATGAAGCTCAAGCTCATCGAGCCCCTGCACGACCTCTTCAAGGACGAAGTCCGCCGCATCGGCCGCGATCTCGGCATGCCCGAGGAGATCATCGACCGCCAGCCCTTCCCCGGCCCCGGCCTCGCCGTCCGCATCCTCGGCGAGGTCACCGCCGCCCGCGTCGCCCTCCTCCAGGAAGTCGACGCCATCGTCACCGCCGAGGTCCGCGCCGCCGGCCTCTATCGCAGCCTCTGGCAGTCCTTCGCAGTCCTCCTACCCGTCAAATCCGTCGGAGTGATGGGAGACCAGCGCACCTACGCCTACACCTGCTGCATCCGCGCCGTAAATTCGGAAGACGGCATGACCGCTGACTGGGCCCCCCTCCCCTACGACCTCCTCCGCACCATCTCCAGCCGCATCGTCAGCGAGATCCACGGCATCAACCGCGTCGTCTACGACATCACCTCAAAACCCCCCGGCACCATCGAGTGGGAGTAGGTGCCTGCCGCACGGATCCCGTCGCCGCCCTCGCCGCGACCCCCATCCTCTTCCGCGAAGCCCGCTCCACCTGGCAAGGCAACTCCTGCGCCTGCTGCTAGAGCTTGCTGGTACACTTTCGCGCGATGAAACTCTTCAATTTCTCGTCCGCTCTCCACCGCAGGAACGCCCTGCGCGCCGCCCCCCAAATCCCAAAAAACCTTGACACCCCACGTATAATTAAGACAGGGAAAATGGAATCTCAGTGTCGTGCCGGAAGACGAATTTCGGGCCGGACCTGGGGGTACTTAGGGGATACTTGGGGGATACTTTTCCGGGGTACTTTGCGGTTTGTTTCCAATATCTTGAGACTAAAAGTAGGGGGTTTCGCCCAAACGGCGGAAAATCTATCCACCACAACCCGAATCCAGCTCACTCGAACCCGCCGAAATCTCACCACAGCCACGGCTGCAATATTTATTTTTGCCGCCTCAGCCCTCGCTCAACCCCCCGCACCCGCCGGCCCGGTCTACGCCAACCCACCCGCCCAATACGGCCCCTACAACGGCGTCTTCCTCCCCGACGGCCTCGGCCTCACCATCACCATCCCCGACGCCAAAGACACCATCCTCGACGCCGACACCCCCTGGGCGATGCTCTGCTGGATCAACACCCCCGAGCCCGTCACCGCACCTGAAATCGTCACTAGCCTCGGCAGCCTCTCCGCCGAGTACGCCCGCACCCTGCGCATCGAATCCAACAAACTCGCCCTCGCGCTCGGCGACGCTAACGAAATCTCCGGCCCCGCCGACCTCACTCCCAACGCCTGGCATCTGCTCACCGCCACCTTCGACGGCCAGAAGTTCTCGCTCTACGCCGACGGCAAGCCCATCGCCGCCGGCCCACTCGCCCTTGGCAGCACCAACGGCACCCTTCTGCTCGCCCCCATCTTCACCGGCAAGCAGCACTTCGGCGGCAGAATCGCAAACTTCACCCTCCTCCGCCACTCCCTCACCACTGACGAAGTCGCATCCATATATAAGTCCCCGCCCGACTTCGCCACTGTCGAGTTCGAGGAAGGCTCCAAACCCTGGGTGATCCAGACACGCGGCCAGGCCGGCTATCGCGCTCCGCAGGAGCCAGCCACCATGCCCCAGCAGCGCGGCAGCTTCTCGCCGCCCGTCGCGATCGCGCGGCCGACTGTGGGCAAGTCGCTTACCCAGCTCGACCCCAACGACTGGGCCTTCACCGACGGCTGGACCCTAATCGAAGCTCCCAAGATCCCAATAGAGTTCAACGACTCCCAAATCTCCCTACCCACCTTCCCCGCCGCCAACTGGCTCCGCGCCACCGTCCCCGGCACCGTCCTCACCACCCTCGTCGACGACGGCATTTACCCCGATCCCTACTACGGCCTCAACAACCTCGCCATCCCCGAGTCCCTCAACAAGCAGGACTACTGGTACCGCAACGCCTTCGACCTTCCCGCCTCGCTCGCCTCGCAGCAGCTCACCCTCGACTTCGAAGGCATCAACTACCACGCCTCCATCTGGCTTAACGGCGCACACCTCGGAGACATCACCGGCGCATTCCAGCGTGGCCAGTTCGACGCGACCCAACTCCTCAAGCCCGGCCGCAACGTCCTCGCCGTCCGCATCTCTCCGCCGCCCCACCCTGGCATCCCGCAGGAGCAGTCCATCCTCGGCGGCCCCGGCGAGAATGGCGGCGCCATGGTGCTCGACGGCCCCACCTTCGTCGCCACCGAAGGCTGGGACTGGATCCCCGCCATCCGCGATCGCGACTCCGGCATCTGGCAGCCCGTCACCCTGCGCGTAACCCACCGCCTCAAACTCGGCGACGCGCAGGTCGTCACCACCTTCCCCAACCACGACACCGCAACCGCCCGCCTCGACATCTCCGTCCCCATCACCAACCTCTCCACCCAACTCACACAAGCCACCCTCAACGCCACCATCGAATCCATCTCCATCCACAAAACCGTGACGCTGCAACCAGGCGAGACAGTCATCAAGCTCACCTCCGCCGAATTCCCCCAGCTCCTCCTGCAACACCCGCGCCTCTGGTGGCCCAATGGCTACGGCAAGCCCGAGCTCTATCACCTCAACCTCACCGTCGCCGACGGCCCCGCAACCTCTGACTCCAAAGACATCCGCTTCGGCGTCCGTGAGATCACTTACGAGCTCAGCCTCTTCGATCCCATCGGTCATCTCCGCCGCGTCGAGTACGCCCCCGCCGAAGGCGACGTCGCCTCGCATCCCATCCTCAACGTCAGCCACGACGGCATGCGCGAGGCGGCCGCGCCCGAACCG
>Ga0182018_10004468_pt1 | contig 11732 bp, 8 predicted proteins | sample 812P2MmetaG_FD_120490 | JGI IMG/M metagenome (GOLD analysis project Ga0182018, IMG submission 120490) | Permafrost microbial communities from Stordalen Mire, Sweden - 812P2M metaG | ecosystem: Environmental > Terrestrial > Soil > Wetlands > Permafrost | place: Sweden: Stordalen | collected...
GTCTCGGAGGGTTGCCAAGCGGCTCTCGACGTCGGCCTTCTGTTTCTCGATTTGCTCGAGTCTTTCGCTGTGATCGGCGCCGACGGCCGATTCACGGCGGAGAATACGCTGCTGCACTTCGAAGTCGTCGATCTGGCGGGTGGCGTCTTCGATGGCCGGGGGCGTGGCGTTTTGTCCGAGGGAGAGCCGGGCGCAAGCCGTATCCAAAACGCTGACGGCTTTGTCGGGAAGCTGACGGCCGGCGAGATAGCGATTGGAGAGACGCACGCCCGCGGCGACGGCCTCGTCGAGGATGCGAACCTTGTGATGCTTCTCGAGCGAGCCAATGATTCCGCGCATCATGACCATGCATTGCGCTTCGGTTGGTTCCTCGACCTTCACCACTTGAAAGCGCCGCGCGAGGGCCGGGTCCTTTTCGAAATATTTTTTATACTCGGACCAAGTAGTGGCGGCGATGGTGCGCAGTTCACCGCGGGCGAGAGCCGGCTTTAGCAAGTTCGCGGCGTCGCCCTGTCCGGCCGGACCGCCGGCCCCAATCATGGTGTGGGCCTCATCGATGAAGAGAATAATCGGGGTCGGCGAAGACTTCACTTCCTCGATTAAACCTTTCAAGCGGTTCTCGAATTCACCTTTGACGCCCGCGCCAGCCTGCAACAAAGCCAGGTCGAGAGTGCGGATCGTTACGTTTTTCAGCGGAGGTGGAACGTCGCCGTTGGCCACGCGAAGAGCAAACCCCTCGACCACCGCGGTCTTGCCGACGCCGGCTTCGCCGGTGAGGATCGGGTTGTTTTGGCGGCGGCGGGTCAAGATGTCGATCACCTGGCGAATCTCGAAGTCCCGGCCGAGAACCGGATCGATCTTGCCGAGGCGAGCATTCTCAGTGAGATTAACGGTGAATTGATCGAGATTGGGAGTCTTACCGCCAACCGCGCGGCGCGGGCCAGCCTCGCCCGGGGCGGCCGCCGCGGAAGGAGTGACGGTCTCCTCGTGGGAGTCCGCGACGATCTTGGCGAAGTCGCTGCGTAGAGATTCGGGTTGAATCTTCTGAAATTCGCGGCTGATCTCGCGCATCAGACGAGCCAACTCATCGTCGGAAACGATGGCCAGGATCGCGAAACCAGTGCGCACCTGGGAGGCATTGAAGTCGATGGAGCCGATGGTCCAAGCGCCGGTGAGCATTTTGAGGACGGTGGGACTGATAGCGGGAGTGCGGGCGTTACCGGATTTCAAATGGTCGAGGCTGCGAGCGAGTTCGGCGCCGAGCCTGGAATTGTCGACACCGAAGTGCCGGGCGATCTTGGCGAAGTCGCCGTCGGGCGAGTCGAGCAGCTTAGTGATGAAATGCTCGATTTCGATGTCGTAATGAGTGCGGGCGAGACAAAGCCCAGCGGCGCCTTCGAGCGCCGAACGCGCCTGGTCGTTCAGGCGGCCGATCAGTGATTTCAGATTGATGCCCATAGTAGTCCCTCGCAGTTAGAGATCGAGAATAGTTTCGTCCGGGTTCCTGGAAAGCGGCGCGGATTTAAGCCATGAAACCCAGCCGAGCCTCGGTGGCGCGCCACCCTCGACGCCCACCCCGAACTGAGGGACTTCCTCGCGTTCGAGGATGAGCTGGGCTTCAAAATCGAATTGATCGTTCGCAAAGAATTTGGTGAGCGCCTGGAGCGGGCCATAAGCGGCGCCATCCGGGAGAAATTCGCGGTATCGCTCGAGTGGCATCGGGCCCAACTTGATGCGCACCCGAGACTGCTGGTCCCACATCTCGTCTCCGACAACGGCGCCCAGGCCGAGCTGCTCAGACTCGCTCTCGTCATCGCTGAACGAGCATTGAATCGGGGAATCAAGGGTGTACCAGGTGCCAACGAATTCCACGACCTCGACGGGGACTTCGAAGTAGTCGCCGAGCATCTCTTCCAAGGCGGACGCGGACCTGGACTGCTGACTCAAAAATCCGGTGAAGTGGAGGAGAGCGTCATCCGGAACGGCTTGGCGGTTCGAGAGCCCTTCGGTGCCCAAGCCGATGAAATCCAGCAGGTGGTGGGTGAAGATGTTTTCTTCGCCCAGCGCGTGAGTGACTGGGAAGCGATACTTCTCCCAAGCCCGGTGAAAGAAAGACACCATACGATGATTGAAGATATCCAGAAAGGATCGCAGGGCAGTGTCTTTGGACCTGGCGCGATCGAGAATCAGTTCGGTATACGTGTGAGGAAGCACGCCCATGGGGCCGGTGAGACCCATAAAATTCACGGTCATGCGGGGGGGACCGTCGTCCGGCCAATCGATTCCCTGAATCTGGCTGGCCGGAAAAGCCAAGCGGTTGTGGGCGCCGAAATGGACGGCTTCATCTTCCGGGTTGGAGAACCGGCCCACCGGCTGACGATCCGGCCGCAGGCGCTGGAGAAGCGTCACCGCCTGAAAGAACTCGAACGAGCAAGGTTCTTCCCTAAGCAGCCGCTCGATGTCCGATTCGATCAGACCAGGATCTTTCTGCCGGCCCTTGGTTGCCATTGGTGCAAAGCTTCCTTTCGCTGCCGCGTTGTGACGGCCAACTGCGTAAAGCTATTAAGGGATGCGTTGATAGCCAGGAACCGCTCGAGAACACTGGCGAAGAGATAGGCTCCACTGCCGACAAATTGATCCTCATCCAACTCGACGTCCACGTGCATGCCACGGGCAAAAGTGATGCCGTTTTCGGACGATACCCGAGCGAAGTGGCGGTGGCTCTGCACCCGGAGGATACCTTCGATTACGTTCTGGGAGTACGCGGAGCGGCCGATGTCGTAGAGCCTGAGAATCTGCTGGAGGGACTCTTTTCCTTCCTCGACCAGCGACAAGTAGTTGAGGGAGAGGTGAGAAATCAGCCGCCACAGCGCGCTTTTTCCTAGCGGAGGACGAACGGGAGGAGTGGGCTTTCGCAGCGCTACGATGCGCTTAAACGAGGATTCCCCCTCGAGGTCGAAATCGCCATCTTCGCTACCGAACGGCAGGCGCGAGGGCAGGTCGCGGTTGGTGCAGGTGGCGCGGATGGACAGAATGCTGGCGTCGGGGTTCATCGGGCGCATCGATAAATCAACGAGCGAAAGGTACATATCGGTGCCCGGGTCATTGGGCCGCTCGGAGGGCCGCCTTCGCGCCAGCCAGAAGCAGGACTGCTTTGCTGCACGGGTGGAGTGCCGCAACGAATAAAAGGCCTCAAAGGAGGTGGTCTGGCGGGTGATGTTGTTGTGATAGCTCACCTCATCCACCGAAAAGATTTCGGTGGAGTAAGGCCGCCGGACGTCCGGGACGATGGGATATTCGTACTTGCGTTGGTTCAGCTGGATGGGCTCGGCCGACTGGGTGAACAGGTTGACGATCGGGGCGCAACCCAAGCGAAAGGTCTTCTTGGAGAGTTCCAATTCCAGGCGCTGGCGGCGGTCGTCTCGTTCGACTTCCGAGATAAGGAAGATGAACTCGACAGCATCCTTGAAGCCCGCTTCCCATTTGGTTGCAAGACCGGTCAAATCAATGAAGAAAAACTTCTCCGGAAAAGAAAAATATTCCATGAGGATGCGGTGCCCGACGAAAGAACGCCGCGAATACGGCAGCATTCCCTCGTCTGCGGCAAAGCCAACCGGCTGGAGCCTCCAGGGTTCAAGAGTGATCGGGGGCACCTTGGAGCCGGGAGTGGGATCGCGCATGATGATGCGATTCAACTTGCTGAAGAGAAGCTCGTAAAGCGAGTTGATCAAGCCGCCTTCACCGTCGAGATAAAAGCGCAGGCGATCGATGTTCAGAGCAGCAAGGTTAACGTCCGGAGCGGCGCGGAGCTCGATGCGCACCGCGCCGGTGGAGTCACTGGCTCGAACCGCGGGCTGCAATCTGCTGGGAGTCTTCCATTCCGCGGCGGTGACGGAAATGGGCCACATGGTTGTCTCGTAGCAGGTTTTGAAAGTACAGGGCGTGCCTTGCACCGGGCGGGAACGGAGGACCGAATCGCGCTCGATGACCAACCCGGCGGTGAGCTTTCCCTTCTCCGGATCGGGCTGGAACTCGACAATGGACATCGAGGGGATCGGGCGAACGAGCTGAGGGTACACAACGGTGAGCAGGGCCTCACTGATCTCGGGAAATTCGTCGTCAATCTTCAGGTGTACTCGTGCGGCGAGGAACGCGAAGGCCTCCAGCAAGCGTTCCACGTGCGGGTCTTCGCACTTGGTGGGCTCCAGGACGAGGCGCGAAGCGACCTTGGGATTCTTTTCGGCGAATTGCATGCCCAGCTTGCGTAGATAGTCCAACTCGCGTTCGTAGTAGAGCAGCAGGTCATCCCGCATTGGGACCTCCGCTCAAGCGGCAGTTGCTGCTGCGGAGTTCGATGACGGTGTCGAAAGAAACCGCCTCCGGGGCGGGATCCATAGCCAAGAGGCCTTCGATGCGGAACCGAAGTTCTTGAATTCCAGTATCGGAAGGATCGAGAGGAACGATGCGCACGTCAATCAGCCGAGGTTCAAAAAGCTTCACGGCCGCGAGAAGCTCGCGTCCGAGTTTTTTCGCGTCGTCCCTGGAGGACATCGCGTAAGCGGTAAAGTCGGGGAGGCCGTACATATAAAGTGAGCGCTTCACTTCGGATAGCGATTCGTCGGGCTCCTGGAAAATGCGGCGGGTGTTCAGCAGCCACTCGAGATCGCGTTGGACGGCGGCCTTCATGGCTCTGACGGATTGGGAACGGGTAAGCGGAGCCTCGACCTGGAAGCTTGGCTCGCGGTCTATGAGCCGGTCCAAGACCGAGAGGGTGACGGTGACATCGCCTTGCGCTCGCGCCATCTTTGGTTATCCCGCGTTGAGCGCCCGAACCGGATCAAGGCGGCAGATGCGCTCAAACATTTTTTGCTTCTCTGCTGCGTTTCCCTGCACCTTCTTGCTGAGCGACAAAACCGTGGCCAGAGCCGCGGCGACCATCTCTCGATTCTCCCAATCGTCGAGCTTATGGGTTTCGATGGCCACTACCAGATCGTCCAGCAGGGGCTGTGCGATGGCATCTTTCCCGGCAGAAACGCAAAGCTGAACGAGTTGTAAGGTGCGCTGGAAGCGGCCCCGCCCGGCCCGTTGCCGGGCAATTTCCTGGCGCATGATTTCGAAGGCCTTGTCCGGTTGTCCGGCACGCAAAATTTCCCGCGCAACGTCGTAAGGATCCGCCGCTTTCGAAGGCCAGGAGGGTTCGGGAGAAGCGGCGCTCGCCGGGGGTGGCTCTGTAGCGGCTTCCCCGCCTTCGCCACCTTCGCCTTGGGGTGCCGGTGCAGGCGCTGCCGTGGGCGGGCGCATGAGTTGATCGAGCCAGGCCCGGGTCTCCGCGTTAGCCGCCGGGGTGTCGTCGAGAAGAGTGGCGTCGCGCAGGTTCGGTACGTCATACAACAGAACTTTCAATTCCAGGCGAATCGCCGAGGCGATCGGCTCATACGCGGGCCCCAGCGCGGTACATGCGATGACCACGTGACGCTGCAAATCCAGCCATGCGCGGCTACAAGGCAGCGACATGGCGTTCTCGGCGGTCTCGAGCAGTTCGGTCCACTTTTCCGCGAGGGCCAGCCGCTTCACCAGTTGCCGGAGTTCGGTGGGCGGGGCTTCGAGAAGCTTAGCGTCGGCGAGCTGGGCCGCCGCGCGCAGTTCGCCCCAGCGCAGTCCGCGCATCATGAGGTAAGCCGCGGGGCTGTATGGTTCTCGCTGACGAAGGAACGCGGCGGCCTTGGCAATGCTGGCGATGGCCTCGCGCCGATCGGGAGGCTCTGAACTGTTCATCACGGAAATCACGATGCCGGGAACGGCTGAACGTGAAGCGCCTTTCTCTGCTCCGTCTGCGGCCGCTTCGCCTTCGGCGCTTTCTGCCGCGGGCGCCTCTTCCACCGGATCCGGTTCCGTCTCTCTTTTCTTCTGCAGCAAACCGTGCACTGTGTGGCGAACTTCTTCCAGACTGGTCCGGAGCTTTCCGAGGGAAGGAGAGGCATCGCCAAAGTTCTGGTCACAGACCTCGTTAAGAGTTTTGAGCGCTGCCAGACAACTATCCAGATCTTTTTCCGACTGGGCATAAAACGCTTTGGGAGTCTCCACGAAAGACTTGTCAAATTCTTCCGGGGGGAGCTTGCCGTCCTTGATTCTTTGGGCTCGCTCCTTTTTCTCTTTGTCACTGCGAGCGGGATCCTCGTATCCGACGATCCTGGATTCCTTGTACTTGAGGAGGCCGTAGCCGGCGCGAGCCAAGGGCAGGGTCTTGAGCGGCAAATCCGCGGCGGACACCAACCAGTCGAGGGTGGCGGTACGCAACTCCATGTCACCATCTTCGGCGGGAGGATAAAGCGTGTCCCAGAAATTGGCGACCAGACCGCGGCAAAGCGCGAGACCTTGGCTAAGGCCGGCAAATCCTTCGGTGTGGAGCAGCGCATCGGTGAGCCAAGCCGCCAACTGCAGATCTTTGGTCCTGGTTGCCAGGGCTTCTTGAGCTAACTTGCAGACGAGGGGCCAATCGGCAACCTTGCGCTCATGCTGCCAGTCGCCCTGCGCCAGAGCATCGTCTTCCCGGCGGGCTTCCTTGATCTTGTCGTAGAGGAGAAGCTTGTTATCGTAGCGAAGGTCCACCCCGCTGGGGCTCTCGCCTTCGATAGGGTTCAGGAGATCTTCTCGGAGCGGCATGGGTCTTATTGTCCGGGGTCAATCGGCCGTTGCTTGCGTAGCCGCTTGCGCCCCGGTGAATTCTAACGAGCGAATCTCGAGGAATGGAACCTCTTCGCCGTCCATCAGGAGGATCTTCTGTCCGGACGGATATTCGGTTCCGTGCTCGTCGGCGGCCCAAGCGGTGGCCCGGCCAAGCCAAACCGTCTCATCCGCATGCTTCCATGAAAAGGGATAGATAGCGGGGATGAGCACCTCGCCGAGATCCGTATTCTTGAACGACGGGGCAGTGCGCAGCAGCGCGGGCGTCCAAAGGGTGTCGCGCAAGCGCCGCGGCGTTTCCATCTGCAAGGACTCGATGTGTTCGAAGGGAATCCAAAGATAGGCGCCCGCCGCAAAGACTTCCAGGCGCGGGCCCAAATCGGGATCGGCGTCGCGCAAGGATTGAAACGAACGGCCGTTTAGAGTTCCTGACGGAGAAGACTCCGAGCCGTGCTTGGAAAACTGCTGGTTCTCGAAGGTGTCATGCCGAATTTTCTCGGCGTGCAGCGCGGAATAATACAGGACGGCGCCCATCTCGGTTTCGGCGCCGCCCTCCGCCAAGACGCTCAGTTGTTTTTCGGCGCGGACGAAGTCACCGGAAAAGCAAAGAAGCTCGAAAAGGAAAGTGCGTTGAGCGGCGTCCGTAGGGCGGTCGCGAACATAGGCAGTAAGCTCCGCGACCGCCTCGGACACTTTTCCTGAATCGAACAGTTGCTTCGCTTTGGTTGCGCTCGCCATATGGTTTCGGAGACGGCCTTAGAAACCCTTGATCGTTTCGGTGTCGAAGCCTTTCTGCACAAATCCCTTCAGGGCTCCATTTTCTTCCGGGTTGTAGCAGACCTGAATCTTTTTGAAGGCAAAGGAAATGGACTCGGTTGGATTCTCGTTCGATCCGGACCACTGGATCGAAGTGATGAGAGCGTCGTTCATGGAAAGCTTGTAATAGTCTTCCTGCTGGTCGCCCATGGCCTTGTCGTAAACAAGGTCCACGGTGGAAATGAAATCGCCGGTGACGCAATGCTGGAAGAGATCCGGCGAAGTCTTGTCGAGGACCTTCATGACGTTGACGTTGCTGACGTCCGCGCGGCCGGCACGCAATCCTCCATCGGAAGAAGAAGAAGTGGGCATTGAGGCGCCGAAGCTAAAGGATAGAAGATCAATCGCGCCTTGCTTGCTGGTACTTCCCCCTTGAACACCATCGATTATCAAATACGCATTAACCGCCATGTATAATCTCCTCTCGGTGAACACTTCGATTTGAAACAGCTCGAACCGAACTACACAAGCAGCACAACTGGCGCCTACTCGCCCAGCCGGTTAACGCCAGAACTACTTAGCCTGAGCGGGAAGATCGGCAACCAATCTCAGCGAAACAGTAAGTTCATCCAACTGGAAGTGCGGCCGCAAAAACATCACCGCGCGGTAACAACCGGGTTTCCCGGGAACCTCGGCAACATCGACCCGTGCTTCCCGCAGTGGACGCTGGGCCTTGACCGTCGGCGACGCATTATCATCCGGCGTAACGTATTTGGTTATCCAGCGATTCAAGAAAACCTCGGCCTCGCCGCGGGACATGAAGCTACCGATCTTGTCGCGCATCATGGCCTTGAGGTAATGGGCAAAACGGGAAACCGCCATGATGTAGGGCAGCTGCGTCGAGAGACGGGCGTTGGCGTTGGCCGAATCCGAATCGTAGACCTTCGGTTTCTGGCAGGTCTGAACGCTGAAAAACGCGGCGTAGTCGGTCCCTTTACAGTGCACCAGAGGCACGAATCCCAGGTCGGCGAGTTCCTTCTCGCGGCGATCGGTAATCGGCACTTCGGTGGGGCATTTCAGAGCCAGGTCACCCTCGTCGGTATAGAAGTTGTGGACCGGCAGCCCTTCGACCAAACCTCCGCCCTCGACGCCGCGCATGGCGACGCACATGCCGAATTGAGAGAACGAATTGGTCATCCGGGTGCCGAGGGAGTAGGCGGCATTCATCCAAAGATACTTGGAGTGGTCGGTTCCATCGACGTGCTCTTCGTAGGCGAACTCGTCGACCGGTTTGGTGTCCTTGCCGTACGGAACACGGGCAAGAGTCCGGGGCAAGCAAAGCGCCACATAGCGGGAATCTTCGCCCTGACGGAAAGATTTCCACTTGGCGTATTCCGTGCTGTCAAAGATCTTCGCCAAGTCGCGCGGCTGATCCAGCGAAGTAAAACTCTCCAAGTTCATCAGTTCCGGCGAAGCGGCGCTGATAAACGGGGCGTGGGCTTGCGCCGCGACGTGGGAAATTCCCTCGAGCAGAGCCAAATCCTCGGGATGCTTACTAAACTCGTAATCGCCGATCAGCGTTGCGAACGGAGCGCCGCCGAAAACGCCATATTCTTCTTCGTAGACCTTCTTGAACAGCTGGCTCTGATCGAATTCAGGGGCCTTTTCAATGTCCCGCAACAGCTCTTTCTTGCTGACATTGAAGACCCTGATCTTCAGACTGGTTCCCGTTTCGCTGTGGTCCATCAAATGCTTGAGGCCCCGCCATGAGCCTTCGAGTTTCTGAAAAGACGGGTGGTGCATGATCTCGTTGAGCTGGATGGAGAGCAGGTGGTCGATTTGCGCGATACGCGCATTGATCATCATCTCCGCATCCTTGGCGACGGTCATCGACCCTTCGAGGATTTGGGAGACAAATTCCTTGACGAGATTCTTGCCGCGCTCGCGCGACGTGGAATCCGTCCCGAAGCGGCCTTGCTCAACAATCTGGTCGAGAAGACCGCCCTGCTCGATGGTTTGTTCTGTCGCGCTCGCTTGCGGTTTGGCGGCTTGTTGTTCAGCCATTCGACTCTCCTTCCTTCTTCGGCCCGATCTCGTCCTTCAATTTGTTCAGCTTTTCGGTGTTGCCAATGGCGTCTAGCAGCACGCCTTCGAGCTTGTCGTTACCCTGGAGGCTCCCGCGCAAATCCGCCAGGCGGGTGCGGAGGTCCATCAGTTCCTTGAGCGGCTTCACTTGCTTCGCAACGTTGCCTGGCTCAAAGTCTTCCATCTTCTTGAAGCGCAGGTCCACCTTGAGCTGAGGAGCGTTCGCATCGTCGCTCAGCTTGTTCTCGACGGCGTAAGACAGATGAGGCTTCATCCCTTCGAGAACATTCTCGAAGTTGTCGGGATTCACCTCGACGAACTTACGGTCTTTGAGCTTCGGGAGGGGCTGCTCCGGTTGGCCGGTAAAGTCCCCCAAGACGCCCACAACAAACGGCAACTCCTTGATCTCGATGGCGCCGCCAACTTCCACGTCATAAGTGATCTGGACGCGCGGAGGCCGTACCCGATCCAGTTTATGCTGCGCGCTCTGCCTAGCCATGTGTGCTCCCTTCCAACTTGAAGTTCGGACAGCTATTCGCACCGGGCAACCCTGAACCCGGAGACCTACGCACAAAAATCACCAAAGGGAAAGACCGCGTGGAGGGATTTCTCCTTCCGTCCACCCTGGAGCAACCACTTTAGACTTTGTAGCCGCTCAAGACGCATGAGGCTTTAACACGCGCCCGAAAAAGAGTCAAGAACTTGTTAATTCCAAGCTGCAAAAAACCTGAAAAGGCAGTGAGCAAGCGAATGGCCAACGTTCCGATTGGCCAATGCGCCCGGCAGGTGTGGTATTCTCGCCGCTCGCTATTTACCTGATCTCCAATTTTTCAAAGGAACCCTTGGCGTGTTGATTCCTCCTTCTTCCGGTGATGCGGAGCGCCTGCGCGGCTTCTTCGCCGAGGCTGGATACACACAGGAAACCATGCTGGGGAAACTAGGAATGGCCGAGTTGCCTTCCCGCCAGCTCCGTAATCTGCCGATTCTGCTAAGCCTTACCCAAGAGCCAACCCCCCTGAATACTTTGCTGCGCTGGTTCTGGATTGGCATTTCCCAGGATGCTTCGGACGCGCTCGGGCTGCTGCCGTCTTGGTTTCCGGAACTGGCAACAAAATGTAAGTTGTTGCGTAATGAAGGAAAACAATTAGCACCTCAGGCGATGATGGTTCCTATGGACGGCCTGCTGGTCGCTTCCGACCACACCTCCAAGTTGGATTCCGCGGACCCAGACCTCGTCCTCTGGCCTAATCCCACCAGCTGGCTGCTTTCGCGCTTCACGGTGCGCCGCGCCTGTGGCGCGACCCTGGACGTGGGCACAGGCACCGGCATCCAAGCGCTTCGGGCAGCCTCGCACAGCGAAACCGTGACCGCGACCGATCTGAATGAGCGCGCGCTGGTGTTTGCCGCGTTTAATGCACGCCTGAACGGGATCGAAAACATCGAGTTTCTCTTTGGGGACGGGCTTGAGCCGGTCGCCGGCCGCAAATTTGACCTGATCATCTCAAATCCCCCGTTTTTCATCAGCCCTTCGAGTCACTACCTGTTCTGCGACAACCCCATGGATCTCGATCAGCTCTGCCGGAGGCTGGCTCAGGAGGCCACCGCGCACCTCAACGAAGGTGGCTATTTCCAGATGCTCTGTGAGTGGGCGGAGATACACGGGCAACCCTGGCAGGAACGGGTTGCCGAGTGGTTCGAAGGAACGGGATGCGATGCATGGATCATGAAGGGCCAGACTCGGGATCCGTCCCAATATGCCAAAGACCGAGTCCGGGAGGTGGTCTCTTCGGCTGATCGCGACGCCGAACTGTACCGCGAGTATATGGCCTATTACCAGGAAAGAAAGGTGGAAGCGATTCACGACGGAATTATGGCGGTGCGCCGGCGTTCGGGAAAAAACTGGATTCTGGTCGAGGAGATCAGCCACGCCCCCAAAGAGCCGTTCGGCGATTCCGTTATGATGAAGTTCTCCGCGCGTGATTTCCTGGAGTCCCATTCTTCGGACGATCAGATGCTTGCGATGAAACCGACACTCTCGCCGCACGCCCGGCTGGAACAAGTTCTGCAGAAAGCCAGCGCCGGATGGAAAGGCACGTCCCTGACGCTGAAGCTGGCGAAAGGATTTCCGTTCTCGTTGAGCGTCCAGCCGCTGGTGGCGGAATTCCTCGGTAACTGCGACGGCAATCGAGGTCTAGGAGAGGTCATCA
>Ga0182018_10004470_pt1 | contig 11729 bp, 9 predicted proteins | sample 812P2MmetaG_FD_120490 | JGI IMG/M metagenome (GOLD analysis project Ga0182018, IMG submission 120490) | Permafrost microbial communities from Stordalen Mire, Sweden - 812P2M metaG | ecosystem: Environmental > Terrestrial > Soil > Wetlands > Permafrost | place: Sweden: Stordalen | collected...
CACAGCCTGCCCGGAATAGCTTGGATCGGTGAATACTTCCTGATATCCAGTGAGGCTGGTATTAAAAACGACTTCGCCGCCGCGACGGGTGCGAGCGCCCGCCGCGAGGCCGTTAAAGACTCGCCCGTCCTCGAGCGCCAGTGTGGCGCGAGCTTCTAGAGACTGCGTCAGCTTTGCCTCCTCGTGCCTTCATTTCGGGCTGGCCTCCACGGCGGGGATAGTCCCGAAATGATCGACCGGCCAGTATGCGAACACGGCTTTGCCGTAAATAAACTCGCGCGGGACGGTGCCGAACATCCGCGAATCGTTGGAGCTATCGCGATGGTCCCCCATCACGAAGTAGCTGCCCTGCGGAATTCGCGTCGGCCCGTAGCTTGAGCCATCGAAAAACATCTGCGGCACGTACTCTTCGGTTATTTCTTTGCCGTTGATGAACAGGCGGCCGCGCCGCAGTTCGATCGATTCGCCCGGCAATCCGATCACGCGTTTGATAAACGATTTCGAATGGTCGAGAGGATACCAGAAAACGATGACGTCGCCGCGCCCAATCGGCTCGAAGCGGTAGACAAATTTATTGATGAAGATGCGCTCCTGATCGGATAGCAGTGGCGCCATGCTTGTGCCTTCCACCTTCACGGGCTGATAGAGGAAGACGATGATGACCATCGCGAGCGTCAAGGCCACGGCGAGGTCGCGAACCCATCCCCTTAATTCGCGCGGAAATGAAGGTGGGGGTTGGACCACCGGAATGCCTTCCGGCGTTATGGCCTCCGACGGTATCGCTTCAGAACCGAGATTCGTTTCGTCGTTCATCGTAAGTTGTTGTCTTTATAGCATGTGGCGCCGCGCACGCGCCATAGTTCAGAGCCGGTGAAATTTCCAAAAACATTGCCTCAAGAAACTGTTGAGCGTCCAAGAAGTGCTAGAAGCGGCCACCCACAGTATGACGGTCACTAAACCGCCGTGGTTGCTCGTATCGCGCCAATTGAATTGCGCTCATTCCGAAAGGGCGTAACGGAGAATCGCGAGAGCCGAGACGACCGCCGTCTCAGTTCGAAGGATTCCCTCGCCGAGCGAGGTCTCGAAATAGCCGGCCGTTCGCGCCAGTCCGATTTCGCCGTCGGTCCATCCTCCCTCGGGCCCGATCGCCACCGAAATGTATTTGCTGAGACAGCCCATTTGCACGCTGCGGATTGGCCGCGCGTCCAGACGCTCCGAGAAAATGAACTGGCAGCCGGCGCGCGAATTCGCGAACGCGTTTTCAGGCCGCATGACCGGAAATAATGCGGGCGGCTTCAGTTGCCGGGATTGCTGCGCGGACTCCCGAAGAATTTTTCCCCATCGCTCGGAGCGCTTCTCGGCGGCGCTAATCAGCCGTTTCTCACTGCGTGCTCCGGCGAGAGGAACGATTTCCGCCACGCCGAGTTCCGTTGCCTTTTCCAGGCACCATTCGAAGCGATCGAATTTGACCACCGACAATAACAACTCGATGCGAAGCGATGGCGTAGCCGCTTCGATCGATTCGACGAGCGAGAATTCCACCTCGCTGCCATTTCGCGACGAGTTGCGAACCCTCTCAACGCGGCCAAGCCAGACTCGGCGGCCGTCGCTCAATTCATAAAGCTGGCCTTCTTCCGCGCGCAGCACGCGCCCGAGATGCTCCGCCGCATCGCCGCGGAGCACGGCTGCATCACCCTTGAACTCTTCCACGAAAAATCGTCTACGCATGTTTTTGGAAACTCGAGCGCCTATCCACGAAAGGCGCGCCGGCAGGCGCGCCTACAAACGCTGCTCTCACAACTCATCCGCTCATCTATGCGCTTTGGGCTGCGCACAACTTCAGGGCGGCATCACCGCGAACTGAATCTGCAGGGCGCTAACCGAAGATATCTTTCACTTTGTCGAAGAAACTCGTGCTCCGTTCGGCGGGCTTGTTCTCGACCTTCATCACCTGACCCAGTTGCTCGAGAATTCTCTTCTGCTCCCGCGTCAGCTTCGTGGGAATGTCCACGCGGACGTTGATGTAGAGATCCCCGCGACCCCCGTGCGGATTCGGAAGTCCTTTGCCCTTCCTGCGAAAAATCTGGCCGGATTGTGTGCCTTCCGGAATTTCCAGCTCTTCGTCTCCGCTCAGAGTAGGGACGCGGATCTTTGTCCCAATTGACGCCTGAATGAAAGAAACCGGGATCGTGCAAAAAAGATCCGCATTTCGCCGCTCAAAAAACGGATGTTCCTTCACCTGAAAGAAGACATAGAGATCTCCAGGAGCTCCGCCATTTGCGCCCGGCTCGCCTTCGCCGGCCAACCGGAGTCGCGTTTCCGAATCAACGCCTGCGGGAACTGCAACTTCGAGCACGCGATCGCGTTCCGTGCGTCCCTGACCGCGGCACTGCGCGCATGCCTCGCGAATCACTTGTCCCGCCCCTTGGCAGCTCGGGCACGTTCTCGAAATCGAAAAGAATCCCTGCTGATAGTTTAGTTGGCCGTGGCCCTTACAAGTCTCGCAAACCGCCACCCCGCTCCCGGCCTTCGCGCCTGTACCGTTGCAAGCGCCGCAATTCTCATGACGGAATACTTTGATCTTCGTTTTGACGCCAGTCGCGGCCTCTTCAAAGCTGAGCGAAAGGTCGTAGCGAAGATCCGCTCCCCGCTGGCCACGCCGGCCACGAGTTCCCTGCCTGCGGCCGCCACCGAAGAGGTCGCCCATTCCGAAGAGATCACCGAAGATGTCGTGGAAATCTTCGAAAATTGACGCATCAAAGCCACCGAGCCCACCGCTCGCTTGTTGCACGCCCGCGTGGCCGTAGCGGTCATACAGCGAGCGCTTTTGGGGATCAGATAACACACTGTAGGCTTCGGTTGCCTGCCGAAATTCTTCTTCTGCCTCGAGCTTATTGTCGGGATTGCGGTCGGGGTGCCATTTCAAAGCAGCCTTGCGATATGCGGACTTGAGCTGGTCGGCCTGAACTTCGCGGCCGACAGCAAGAACTTCATAGTAATCCCGCTTGTTAGAAGTTGCCATTCGGTTCGTTATCCAATACTCGTAGTTGGAGCTGTTTATTCGATGCGCACTGCGCCGCGAGCGATTCCGCGACGCTTTTTCGCGCTCACAATCTAATTCGCCGTCTTCGCCGCGGGATGCGCCGCCACGCGAACCATGGCGGGACGCAGCACGCGATCGTGAAATCGATAGCCGGTTTGCAAGACGCCGAGCACCGTGCCGTCGGGAACGTCTTCCGATTCAACTCGCTCGACGGCGTGGTGCATGTGCGGATCGAACGGTTTCCCTTCGGCTTCAATTCTCTCGAGGCCGCGTTTCGCCAGCACGTCACGAAGTTGCCGCGCGATCAAATCGAAACCTTTGCGATGCTCTTCGTAACTCGGATCGCCGTGCGCCTCCAGTGCCCGATCGAATCCATCCAGCACCGGCAGCAACGATTCAACAATGCCCTCAATCCCTCGGTGGCGATCGTGCTCGCGTTCGCGTTCGATACGCTTACGATAGTTCTCGAAATCCGCCTGCCGCCGGATCAAAGTGCCCTTCAATTCTTCCATTTCGGCGATCAGGCGGCGTTCCTGGTCCGAGAGTGCGCGATAGTCACTGGATGCAGATCCTTCGGCCAGATTCGTGGAAGAATCGGCCGCATCCGAGCCCGAAGGAACGAGAAACGGAGGTTCTTTTGGGTCCTGCTCACGATCTTTCTTGCTCATTCGATCTTCCTGACTACGGGCCTAGCGACGGCCCTAATTTTTCTTCGTTTCTTCACTAAAAAATTCCGCCATGAAAGCCACGGCAGTGATCACGCGCTCGTAGTGCATGCGCATCGGTCCAAGTATCCCGACTGTCCCCTGCCTCTGCTCACCGCTCATGAACGGCGCAGTGACGATCGCCAGATGCCTGCCAGCGTCTGGAATTTCTTTGACGCCCAATTCCACGTGGACCGGCTCCGGGGCTTCGACAAAGCCCGTCAGCAACGTAACCAAACGGCTTCGTTCTTCGATTGTTGCCAGGAGATCTCGCAGCTGCGACTGATCGGCAAATTCCGGAGACGTCGCCAGTTGCGCGGCGCCCTCCACGTATACCCGCCGCGTGCCATCGTCGCCGAGCAGATCTACATCGCACAACATCAGCGCGTCGGATGCCAGCCGATTGTATCGCTCGCGATCCTTCGCCAATTTCTCTTGCAGATCCGCGCGAATTGCTTCCAAGGTCCAACCCGAATAATGGCGATTTAGATGATCCGCGATCTGATCGAGTTCGTCCTGGCGGAACGTGCGGTCCGGCCGAAGAAGTTTATCGCGCGTTACGCCGCCCGAGCCGATCAACACCACCAGCACCCGATTATCCGGAATAACAAGAAACCGCAGGTGCTCGACCAGAGTTTGCGCGAACGGCGGCGAAATCACGATTCCGAGGCCGCGCGATACATCAGCCAGGATCCGGCTTGCGCGTTCCATCACGGCTTCCGGAGTCGCGGCCGTAGCCAGTTCCCGTCGAATCCAGTCAAGGTCCTGCGGGCGAGGCGTCGCCTGCGCCGCTACCTCCTCGACGAAGAAGCGATATGCGGCTGCCGTCGGAACGCGACCGGCCGAAGTATGCGGCTGGTAGAGGAAGCCTTCCTCTTCGAGATCTGCCATGACGTTCCGAACCGTCGCAGAACTCAACGGCTCCGTATGCCGGCGCGCGATGCTCCGCGACGAAACAGGCTCCCCCGTTTCGATGTAAATCCGCACCACATCGGTGAGAACGTTTCGATGACGCTGATGCTGCAGTGATGGGCTGGCCATGTTATCGGTGCGCGACCACTATTCTACACGCCAGAAAACACTTACGGGTGCGGCGCCACTTCGCCGATTGCCGCTCGCTCGACGTCTAACCTAGTTTAATCAGCGGATGACGAAGCGTCAACCAAGCCCGCGCCAACGCGCCACCGGGCTGTTACGCGCGCCGTGGCCGCTCTCTGCACCCTTCGAGGTTGCGATTGCAGGCTGCGTAGCCTATGCTCTTGCCTCGAAACCTTGAGGTTAAGACATACGTATACCGCCGGGGGAGCCATATGCGCCTTGCTCCAATCAGATTTGCGTCGTTGCTGTTCGCTCTAATCGTCTCGGGCGGCATCGCGTTTGCGCAGGCGCCGGCGGCGACAGCGCCGGGCGGCGAAAAGCAGCCTCTCTCCGTCCGCGTAGTCGGATATCAAATTGACGCAAAGTATGACGTCGTAAAGCACACGATTAACGCGTCGGAATCGCTGACTTATAAGAACCTGACCGGCCAGCCGCAGCAAACTTTCCCGTTCCACCTCTACTTGAATGCTTTCCAGCCGCAGTCCACGTTCATGACTGAAGTCCGCCTCCAAGGTACGCGCGGAACGGGCGCCGACTCATCTTGGGATCCCAAGCACTTCGGCTCAATCACCGTCAGCAAGTTTGCCGTGGACGGTGCGGGCGATCTCACCAACAACATGGAATTCATTCATCCGGATGATCAAAACACGAACGACAAAACAGTTTTTCAGGTCACCCTGCCGAAGCCAGTCCCACCGGGCGCGTCCGTAACGTTCCATCTCGACTTTCAGGATCAAATGCCGGAAGTTCTCGAGCGGACGGGCTACGCCCACGATTTCGTCATGGTCGGCCAATGGTTTCCGAAGGTGGGCGTTTGGTGGAAGAACGCGTGGAACTGCCACCAATTTCACGCCAACACGGAATTCTTCGCGGATTTCGGAACCTTCGACGTCAAAATCACCCTCCCTCAAAATGAAGTCGTGGGCGCCGGAGGCGACTTAGTTTCAACCGTGAGCAACGGTGATGGGACGAAGACTTTGACGTACCACTCCGAGGACGTTCACGATTTCTCCTGGTCGGCGAGCCCTACTTTCACGGATGTCGAAGATTCCTGGACGGGCAGCGCCGGCGAAGTAAAGATCCATATTTTAATGTCACCCGGACACTTGGGCACAACCAAGCGATATTTGCAGGCGTTAAAGGGCACGTTGCATCTGTTCGGCGAGTGGTACGGACCTTATCCCTACGATCGAATCACCGTGATCGATCCTCCCCACGGAGGTTTGGACGCGGGCGGAATGGAATATCCGACGCTAGTTACAGCCGGCACTTCGTGGTTCGTGCCAAAAGGATTGCTTCTTCCGGAAGGCGTCCTCGAGCACGAGTTCGGCCACCAGTATTGGTACGGCATGGTTGCGACGAACGAATTCGAGGACGCATGGCTCGACGAAGGAATCAATAGCTACACCGAAGTGAAAATCATGAATGAGCTCTACGGGTTCAATACTTCCGTAATCAAAACCCATTGGGGGACGATGGGCGAACCCGAGGAGCAACGCATGAGCTATCTCGGCCGGCCTGACGCAGACCCGATCTCCCGCTTCGCATGGCAATTCATGGGCAGCGCATCCTACGGGGGCGTCACCTACGGGAAGACGGCGACGATGCTTCTGACGCTCGAAAAAGTCATTGGCGAAGACACCCTGCGCCGTGCGATTCACACTTATTTCATGCGCTATCGTTTTACGCATCCTACGGGCGAAGACTTTCTGAAAACCATCGAGGAAGTCTCCGGACAAAATCTCCGCTGGTATTTCGATCAGTCCGTTTATGGAACCCAGATTCTCGATTACGAAGTGCTCGGCGTAAACGCTGATCCCCTGAACTGGTGGGAGAAGAGAAAATCGAGATCCGGCCCGCCTCCCGGGGGAATGTATCGCGATACCGTATTAATTCACCGCAAGGGAGATTTCATTTTCCCAGAGGAAATACAGATCAAATTCGAAAACGATGAGACTGTTAACGAACATTGGGACGGACGCGACCGCTGGATTCGCTACACCTACGATAAAGGTTCAAAGGTGATTTCGGCGGAAATTGACCCTGACCACAAAGTCTGGCTTGACCGGAGTTTCTTCAACAACAGCATGACGGTGAAAGAAGATACGCACGCAACGCGAAAGCTGAGCGATCTTTGGGTTTTCGGCACGGAATGCCTCGGCCAACTGCTGGCCTGGCTCACTTAAAGGCGGAGGCAAACGGCAATGGCGAACGGGCAATCGGGGGTCTTCGTCGGCGGCGCTGGACTGGTCTGGCGTCGCCAGCGCGTGCTTTGGTGGGTGTTCGTCGTCAATCTCGTCCTCGCTAGCTTCGCGGCCCGCACCATCACCAGCCGTGTCGCGCCCGTGCTGAATCACAGCCTTGCGTCAATTCCCTTGTTGGTTCAGGGTTTTCACGTGTCTGCGATGGACGAACTTGGAGGTCCGCCTGCGGAATATCTCACCGTCGGCCCGACTCCTGTCTATTACTCCGTCATTTTCTTTTTCTTCATGCTCCTCGCGACCGGCGGAGTTCTCGAAGCCTACTGGCGCGATTCAAATCCCACCACGGGAGAATTCTTTCAAAGTGGCGGCAGCTATTTCTGGCGCTTTTTCCGTCTGGTGATTTTTCTCTTGCTGGTGTTGATCCCGGTCGGAATCGTAGCGGCGGCGACCCGCGGTATTGGCAACGTAATTGACGAGAAGTCCATATCGCCCTTCCCGTGGGTCTGGTTCGAACTGGGTTCGGTGCTGTTAGTCATCTTCCTGCTGATGTCGGTGCGGCTGTGGTTCGATATGGCCGAAATCATCGCTGTCGCGGAAAGCGAAACGCGCAGCCGGAAATGCCTGCGTCGCGGTGCCAAGGTCGTATGGCACAACTTTGGCAGTTTATTCTGGCTTTATTTCCGAATCAGCTTTGTGGGCTGGCTCGTTTTCGCCGCTGGGATGCACATCTGGGTGCATCACGTTGGGCACGCGTCGATTACGAAATCTCTGCTCGTCAGCCAGCTGATCGTATTGTTCTGGCTTGGCGCGCGCTTCTGGCAGCGCGCCAGCGAGACCCTCTGGTACAAGAACTATCTATCGCGCCAAGAATCGGAATCTGTCGCGCCTTCGCCCTACGAGCCGAGCTTGGTCGCAAGCGCGCGATAAATCCAGCAAGTCAGCTCACCATATCCTGCAGCGCTCCGATTCGGGGCGAACCATGGCGCTCTTTTCCGGGCAATGAAATGCCTTCGCGAATTCAGGCATATTCACCAAGGGTGCAATCGCACGGAACTGCGGCAGCGGATGCGGGTTTGTGTTCACGATAAGCCGCGCGTACTCCGGGCGAATGCTTCCCGCCCACACTTGAGCAAATCCGAGGAAGAACCTCTGTTCGGGCGTGAAGCCATCGATCGCGCCGGGGCGTCCATGACTCTCCAGACTCTTCTCAAACGCTGCGTATGAAATCGTCAGGCCGCCGAGGTCCGCGATGCTCTCGCCCTCGACGAGTTTGCCGTTCTCATGCAAACCTTCCTCAACCACGAAGCTGTCGAATTGTTTCGCGACGCAATCGCCGCGCTCTTGAAAGTTCTTGAGGTCCTGAGGCGTCCACCAGTTGTGCAGGTTGCCTTGCGCGTCGAATTTGGATCCCTGATCGTCGAAACCGTGCGTCATTTCGTGCCCGATCACTGCGCCCACGCCGCCGTAATTCAGCGCATCGTCGCGATTCGGATCGTAAAATGGCGGCTGTAGAATGCCCGCCGGAAAGACGATTTCATTCATCGTCGGGCTGTAATATGCGTTGACCGTGGGCGGGGTCATTCCCCACAGTTTGCGATCCACGGGCTTCCCGATTTTTGATAGCCGGTAATTGCGCGCGAAAATCTCGCCGCGCTGCACAACCTCAATATAGATTCCGCGGTCCACCTTATATGCCGAATAGTCGCGCCACACGTCTGGGTACCCGATTTTCAGTTGGTATGCATCGAGTTTCACAAGCGCCTGTTTGCGCGTCTCTTCGCTCATCCAGTCCAGCGTTGCGATGTCGGCGCGCAATGCCGCCATCAGGTTGTGCACCATCTCGAGAGCGCGGGCCTTCGCTTCGGGCGGGAAATAATCCTTCACGTAGATTTGGCCGAGAGCCTCGCCAAGGTAGTGATCTGTCGAGCGAACGCATCGTTGCCACCGGGGTAGAATTTCCTCCGAGCCCGTCAGGGTTTTTTCGTAAAAATTGAAGTCCTCTTCCACAAACTGCGCCGAAAGCGATTCCGCGCTTGCGTTGATGAGGTTCCACCGGAGATAGACTTTCCAGTGGGCCATGGGTGTGCCGGCGAGATCGGAATTGACTTCCTTGAAGAAATCCGGCTGCCCGACGTCAACCGTATCGATCGTTGGAAAACCTACCTCTTGGAAGTACGACGTCCACGAGAAATTCGGTGTCATCGCGGCCAATTCCGATAAGTTCATCTTGTGATAGGTCTTGTCTGGATCGCGCTGTTCCACACGCGTCATCGAAGCCTTTGCCAGCCGCGTTTCAATTTCCATCACGGTTTTCGTCTCGCCGGCCGCTTTCGCAGCGTCGTCGCCGAGAAGTTCGAACATTTTCTGAACGTGCTGGACGTAAGCATCGCGCGTCTGCTGCGACTTCGGATCCGTCTTCAAATAGTAGTCGCGATCCGGCAAACCCAGGCCGCCCTGGGACGCGAACGCAATCGTTTGGGTACTGTCCTTGGCGTCAAGCTCCGACCCGAACCCGAAAAGCGCGTGAACGCCGAACCCGTGCAGTCGCGCGATCTCTGCTTGTAGTCCGGCAACACCGGCAATTTTCTCGATGCGATTGAACTCGTCCTGCAACGGCTGCACTCCGGCCTTCTCGATCTGCGCCTCATTCATGCAACTCGAATAAAAGTCCCCGATCTTCTGATCGACAGATCCAGCTGGAGCGTTCGTGTTTTTGGCCGCGGTTTCGAGAATCTGATGCAGCTTTTCGCGATTGTCTTCAGCTAACTTGGAGGCAACGCCCCACGAGGGGTACTGCGGAGGAATGGGGTTGCTTTTGATCCAGCCGCCATCGGCAAAATGAAAAAAATCATCGCAAGGCTGCACGCTGCGATCGAGATTGGCAAGGTTGAATCCGTGGCTCGCCGAGTCGTCAGGAACGGAGACAAATGTATCGCAGCCTGCGGAAGTTTCGGGCGGCGCGAATGGCGTCTCACCGGCAGGCACGGACTGCGCGCCCAGTTGAAATGGGATCACCGCCCAAAGCGCTATCGCCAACAGTAAACGAGCCGCCAGCTTCATGCATGCACCTCATTAGGTTAGACGCGACTGGGGTGATTGCGTGATCCGGCCCCGGCAAGCTCCGCTCCCGCGCCAAAACAACATTTTCATTCAGCGTTATCAATCTGCGCGCGCTGGAGCTTGTCGGAGTAATCGATGTAGAGCGATTTCCACTCGGAGTAGAAGTCGAGAGCCGCGAGCCCTGATTCGCGATGGCCATTCCCCGTGTTCTTGATTCCGCCGAAAGGCAAATGCGTTTCGGCGCCAATCGTCGGCGCGTTGATGTAGACGATGCCCGTTTCCAAATCGCGCAGCGCGCGGAAAGCATTGTTCACATTGCGTGTGTATAGCGATGACGATAACCCGTAAACAACGCCGTTCGCGATTTCGAGCGCCTGCTCAAATGTGTCGAACGGAATCGCCGACACCACCGGACCGAAAATTTCCTCTTGCGCGATTCGCATGTTCGGGTCCACATCAACGAACACGGTTGGCTCATGGAACCAACCGCGCGAATAAGCGCCGCTGTCGAGCCTGTGCCCGCCCGTCGTCAGCTTCGCCCCTTCGTTCTTGCCGATCTCGACGTACTTGATTACCGTCTGAAGTTGCTGCTCGTTGATCGTGGGTCCCATGTCAGTCTCGGGATCGAGCCCATCGCCGACTCTCAAAGCTTTCGCCCGCTCGGCGAGCCTCGCCGTAAATTCTCGGTACACTTTTTTCTGCACGGCCACACGGCTCGCGGCGGTACATCGTTGCCCGCTTGTCCCGAACGCGCCCCAGAGAACTCCGTCGAGCGCCAAATCGAGATTGGCGTCATCCATGACGATAATGATGTTCTTCCCGCCCATTTCCAGGTGGCACTTCTTAAACGCCGGCGCGCACGCTTCGCTGATAATGCGTCCGACTTCGGTCGAGCCGGTAAAACTTACGAGTTGCGTGTCTCGGTGATGAACGAGCGGCGCTCCGGCATCCGGGCCCGTGCCGTTCACAATATTCACGACGCCGCGAGGAAGGCCCGCCTCAGCCAATACCTGCACGAAGTTGTAAGAAGAATACGGAGTGTCCTCGGCAGGCTTGAGGACAACCGTGTTCCCCATGACGAGTGCTGGCGCAATCTTCCACGACGGAATTGCCATCGGGAAATTCCAGGGCGTCACAAGCGCAGCCACGCCGATCGGAGATCGCACCGCCATCGCAAATTTGTTCGGCAGTTCGGAGGGCGTCGTCTGGCCAAACTGCCGCCGGCCTTCACCGGCCATCAAATAAGTCATATCAATCGCTTCTTGCACGTCGCCGCGCGTCTCAGCCAGCACTTTGCCCATTTCGCGGGTCATATCTCGCGCGTAATCCTCTTTCCGAGAGACGAGTATCTCCGCCGTGCGGTAAAGAATCTCCGCGCGCTTCGGCGCGGGAACAAGGCGCCACGACTTGAAAGCCTCCTTCGCTGCGTCCACGGCCAAATTGACGTCGGCTTCGGTAGACGACGGAAACATCCCCACAAGTTCGTCGCGGTTCGCGGGATTGCGATCTTCAATCGCTTTGCCGCCGCTGCCCTCCACCCACTCCCCGTTGATGTAGTTCTTGTAGACCTTCGGTGATGCGACCGTAGCCATGGCGGTTCCTCCGGCAGAGCGCGCTTTC
>Ga0182018_10004471_pt1 | contig 11725 bp, 8 predicted proteins | sample 812P2MmetaG_FD_120490 | JGI IMG/M metagenome (GOLD analysis project Ga0182018, IMG submission 120490) | Permafrost microbial communities from Stordalen Mire, Sweden - 812P2M metaG | ecosystem: Environmental > Terrestrial > Soil > Wetlands > Permafrost | place: Sweden: Stordalen | collected...
ACGAGCGGGTTCGGCAGCGCCACCGCCACCCGCAACGGCCGGAGGCCGGGGAGGTCGTCCCCGCCGAGGGCCTCGGCCCGGGCCACGGCCTGGCGGGCGTCGGTCGTGCGTCCCGACAGCAGCAGGGCCCGGGCCCGGCGCAGGTGCCAACGGGCGCGCTGGCGCGCCGTCAGGGCGACGAGTCGCTCGGGCCGTCCCGCCAGCCAGCCGTCCCAGAAGGTGAGGACGTCGTCGGCCACGGCCAGTCCGGCATCGGGTCCCCGCCAGGCACCGGACTGGCCCCGGTGCATCGTGTACGCCGTCAGGACGGTGTCGAGAAAGTAGAGGGGCCACCCGGCCTCGACGGCTGAGAGGAAGAACTGGAGGTCGCCGCAGCAGAGGTCGGGCCATTGGCGCGCCGGTCCGGCCCAGACCTGTCGCCGCCAGAGGACGGCGTCGAGCAGGAGGAACCATTCCGCGGCCAGCACCAGATCGAGCAGGTCGTCGTTGCGACCGGGCCGGAGGGGGATCGGCCATAGCTCGGTGTCGTTCCCGGCGCCGCGATCGATCACGACGCGGCAGCACGCCATGGCGACGTCGGGATGGCGCTCGAGCACCGAGACGAGGCGCGAGAGAAAGGTCGGCTCCCACCGGTCGTCGTCGTGGAGGACGGCGACGTACCGTCCCCGGGCCCGGTCGAGCAGGGCCACGTGGTTCCGCGAGAATCCCAGGCGCGTCGGATTGTGGCGGTAGTCGACGCGGGGATCGGCGAGGGCGTCGACCAACGGGCGGGCGGCACCGGTCTCGTCGCCGATGAGGAGCTCGAAGTCGGCGAAGTCCTGGGCCAGGACGCTGCGGACGGCCCGCTCCACCTCGTGGGCCGAGCGTGCCATCGGCATGCACACCGAGACCGTCGGCCCCCCCGGTGGCTCCGTCACTGCCCTAGAAGCTCGCCGGGAGCAGAGGGCTGACGGCGCCGAAGAAGAAGAAGAGGACGACGAGCACGCCGACCCCGCCGGCGCCGTAGACGAGCGCGCGGACGGCTCTCGTGGAGCGGCGTCGGGCGACGAACCACACGACGGCGCCGGCGACCAGCACGGCGCACCCCCACCACAGCGGCGGCACCCAGTCGCCCTGGCCCCCGGCCAGGCCGTCGGCCGGGCTGACGGTCGGGCTCGCACCGGACGGCACCGTCGTCGGCGTGGTCGTGGCCGCCGACGCCGACAGGCGCGACGAGGCCAGGGTGGCGTGGACCACGAGCCGGCTCGAGGCGCTGAAACGCGGGGTGCAGGTGGTGAGGGTCAGCTCCGGCGTCGTGGTGGCGTCCATCACCGCGACGTCCCCCGGCGAGACGATCTGGCTGCCCGTCACCTTGTAGGTGAAGACGCCCTGGGTGGTGGTGATCACCACGGGGGCGCCGCGGACGCGCTTGTTCAGGTTGTAGAAGGGGCCCCCGTAGGTGGTCCGGTGGCCGGCGATCCCGACGTTGCCCGCCTGCCCGGGCAGCGGCGTCACCGGTCCCTGCCCCGCGATCCCGTAGTGGCCGGGGCCCTGGCGCAGGTCGGTGGTGGCGGTCCCCTCGACGATGACCTTGTCCACCCCGATCTTCGGGATCTGGAGGAGGCCGACCGGCCGCCCCTCCGCCGGCTGGGCCGTCGTCGGCGCCGGCGCATCGCCGCCCGGCGTCGTCCCCGGGGTCGTGGTCCCCGTGCCCCGGTCGGCCCGGCCGAGCTCGTGGTCGAGCTCAGTTCGCAGCACGCTCTGGCTGTGGGACTCGGCCAGGCTCGTGCCCCACAACTGGTAGGCGACGAAGAGGAGGATCACGGTTCCGACGCAGAGCAGGACACGGCCCAGCGCGCCGGTCAGCTGGCCCCGTCGCACGCATCGACACTACTGTCCCGCCACCTCCGGCCGGGCCCGCCTACACTGCCCGGGTCATCGTCCTTTTCGTCTGCACCGCGAACGTGTGCCGGTCCCCGATGGCGGCGGCCCTCCTGCGCCTCGTGGCCGCCGACGTCGCTCTCGATCTCGGCGCACCGGTCACCGTCTCCTCGGCCGGGCTCCTCGACGGGGGGCGCCCCGTCTCCCCCGAGGTGGTGAAGGTCCTCGCCCCCTTCGGGATCGATCTGGCCGGGCACCGTTCCACGACGCTCACGGCGGCCGCCATCGAGGGCGCCGATCTGATCCTGGGGATGGAACGTCGCCACGGGCGCGAGGCCATCCTCCTCGTCCCCCCGGCCTGGCCCCGTACCTTCACCCTGAAGGAGCTCGTCCGCCGGGGCGAGAAGGTCGGACCCCGCCCCGCCGGCCAGCCCCTGGCCGTGTGGCTGGCGGCGGTGGGTGACGGGCGGGAACGGATCGATCTGGTGGGCCGGTCGCCCGAGGACGATGTGGCCGATCCGCTCGGGGGCGACCTCGCCGCCTACCGGGCCACGGCGGCCGAGCTGGCCGACCTGGTCCAGCGGTTGGCCCGGCTCCTCTAACAACGCGCCGTGGGCTCACACTGCGCCGTGGCTGTGCCGATACTGACGTGATGCCCGGGACCGACAGCGCGACCGACGGCGCCGACGACGGGGCCCGCCGGTCGCGCCGACCTCCCCTCGCCCCCCGCCCGCCCCGGTCGCGCCGCCGCCGGCTGACCTACTGGGGTGTGGCCACCGTGGTGGTCCTCTGGGCCCTCGCCGTCGGGGTCGTCCTGGCCATGGGGCTGCGCGACGCCAGCCACGCCATGAGCCAGATCACGGCGGCGAAGGCCCACCTGTCGGCCGCCGACCTCGTGGGCGGGGGCCCCGGGCCCGAGCTGACCGCCGCGGGGGCGGGGTTCACTCGGGCCAAGAGCCTCCTCGATTCGCCGCTCATGGCCCCGATCGACATCCTCCCCGTCCTCGGCCGCCAGCTCCGGTCGGTCCAGGACCTGGCCGGGGCGGCCGCCCAGGTCTCGGACATCGGCGCCGGGGCCGTCTCCCGGGCGCGGGTCGTCCTCGAGGCCCCCCACCACCTCGGGCCCGACCGGATCGCGGCGTTGCGCCGGCTGGCGGCGCTCGGACGGCAGACGGACGCGGCGTTGGCCAAGATCGATACCGGCCCCTCCGAGGCGCTGATCGGCCCCGTGGCCTCCAAGCGCGACACCTTCGTGCGCCAGCTCACCCAGGCCGAGACCAGGCTCGAGCACGCCTCGGTGGTGGCCTCGGCCGTGGCCGGGATCCTCCAGGGCCCGGAGAAGTACCTCGTCCTCATGGGGAACAACGCCGAGATGCGGGCCGGCTCGGGCGCCTTTCTCGAAGCGGGCCTCCTCACCACCTCCGACGGCGAGCTCCATCTGAGCGACGTCGTCCCGACGGCGTCCATCCCCGTGGCCCGGGGGGCTGTCCCGGTCACGGGCGACCTGGAGACGAACTGGGGATGGCTCCTTCCCGGCGTCGACTGGCGCAACATCGGCCTGACCCCGCAATTCGACGTCAACGGGCCCCTGGCCGCCCGGATGTGGACGGCCGTCACCGGTCAGACCGTCGACGGTGTGATGGCCGTCGACGTCAACACCCTCCAGCAGTTCCTCCAGGTCACGGGGCCGGTGACCCTGAGCGACGGGACCACCCTGAACTCCTTCAACGTCATCGAGTACCTGACCCACGATCAGTACGCGGGCCTGTCGGACGAGGAGTCGTCCCAGGTGCGCGAGGACCGACTGGGGTCGCTCGCCACCGCCGCCCTCGACGCCCTCGACGACGAGTCCCTCGATCTGAAGAGCCTGGCCACTGCCATGACGACGGCCACCGAGGGCCGGCACCTGCTGCTGTGGTCGGCCGAGCCGGCGGTCGAGGACGCCTGGACGGCGGGCGGGGTGGCGGGCCGGCTGTCACCCGATTCGGCCATGGTGGCGGTGATCAACCGGGGCGGGAACAAGCTCGACCAGTACCTGTCGGTCTCGACCACTCTTGGGCTCACCCCGCGGGCCGGGGCCACGGCGGGCACCCTGACCGTCGACCTCCAGAACCGGACCCCTCCGGGGCAGTCCCAGTTCATCGCCGGCCCCTACCCCGGGCTCGGGACGGCCTACGGCGAGTACGTCGGCCTCCTGGCCGTCAACCTGCCCCCCGACGCCTCCCACCTGCAGGTCTCCGGCGGTGCCCCCGTGGATGCCCTGGGGGCGGAGGGGCCCGACTGGCTGTTGGCCACCCCGGTGGACGTGAAGGCGGGCGCCTCGCAGCAGATCGTGGTCACCTTCCGGCTCCCGGCCGGGCACGGGTCGATGACGGTGGTCCCCTCGGCCCGCCTGGCGCCCGTGTCCTGGAGCTACCGCGGGGCCTCCTACAGCGACGCCGCCCCCTTCACCCTCTCCTGGTAGGTGGGTGCGTGACAACGCCTGCCTTTGGGTGTAGTCAGGGACCCACCCGTCCCGTTCCCCCACCGCACCCGCCCGGGGCGGCCGGGACACTTGATCTTCTTGTGACCACGGACCGTGGTTGGTGGGCGGGAGGGCTCTGAGATGCAGTTGGCCGGGAATTGGGATTCCATAGTGTTGGTGGTGAGCAACGCGAGGCACTATGCGTCGTAGAGCGTTCACGAAGGGCGCAACCATCACGGAGGGCGCAACAGCCAAGCGGACCGCCGCCACAGCAGAAGGCCCAATCACCACGGAAAGCGGTTATAGTGTCTGATCTGGGGATCGAGTCAAAGAATTAACCGCCGCCGGTGGCCGCAAGCCGGCAAAGACCACAGCATGTGACTAAGTTAGATGGAGGAGTCGTCGCCCCTGGGCGACGTCGGGCGAGGGGTGACGAAATGAAGATGAGGCTGCTCGGCTTGGGTCTGGGTACCGCCCTGACCGTGGCCGGCGTGATGGTTCCGGCGATTGCGGCGAGCGCTGACAGTTCCTGCTACACGGAGTGCCCGTCGCCGCCGCCGGCGGGGCACGCACCGCCTCCGGCACCGGCGACGAAGACGGACGCCGTCTCGTCGTCCGACCTGGCGTTCACCGGTGCTGACATCGAGGAGATGACGGCGATCGGTGCGGGGGCCCTCGTGGTGGGCGGCGTTCTCATGCGCCGTAGCCGCCGCCGCAACCGTGCCCACGCGTAGCTAGTCCGTTCGAGCGCTTCGTCGTCATGGCCGTCGGGCTCAACTTCCAGTCGTGGGCGACCCCGTCGCCGACGCGCGCCCACTCGGTCACAGCCCGTCGCCGGTGGCGCGCACCGGCCCGCCCCGAGATGGCCGTCGTCGCCTTCGCCGACTTCGCCGCCCTGGCCGCGTTCGTCATGATCGTGGCCCCTCTGGCCACGACCTGGTGGAGTTACGCCTTCGTCGCATCGGTCGTGCTCCTGCTCACCGCCACCGGTCACTACCGCAGCCGCATCACGTTGAACATCGCCCGCGAAGCGCGTTCCATCGCCGCCTGCACGGCGGTGCCGCTGCTGGTGTTGGCGGCCATCCACATCCCCGGCGTCTCCAGTGTCGGCCTCTTCGAAGCCGGCCTCTGCGTCGTGGCCTGCATGCTGGTTCTGCGCTGTGTCCTCTACGCGCTGATCCGCCGCCTGCGGGCGAAGGGGGTCTACGGCGAGCGGACACTGATCATCGGAGCGGGACAGATCGGGACCACGTTCGCGGCGACGCTCGAGGAGCACCGCGAGTACGGCCTGCGGCCGATCGGATTCCTCGACGACGTCGACGGCGCCGATCTTCCGCTGCCCCTGTTCGGCGGGGTGGCGATGCTGCGCATGGTTCTGTTCGAGGAGAAGGTCGATCGCGTGGTGGTCGCCTTCGGCCGGGCACGCGAGGCCGACATCGTCGACGTCCTGCGGGCGTGCGAGGACGCGTCGGTCGACATCCACATCCTTCCCCGGTTCTTCGAGCTCGGCTCCACCGTGCACGCCACCGACGTCGACGATGTCTGGGGCTTCCCCCTCGTCCGTCTGCGCCGGCCCGTCCGTCGGACCCTCTCGCGCGCGGCGAAGCGTGCTTTCGACATGTCGGTCGCCGCCCTCGGCCTGCTGCTCGCCGCTCCGCTCTACGCGGTGCTGGCGGTGGCCGTGAAGCTTTCGAGCCCGGGACCGGTCCACTTCCGCCAGCAGCGCGTGGGCCAGCGTGGTGAGACGGTCGAGATCCTCAAGTTCCGTTCCATGCGGGTCCATTCCGACTCCGACACGGAATGGACCACCGACGACGAGGTGGTGACGAGGGTCGGCCATATGATGCGGACCCTCGGCCTCGACGAGATCCCTCAGCTCTGGAACATCCTCCGGGGCCAGATGTCGCTGGTGGGCCCGAGACCCGAGCGCCCCTTCTTCGTCGAGCAGTTCAAGGCCGAGATCCCCCACTACGACGACCGGCACCGGGTGCCCGGAGGCCTCACGGGGCTGGCCCAGGTCCACGGTCTGCGTGGTGACACCTCGATCGAGGAGCGGGCCCGGTTCGACAACCACTACATCGAGAACTGGTCCCTCTGGCGGGACCTGGCCATCTTGATGCAGACGGTCTTCGCCGTGGTGCGCAACGTCGGGTCGGCCGGATCGGCGAACCAGGGGGCCACCACTGTGACGGCGGGATCGGCGGTGGGCGTGGTCTCGACCGAGCCGATGGTCGGTTCCGTCTCGGCGACGTCCACGGGTACCGCCGTCGGCTCCGTCACGCCGGCGTCCACGGGATCGACGGCCGGTGCCGTACGCTCGGAGGATCTCGAGTACAACGAAGCGGAACCCCGGACGACCGCACCCGTGGTCCACGAATCGAACGAGGCTGCGCCGATCGGATGACGACGGTCGTGCACCGGGCTCCTGACGTGAGCGCCGGTGGTGCGGGTGCCGGTCACACCCACTCGCCGACGTCGTGGAGAGTGCCGGCCGGGGGCGTGATCCTGGCCGTCGGTTTTCTCGTCTCCATCCTCTCGGTCGGCCGGGACAGTCTGTCGCTCGACGAGAGCGTCAGCACGACGTTGGCCTACTCGCCCTGGCACAGCTTCACGCAGACGGTCCTGCACCGTGAAGCGAACATGTCGCTCTACTACCTGCTGCTGCGGGTCTGGGTGTGGCTCACGTCGGGGACGGTGGGACACATCGCCGGTACGGAGGCGACCGTCCGCACCTTGTCGGTTCTGGCCAGCGTCGGCGCGCTGGCCGTCGTGATGGTCGTGGCCCGACGCCTCTTCGACCGGCGGACGGCACTCGTCTGCGGGCTGCTCCTCGCCGTCGATCCCCTCGTCGTCATGTTCGCGCAGGACGCGCGCGGCTACGCGCTCAGTCTTCTCCTCGTCTCCGCCTCGTCCGCCCTGTTCGTCCGCGGCATACGGGAGCCGTCGGGCTGGGGAGTGTGGGTGGCCTACGCCCTCGTGTCGGCGCTGGCCGCCTACGCCAACTTCTGGGCCGCTCTCGTGCCGCTGGCCCACGGCGCGTCGCTCGCCTTTCTGCCACCGCGCCGCGTGCCCTGGCGCCGTCTCGTTCCGACCGCCATCGGTCTCGGTCTCCTCCTCGTTCCCCTCGCGCTCCTGATCCGTGCCACCGACAGCGCCGGTGTCAACTGGGCCGCCGGCTCGAGCGCCGGGAAGATCTTCACCACGGTGCGCGCCGACGTGCCGCACCCGGTGATCACCGCCGCCGTCGTCCTCGTCGTCGTCCTCGCCGTCGCCGTGGTCGCCGTCGTGCGCAGACGCGGTCTGACGCAGACCGCTGTCGACCGGTGGCCCGTCCTCTTCGCGCTGTGCTGGTTGGTGGTTCCCGTGGCCGCCGTCGTGCTGCTCTCCCTCGTCTACAAGCCGTTGCTCGTTGTGCGCTATCTCGTGATCTGCCTCCCGCCCTTCGTGATGCTCGTCTCCTACGGCCTGTCCCGCCTGAGGCGGGGCAGGGCCATGGCGGCGGTCACGGCGCTGGTGATCGCCTCGGGCCTCGGGCTCGGAGCCCTGTTCGCCCACGGGTCCTCGCAGGACTGGCGGGGGGCGGTGGCCTCGGTCCCCGACCGGTCCCGACCGGGCGACGGCGGGGTGATCCTCGCCCCGTACACGCGCATCCCCTTCCAGTGGTACGTCGTGAAGGACGGCGCCGGGGACCGCGTCCAGCCCCTGTTCCCGCCCGGCTCCTGGTCGACCGACGCGCTGCGCTACGACTCGTCCATCGGTGTCAGTGCGTCGGGCATCGAGACCGCCGTGACGGGCCACCACCGCGTCTGGGTCGTGCTCAGTCAGCAGCAGCTGAACCCCGGCGGGGACCGGGCGCTGCTCGCCGGACTGCGATCGGCCGGCCTGGCGCCCGTCGACACCCGGGGCTTCCACGGCGTGCAGGTCGTTCTGTATGCCGAGCTGCACGCCGAGAGCCGGTGAGCGGATGGGATCCGACTGCAGGGCGCCGGTGGAGCGTGCGCGTCGGCCCCCGGTCGGGCAGGATCGTGCCCGACGCCCATGGCCCCGCCCCCCACGCTCCCTACGCAGATCCGACGGCTATTACCACTGACGGTGGTCAAAAGACCGCGTTACTGTTGACCGTGGTCGATGCGGCGAACAGCCCGACGGCGAGCCGACCGCGCGTGGCGCCGTCCCCTGGTCCCCTGCGGGTGCTCCTGGTCGACGTGTCGAACCGGGGCGGCATCGCCCGCTATTCCGATCGCCTGCGGGCCGCGCTCCGGCATGAGGGCGCGGTGGTGTCGCTGGCGGCACCGCAGGGGCTGGGCGACCCCGGACTGGCACTGGCCGACCGGTGGTGGGGTCCGGACGTCGCCGGTGCGGCCCGTCTCCGTGTGCTCGGGCGTCGGCTGGCCGAGATCGGACCGTCGACGATGTTGCTCGGACGGGCCGTCCTGCGGGCCCGGTGTGACGTCGTTCACGTGCAGACGGAGGTCGTCACGGGCCTCGACCACCTGGCCCTGGCCGCCATCGCCCGTCGCGTCCCCGTGGTGGTCACGGCCCACGATCCCGAGCCCCTCGACGGTGGGGCGAAGGCACTTCGCCGTCAGGCCCGACGGTGGCGGGCGGCCGACGCCGTGATCATCCACAGCGACGGGCCGCGCCGTCTCGTCGAGACCTGGGCCCCGGGGGTACCCGTCTACGTCGTCCCCGTCGACCTGGCCCTGGGCGGTCCGGCGGTGCCGGAGGCCGAAGCTCGGCGGCGTCTCGGCCTCGACGACCGCCCCACGGCGTTGCTCCTCGGGCTCATCCGGCCCTACAAGGGGATCGGGCTGCTGGCCGACGCCTGGCCCCGGGTGACGGCCCGGGTTCCGCGGGCGCGGCTCCTGGTCGTGGGGGAGCCGTACCGGTGCGACGAGTTGGACCGCCTCGAGCGCCTCGAGGGTGTCGAGGTCCGACGGGGGTTCATCGCCGAGGACGAGTTCGAATCCTGGGCCGCCGCCCCCGACGTCCTCGTGCTTCCGTATCGTCACGGCTCGCACTCCGGGATCCTCCATCGCGGCGTCGCCGCCGGCACCCCCGTCCTCGCCTCGCCGTCACTGGGCGACGAGGTCCGCCGCACCGGTGCCGGCCTCGTCGTCGACCTGGACGCCGGGGCCTGGGCCGACGCCCTCGTGGAGGCGCTGAGCGATCCCGGGCTTCCGGCGCCGCCCGCGCCCAGCGGGCGCGGCACGGCCCTCGCCACGTTGGCCGTCTATGGCGACGTCATCGACCGACGGGTGCACGAGGGCACCTACCGGGGCCGTCGCCGAGCCCTCCATCGGGCCGGCGGTCGGGCCGCCCTTCGTCGGGCGAAGATCGCTTCGTGAGCCGAGTGAAGAGCGGGGAGCGACTGCAGGTCGCCGAGGTGAGCAATTCGCGTCAGGTGTGGGGTGCCGAGTTCGCCATCATGGCTCTCGCCGCGCCGCTCGCCGAACGAGGAGTCGACCTGGTCATGGCGTCACCTCCCGGTGGTGACCTGGAGGAGCAATGGACGAAGATGGGTCTCCGCCACCTCCCGCTCGCCATCCCGGACCGTCAGGGGATCCGGGGAGGCGACGGCCAGGGACGGCCACCGGCCGGTCAACTGGTGTCGGAGGTGGCGGCGTCGGTCCGATCGGTGCGGGCGATCGCCCGGATGGGCCGGCAGGTCGACATCATCCACTCGAGCAGTCTGTGGACCCACCTCGACTGTGCCGTCGCCGGTCGACTGGTGCGTCGGCCGGTGGTGCTGGACCTGCACGATATCGTGCGGCCGGGGATGGGCCGACGGGTCCTCACCGCCGCGGCGCGCCTGTCGTCGGCCGCAGTGGCGGTGAGCCATGCCGTGGCCGACTGTGTGGGGCCGTGGGGCGCCCGCCGGCTGCGCATCATGGCCCCGGCCGTCGAGCTCGACCGTTTCCGGCCCGGGCCGAGCGATCCCGACATGCGTCGACGGCTCACCTCGTCGGAGACGGATCCCCTGGTCGGCATCGTGGGGCGGATCGATCCCGAGAAGGGGGTGGACCTCGTGGTGCGGGCCGTCGCCGCCCTGCGGGGGCCGGCGGCGCGCACGCATCTCGTCGTCATCGGGAGCCCCGGATTCGATTCGGGCGCGTACCTCGACCGCCTGAAGGCCGACGCCGAGCGCCTGCTCGGCGACCGGGCCCGCTTCGTCGGCCGGATGGAGGACGTTCCCGAGACGCTCAGGGCGCTCGATGTCCTCGTGAACGCGTCGGTGGCCGAGCCCTTCGGCCTGGGCGTCCTGGAGGCCCAGGCGACGGGTGTGCCCGTCGTGGCCACGCGCTCGGGAGGGGTCAGCGACTTCCTGACCGACGGGGACAACGCGCTGCTCGTCCCGTGTGGAGACGCCGACGCCATGACGAGGGCCATCGAACGGGTGATCGCCGACCCCGAGGAGTCGGCGGAGATGGCCCGCCGCGGCCGCCTCATCGCCGAGGTGGCCCACGGGATCGACCACTTCGCCGACGAGCTGGCTTCGCTGTACCGGCGACTGATCCACGAACCCCCCGACCCGGCGACCGAGCCCGGTCGATGAGAGCCCTCATGGTCACGAAGTTCGTGCCGCTGCCCGACGACTCGGGGGGAAAGCAGCGCTCCCTGGCCATCGCCCGGCGGTTGGCCGAACGCGCCGACCTCGTTCTGTGCGCCTACGACGACGGGACCGCCGACATCGGCGGCCTCGAGAAACTCGGCGTGGAGGTGCGGGCCGTCCCTTGGAACCGCGGGATCGTGGGCGCCTCACGCGGCCTGGCCCGGACGAAGAGCATCTCCGCCGGTCGTTTCTGGAGCAGCCGGCTGGCCGACGAGGTCCGACGCGCCGCCGCCGGCGCGCCGCTCGACCTGCTCCAGGTCGAGTATGTGCAGATGGCCCCGTTCGCCGACGGCGTGGCGGCCACCATGCGCGTCCTCGATCTCCACAACGTCGAGTCGGAGCTGGCGGCGAGCTACGCGCGGGCTCGTCGACTGCCGTGGTCGGTTCCCTTCCATTTGGAAGCAGCCGCCCTGCGCGCCGTCGAACGCCGGGCGTTACGGGCGTTCGACACCGTGGTCGTGGTGAGTGAGCGCGAACGGGACCGGCTGCCGCCGCCGGCCCGCGCCGTCGTGGTGTGCCCGAACGGCATCGACACCCCCGAGCCCCTCCCCGACTCGCCCTCACCCACCGTGGCCTTCGTCGCCACCATGAGCTGGGCCCCCAACACCGACGCCGCCCTCTGGCTCGGGCGTGAGATCTGGCCCCTGGTCGAGCGGCAGGTGCCGGGGGCCCGCCTGCTCCTCGTCGGCCGTGACCCGACGCCGGCCGTGCGGGCCCTCGCGTCGGCCACGATCGATGTGTCCGGTACCGTGGCGGACGTTCGTCCCTACCTGGCCCAGACGCAGGTC
>Ga0182018_10004472_pt1 | contig 11725 bp, 16 predicted proteins | sample 812P2MmetaG_FD_120490 | JGI IMG/M metagenome (GOLD analysis project Ga0182018, IMG submission 120490) | Permafrost microbial communities from Stordalen Mire, Sweden - 812P2M metaG | ecosystem: Environmental > Terrestrial > Soil > Wetlands > Permafrost | place: Sweden: Stordalen | collected...
CTGCGCGATTCCAAGCTGCTATTGCCGGAGCGGCGGGAGATTCTAGCGATGCGGATCCGCGAACACTCGATCGCCTGGGCCATCGCCGCCGTCGACGCCGCCCGCATCGATCAGATCAACATCTATCAGGCTTCGCGCGTCGCCATGCTCGATGCCGTCCTGCAGCTAGAGCCCTGCCCGGATCATCTGCTGATCGATGCCATGCGCCTCGATTGCGACTTGCCGCAAGACCCAATCATCCATGGAGACGCGCTTTCCGCCTCTGTCGCAGCCGCTTCCATCCTAGCGAAAGTCGAACGCGATCGCATGGTCTGCGAGTGGGATTCGGTGTTTCCGGCTTATGGGCTCGCCTCGAACAAGGGTTACAGCACTCCCCATCATCTCGCAGCGCTCAGGGAACACGGGCCGTCGCCCGAGCACCGCCAATCCTTCGCTCCGGTGTGGAACGCGACTGTGCCGCAGGAAGTCTTGGCCTTCATGCTGGAGGAAGAGCCCGCGGACATTGCGAGCGAGGCCCTGGCCGCGAAAGCCGGCAAACACGCGTGACATTCATACGCCTCCGCGCCGGCATCCTTCCGGCTGACCGAGGCCGGGGCGCAGAGGGCGGTGCAGTTCTCTCCCGCTGGGGCGGCAAAACTTCGAACCCCGCAGGAGTTCTTCCGCTCCTCCTCAGAGCGCATCCCCCACGCTACAATCGAGTCCATGCTTCGACTCATGTGCATCACCGCTCATCCCGACGACGAAGCCGGCGGTTTCGGCGGCGCACTGCGCGTATATGCCGACCGCGGAGTCGAGACCTCGGTTCTGTGCCTCACCCCCGGCCAGGCCGCGACGCACCGGGGAGGGGCTAAGAGCGACCATGAACTGGCTGCCATGCGCCGCAAAGAATTTGCCGCCTCGTGTCGAATTCTCGGCGTCAGCCGGGGGACGGTGCTCGACTATCCCGACGGCCAACTACATCGCCAGGATCTTTACCGCGTGGTGTCGGACCTCACCCTGCAGGTACGCGAATTTCGTCCGCAAGTGATCGTGACCTTTGGCCCGGAAGGCGGAGTCACGGCCCATATGGATCACTCCATGACTTCCCTGTTTGCAACTCTGGCGTTTCACTGGGCAGGACGCAACAACCGTTTCCCCGACCAACTCGACAGCCGGCTGAAACCACACCTCGCGCAAAAACTCTATTATTCGACCGCGAACTTCAGACTGCCCGACCGACAGCCAGTCGCGCTGTCTCCGGCCACCCTGCTCCTCGACATTGGCCAACACCTGGAAACCAAACTCACCGCGTTTAAGGCGCACACCAGCCAGGCACCGCTCTGGACTTTGGTCGAAGACCGTTTGCGCAAACTCATGCGGGAGGAGAGATACCATCTGGCGGCCACAGCGAAACCTGGACTGGCGATGGCGGAGACGGATTTGTTTGCCGGCGTGGTGGAAGACTAAGGCCTTCGTCAGGTGGGCCAAGAAGGAGCCCCGGTGCGCCCGGACGTATTTGAACTCCGTTTCGGCGGTCACTATTGAAAACAGGGAAGTTGATGAAAATTAAGCACGCTCGATAATCCCAAAACGAGACTTTAAGAGGCCTTGGTAGGCTGCGGGGTACGTGGACTTCTTCCTATGGGTGATTATGGAAGTGAACCAGAATCCAATGTGCAACAAATCCGACGACAAACCAGAAACCTGCTTCGAGCGTTCGTCTAAATCCGGGCGTCAACATGGGCAGATGATACTCCCCAGTCTCCAAAATACAAAAAGACCGGCAGCTTTGGCGGTCCCGCTCTCGCTAGATCATTCTCTCCGTCGCCTCATCTGTCGAAGCTCCGAAATCGAAGATTGTCTTTCCCGAAGCGGATAATAACGCTTCTTTGGACGCGGGGAGAGCATTCTGCTCTCGTGAACGCCGCAAGCAGAAAGCCTGTAACGTTCCCAACAATAAAATGTGCCCGCACGAGAGCGTGATCCGCGGTGAGAAGGAGGAGTTCAACGAGAATATATACCGCATTGACCTGAACGCATTCAGGCCGGAACAACTCGCAAAACTCGGGGGGATGTATTTAGGCCATTGCGTTCACAAAGCAGAGAAGTGTCTCAACGAAATTCTGCAGATAACCACCCCCAAAGACCAAGATCCAGCCCTTCGCAGTCCTCCTGAAATGAATCCGACGATGAATACCGAATGCAGCACGCCTCCTTACAGGATGTTCCTGATGGCCCCAGCGGGCGCGTGGTGCTAGTGTTGAATCGGAGGTTCACCATGAAAGCAAGTTCATTCATTGTGGGAATGGGAGTGGGAGCCGCGGTCGCCCTGCTTTTCGCGCCCAGGTCCGGCGGCGAGACGCGGGAAATCCTTTCTGACAAAGTGGAAGAGGGAAAACAGTACGCCAAGGAGCGGGTGCAGCAGCTCCGCAACCGTGCGAATGATACGGTCGAGCAGGGCAAAAAGGTCGTCGCCCGCCAGACGAAGGCCATGGCCGCGGCAGCAGGGGCCGCGGGCGATACGTATGCGCGGGAATCACAAACGAACGGTTCCTAGCCACGTGCGCCGGCCGCCAGGTTCCCCGGAGAGACTTATGAACGATATCTAATGATCCAGAAAGAACGAGTCCTTCGACGGCTGAAAAACGGCGGCTGGCTTCCTATGCTCGGAACGCTCCGCCGGTCGCCGTCCACCCGCCACCTCGAAGCCAGGATCGGGGACTTGCGACCCGATGGCCACAGCATCATCGAGCGACGCGTCGCCGGAAAATTCTACGGCGAATATCGGCTCGTCCTCGCGCAAGCGCCGGTGATACCGCCGGCGAGCCAAGAAGCCCCGAGAGAGCTAACCACCGCGACCACTTCAATTTTCCTGGATGGCTTGCCTGAGTTGTGATCTCGGCCGGATGCCAAGCGCAGAGTCATTTCGGGAAGGCGTCAACACAACTGCAATTCGCATTGTGGATCGAACTTAAAGATGCAAGGTTTGTAAGAAAAATAGGCCTCCGCTGTGCCCACCACTGGCTTTTTTCTCTTGTGGCGGTAGCATTAGAGAAACCCACTTTCAACGAGTGGTGCGCCCGGAGGGACTCGAACCCCCAACCCTCTGCTCCGAAGGCAGATGCTCTATCCGATTGAGCTACGGGCGCTCAACAACTTACGAGGAACTACCCAGCTTTAACCCAGCTTCTGCGTTATAATGTGACCTGTTGAGGAGGCCACATGGGTCAACGCGGACAGCGCGGCTCGGTACGTGTCGAAGGTCCGTCATGGGTTGGCTACTGGAATACCTACCAGTATAACTCTGAGACCGGCAAGAACGTGCGCAGGCAACGCAGCGTAAAGGTAGGCCCAAAGTCCCTCTCAAAATTTAAGGCCTTCGGGGAACTGGCCAAACATATCGAGAAGTCGGGTGGCCCACGCGTATCCCAGCTAGATGGCAGGGTCACCTTTCAGGAGTTCGCTGAGTCCCGCTGGCTCCCCACCAGGGAGTCCCGGTGGCGTAGCTTCACCAACACTAAGGGGCGCACGGTTAACCCTGGCAGAGCAGCCGCCGTGTATACGCTCGGGTACATCTACAAGGCGTTCGGCAATGTGCCACTGGAGCGCATGGACGCTGTTGCGATGCAGGTGTGGCTCAATGATCTTGCCAAGAACCGCAGTGCTTCCTTGGTTAAGCACGCTCGGTATTACCTCAAGGCAATTTTGGAGTGGGCAGTTTGGGAGGACGCTCTTCGAAAGAACCCAGCTAAATTCCTACAACTTCCCGACACGAAATCCGTGTCGAAGTCTGTGCTGACGCGCACGCAGTACAGAGCTGTGCTCAAAGAGCTGAACACCATGGACAGCCTGCTGGTGCGTGTAGCCGTATTTTGCGCGTTCAGACCTTCGGAGCTGCTGGCCCTCCGCTGGCGGGACTTCGACGCCAAGGCCAGAACGTTCACCATTCGTGAAACGGTCTACAACGGTGTGCTGCGTCCTTTCAGCAAGACCACAGATGCTGATGAACAGAACAAGAAGCTGCTCACCGTGGCGATTCCCGATGCCCTGGCAAGGGAGCTGGAGAACTTCAGAAGCCCCAAGCACCTGTGCTCCGTCGCAGGATGCGAACGCCCAGAAGGTCACGGAATACATAAAGCAGGACAGCTCTATGGCCACCCTTTTACCAAGGGCTCCAGACAAGGGACGGAAGACAAGTTTATATTCAGCACGCCTGAGGGAACCTTTCTCCACAAAGAGAACGTCTTGCACCGCGTATTCAAACCAGTGAAGGAGAAGCTCAACCTACCCGATCTGAACTTCCAGGTCCTCCGACGCACCATGGCGACCCTGGCGCAAGAAGAGGGCTCCATGAAGGACATCCAAATTCACCTGAGACACCGCAGCCCGAACATGGCAGCACAGGAATACGTTCAGGAAATACCAGAGTCGGCTCGGAACATGGTGAATGAAGTCTTTGCCAGCCTTAGGCGTAAAGAAAAATCGTCTTCAAAATAGCAGCATCTTCCAAAGGCCCACCCAGCAATCCACCACAACCAACTGCTGAGCACACGCTCGGCAATTCCACGAGGAGAAAAAGAACAGATGATTAAGCATTACGAACAGAGCATGAGTCCCACCGAAAAGATTGCAGCCCTCAGGGAGGCCTTCCAACTCAGAGTAGGGAACCTCTGCTTGGAACCCTTTTGCGTCACAGAGGCCGAGGCAGAATCCATGATTTTATCCTCGCCTATCCAGTCGCTTTTGGAGGCGTTCACGCGCACCGGCATCGAAGTCAAGAAGTTCCGTGACGAGAGCATGGTCTACCTGGACGAGAGCGCAATCATGAAGTGCCTCGCTAAGCATGTCGCTCGGCAGCGTGAGGAGCATAACAGGGTCAGTTCCCAGGGGCCGCACAGGACTCGCAAGGCAGATTATGCGCAGGCCGCTGTCTAAAACATTGGAGACTCAGCATGATTACGCACAATCTGGAACTACGCCAAGCACTGATGCGGTTGAAGCCTCAGCGCAAGAAGAAAAAGCAGGGTAAGCGAGTACGTCCTTCCCTACCCGAGTTGGCTAGGCGAATTGCACGGCGTACTGCCTTATTGGAGATTCAGCAATCTGCCATGCGTGAACGTAATTCTACGCCATGTGCCCTAGAGCAATCCGCCAAGGTAGCCAAGGGACTTGCCAAGCAGAAATCTAGACTGGCCGTTAAGCAAGCCCTGAGTGACGCCAGGAAGATGAAACGTACCCTGGCATACCAGCGCAAGCGTTACCGAGAGCACAAACTGGAATTTAAGCGCAAGGTAACCTGGGAAATGCGTGCACAGTGGAAGTTGACGCAAGACTCGTGGAAATCACTCAGGACCGCCATGAAGGAGGCCGAGCAGAGGTTGCGTAGTGCTACGAAGGCGTACGAGGACGTTACCGTGGGTGCTCAGCGTACAAAGGACATCACAGCGGGCTGGAAATTGGGCCTGGAACATGCCAAGGCTCAGGAAGGACAGAGGACTCAATGAAGACCATAGAAGAGAACGCAGCGGCACTCCAAAATGCCATCAACAAGATTAAGAATGCCGAGCAGGCCGCAACGTCTGCCCTGGTGACTCAGCCAAGAGACCTGGCATCAGGTAGGTTCGCTAAGAAACCGAAGTTGTCCCCGGCCCAGAAGTCTACTCAGAGATTGCAGAACACACTCACGAAAAAAGATGAAGCCGGTAAAACGGTGGAGGACAAACTCGTAGAGCATCTGGTTGACACTGCTTTGCAATGCGGCCCGAAGGACCTGATGGCCGCCCAGAAAACCTACGAGACCCTGGAAGCCCGAGCATGGGGCAGGGTGGCACCGAGTGAGGCCGAGGTTAACGCTAATACTGCTGGGCCTCCTATCAAGACCGTTTACATTGCCTTTGCCAACTTGCCATGCCAGGGAGAACTGAGGCCCGCCGAGGAATTGCGTCCGCACTTCGATGGCGAGGCACCCTTCATTGACGCCGAGGTAGTGGAGCAGAACCCACGGCTCACCGCCGAGCAGATGGACCCGTACAAAGACTTGAAGAAGCCTGAGGCACCCAAGGCAAAACCTGAGCCAGTGCCTAGTGTGCCGTGTACGTGCGTTGAGGACAGCCCCATGTACTGCCTCGCCCACAGACCAAACTAACCAAACGCCCCGCACTCCTTGAGCGAACTGCTCTGGGAACTGCGGGCGCTGAAAGGCAAGCCGAAGAAACGCTAGACCCCTCGGCTCACTTTGCGGGCAAGAGCGCGGAAGGCAAACAGGGGCACGGTTTTAACGGTGTGTTATTGAATCTCTACCGCTCCTAGCGGGGCAGTCCCTCAACGTTCGCGTTGGCCCTCTACGACTTGCCGTTCGATGCTCCTTGCAGAGTCCTCCTGAGCAACGCCTCAGCGTTCTTCGCATCCATCAACTCTTCCGGTGTGGCAGTGATGAGACGCCCAACCTGTTCCGATTTCTTCACACGCTTCTTGAAACCTCTGTCGCAGGTGAGCAGGCATAATGTCTTGTCGCCCAAATACACTAGCTGCTCTGCATCTACAATGTCATTTCGATTTGTCTTGCTCAGTGGATTGTAGTCCCGAATATTGAGCGCCGTTTGTAGCTTCGATTCTTCATACTCGTGATATGCACTGAGGGCGGCAACAATCTCCGGCATTTTTCTAGATTTCGGGTCAGCATGAAGCCGGTTAGCTATTCCACGGAACCACCACTCGGTCATGTCAAAGGGCTTTTTCTTTTTCTTCCCCTTCCTCTCTTTTCGTTCCTTCTTAACATCATCAAGCATGTTCTTGAAATCTAGCGCTGCCTTCGCCTTGAAGTCATCCATTACCTGCTTGTGCTTGACTGCTTCAGCTTTGAGGGCCACAACGGAATCTTCGGCTAGGCACACCTCGAATGAATCCTGCATCTTCTTAGTAAAGCCGTCATCAACAGGCATCTTGCCAAACCAAAGGCGATAGAGCATGTCATCGGGCCACGGTAACAACCCAGAGTGCTGCGGATTAGTCCAGTTACGGACAGCATGAAGTCGACGCAGAACTATGTCTCCATCCTCCTCCGCCAGTTGTGCAAACACTTCAAATGCGCTGAGGGGAGAAATGAGAATCCTCTCCCTCAAGTCGGCGGGTAGAGTGGCTTTTTCAAATGCAGCACCGAAATAGCGGAAGGCATTCGTGTCTAAGTAAACTCGCTCAGGTGTATGGGATTTGTCAGCCATCTATTACCTCTAGTACCGCTTGGCGTTCCGTCGCCGCGAAGCAGGATGGTTGTGATTGCGTGTTTCATGATTCCTCCATTTAGTTCGTTTTGACAAATCCCCTCCGAATCCACCGCACGAGAAAAAGTAACAAATAAGCAGCGCCCCATCCGAGCGGCACGGGAATGAATGCGACAATCGCCGCGTGTTCTCGTTCAACGGGGAGCATTCCCATAGCGAAAGTCTCGCCTATTTTTGAGCATTCACCATTTGTGTCACGTCCGTTGTTGGAATTCTCGCAGTCCAACGTCATTCCCGAGGCAAGGGAAAGGTCTCGGTTACCATCAACTGAAAGGGTGTAGAACCCCGTCCCGAGAATCCAGACAACTGAAGCGACGATTCCAATTCGCTGCCATCCATTGAATTTCATTTTTATAGTCCTGATTACGCCGCTAGAGTATCAGCAAGGGAAGCTCTTTTTTCCTCGCGTTGGAATGGCTGTTGACGGAGCGCCGCACCATGCCCAGGGCTATCGCCCAAGGTCGTGGTAGGCTTCGGAAAAAAGTAGGGCCTGTTGACGCCGCCTGCGGAGACGACAATCCCGGAACTTTGAAGTTTAGAAAAAACTACTCCCAAGGTTCGTCAGAGCACTTCCAGTTCTTACTGAGCGCACTTTTTAGTAGCTGAGCGGTCGAAACAGCGAGGTTTGGGTGCTTTTGGTCCAGCTTGGCCCCGAAGCCCGATGTTATATCGGAGACCAGGTCATCCCTCTCGGCCCTTGTGATAATCAGGTGGCTCACATGATTCTTTGAATCAGGGCGCATATCCTCCAAGGTCATGAAGACCAGTGCCGAAGCTGCAAGCAGAGCGTGGTCGTCGGAATCCAGACCCGCTCTTGCAGAGGCTTCTGCTCCCAGCTCGTCAGAGTAATCGTTGCTGGGCTTGGGACCCTTTAGCATGGTGGTGCTGACATCAATCAATACCTGGTGCAACTTGATTTTGTCTCGGTATAAGTCCGAGATGTTCGGGATAAGGGTATCGAACGGAGCGTTGAGACTCATCCCGCTGAGCACGTTGATTTGGGTTCCCAGTTCCAGCTGAATGCGTGTGGACGCGTAGATTGCAGAAGTAAATATTTTGCTGACGGTTCCCTTTTTTCTGGCCTCCGCAAAGTCCTGCTCGCTCGTATCCCTTACATCCTCGATAGAAGCCAGCCCTCGAATGAACTCCTTGACGAATTCCAAGTGAGGAGTTTCCGGCTTTGCTTTCTGGGCAAAGCAGTGCGTGACCATTGCCAGCGTCAAACCTATCGTCAGTAGTTGCTTCATGCGTCTCCGTTAACTCGATGAACTGGGTTTCAAAATCCGCCACAGACAGATTGGTCCCTTCATCAAAGCCATCTGGCGACGCCGCCATGATGTGAGCAGGTACCTCGATGGCTTTGGCTGAAGCTGTATGTCCCGTCCCGGCACTGTGCCGTGGCTCCCACTGGCGGCCCTGAGCAGTTTTCCGGTCTCGGCACAGTCTGCCCTCTGCTGTTCACGTACGTGCCATTGCTAGTGCAATTCGCCTTGCCTTGGTTCGGTTTGGTATCGCTTGCGGCGGCTGAATTCGTGCGCGGCTGAGATGGAGATTGTGTTTGAGAAACTAGCTGAGAAAGCAAAATCGCGGCAAGAGCAAGAGCATAGACAAACTGGCGCGTAGGTCGCATCGTCGTCTCCTTGAAGTCGGAGTGACCCGCTCCCCTCAAAAGCAAGTCTCGGACAATCTTGTCGATGGCCTTTCGGGGAGAATCATACATTGGAGTTCTTGTTCCCGCACAATGGCTAGTTTGTGGTGCACGAACAAAAGGCGAATCCGCTGGGCTGCTCGCCTGGACGAGGGCGCAAACGGGGTGCTGGCAATGGTGGCAGGGAATTCTCGTTGCGCATCACTTCAAAACGCCCGAAGATTTGTTCGGTACGCCCAGCGGAAGTCCACGAGCAGAGCGTTATGATTACGGATGCTGTAACAGTGGGCCGAGCGTATCATTAACAAGATTATGTTCGAGATGTTGAAGGCTGAAACAGGTTTAGGCTAGTCCGAAGGAAAACGGAGACAAGGTAAACTCAAGCGGCGGGAACGGTAAGACCATGACACGTATTACACTTTCGATTGTAATCGCGGTCCTCTCGTTCGCTCTCGCAGCTTGCAACAAGTCAACGCCTACACCGCCGCCCTCGGCTCCGAGCAAAGTACACACGCCTAGCTTTGTCCCCCCTACCGCCGAGGAAGCTTACAGACTACAAGACGATTGCACTCGGCGCGGTGAAAAGGTTCTCCGGGACAATGTGATAGGCTCCGCGCTCACCCAAGAGCAAGTGTCCCGCTATAACCCGGTCACAAATAGGTGTTATGTGCGCCTAGCGGTGCACGCCATCAACCTTGACGACTGGGACAAGCACGACAACTCAACGTACCTCGAGGATGGACAGACGGGAGAATTGCTGGCGTATCTCACGGTCAAACCGGGAGGAGCCAGAGCTTATCTCGGTTTCGGGTGTGACAATGAAAGTTGTGTATCAGAGAAAATAGCGGATTGCATGAGCGACAAAGAGTGCGAGCCGTAGCAACAGGGATAAGAGATGCCAGCTCGGGAAATCAAGCGGCTTTAGCTAAGCGCCGTCACCGTCTTAGCCCGCGCGAGGACGGTTTCTCCCCGGACTTAATCTTCGCCCACCTTGCACGCTGAGCAGCCGCAATCCTCTTCCGGCCCGCCGCTGACATCTTCCGCTTGGGTTTCGCCGTAGCCGTTGCGCCCTTCGATGCCGAGTGCTTCGCCCACCGCGCTTTCTGCGCAAGGCTAATCTTCTTGCGGGCCGCTGCCGACATCGTGCGCGTACCTTTTGATTTGCTCGAACCGCTGTACGAACCGACAAACGCCATAAGCGCGGCGTTCAATGCAGACAATTGTTTCTCTACTACGTCTCGTTCCTTCTTCAACTGCTTCACAATCCCTGACATCGCCATTGTTCCCCCTCGTGCTGGATTGTACCAAAGTCGGCATTGTGACTAGATAGTGTTCCCGCGAAGCATCTGGCGGCCTACCGGGACGAATGACGTGGCGCTTCAACAACCGTCAAAACCTGTTCTGTTTCGTGACACCATGGCTTAAACTCATTGCTCCGAGAATTTCGAATACAAAGTAACGAGAGTCGCCTAAAGCTTGCCTGGGATTTTATATCCCTTGTTCCGCTCCATCGTTTGAGTAAGATTAGTTGGTTCACCTTCGTCGGCTTTCGCCGTACCAAAATAGATAGTCATCACCTCTTCTGCTATATCCTTTCTCGACTCTTCATCTGGCTCTATACCGATACTTGCGAAGGCTTGATACACACTAACTAGCCCTGGGGACACTCTCGTCCAGGCGCCAGACCGCCAATCATTGGGGTCAGGTGTGCCATCTGAATGCTTGTAAAGCATGACTCCTGCGGGCGGTCTTGCTAACGTGACGCGTTGCACTTCGTTGTTTTGCACCTTCCATCCCGCGTCTCTAAAGATATTGATGAATTGCTCCGCATATACACAGGTAGGCTCGTCCGCCGCTGGGCAAACAATCTGTATCTCCTCGTGTTCGCCTTTCTGCTGCACTCTGAGCGGCTTCTCAAACCTGTTCCATTCTCTTTGACTCAGATGATGGCGAGTAACGGGAGGCCATACGAACACGCCGAACGCCATAAGTGCCCCAAGAGCAGTTGACATCATCCCAGCAAATCGGTAGGCCCTTTCCCTTGGTGATGGAGCCCTTTGCACTAGCCGTAACTGCCAGAGGGGATGGGCCAAACACCCCGCCATTCCAACAATTACTACCGCAGTTACCCCCCGGCCAATCTTCGGCGCTACCAAGAGAAGACCTAGCGCCATAAAAGCCGCCAAGAACCAGAGGGCCACATCCACTTTTGGACTTTGCTCTCTACGGTTAGAAGTTTGCATGATTTCCCTTGCGAGTTTTCGCGCCGTTTCCCTGCGTTCCCGCCTACCAGCACGCCCTGTTTGTGGCGGCTCTCGCTCAACCACACACACCTCCGCATCCCGCACGAAAAGGCGGGATGCGTGAATGATTACGCATTTGGACTGTTGGGTCAAACGCACAATCCCAGTTGTCGCCCAGCGCTACGCTGCCTTCTTCGGAGCCTCAACCAACTTTCCGTACTTAGGATCGCCGGTCACCATCACAGCCACACCCTTAGCCAACGGCAGATTGCTTAGCCCGGACTCGACTGCTTCATGGGTGAATCCGTCAATCACGCTGTACGTTGGCCCCGACCTGTGCTTGCGAACACGCAGAAGGCTAACCCTGAGAACTTCCGTGGCAGGGTCACCCCGCTTCAGAGCACCTGCTTTCTGCTGCGCTAGTTTTACTGAGCGTTTGTTCCGTTCACGCTTGTTAGCGCCGATTTAAAAGGGAGCCAGTCTGGCCGGTTTCGAATGAGCCAGAAGGCTGGCTGGCAATGGCGGGGCACACGAATGCGTCGGCCGCCGTCGGAGACAAGCAGTCAGGATTTCGA
>Ga0182018_10004473_pt1 | contig 11722 bp, 6 predicted proteins | sample 812P2MmetaG_FD_120490 | JGI IMG/M metagenome (GOLD analysis project Ga0182018, IMG submission 120490) | Permafrost microbial communities from Stordalen Mire, Sweden - 812P2M metaG | ecosystem: Environmental > Terrestrial > Soil > Wetlands > Permafrost | place: Sweden: Stordalen | collected...
CAACAATGACGGCAAAGTCGATCTGGCCGTAGCCGACGATTCCACTCCTAACTACCTTTATTTGAACAAGGGAAACGGCACTTTCGAGGATGTGAGTTATGCCTCGGGATACGCGCTTAACGAGAACGGGCGCGAAACCGCTTCCATGGGCATAGCCGTGGGGGATTACCGCAATAATGGGCTGCTCGACCTCTACAACACCGTTTTTTCGGATGATTACAACCCACTCTATCGCAACGATGGCGGCGGGAACTTTTCCGATATCAGCTTTCAAATGGGCATCGCCACCGTGACCTTTCCCTTTTTGGGATGGGGAACGGGGTTCCTTGATTATGACAATGACGGCTGGAAGGACCTCTTCGCTGCCAACGGCCACGTCTATCCACAAGTGGATTCAACGGGATGGGGAACTACGTTCGCCCAGCGCCCCCTGCTTTTTCACAATCTTAAGGGCAAATTCGAGCCAGTTACACCCGTTAAAGAGACCGGATTGGCCAGGTTACTTACCGCCCGGGGCGCCGCTTTCGGGGATCTATTTAACGACGGGAAGGTAGATGTGGTGATCAACCAGCTGGATAACGTCCCGGCTTTGATGCGGAATGTAAACCAGGATAGCAACCACTGGCTGGGATTGCAGTTGGTGGGTGGTCCCCACAGTCCCCGTGACGCCGTGGGCGCCGCGGTATACCTGACGGCAGGCGGAATCCGCCAGCGCGGTGATGTGATCAGTGGCGGTAGTTATGCTTCTTCGAACGACCCTCGGGTTCACTTCGGTCTGGGTGACCGCACCAAAATTGACGGCTTGGAAATCCACTGGCCAAGCGGGGCAGTTGAACAGGTCTCGCTACCCAGTGCGGTGGATCGGTACTACGTGGTGAAAGAAGGAAAGGGCGTGGTCCCAAGCGGATACGACGTCCTGCCACACGCACCGGTGAAGTCGAACTGAGCCGCTAGTCCTGTGCCCGGGCTTCTGGGCCTTGTTTGTGAGGCCCCAGGATCGGGCATGGATTGTATATATTATATTTGGAATAGTATCTGACTCGGCAAGATGGATGCTCTTTCTATGCTGTCCCCAGAAACGCCAAAATTCTCATTTTTCGTGGTTCTAGTCCTTCCTAGGCTCCCAAAACCCTGCCTGGCATAGGAGTAAACGTTTTCAACTTTTTAATCGGTTGCATAGAAAATTGTTGACAAGGCCTGTTCCTACCATTTAGAGTCCCGGCCATAGTGTTTTTTTACTAGGTTCGGGTGCAGTCCTTGCCCCATACAAGTAGTTCATGTCCGTGAAACTCACTTTTTGGTTGAGGGGGTTGTTTATTTCAGCGGCCACTCTACTCTGGTTTGCTCCGGCGCAGGCGCAACTCAACGCGTCTGCCGAGGAAACGTTTAGCCAGGGTACGCTCGCGATGCGGTCGGGCTCGCTGGATGAAGCGGCCGGCGATTTCTCCAAAGTGATCGCGGTGGATCCATCTTTCGGCCAGGCCTATTTCAATTTGGGTTTGGTTCGCATGCTTCAGCAACAACCCGCGGCGGCGATTCAGCCGCTGACGAAGGCCGTTGCGCTGAAGCCCACGCTCCGCGGCGCGCACATGTTTTTGGGAATCGCGTACCACCGCACCAACGACGACGGCAAAGCAATCGCCGAGCTGAAGAAGGAACTGCATGTCGATCCCTCCAATGCAACCGCGCTGATGTGGCTCGGCGTGGCGCAGTTGAGCGACGGCGATATCGTCGCTGCATGCGCCACCCTCGACAAAGCGGCGGAATTAAAGCCCAACGACGTCGACATTCTTTACCATCGCGGCCGCGCGCACATGCTGGTTTCCAAAGAGAGCTACGAGCAGATGTTTCATGCCGACCCCAATTCCTGGCGGGTCCACGAGGTGCTGGCCCAGGCCTATCTCGAAGCGGATCGTTACGACGACGCCATCGCCGAGTTTCAATTGGCGGTAACCGCGCGGCCCGTAGAGCCCGGCCTTCACGAAGAGCTGGGTGATGCGTATTGGAAGCGCGTTCAGCTGCCTGAGGCGCAAGCAGCGTTTCGCGAGGAATTGAAGATTTCTCCGGAAAGCACCACTGCGATGTATAAGTTGGCGGTGGTGAGTTTCGAGCATTCCGAGCCGGAAGTTGCCGAGAAGCTGCTCACTCAGGTATTGACGATCGAGCCCCACTTTGCCGACGCCGAGTATCAATTAGGCCGGGCGGACGCGCAATTGGGCAATCTGGATGGGGCGATCAGCAATTTTTCGGTGGCCGTTTCGGATTCGCGCCAGAAAGACACCGATACCGTGCGGCAATCCTATTACGAACTGGCCCAGGTGTACCGGCGGGCCCAGCATCCGGCGGAATCACGCACCGCCCTCGAGGCGTTCCTGAAGCTCAAGCAGCAGGCGGACTCCGACCAGGCGCAGAAACTGCAGGACAAGCTTAAGAAGTCCGGCCAAACACAAGAGGGAGGACGGCCATGAAGGTGTGTTCCGTTCTCGCAGCAATTTCAGGCGAAGCCCAGGCAACCGCGGGAAATGCTTTTTTTTGGTCAACCCAGTAAACGTCTTCTCAATATGCAGCAACGGCTTAGCGAATTCGTGGGCCGGCGCGGAAAAGTGGCGCAAAGCTTATGAATGGGCTATTGGGGATCAGCGATTTCGAATTTACGGCGGAGAATGGTATGAAACTCGAACCACGAAATGGCGGGAAGGCAATCTGGCAAATGGCAGTTGCTGCATTGGCCGCGCTTTTGATCGTGCTGATTTGCTCCATGCCCGCGAGCGCCCAGACCAACCAGGGTTCGATCGCTGGCAACGTGCTGGATCCCTCTGGCGCGGTGGTGCAAAACGTCAAGGTGGTCGCTAAGAGCACCACCACCGGCGCGACGTATGAAACGGTTTCCAGCACCGCCGGTACGTACCGGTTCCCCAACCTGAATATCGGGACCTATGACCTCACCGCCACCGCCACCGGTTTCAAGGTGGCCACGCTAAAGGGCGTAATTGTAGAAGTCGCCTCGACGAAATCGCTGGACATCAATCTGGCGGCCGGAAGCGTTAACGAGACGGTGGTGGTGAATTCCTCGACGCAGACGATCCAAACGGAAACGTCTGAGATGGGAACGGTGGTCACCCAGGAGCAAGTCCTGGATTTGCCGCTAGCCCTCGGAAGCTCGGTTCAATACATGCGCTCGCCAGAAGCCTTCGTATTCCTGATTCCCGGCGTGGTCGGTCCCGGAACCGGAAACGGAAGCGGCGGAACGTTTGAGTCGAAAATCACCGGCGGCCAGAACTACGCAACGGAGGTGTTGCTCGATGGCGCCAGCATGTTCCGGTCGGAGAACGGATCGTCGTTCGACGAAACCGCGCCATCGGTCGAAGCCCTGAGTGAATTTAAGGTGCTAACCTCGACCATTCCCGCCGAATACGGCAGGACCACCGGCGGTATCGAGACCTTTAGCACCAAGGGTGGGACCAACCAATTCCACGGCGACGCCTATGACCTCTTCCGCAACGAAGCCTTGGACGCCAATACGTGGAGCAACAACTATAACGGCGTGCCTCGCAATCGTGACCGCCAGAACGACTACGGAGCTAACATTGGCGGGCCAGTTTACATTCCGCACCTGTACAACGGAAGAAACAAGACGTTTTTCTTCTTTTCCTGGGAGCAATATCGCCAGACCCAGGGGCTCACAACGATCAGCACGGTGCCCACAGCAGCCGAAAGAACCGGCGATTTTTCCGCCTTCCTGGGCGCGGGGGAGACGACGCTCGGCCCCAACGGACAGCAAGTACCGCTGATTAATCCTTGCACGGGACAGCAGATTATAGCGGGACAGATTTTTGATCCCTCTACAACCCAGAGCGTGGCTACTCCGACAGGCCCAGTGCAGTGCCGCTCGCCATTTCCGGGCAACGTGATCCCCACGGCAGATATCTCCCCGATTGCCACCACGCTCCTGAGTTACTACCCGACGCCTACGAACAGCAGTCCGACGGCCAACTACGTGTATCCGTACAGTTTTCCAACGTTGGCCACCACTCCGACCTTTCGAATCGACGAAAATATCGGCGACAAGCAGAAGATGTATTTCACCTATTCGTCCCGCCAAAACTCGCGTATCTCCACCACCGCATTTGCCGCGGATGCCGCGTTAGACGGACGAGATCAATTATTCACCACCCACTATCTGCGTTTCGGATACGACTTCACGTTTGCGCCGACGGTGATCAATCACTTCAGTATTGGGCTAAACCGTACCAACAGCGCCAATATCGGCGCCGGGGTGCGCTATGGCCATGGTTCGGATTGGGACTCCAAGCTGGGCATCACCGGAGCAGCCGGACCCATGTTTCCGGCAATCAACTTTTCGGGAGGAACGGCCCCGGTGAATTTGGGCGACAACGTCGACGGCGACACCATTGACAACGGACTGCGGACCGCCGATACGGTCAGCTGGCTGAAGGGCAAGCATGACATTAAGTTTGGTTTTGATTGGCGATTCCAGCAGTTCAGCCCGTTGAATTACCAGAACACCAGCGGGACCTGGGATTTCTACAATTTTCAGACTGCCGAAACCATTGGCGACGGGACTACCGGGGAGCCGCTAGCTAGCATGCTGTTGGGCGACCTCCACGATGCGAACGTCACCGCCTACACCGTCCAGGCGCGTTGGCTGCGCAGCTACTATGGGTCGTTCATTCAAGACAGTTTCAAAGTGACGCCGACGTTGACGGTGAACTACGGGATACGCTGGGATATCGACCAGCCCAACAAGGAAGCCTACGGCCAAACCTCCAACATCAGTTTGACCACTCCAAACTCTGGGGCGGGCGGACTTCCGGGCTCGCTGGTGTTTGCCGGCACCGGTCCCGGCAGAAACGGGAACCCGAACGAACGATGGGCAAAGACGTGGATGAAAGACGTTGGTCCGCGGCTTGGTTTTGCGTGGTCGCCCGGGTTCCTGGGTCACGACACGGTAATCCGCGGCGGCTACGGCATCATCTACGCGCCCATCACCTACGCCGATTTCGGCGGAGACAACCTCACCGGGTATAACTCAACTCCGGCGTTTAACTCGCCGGACGGATTTGCGCCGGCATTCAACATCAACACCGGGTTTCCCGCGTATGCACCTCCGCCAAATCTGGACCCGACACAGTTGAACTTGCAGAGCCCGACGTACATTGACCCTTCGTATGGCCGGCCAGGAATGGTGCAAAACTGGAGCCTGGAGATTCAGCGGCAATTGGCGTCGGACTGGATCTTGTCGGTGGCCTACGTGGGCCAACATTCCACCCACCTGCGCTCGAACTTTGACGCGGTGAACTCCCTGAATCCGAACCAATTCTCGAAAGGTGCGCTGCTCAACGATCTCATCAGTTCGCCGCAGGCTGCAGCCGCCAACATCACTCCACCCTATGCTACGTTCCCGAGCACCTTTACAGTAGCGCAAGCGCTGGTGCCGTATCCGCAGTATCTGGGATTCAACACAGATTGCTGCCTGGAAGATCTGGGACAATCCACGTACAACGCTTTGCAGGCGCAACTCCAGCACAAATTCAAATATGGCCTGAACATGATGGTCTCTTACACATGGTCGAAGACACTGACTGACGCCGATAGCGCGCTACCGTACTTCGCGACGTTGGCAGGCAGCGCGGGCCCGCAAGACGCCTTCAATAAGAAAGGTGACAAGGCGATCAGCGACCAGGACCTGCCGCAAAACTTGGTCCTGAGTTACGTCTACGCCCTGCCGGTGGGACCGGGCAAAAAGTTCGCTTCCAACAGTAACGCGTTCGTGGGGAGGCTCATTGGCGGATGGTCGGTGAGCGGTATCCAACGGTACGAAAGCGGGCAGCCGTTTGCGATCTGCTGCGCCACCGGAATTCCCGCGTTTGCTGGAGCGATTCGTTACGATCAGATATCGGGACAAAGCTTGCTGAGCCCACAATATACGAGTGGTAACTTCAACCCGGCGAAGGACCCGATGCTGAATATCAACGCCCTGTACGACCCCAACACTCCAGCTATAGTCGACGCGAAGAACGGCGTCTTCTCCCTGGGTTCCATGCCGCGGGTTACCGGTGCGATTCGAATGCCGTGGTATAACGATGAAGATTTCAACATTATCAAGAGAACAAAAGTAAGTGAATCGACGGACATCCTGTTAGAGGGCAATATCCTGGATGCCTTCAATCGCCACGTTTTCAACCGTCCAACTGACTTCAATGTTCACGACACGGCTGGATTTGGGTTGATACCCTACGGTGACCAACTCTTAGGCCCGAGGGTGATTCAGATGCAGTTGAAGTTTGAATTCTAGCAGAAATCCGAAAGAGTTGAATTCACAGGGTCGCCGCGAGAGTGGCGGCCCTGTTTTTTTTTGAGGCCGGCGGGTGGCTTGGGGAGTGCTTTGATATTGCTTTCTCTATATCATGAAATGAGCGCCGGATTGCGCGAATAGCGCTTCCGCCGGCGCCCTTTCGGATCATGCGCGATCAACTGTTTTCCCGGGCAATGGTTTGTGCGCTGGCCTTCTCGGTCGGTGTGCTTGGTATCGCGGGTCAAACTCCTTCGGCGAAAACCCCATCGATCCCTTCCAACCCTGTTGCTGGTCATTTTGTGGACGCGACCTCGAAGCTCGGGATCAATTTTGTGGACCAGGCTTCGCCCACCGCGAAAAAATACCTGTTGGAAGCGATGGGATCCGGGGTTGCGTTGTTTGACTATGACAATGACGGGCGCCTGGATATTTTTATCGCCAATGGCGCTTCCATCCAGGATCCCACTGCGGTGGGCGCCATTCCGCAGAAGACGTCGCCCAAGTTCTGGAACCGCCTCTACCACCAAAAAACGGATGGCACGTTTGAAGACGTTACCGAAAAGGCTGGCCTCGCCGGCACTGGCTATTCCACCGGCGTGGCGGTGGGAGACTACGATAACGATGGGTACGAGGACCTATTCGTCGCGGGATACGGGCACAGCACGTTGTACCACAACAATGGTGATGGCACCTTTACAGATGTTACTGCCGCCGCGGGTGTCGCCGGCTCCGGCTGGGCGACCAGCGCCGCGTGGGTGGATATAGATAACGATGGGCGCCTGGACCTGATCGTGACGCGCTATATGGAATGGGATTTCCAGGACATCTATTGCGGCCACCGGGAAGAAGGCTACCGCGCGTACTGCCACCCGGACCTCTTTAAGCCCGCTACCACGCTGGTGTACCACAACGACGGCAACCGCAAGTTCACCGAAGTCTCCAAGAAAATTGGATTAGATAAACCAGGTAAGGGGCTGGGAATCGCGATCGCCGACTACGATCGTGACGGCTGGATGGATATTTTCATCGCTAACGATTCGATACCGGAATATCTTTTTCATAACAAGGGCAACGGCACGTTTGAGGAGGTCGGTTTGACCTCAGGGGCAGGCCTGGACGGCGGCGGCGCTACTTTTGCGGGCATGGGCGTGGACTTTGCAGACTACAATAACGACGGGTGGCCGGACATTGCGATCACCGACCTGGCGAATCAACGATACGCGCTGTACCGCAACGCGAAAGACGGCACCTTCGACTACGTGAGCAATCCCACTGGCCTGGCCGCCACGACGCTGCTGCATTCGGGATGGGGATTGCGCTTCCTTGATTACGATAATGATGGCTGGAAAGATCTTTTTATCGCCCAGTCACACGTGATGGACACTATCGAGGTGAGCGAGCCGCATCTTCATTACGCCGAGCCTCCGCTGCTGCTGTGGAATTCGAAGGGAGAGAAGTTTGTAGACGTCTCCGCTCAATCCGGCGAGATCTTCAGCGAGAAGCGGGTGAGCCGCGGGCTGGCTACCGGAGACATCAACAATGACGGGCGCGATGACGTGGTTGTGACCACCAACAACGGTCCGGCGTGGGTACTGATGAATGAAACCGAAACGCGCAACCACTGGGTCAATCTGAAGCTGGTCGGGGTGAAGAGCAACCGCGACGCCATCGGAGCGAGCATCAAGATCACTACCGATGCCGGCGATCAGTTCGCTACGGTCACCACCACCAGCAGCTATCAGTCGTCCAGCGACAAGCGCGTCCATTTTGGCCTGGGCCCGTCGGTTACTGTAAAGGGAATCGAAATCTTGTGGCCGAGCGGCATTCGTCAAACCCTGAAAGATGTGAAGGCCGACCAATTTTTGACCATAACGGAATCGAGTTCACCATCGAACTAGCTGAGTTTCGTCCAATGACCAAGAGAACAGCGCGGGTGCTAGCCGGATTGGTAATCTGGGTTGTAGCGTGCCCGGCAGGCGGAGTGCGGGGTTTAGCCGCGCAGTCCTTGTCGTTTGATGACGCAGTAAAGCTCTTTCAGGAAAAGAAGTGGGCAGAGGCGGCTCCGGCCTTTGAACAAATCGAGACGGCACAGCCAAATCAGACTGACGCGCTGCTCTACGAGGGAAAATGCCTGGCTAATCTGGGGCGATTCAGCGACGCCGACTCGGTGCTGGTCAGGTACGTCGGCGCCCATCCGAAATCCAACGACGCTACCGCATTGCTGGCCTACATTCGTTTTCGCGAAAACAAGCCGAAGGATTCTTTGCAATTGTTCACCGCAGCGGCAGCGCTTCAAACTCCTTCCGCGGACGATCTGAAAATCGTGGCCCTCGATTACGTGTTGCTGAACGACTACGATGACGCAGGCCGTTATCTGGAAATCGCATTGCAGATGGCGCCCCTGAATGTGGAGGCGCGCTATCATTTGGGGCGGGTAAGGTATCAGCAAAACCGGTTTGATGAAGCGATCGCGGCATTTCAACAGGTGCTGCGCCTCGACCCGGACAACGTAAAGGCCGAAAACAATCTGGGACTGAGCCTCGAAGCGGAGAATCAGGTGGAACCCGCGCTCGCGGCATATCGCAAGGCCATCGATCTGGATCGGGCCGCTGCCGCTGGGATTCACACCGAGCAGCCCTACCTCAATCTTGGCGTTTTGCTCGGCAAATCCAACCGCCCCGCCGAGGCAGTTTCGCCGCTTACCCTTGCCGCGCAGATCACCCCGAAATCCGGCAAACTGCATTACGAGCTAGGTAAGATTTATTTCACCCTGAACCAGTTTGAGAACGCGCGCCATGAGCTGGAAACGTCGGTCCAACTGGATGACGGATCGCGCGAAAGCCACTTTCTGCTGGGACGCACTTATCAAAGGTTGGGTAAGGCGGATCTCGCTGCCAAGGAATTCAAGACCACCGAACAGTTGATTCACAATCAGGATGCGGGATCGGGCGGTATGAGTTCGGCGCCGCCGCCGGGTCTGCAGTGATTCGTTTTTCACGAACATGACTTCGCGGCTTGCTAAGCTTTTCTTTCTGTTGACGATCGCGGCGGTTCTTCCCGCTGCTCACTTTTCTGCGTTTGCACAATCCTCCACGCGGCCAGCTCGTGAGGATCAGGATGCGCTCATTAAAGATGCCGCGCAGTCCATGGTGGCGGGAAATCTGAAACAGGCAGAGTCTGACTTGCAGTCCGTACTAAAAATAGATCCGGGTGAATATCGCGCGCTCAACATGCTGGGGATGGTGAAGGCGCAGCAACAAAGCAACGCTGACGCCGAAGCAATTTTTAAGCAGGTGATCCGGCAGAAGCCCGATTTTGCGAGCGCTCATGTAAATTTGGGTTTGCTCTATCTGCAGACTTCACGGATCGACGACGCTGTATCTGAATTTCAGGAGGCGCTCCGCCTGGCTCCGGGCCGCACTGACGCAGTGGGCCCCCTGCTAAATGCCTGGGCCGTCCAAGCGCGAACCGCGGCTGCGGGGGGCGAATTGGAAAAGGCGCTTTCGATATTGCAGCAGGCGCGCAAACTGAGTCCCAACAATCCGGATGTCCTCTACGATTTTGGAATGGTGGCTCTTCGAATGTCCCGGTTTCCAGGCGCCGCGGAGGCGTTTCGCGGCGTTTTGGCTGTTCGATCGGACGACGCCAATGCGCTATACGGCTTGGGACGCGCTCAGATGAGTCTCCACAAGTATCAGGACGCCTTGGAGACGTTCTCCCGCTACGTGCAGCATTATCCGCGAGACGCCTCGGGTCACTACGCCCTGGGTGTGACGCTGGCGGCGCTGCAGAAGCCTTCCGAAGCCACCGCCGAATTTCGCCGTTCGATTGAAATTCAAGCCGTTCAGACCGAGTCGTATTTTCAGTTGGGTCGCATTTGCCTGGATCAAGAGGACTTTCCATGTGCTGCTGATAATTTTAATCGCGTCCTGGATCGCGACGCTCATCATGCCGGGGCTCTGGGCGGCGAAGGACGCGTTGAGTTTCAGAAAAAGGAATACTCGAAGGCCGCGGAACTCTTGCAGGAGTCGATCACCGTGGATGCCACGGTGCGCGAGCCTCACTACTATTTGGGATTGACGTACGCACGCATGGGTCGCGCCGAGGATTCCAAGGCCGAACTGCAAAAGGCTACTGAAATCGGGCACGCCGAGGTGGAAGGTAATCGGGGCGCGCTCAAGTTGCTGGATTCCCGGGAACCATCGAGCGACACAACCCCGAAACCGTAAGAACGACCGATCGGGTTTCTGTGTCCTGGCTGACTACAGGTCCGGGCCTGACTGATTGACCATTTTTTGCAGCTCGAAACCTGTTTTCAGGGTGGGTTCGCCCAACTTACAAGTGAATTCGATGCTTTTTTCGTCGGGCTGGATCAACGGATCGCCGCTGGGCAATTTCTTGGGGAAAAAGAAAAGAGCGCCGACCACGGATTTGCCGTCGGAACTACGCTGATATTCCACGCGCTCGGGCGAGACTTTCTGGCCGGACTTTTTGAGTTGCAAGAAGGCGTTGGGTTGAAAGGATTTTTCATCGGCGCGCATAAAAGGCGCCATCTCGCCCCCCTGAATCAGGATCACGTAATTGGGTTGGACCTCGCTGGCGTACTGCTCGGCGTCCGCCGGCGCCTTGCCAGAATGCAACACATCCCGTTGCGCCAGCGCCGCCCGCATGGTTTTCGAAGAAACCCAATCCACGAAATATTGCACGACCGGATACTCGCCTCGCTGGGAGCCCACTCCAGCAGTGGAAAGTCCGGAGATGCCACTGGAATGTGGTCCGGCGGGCACGGCGCCGTTTGGGTTGCCCGCGGGCGGAACCGATCCGGCGGGTAAACCGGTCGTTTCGTCTCCCGCCTGTCGCCACTTGGCGCTAACCTGCGCGACGTGGGCCCAGGGCGAATCAAACAGTACTTTGTGAATGTCGTTATCATCCCACTTCTGGTAAGGCTTCGATTTCCAGGGTGTGTCGGCAGCCCAGACGATAGAGGCGAAGATCAGGAACGCGGCCAATGTGGCGCGGTATCGTCCGGGATTGCGGCGAAAAGCTCGGATGCTCGTTGATTCGTTCATAGCACCTCCACCGAAGTTCGCGGGCGGACTGAAAACGTTTACCACGTTTCAGTCGAGTTTGGCCAGAAGAACATGTGGATCGAACTGAGTGCCACGGGTCACTTGAAAACGATCGATGCGTATGGCAGAAAACTCTCCGCCGTTCATCGGAGATCAATTGAAGTTTATTGGCCACACTTTTGGCACACTAAACACAGCTCTTGAGGTTTGCAGTGGCGGTAGAATTTGCAACTGGTCTAGAATGAGAGGGAAATTTGGTGTGGGCGTGTAGCTCAGCTGGGAGAGCACCTGCTTTGCAAGCAGGGGGTCGCCGGTTCGATCCCGGTCACGTCCACCA
>Ga0182018_10004475_pt1 | contig 11717 bp, 9 predicted proteins | sample 812P2MmetaG_FD_120490 | JGI IMG/M metagenome (GOLD analysis project Ga0182018, IMG submission 120490) | Permafrost microbial communities from Stordalen Mire, Sweden - 812P2M metaG | ecosystem: Environmental > Terrestrial > Soil > Wetlands > Permafrost | place: Sweden: Stordalen | collected...
CCCAGACCGCCGGCGGTTGCCTGGCGCTGAGAAGCCTCGATCAGCTCACACGCCCGGGACTCCTGGCCTCGCCACGCCGCCAGCACCATCCCGGCATATCGAACCGGCGGGTTCCCGGTCACCTCCGCGATCAGACGGTGTTCCTCGATCCGCAGTGCCGCCGTAGTCAATTCGCCGGCGACGAGGTGGGACCAGGCCAGGATGATCAGCGCGAACTGGAGGTTCGCCAAAGCTCCCGCGTCCCGGACGAACTCTGCAATTTGAACGGCGAGGGCATGCGAGGAATCGGCATCCCACAGCTCGATGGCGAGCTCGACGCTGGTGCTAGCACCGCCGAGCCAGAGCCAGCGACCGACCTCGTCTGTGGTCACGCTGAGATCCAGAAACTGCTGGAGCACTCGATTCAGCAGCGGAGCGGCTGGCGCGTACCCTTGCGTCAACCGAATCGCGAACGCGTCGAGCAGAACGTCGACGTCACGTCGCTGTCCGGGACTGGTGGGCGCCGAGCGCGCAGCTTCTGCGGCTCCCCGCACGCCCCCCGGGCTGTCCAGATCATCGACCCACATCGCGGCCCTGAGCGATTCCAGGTGCGTCTCGCGTGCCAATTCGGAATCGAGGGGTTCGAAGCGCTTGGCCGCGCCGAGGAGGAGCCGAGCGGCATCGCCACCGCGTCCCTGCATCAACGCGATCTGTCCACGAAGATGCTCCACTTGTGCGGTACGTAGGGCGTCCGGCGGCCCGGTCTCGACTGAGATTAACAGTCCGAGTGCAGCGTCCAGCGCTCCGGCGTTGCGCTTGGCCCTAGCAGCGGCGACGAGGCGTTGGGCCCGGCGAGCAGGTCCGGGCGTCAGCATCGCCGCGTGCTCGAGGAACGCGGCCGCAGCCGACGCGCCCCCGCGGGCCTGGGCTCTTCCCGCTGCGCGCTCGAGCTCCTCGGCGACATCCTCATCGGGCCCCGGGCTGGCCTGGGCGCGGTGCCAGGCGCGTTGGTCAGGATCGATCTCCGGGTCGGTGGCCTCACCAAGGGCCCTGTGGACGTCTTGCCTCTCTTGTCGTGACGCCGATCGGTAGACCACGGAGCGCACAATTGGGTGACGAAACAGCACACGGTGCCCGAATTCGAGTAGTCCGGCCTCGGCGGCGGGTGTCACCGCTCCACCCTCTATCCCGAGTTGCTCGGCGGCCCGCCACACGAGCGCCGGATCGCCGACAGGTTCGGCCGACGCGACGATCAGCAGAAGTCGGGTCTCAGCTGGCAATGCGTCCAGCCGTCGTCGAAACTCGGCCTCTATACGTCCTGAGATTGGTACCAAGCCGGGTACTGCGAACCCTCCCGCCAGTTCTGCCGGCGTCAAGCCACGTGGTAGCTCCAAGAGCGCGAGGGGATTGCCGCGCGTCTCAGCGACGATCCGGTCGCGTACCCTCACGTCGAGCGGCCCAGTAAGTACGGAGTCCAACAGCGCTCGTGCGTCGATCTCGTGCAGACCGCCGACAGCGAGTTCCGGCAGTCCTGTTAGGGGGCCGCTCGGGTTCCGGACCGTGAAGACCACCCCGACAGCTTCTGCCTCCAGGCGGCGGGCGACGAACTCGAGAGCCTGGGCAGAAGCTCGGTCGAGCCACTGCTCGTCGTCCACTAGGCAGATCAATGGTTGTTCCGCCGCCTCCTCGGAGAGGAGACTCAAGAGAGCCAAAGCAACCAGGAAGCGATCTGGCGCAGGGCCCGCACTCAGTCCGAAGGCAATCTGCAACGCACCGCGCTGGGGAAGCGGCAGGCTCTTGAGTCGATCCAGCATTGGCGCGCACAGTTGGTGCAATCCGGCGAACGCGAGCTCCATCTCCGACTGGATACCAGCAGCGCGCGCCACCCGGCAACCCAGTGACTTCTCGGCAACGTATTCCAACAGCGCCGACTTGCCGACGCCGGCCTCGCCGTGCACTACGAGAGCGCGACCTTCTCCCGCTCGCACAGCTTCAATCAGTCGCTCGAGCACCTCACATTCGTTGTGCCGACCTATTAGCCCCGTCGCTCGCCCTCGGCCCGGGGGAACAATGGTTGCCGAACGTGACATTACTTCGCTAACTCTTCCCGGGATTGCGGACGAACCGATTGCCCGTCCCAATTTCGGTTTAGGGCTGATTCGTCACTCCCTGATCGCCGACTTCCTTGGCGCGGCGAGATAGACCGGATAGTGTTCAGATCCCTCGTAAGCACGCGGTCGAGATGACTGCGAGAGCTGATGCCGAGCTTTGAGAAGACCTTGCGCAAGTGGTATTGGACTGTGCGAGGGCTGATGAACAATCTGGCCCCGATCTCCGGGTTCGAGAGCCCCTCTCGGGCGAACATCGCGATCTGGATCTCCTGCGAGGTGAGCTCGTCGCTGGTCTCGACACTGCGCTTCCGGGCGCTCTCACCCGTAGCCGACAACTCGCGTTTTGCTCGACCGGCGAACGCCTCAGCACCCATGGCCGTGAACTGTTCGTGAGCAATACGCAGTTGGGCACGCGCGTCCCCCCGCCGGTTTTCGTGTCTCAGCCATTCGCCGTAGAGCAGACGAGCGCGAGCTAGCTGCGAACCGACGCGGGTACGGCCGAGGCGGTCAATCGCTTCGAGGTAGAGGCTCTCGGCAGCCTCGCCCTCGCTGAGCAGAGCGCTTACTCCTGCCTCGGTGCCGAGCGCCCACTCACTGGGCGTCACTCTCGTGCGCTCCGACAGCCACGCGAGTACATCCTGTACTAGCGCCGTGTCGCCCGTCCGAGACGCTGCCTCGGCAAGCTCCGGAGCGACGAGCGGGCCATAACCAAACTGGTCGCGCTCGAATGCGTCGAGCGCGGCGTCCCGCGCGTCGTCGTGGCGCCCCAGACCGTTGTAGAGCACCGCCTTGGCGTAGGCGACGTACGTCACCACACTGCCTAGACCAAGCGCCGTCGCCTCTTCCACGGTGGGATCGATTAGTTGGCTCATTTGTGCCTCCTGACCGCGCCACGCCGCGAGCGCCAATGCGGCGTAACCGACAGGCAGATTCCCCGTCAACTGAGCGATCAGGCGATCTTCTTCGATCATCAGCGCCGCGGTTGCCAAATCGCCATCGAGAATGTGGGTCCACCCACCGAAGTTCAGCGCGTACTGCAAGAGCACGAGCGCTCCCGTCTCACGAGTGACCTGTGCGTGGCGAGCCGCGAGGGCATGAGCCGATTCGGCATCCCACTGCTCGATGGCGATGATCCCCGCGGCTCGAGAACCGGCGAACCAGAGCCGGCGGGCAGCTGCGTCACTGTCGGTATCCAGCTCGAGAACGAGCTTGACTGCTCGGCTAAGCACCGACGAAGACGCCGCGTATCCATCTGTCAATCGCAGCGCGAACGCGTCGAGCAGGACGTCGACCAACCTCGGTGGGTTGGAAGCAGGAGACCCACTTCGGGCAGCTTCGGCCGAACGTCGCGAACCACCGAGATCGTTTAGGTCGCCGGCCCAGATAGTCGCACCGAGCGCCTCGAGATGCGTCTCGCGTGCGAGTTCCGTGTCGAGCGGCTCGAAGTGTCTAGCCGCGCTGAGAAGTAATTGGGCAGCCTCGCCGACGCGACGCTGATCAAAGGCGATCTGCCCGCGCAGTCGCTCTACCTCGGCGGTCCGCAAGGCGTCGGCAGGACCGGAGTCGACAGCAACGAGCAGTCCGAGTGCAGCGTCAAGTGCTCCTGCGTCACGCTTCGCACTACTAGCGGCGAGCAGGCGTCGCGCCCGGCGAGCGGGTTCGGGAGTCAACATTGCAGCGTGCTCGAGGAATGCGGCGGCGGCAGCCAGGCCCCCACGCGCCTGCGCCCGGCTGGCGGAGCGCTCGAGCTCCTCGGCAATGTCCTCGTCGGGACCGGGCGCGGCGTGGGCCCGGTGCCATGCTCGTCGATCTGGATCGACCTGTGGGTCAGTCTCCTCACCGAGAGCTCCATGCACGTCCCGCTTCTCCTGACGGGACGCCGATCTGTAGGCGGCGGAACGCGCCAAAGGATGACGAAACAGCAGCCGGGAGCCGAATTCGATCAGACCAGCTTCGGCTGCCGGTGTCGCAGCCCAGGTCCCAATCTTTAGGCGCCCCGCTGCTCGCCAAACCAGCAGAGGGTCGCCCATAGGCTCCGCTGCCGCAACGAGCAGGAGAAGTCGGGCCTCAGGTGGTAGAGCGTCGAGTCGCCGCTGGAACTCAGCCTCGATCCGCCCCGAGATGGGCGCCGCGTCGGGAAGTCCGAACCCACCCGCCACCTCCGCAGGCGTCATCCCGCGTGGCAGCTCCAGAAGCGCAAGCGGGTTGCCACGCGTCTCGGCGACGATCCGGTCGCGTACCCGCGCGTCCAGGGGTGCGGTGAGCACGGAGTCCAATAGCGCACGCGCATCAATTTCGCGCAATCCCTCGACGGCGAGCTCCAGCAATCCTGTGAGGTGGTCGCTCGGGCTACGGGCAGCGAAGACCAATCCGACCGCTTCTGCCTCTAGGCGGCGGGCAACGAATGCGAGAACCTGGGAAGAAGCTCGGTCGAGCCACTGCTCGTCATCCACTAGGCAGATCAGCGGCTGCTCCTCCGCCACGTCGGAGAGGAGGCGCAAGACCGCAAGTGCCACCAGGAAGCGATCGGGCGCAGGACCGGCACACAGCCTGAAGGCAGTCTGCAGTGCGTCTCGCTGCGGGACCGGCAGGCGCTCGAGGCGATCAAGCATCGGCGAGCACATTTGGTGCAACCCGGCGAATGCGAGCTCCATCTCCGACTGGACACCCGCGGCACGCTCCACCCGGCAGCCGAAAGACTGACCGACAACGTATTCCAGCAGCGCCGACTTGCCAATGCCTGGCTCGCCGCGTACTACCAGTGCCCGGCCCGCGCGAACACCGTCAATCAGCCGGTCGAGCACGTCACATTCGCTGCGCCGACCCGTGAGCCCCGATGTTCCCCCTCGGGGCGGGGAATAAACCGTCATCGTCCTGCACGCAAACCTACCTGTGAACCATAGCGCAAGCCGAGATCAACCCATCACGAGACCAGACTAGCCAGTGGCGGATGCGAAACGCGACTAAATGGCCTCAGGATGGACCCAATGAAGTGCACGGTTGGTCTAAACGGCGCTTTCGGTCCGCAGTCATAAGGGTCGAGACGGCGATTTCTTCTGAGTGAGACCCACAGAGAGGGGTTCACGATTGAGTACATCTGAGGCAGCGAACCTCTATACCGCCCTTCCTGACGGCGAGACACTAAGTGCGACCGTGGTTGCTCTTGAAGAGCATGGGTTTGGAGTCGACGTCGTAGATGACCTCGAATCCGCGAGAGCGGTTGTTCTCGCCCGCATCCCGGAAAGAAGCTCCGTAATGACCAACACGTCGGTGACTTTGCAGGAGACCGGGATCGCGGACGCGATCAATGAGAGCGGACCTTATGAATCGGCGCGCACAAAGATGTTTGCTCTCGACTTCGCCACACAGGCGCAGGAAATGAAGGCGATTGGCGGCCAGCCCGACTATGCCCTCGGCAGCGTCCACGCTGTCACCCGAGAGGGCACTCTCGTCATCGCCTCAGCTTCGGGTAGCCAGCTTGCATCGTACGCCTGGGGGGCAGCCAACGTCATCTTCGTCGTTGGCGCTCAGAAGCTCGTTCCCACCCTCGAAGCGGCTCACGAGCGAATTTACAAGCACAGCCTGATACTTGAAGACGCGCGTGCGTATGTAGCCTACGGACAAAACAGCTCGGTGGGAAAAGTTCTCGAGATCCACCAGGAGACGCCTGGGCGTATTCACATCGTCCTCATTCGACAGGTGGTCGGGTTCTGAGAGTTACACCCAGTCTGAACCTGGTGCCAACCACCCAGCACGCGAGCAGCACTCCCCGTGACGGCAGACCGGTACAGGAGAGGTCTAGATCGGCTTCTGTGTCTCTCGACGGCGAGGTAGACGAATCAGATGTGCACGAGCCTCAGAAAGCAGCGCATCAGCGCAAAGCGGAACCTCCCGCCCAGGGGCGAACTTTGTGCACACCGTGACCGTGTGATCGCGACGGCCTGACGGTGCCAGACGCGAGGAGGCTACGGGACCTCGTCATCACGCGGCCAGGGCAGCAAACGACAACTCGCCCTTTGGCCGCTGGGTTCTGGATAGTCGCGTTCGCGTTGCTCTGCGTGACGTCATTGGCCACGGTGCCGAGCCCCCTCTATGGCCTCTATCAACACCGCGATGCGCTGTCCTTGTTCGCCATCACCGCCGTCTATGCTGGTTACGCAATCGGCATCGTCGTCAGCCTCTTCCTAGCTGGGCACGTCTCAGACTGGTATGGCCGCAAGGTCATTCTGTTACCGGCCCTCGCTCTCGCCGCCTTCAGCGCTGTGATCTTCATTTTGTGGCCATCGTTCTCGGGGATCCTGGTGGCACGGATCGTCAATGGCGTCTCACTCGGGGCGGCGCTCGCGACCGCGACCGCTTACATGCTTGAGCTAGACGCGGCACTTCACCCAGGAACGCGTAGGGGTCGGGGGCTCGCCGTTAGCACGGTGGTAAATATTGGAGGGCTGGGGTTCGGAGCCCTCATCAGCGGCTTGTTCGCTCAATACGTCGCTCATCCGCTCGTCGTTCCTTATGTGGTGTTCCTGGTCGCCTTGGTACTTGCGATCGCGGGTGTGACGTTTTCCCCGGAGACACGCGTGCGAGCGGAACCGCTGCCCCGATATCACCCGCAACGGATCGAAGTCCCGGATGAATCCCGCGCCCCCTATCTGGCCTCGCTCCTCGGCATCGGCGTTGACTTTGCTGCCTTCGGCTTGTTCGCAGGTCTCGCCGGCACGATCTTGGTCGCGAGCTTGCACCGGCAGTCGCTCGCCCTGGCCGGAGTCGCCGTCTTCGTCACCTTCACCGCTAGCGTCGTGGCCCAGCTCACCCTGGGATCGTGGCCCACCAGGCGCTTGGCGGTGTGCGGAGTGGCAGGCATCCTCGTCGGCCTGGCCGTAATCGTTATGGCGGTATGGCTGCCAACCCCGAATCTGGTGCTCTTTCTTGTCGGTGACGGGATCACGGGCGCGGGTGGAGGGGCGGTGTTTCGCTGCACTCTCGGAGTCGTCACAGCAGTCGCTCCACCAGCTGCCCGCGCAGAAGCCTTGGCTGGGTTCTTCCTGGCCGGCTACGTAGGCCTGTCAGTCCCAGTGGTCGGCGTTGGGATTGCCCTCCAATACGTCAGCGTCAACGTGACGCTCTTGGTCTTCGCTGCCGCGGTGGGGATTGGGGCGCTTGTGGTCCTGCCGATCCTGATGCGTCCCTCGAACCAGCAACCTGGAAAACGATCCCCAACGAGTAACTCCCATGTTCCGTGAACTCATCTTCGAACTCCAGGTCAGGAAAAACAAGCCAACCCTTCCATCCGAGGACGATGCGTTCTGGCGACGACATGGTCGGCTGGTCCCACTTCGGTGAACGGAGGGCCAGAAGCATTGCTGATCGACGCGTCGAGCGGGGCCCTTCGCTTTGAGGAGCGAACGGTGCCAGCGTAAAACGTCGCTCGACGAAAGAACTCCTCCACCCGTGACGCGATCTGCCTTTCCTGAGATTGGAGACCCCATGACCGATCAATCCGCGCAGCTCAATTGGGCGGTCTTCTCATCTGTAGCCCTACCAACGGTCGGCGACGAGGCCCCACCCGGTCAGGAGCATCGAGTCTGGCCTCCGATCTCTTCGACACTCATCTGGGGCGAGCACGACGCTGTTCTCGTAGACGCGCCGATAACGATCAAGCAGGCCGAAGCACTAGCTGATTGGGTTGTCGCGAGGAAAAGGAACCTCACGACTATTTACGTAACGCACGGGCACGGCGATCACTGGCTAGGGGCCAGTGTGATCCTTGAGCGCTTCCCGGGCGCACGAATGGTCGCCGACGCCGCAGTCATTGGCCACATGCGCCAACAGAGCAACCCCGAAGCGTTGCAAGGCTGGAGAACTCGGTTCCCCGGCCAGATTGTTGAGGACCTCACGATCGCTCGAGTGCTCACTGAGCCAACGATCGACCTCGAGGGACGGGAGCTGGCAGCTATTGCGGTTGGTCACACCGACATGGACGACACGACAGTTCTACACGTACCCTCGATCGGGCTCGTCGTGGCCGGAGATGCCGTGTACAACGATGTGTTCCTTAACCTCCGTGAGTCAAACACAGAGAGCCGTAATCAGTGGATAGCGGCCCTTGACCTCATCGAAGCTCTCCACCCGGTTGCGGTCGTCGCAGGCCACAAGCGCGAAGGTCGCGGTGATAGTCCGCAGAACATCGCAGAGACCCGACAATACATTCGCGATTTCGAGCGGGTCTTACAAGAAGCAGATACGCCCCGAGAGGTCTTTGATCGCATGGTGAGTCTCTACCCGACTCGCGCCTACCCCTCGGCTCTCTGGGGATCGGCTTGGGTACTCAAAGGGTGACCGGTCTGCCGCGGTTTGTGCAAGAGCCCGGCATCGCTGTGGCAAACGCCGCAGGCCTCGACCCGGATGCGGACGGTGCCCGGATCGGGGTCCAACAAGACTCGCTCGGTCACCTTGAACATATGTGGCGCCACCACCTGGACGGCCCGCTACGTGCGCGAGTTCATCTCTCCGTCCCTCTTCGCTTACCAGAAAGTGAGAAATGCGTCGCCGCCCCGAAGCGGCCGCCAAGACCGCTGGGTCGGTAGCAATGTTGTAGGGCGTCACCTAATTCGGACGCCTCTGGATCTCCAGCCGGGACAAACTTCGCAGTGCCTCGCACGGGTCGTAGCCGGCGCGGCGACCGACAGGGCGTATCAGCGCGTGTAGCGAGCCGCCTCTTCTGATCCTCCCGTCGCATTCCCCGCTTCGTAGGAGCGGGCTCCGGTACCGGCCAGTCGACCAGCGTCCACGATGAGGTACTCATCGCGAATCGGGCGATCGTCGAAGAAACACTCAAGGATTTCGCGTGTGCCGGCGGCGTAGCGAGCCTGGGCCGACAGGGAAGACCCGGACATGTGCGGGGTCATGCCATGATGTGGCATCGAGCGCCAGGGGTGGTCGCTCGGGGGTGGTTGCGGGAACCAGACATCGCCCGCGTAGCCGGCCAACTGCCCGCTCTCCAACGCCCGCACGATTGCGTCGCGATCACAGATCTTCCCTCGGGCCGTATTGACGAGATACGAACCCCGCCTCATGGTAGCCAGGAGACTGTCGTTGAAAAGACCCTCGGTCCCGGGATACAGGGGAGCATTGATTGTCACGACGTCGCAATTAGGGACCATGTCACCTGTGCTCTCATGGAAGGTAAGGCTCATTTCCTGTTCGATATCTGCCGGCAGGCGGTGACGATCTGTGTAATGAAGGTCGACGCCGAATGGCTTCAGGCGTCGGAGTACGGCGGCGCCGATGCGCCCGGCGGCGACTGAGCCCACCGTCATCCCTTCGAGGTCGTAGGAGCGCTCGACGCAGTCCGCAATATTCCACCCGCCTCGCACGACCCAGCCGTACGCCGGAATGTAATTGCGCACCAGCCCGAGGATCATCATAACAACGTGCTCCGCGACGCTGATGCTGTTCGAGTAGGTCACCTCAGCGACTGTGATGCCGTGTGCGGCCGCCGAATCGAGGTCGACATGGTCTGACCCGATCCCAGCAGTAATGACAAGTCTGAGGTGCGGAGCCTTTGCGATGCGCTCCGCAGTCAGATAGGCGGGCCAGAAGGGCTGGGAGATGACGATGTCGGCATCTCCCAGCCCGCGCTCAAAGGCTGAGTGTGAGCCATCCTTGTCTGAAGTCACCACCAATGCGTGGCCCGCTGATTCGAGGAAACGTCGCAGGCCCAATTCGCCAGAGACGCTGCCCAATAGCTGACCGGGGATGAAGTCGATTGCGTCCGGGGTCGGAGCCGTCTGACCTCCCGGGTATGACTCGATCACCGGAATAGCGTCCCTGGCGTATGCACCCGGGTAGCCATCCACTGGGTCGTCGTACAGAACACAAACTACCTTTGCCACTCTCGTGCTCCTCTGTTAAGCGGGGATAAAGCCGCCCCTAACACCGTGATCCTGTGCAGAAATATCGTGGAAGGATCTTGCTGGACCAGCCCCAATCCTTTGACCCCACCAAAAACCGTCACGCAGCGTTCACTACCTGTTGTTCGCTGCAGCGGGCGAGTGGCCTTAGAAGGCCCACCACTCCATCTAAAGGTTCGAGATTGCCGCTGCACTCGACGGAGTGACGACCGCTGACCCGTCGCCCTAATTGGTGTTAGGTGCGCATCCTTCCCACAACCAGTGGCGTGAAAAGCGCGCCGCTCAAATCGATGTCCGACGGATGACATTCGTCGGACATCGAACTCCCCATTCACGCCCCACCCCGTGTTTCCACCGCGTGCGCCCACGTGCTCATGTGACTTCGCGGAGTTCCGTATCACAAAGGACGATGGTGCCGGACGAGGGTCTGACTCGCATCCGCCGACTGGCCAGTTCAGATGACGGTCCAGATGCACGTGCGACTAGCCAGCCGGCGGATGCGAGCCAGGCCCGAGCGACTGACAATAGAAACGGTGTCGACCAATGCCGGGCGACATCTGGGGAGAAGCAGAAGGCTGCTCCCCTAAATCACATTCTTCCAAATTCACACGCTGCGCAAAGAGATGAACGGCAGGAACAGAGAATGCGACGTCGCTTTGCACTCGGATGGCCATGTTTGTTGAAGCCATGGCGATCTATCGGGACGTCTTGTCCGATCCGAACCGTTCGGCAGTCGGGTTCTACTGTTTGTGACCATTGGCTACATGGCGAATGAAGAAAGAGAGAAGGAACCGATGAGCGATTTACTTGAAACTGCCATAGCCGCCCACGGTGGACTTGATCGGTGGAATGAGCTCGACGCCTTGTCGGCACGACTCGTCCAGGGCGGGGCACTCTGGGGCATAAAGGGCCAAGAGAGCGTGCTCTTCGTGAAGACGTGTTCTTGAGAGCGCGTCTTCACGAAGAGCAAGAGTCGCACCACCCTTTCGGCGCCCCCAACCTCCGGAGTTCGTTCACCCCCGAGCGTGTCGCGATCGAAACGACTGCAGGTGAGGTAGTCGAGTCGCTCGACAGCCCACGTGCGTCGTTCGCCGGTCACACGCTTGAGAGCCAGTGGAGCAGGCTGCAACTTGCCTACTTCGTCGGCACCGCGATGTGGACCTACCTCACGCAGCCGTTCACGCAGGCGCGCCCTGGCTTCGAGACCAGTGAGCTAGAGCCCTGGCAGGAGAACGGTGAGGAGTGGCGCCGTCTGCACGTGGTCTGGCCTAGCAACCTCGCCACCCACAGCACCGAGCAGACGCTGTACATCGGCCCAGACGGCCTGTTCCGACGCCACGACTATGACGTCGAGATATCGGGCAGTATCGGCGGTGCTCACTACATCTCTGACTACGCGGAGGTCGCCGGCATCATGGTCCCAACCAAACGCAGAGTCTTTTCGCGCGGGCCGGATGGCGCGGCGCTCATCAGCGAGGGAGAGACGATCACGATAGATCTGAGTGAGATCGCGTTCACCTAATGTTGGGACTGCGCGACCAGTGGGTTTGGTGATCCCAGTTCTGGGTCGCCATGCTGGCGGCCGGCCGGGCTGTTTCGGGGTCGCTGGAAGCCGGGCGCCACGATCCCTGAACGGTGGCTCCTCCGACCTGGCCTCGACGTCCTGTCGGTCCGGGAGACACTTCCCAAAGGCGTCCCCCTTCGCCCCAATGGCGTC
>Ga0182018_10004476_pt1 | contig 11715 bp, 7 predicted proteins | sample 812P2MmetaG_FD_120490 | JGI IMG/M metagenome (GOLD analysis project Ga0182018, IMG submission 120490) | Permafrost microbial communities from Stordalen Mire, Sweden - 812P2M metaG | ecosystem: Environmental > Terrestrial > Soil > Wetlands > Permafrost | place: Sweden: Stordalen | collected...
GAGGTGCAAACGGGATGAATCCGGATCGTCGGAGGCTGATAATTAGTGCCGCTGGGGTAGCTGTCGGGGGAATGGCGACAGCGCGTCTCCTCCCCGAAGAGATGCTGCTGCGAGACCGACGCCCTCGGCGCTCCCGTGTAGCGATCATCGCCGCCCAGGAATACTCAGAGAGGCTCGAAGGGGTGCTGGTGTCGGGCCTTCGGGGGTTTCACCTGGACTTGCGCGGAAGATCCGTACTGCTTAAACCGAACCCAGTGGAATACATCGCTGGCGTGGAAGTCAATACGAATCCCGTGCTGGTAAGTGCAGCGGCGCAGGCATTTCTCAAGCTGGGCGCCGACACCGTCGTAGTGGGAGAGGGCCCTGGGCACCAGCGAGACACATATCTGGTGCTCGCCGAGAGCGGGCTCGCAGATCAACTGCGCAGCCAGAAGATCAGTTTCGTCGATCTGAACCGCGACGAATTGTTCAAGGTGCCAACGAGAGCCACCTACACGGGTCTGGAACACTTATGGCTGCCTGGGACCGTACTCAGATCTGACTTCGTGGTGTCGATGCCGAAGATCAAGACCCACCACTGGGCTGGCGTTACCTTGAGCATGAAAAATATGTTCGGGGTAGTGCCGGGCACAAAGTACGGCTGGCCGAAGAATGTTCTGCATTGGAAGGGAATCCACCGGAGCATTCTCGATATTTGTGCGACGGTTCCAGTGCATTTCGTCATCGCGGACGGCGTTGTGGCGATGGAAGGTAACGGGCCGCTACACGGAACTCACCGGCATCTCGGGAAGATCGTTCTCGCCGACGATCCCGTAGCCGCGGATTTCACGTGTGCGCGCCTGATGGGTCTCGATCCACATCGTGTCTGGCATCTCGCTCGGGCGGCGCAATTCCTCGGAAATGGCTCTTTTGACCGAATCGACCTAATCGCGGAAGGACTACCGCTGAGAACGAATCCCTTTGATGTGCTACCGGAATTCGCTAGTCTTCAAATGCGATTGTGAGCACGCCGAAGACTCGGGCGATGGAGGGTCAGTCGCCCCGCTCTGCGATGTCCCAGACGTACAACGGTCCCAGACAATTCCGGATAGCTCCAAGAACATTTTTCAGGTTGACAGGATTCAATCAGGGGCTTGGAGTGAATTCGCCGATAGGTCTGCGAACATTATTCCGGTATTCATCGTCTGTGGCCAACGAGCGGAGCGATCCCCGGATGGGTCCAGGAACATTCTTCAGTTTGGGCACAGTTTGGTGAGGGCGGAGGGCAACGGCGAGATAGGTCCATGAACATTTTTTCGGTCGATTCAACGCGTCGAGGACTTAGGTAGACGCCTCGATAGCTCCAAGAACATTTTTCGGGTTGACAGGATTCAACCAGGGACTCGGACTGAATTCCCGATAGGTCTGCGAACATTATTCCGGTATGCATCGTCTGTGGCCAACGAGCGGAGCGATCCCCGAATAGGTCCAGGAACATTTTTCAGGTTGGACACAGTTTGGTGAGGGTGGAGAGCAACGGCGAGATGGATCCAGGAACATTGTTCCGGTCGATTCAACGCGTCGAGGACGGAGGTAGACGCTGCGATAGGTCCAAGAACATTTTTCCGGTAAATGCCAGAGCACCAACGAGTGGCGTGAACTCCGGATAGGTCCGGGAACATTTTTCAGGCTCACAGAATGCCGCGCAACGCGAAGTGCGGCTCGGATAGGTCCAAGAACATTTTTCGGGCGGGCAGAATCTGGCTTTGAATCAGACAAGCAAAGCATCCGAACGCATTCTCGGCAGCCTTACAAGTATGGACCGAAGCGCGTTTCCCAATAGAATCGGGCCAGAGGAAAATCGTGTTCTCGTCAATCGAAGATCTCGGCCAGCGATTGGAAGAAGCGAAGTTGTGGTTCGCCAAAACTTGGTCTCGATCAGGTTTAACGTTAAATTGGCCGTGATTGGGTGCGGAAGTTTCCTCCAGTGGGTGGTGCGACGCTGCTCAGTTCCCGGATAGCGCCGGGAATTGAGATCGACCATCTGCGAAAAAACCCGGTGGAACGCACGAATGGCGATCAACGTACAACTCCCGGTGAGTTCACCGCAGCGTCAGGCGGCCGTTTTCCAGGCGTATCGATGATGTAGACCGCCGACTCGCGCCAGCGATTCCAATTCCGCGCCAGCCGGTTTGACCTCGACCGGTCTCTCGGACGGTGTGTCCTTATCAAGTCCGAGGTGAGTGCGGTCCTGGTGGTAGTAATCGATGAACTCGCGTCCCAATCGCCGGACGTGCGCCTCGTTGATCGCGATCACATGGTCGAAGCATTCTCGGCGAGCGGTACCGACCCAGCGTTCCGCGACGCCGTTTTGCCAGGGACTCCGGATGCTCGTCCGCACTGGGTAAATAGCGGAGGACTTGAGTAAGGTCAGCACCTCAGTGCTGAATTTGGAATCGCGGTCCAGGATGGCGTATTTGAACGTGCCGTCGTTAGGGAACGCGTCGCGTAGCTGCTGGCAAACCCATTCAGCGGTCGGATGAGCGGTCACATTGAAATGCAGAATTCTGCGCCTTCGGTGATCGATGACGAAAAAACAATAGAGCAGCTTGAAAGTCATCGTGGGCACGGCGAAGAAATCCATCGCGGCGATGGCTTCGCGGTGGTTCCGCAAGAAGGTCTGCCACCGTTGTCCTGCATTGCCAGAGCGGGGAGTCCTCCGAGCGAGGTATCGAGAGACGGTGCGCTCGGCGACCTGGAAACCCAATTTCAGTAGTTCGCCGTGGATCTTCGGCGCGCCCCACCTGGGATTCTCCAGCGCCATGAGTTTGATTGCTTCAAAAGTTTCGGCATCGATCTTACGCCGGCCCAGGCGACTCGCACGCGAACGGAGTCGCCAGTATAGTCGAAATCCAGCACGGTGCCAGCCGACGACAGTCTCGGGTTTGACAACGATGAGAGCCTCGGTCCAGCGATTCCAGATGGATGACAATGCCACCCAGAACAGGCGGTCGCGCAGTTTGAGCCGGGCTCTCGGATATCTGCGCTGGAACACAGCCACCTGCTGGCGCAGGGCGAGAATCTCCAGGCCGAGGTCGTGGCGCGAGCGAAGGAATCCGAAGAGATAGAGAATGAGATCGCATGCGAGTTGGGTCATGGAGAGGCGACGGAATGAGATTTTCTAAAGCTCGCCAACTGCGGCCAAGATCGCCCGATAATCCCGCTCTGTTAGCCGGAATCTAGCGGCGCGAAGTTGATCGACCTTCTCCCTAACACCGCCGATCATGCCCTGCCGCTTGGCTTCTATGTAGATCGCGATGGTCGGCACAACTCGAAATCCCTGGGCTCTGGCGTGGATCACCGCAGCCCGGTCGTCGATCAGCGCGATATCGGCATACAATTCCTCTGCGAGGCGAATAACCGCGGCCTCTCCCAAGTGCAATTTGGGCCCCTCCGCACGGATCAATCCCACCGGAACTCGAAGCGGTGTCACTCGCAACCAACCTTGTGCAGCGGCTTGAAGAGCGGCTGGCTGAACGGGAAATCCATCACCCTGCTCCACGATCTCTGTCCACACCGCCGATGGTATATGGATTTCGCCGAAGAGTCGAGGGAGTAACTCAAAATCACCGAGCGCTGCCAAATAGATTAGGGGACTGCTGTTGGAGACGACTAACATCCCATCACTGCGGGAACGCGGATGGCGGGATATGTTTCTGGAGCTTCTCGAGGTCCGAAAGGTCCTCGGCCAAATCGCCGGCGGTGTAGTCGTACTGTGGGATGTCCCGCTTGCGCGCCAGTTCCATAAATTGAATCCGGGTCAGACCGAGATCGCTAGCAGCCTCGACCGAGGAAATGTGGCGCTCATCGAAGAGCCGCAGAACCGCAGCCTCAAGAGCATCGTGGCGGAGGCGCTCCATGGCGTTCTCATCGACGGACCCTTCGGGGATCGGGATGTCCACTTCAATCTTCACGGCAATCCCATTGTACTGGACTGTAGATAAAAATGTAGCTGCGGAAGCCTCCAAGTGCCTCACAGTTCCACGAGTCGCAACGCATTCGCCGTATCCGCCTGAAACCGAAGCACTTGAAAACAGGCAGTTTGCGAGCCATGCCGAAAACTGCCTTGGGCGCAGGGGGTCGGGCGTTCAAATCGCCCCGCCCCGACCATTCGTAAGTAACTGATTTATTTGCAACGTTTTCTTTCGGCACGCCTAGCGCACCTGTGGTAACCGGTGGATTTCTGAGGCTCCTGTAGGCATTCTACAGCTACAATTTTGACTACAGTCGGTTTCCAACCGCTGGATCGGCGCGTCATTTTGAACCCGTTCGCGAGGGTCATTTTCCAGCAGCTAGCCGTTTTGTTTGGCCAGAAGTGGGTTATCGACAGGAATCGACGACGCTTTTGGCAGCGAGTGAGCCTCGACGTCCAGCTTGGGAATCCAGACGTATGTTGGATCTAAATCACTTGCGCGTTTCTGTTGCGAATTCCTGAATCTGCAGCGCCTCGCCGAATCAGCGTTTTCCAAATTGGGCCGCCCAAATGAGGCACAAACGAGACACGTGCTTCCTACCCACGCTGATCACGTTTCCAAGTTTATCTTTAACAAATTGAACCCCAAAACCCAAGTGCAGATTGAGTGGATTGCCCAGCCTCTGGTAGCCCGAATTCAGGCGTCGCCCGGCATTGTCGTCCAGGACGAGAGCCAGACCGGGGCCGGGGTGACCTGTATTTTACCTGTTCTTTACAGGCGAGCAATGCAAGTTGCGGTTCGAGCCGGAGTTGAACCATCTTCGAGGGGACTTTTGTGGGGATTACACTTCAGAATAGCGAGCAATCCTTCTCAATCTAAATCTGGTAAGCCTGACGCGCGCGGACTCGATTTTGTCCTGGCTCAGCTGTTTTTCACTCGGGACACTCTCTCCGACGCCACAGGCAAGTTCGAATTCGTGGGTCTGCCTCCCGACCGCTACTCGCTCAAAGTCACCATGGCGGCTTCTTCCCGGCCATCCAGAAGGACATCCTGGTGCAGCCGGGCACACAGAGTCTGCTGGCCGTCCACCTGAGCAGCTTTTTCAGCACCATCCAGCTCTCTTATCCTCCTCTCGAATTCCAGCTTCCGGCGTTGGGCCCATTGGTACGCATCGTCGTGATGAGCGACATAGCAGAGCAACAGGTTGCCGCCGGTGCGATGGACGATCAGACGCACATCGAGATTCACGCGGATGGAGCAGAAATTGGGATCCTTCGGCTTGTCGAGCTCCAGCAGTTGCTGCAAGATCCAATCCCTCGTCGGATGAGCCGGCGGCATTGAAGTGGAGGATTCGCTCCGGGTCCCGCTCAATGAGAAGGCAGCCGTAGACTGCGCCAAAGGGCTGGCCGCGTCGTGCTCTATACTTTAGGGATGGCGAGTTTATGGCGCTGTTTATGAGGAAGCGCTGACGCCGGTTTTCAACCCCAACTGTGGCCGAGACCGGCCTAAATTCTCCCGCCTGGCAGCACACGGACTGACGCTCCCAGGAATGACTTGGTGGCGGAGCACCACGTGACAAAGAAAGAGAAGGGATCGACGAAAAGGCCCGCGTCACGCGCGAAAGGCCGGCTGAGAGTTGCGGTGGAACCCTCCGGCCCAACCTCCAGGCCTCAATTTCCGGTTGTGGGGATTGGCGCCTCCGCCGGGGGCCTTGTGGCTTGCACGGCGTTGCTCAAAGCTCTGCCGGTCAGCCCCGGGATTGCGTTCGTGGTAGTCCAGCACCTTGATCCTCGCCATGAGAGCATTCTGCACAAGCTACTCTCCAAAGCAACGGAGATGCCGGTCATCCAGGCGGAGGACGGAATGGTCCTGGAACCGGATCATGTCTATGTGATCCCCCCGAACAACGATATAGCCGTTCGCGAGAGGATGTTGCGGCTTCTGACCCGACGGCGGACCGACGGCAGGCACTTGCCAATTAATCGCTTCCTTGTTTCCCTCGCGGAAGATCAGAAGAGTGCCGCCATTGGAGTCATCCTATCGGGAACGGCATCCGATGGCACCGCGGGTTTGCAGGCCATAAAGTCCGAAGGTGGCGTGGCCTTCGCGCAAGACCCCAAATCGGCTGGCTATCCTGGTATGCCGGAGAGCGCGATTCTGGCAGGCTGCGTGGATTTCATTCTCCCGCCCGAGGGAATTGCACGGGAGCTTATCCGGCTCCAGCGCCTACCCTTCGCCGAGGGAACCGCTGTCGTGCTGGAAGCGGAACCGCCATTTGTGGGCGCGACAGATCTTCAAAGGATCGTCCACATTCTGCGGACAGCCACGGGGGTCGACTTCAGTCTTTACAAAACCGGAACGATCAAGCGGCGTGTCGCGCGCCGGATGATTCTCCATAAAATCGAGAGCCTCCAAAGTTACGGATCGTACCTTGAACAGAACGCTATCGAGGTGGCGGCGCTCTATCAGGACATCTTCATTCACGTAACCAGCTTTTTCCGCGAACCGGAGACTTTCGCGGCACTGAAGCGAAAGATTCTCCCAAAGCTGCTGGCGAATCGCCCGCAAAGCGAGCCACTTCGCGTATGGGTTCCCGGATGCTCCACGGGCGAGGAAGCGTACTCGATTGCGATAATGCTTCTGGAATTCCTGGACAAACGGGCCTCCGGGGCCACTATCCAGATTTTCGGTACGGACATCAGTGCGCCGGCCGTTGACTGCGCACGGGCGGGCACATATTCGGAAACCGCCGTCGCCAATGTCTCTCCAGAGCGTCTTAGGCGCTTCTTTGTGAAAGTGGGGGCCAGTTACCAGATCGGCAAGCAGGTTCGTGACCGGTGCGTGTTTGCCCGGCATGACCTGGGCAAGGATCCGCCTTTCTCGAAGCTCGATCTCATCAGTTGCCGAAATGTATTGATCTACATGAGCGGGGAACTCCGGGAGCGGGTGCTTTCCTTCTTCCACTATGCTCTAAAGCATGCCGGCTTTCTCATGCTTGGAAAATCAGAGGCCCTCGGTTCCTCCGCTCGTCTTTTCATCCAGGAAGAGAGCAAGTGGAAGATTTATTCGCGAAACCCTGCGGCGGCATCGGCTAGATCGGCCTTGGCGCCCGCAGTTCACGCCAGAGTGCCGCTACGCGCCCCCACGGTGGAGTCGACCGGTGCATTCGATCTGCAGAAGGCCGTCGAGCGCATCATCTGGCAGCGATACGCGCCGGCAGCGTTGGTAGTAGATGCGGGCTTGCAAGTCCTCCATTTCGAAGGGAACGCCGGCCCATACCTGGCGCCGGCGCGGGGAGCCGCAACCCTCCATGTGCTGAAACTGGTGCGGGAAGAACTGGCGCTGGATCTCCGCACGGCGATTCACCGGGCAAAAAAGGAAGAGACCCCGGTTCGCAGGGAAGGTATCCGCTTTCCCGTGGACGGCGGATCGAAGACAGTCAATCTGGAAGTCATACCAATGAAGGGCCGCCACGCGAAGGGGGCGGATTTCCTCATCCTAATCGAGGAGGCGCCGGCGCGAGAAGTGGTAGAACCGCGGGCAGCCAGCGAGAAAGATGAACGCGTCCATTTGCGACGGCAACTGGCTGCCACCAGGGAACATTTGCAGTCCATCATCGAGAGCCAGGAAGCTACAAACGAGGCGCTCACGGTGGAACATGAGGAGGTGCTGTCGGCCAACGAGGAATTGCAGAGCACCAACGAAGAGCTAGAGACTGCCAAGGAGGAATTGCAATCCTCGAACGAGGAATTGACCACGCTAAACGAGGAGATGCAGAATCGGAATACGGAACTCGGCCAACTCGCGAACGATCTTAGCAATCTACTTGTCGGTGTCAGTATCCCAGTTATCATCGTGGGAGGCGACCGGCGAATCCGGCGCTTCACTCCCGCGGCGGAACCGTTGCTGAACCTGATTCCCACCGATGTGGGCCGGCCGATCAAAGACATCCGGCCTAACATTGATGTGCCCGGCCTCGACAGCCTGATTTCAGAAGTGAGCGTCAAGGGCATTTTGGTGGAACGAGATGTCCAGAGTCGGGACGGACGGTGGTACTCCCTTCGGATGAGACCGTATAGGACCGCCGAGAACAAGATCGACGGGGTACTGATGGCGCTGATGGATATCGACGTGGTGAAGCGAGGCCTCGATCAGGCCCGGCTGTCCCTTGGCAATGCGGTCGCCGAGAGGGACCTGTCGACCAATCTCCTGGATATGAGCGGCGCCCTGATCGTCATTTTCGACCCCGCTGGCCGCATTATCGCTTTCAACCAGGCCAGTCAGGAGAAGTCAGGCTACTCTCTCCGTGAGGCGGAGGGCAGAATGCTTTGGGACTTCCTGCTCCCACCGGAGGAAGTGGACGAGGCGAAAGCTGCGTTGGCAGGTATCCTCAAAGGGACGGAGCCCGCGAGAACCTACGAGAGGACCTGGATCGGCAAGGACGGATCCCGCAGGGCGATCGCCTCGTCAAGCATCGCCCGCCGTGGCGCCGACGGCGCGGTCAAGCAAGTCATCAGTACCGGTATCGACATCACCCCGCGCAAGCTCGCCGAGGATGCCCTGCGCCGAAGCGAGGACCAACTCCGGAGATTGATGGCGAAGTTCTTCACGGCTCAGGAAGAGGAGCGCAAACGCGTGGCGCGAGAGCTTCACGACGACGTGAACCAGAGAATGGCCATGCTGGCAAACGAGGTGGCCACGTTGGAACAGACTCCACCCGGAACCGCCAGTCTGCTCCGCAAACAGCTCCGATCGCTTCGCGAACGGGTGGAGGAACTCTCGGATGACCTCCGCAGGACGGCTCACCATCTTCACCCCTCGGCCCTTGACCATTTCGGCCTGGTAGCGGCGCTTGAATCCCACTGTTCCGACTTCCTGAAACTGCACCGAGTCCCACTCAAGCTTACGCATCGCAACGTCCCGGAATCCATTCCCTTCGAAGTATCGTTGTGTCTCTACCGGATCACGCAGGAATGTCTGAACAACATTGCGAAGCATTCCGGAGCCACGAAGGCCACGGTGACGATTACAGGAGACAAAGACGGCATCCTCTTATCCGTCACCGATAACGGAACGGGGTTCGATCCTGGCTTGGCAGCAGACCAAAGCGGGCTTGGCATAGTCGGCATTCGGGAACGAGTGCGGCTTGTGAATGGGGCCGTTTCAATCAACTCGCAGCCAGGTTGCGGAACGCATATCGATGTTCGCGTACCTATGGCAAAAAGGACGGACCTATGAAGCGGCCGCGCGTGCTCCTTGCGGACGACCACACGCTGGTAGCTGATGGGCTTCGAAGGATACTGGAACCCGAGTGCGAGGTTGTGGGAGCGGTGGAAGACGGCCGGTCACTGTTGGTGGCTGCGGAAAAGCTGAAGCCGGACATCATCCTGCTCGATATCTCTATGCCGCTGTTGAATGGCGTGGACGCCGCCCGCCGGCTCCGCGATACCGTGCCGAGGGCCAGGGTGATCTTTGTTACCATGCACGCGGACCCTACTTACGTCGCCGGGGCCTTTCGCGCGGGCGCGTCCGGCTATGTCCTGAAGCGGTGCGCCTCAATGGAGTTGCTGAGTGCCATCCACGAGGTCCTTAAAGGGCGCCCCTACGTCACGCCCTTGATCACCAAAGACTTCGTGGGCGAATTGCCGGATTGGATGCTCGGGCCCAGGGCGGTCTCAGGCGAACTGACAGACCGCCAGAGGGAAGTGGTGCAACTGGTGGCGGAAGGACGTTCCATCAAAGAAATTGCGGCGATTCTCAAGATTTCCGGCAAGACGGTGACATTCCACAAGTCGAACGTGATGCGAAGACTGGGCATCCGCACCACTGCCGAATTGACGAAATACGCTCTGGAACACGGCATCACCGGATCCTGACTTCGACGGCAGCCAATCCCGGCCATCCTTTTCGCAAGCCAAGACTGGACATTTGCCCAGTTCCCCGGCCCGAAGTCAAAAGCTACATTTGAAATAGGGCATCTGGAGATGCGCAGTCCCGGAACGAAGTACTGACCAGCCTGCATTCGCACGTTGCGGGTCGGCAGATTTCGCATTATAAGGTGCAGGTTTTGCATCTCCGCTCCGGTCACTGTCTGCGAGCACCCCGCTGGCCCAGCGGCCTCGCCTCCGGGTAGCGGAGTTCTGTTTTTGGACCCTCTCGTGCTAAGGACAAAGGTCAAGATGTCGTTGAAGGCTTGCCGGGATGGGACTAGAACAGGCCAAGAGTATGGCCACCTGAATGAGCAACTGGACATCGCGCAGACAGGGGTTGAAGCTGAGAAGCTGGAACAGGATCTGCGCCATCGGATCGTGGTCCAGAACGAGGCTATCGAACGAACCTCCCGTGACGACGATACGCCGGTGTTTTTCCGACCTCGGAAGACAATTGTTCCCCTTTGTTCCGAAGACTGACCAATTGTGGCGGACTGCGCATCTTAAGTCATTTCGACGGAGACCTCCTCCTGCATTATTCCTCCTGGAGGTCTCACGAAACTGCCGTTTGCTCCGGTGTTCCATGACACCTTCTTTTCTTGCGCTCGCAGCCGTAACTTTGAGCCTTGGCGGTTGTTTCAAAAAGCCCGCACCACCGATCCTCACCGAGGTCACGTTCAGTACGCCAGTACGCCAAGACGTGCCGGTGTACTCGCAATGGATCGGAACCACCGTCGGCTATATCGATGCGGAGATTCATTCCAAGGTCACCGGGTATTTGATGGCGCAGAACTATCAGGAAGGATCTCTCGTCAAGATGGGAGACCTTCTTTTCGAGGTTGATCCGCGTCCCTTCCAGGCAGTTGTAGACCAAGCGGCGGCACAGTTGAACGTCGCCAATGCCGGACTGACGCAGGCGACTGCCGACGTAGCCGCCGCAAAAGCCGAGATTGACCGGGCCGAAGCCGCACAACTCAAAACACAGTTGGATGTAAAGCGGTATACACCCCTCGCAACGGACGGGACAGTGAGTCAACAGGAACTTGACGACGCGGTGCAGTCAAACCTCGCCAACCTCGCCTCAATTGCGGCGGCAAAAGGGAAATTCGACCATTCCAAAGCGGCCGTCACCGCGGCGGAGGCACAAATCGGAGTGGCGCGCAGTTCCTTGCAAGCTGCCGAGCTGAATCTCGCCTTCACAAAAGTGAAGTCGCCGGTAAACGGGATTGCGGGAATTCGTGCCGCAAACATCGGTGACCTCGTCGGTACCGACCAACGCACACTCCTGACAACGGTTTCCCAGATCGATCCCATTTTGGTGCAGTTTCCAATCAGCGAGCAGGAATACCTGAAACTTCGCGATTTCTTCCTGGCAAAAGATTCCCCTCTCCAGTCTTCCCTAGAGCTGATCCTCTCCGACGGTAGCGTCTATCCAATCAAGGGCAAGATTGACATTGTTGGCCGTCAGGTTGAATCCTCGACGGGCACGATGAGGATTCGAGCCATCTTCTCGAATCCGGGGAACGTACTCCGGCCCGGCGAGTATTCCAGAATTCGCGCGGCGACTTCAGTACAAAAAGACGCCTTGCTGGTTCCTCAGCGCGCCGTCCAGGAATTGCAGGGCGAGTTCGAACTCGCCATAGTTGGACCGGACAATAAAATCGCTTTCCGAACTGTCAAAGCCGGCGATCGGGTTGGCTCCTATTGGGTGATTGAGCAAGGGTTGAACCCAACCGACCGGGTGGTCATCGAGGGCCTCCAGGACATAAAGACTGGGCAGACAGTCGATCCAAAGCCGGCAAAGATGCCTCCCCTGAATTCGGGACCGCCAA
>Ga0182018_10004478_pt1 | contig 11710 bp, 9 predicted proteins | sample 812P2MmetaG_FD_120490 | JGI IMG/M metagenome (GOLD analysis project Ga0182018, IMG submission 120490) | Permafrost microbial communities from Stordalen Mire, Sweden - 812P2M metaG | ecosystem: Environmental > Terrestrial > Soil > Wetlands > Permafrost | place: Sweden: Stordalen | collected...
CCGTTCCATTGTCTGTCAGGGAATCGGCCGGAGGCGGAAGCTCGCCGGCCATCAGAATCGCTTTCACTCCAGGCATTGCAAGCGCTTGACGCACGTCGAGGTGCTTCACGCGCGCGTGCGGCAGAGGACTGAGCAGCAGCTTGCAAAACAGCATACCCTCGGCGTGATAATCCTCAGCGTACTTTGCCTGCCCCGTGACTTTCGCATAGAGGTCTGGGGTTTCGTAATCCTTGCCGATCAGTTTGTGTCCGGCCCCGTACACGCGCCCACTTGCTCCGCTAGGCTCAACATCGCTCTTAGGCACGGCTCGCCCTCCTCATGTTTTCCGCGCCGCGCATCATCGCGGTCAGAATCTTGTCGTAATCCTGGCACCGGCACAGATTTCCGGAAAGGCCGTGCGCCAGTTCGCTCCGCGTGGGATTGGGATTCGTCTTTAGGAATGCCACCGATGCCATGATGAAGCCAGGCATGCAGAACGCGCACTGAAAGCCTTGTTCGTCGATGACGCCCTGCTGGACCGGGTGCAGCGTTCCATCGGGGCTCGCCAGCCCTTCGATCGTCAGGATTTTTCGATCGCGCACCGTGTGTGTCAGCACCGAGCAGGCGTAATGAGGAACGCCGTCAATGAGCACGGTGCAAGAGCCACATTCGGCTCGGTCGCAGCCGAGCTTCGTGCCGGTGAGCCCCAATTTGTGGCGCAGCGTCCAGGCCAACGTTTCTTGTTTCATGACGTCGACTCGCCGCTGCTGCCCGTTCACATTGATGGTAAGGAGCCTTTCACCCGTGCCCGGAGCAGACTGGCCCAATAGAGTGGAGGCGCGGAAAAGATAGCTTGCGGAGGAAACTGCCACACCGCCTACAATCACACCCTTTATCAAGTCGCGTCTTGAGAGCTTATTTGGCAGCGGTTCAATAAACTCGTTACCGTCGATGTCGCTCATCGCATGATTCCTCCTCGACCATCCACGTGGGTTTCGCAGCCAACAGCTACCACAAAAATCTCATGCTCGAAAAATTCGCTTCGTTGCTCAAAGATACGTCTGGAACTACTGCCCAGGCCAGTGTGGCCATTTCGTTTGACGCTGCGCCGAATCAAAATGGGTACTGCCGGGCCGCATTTTGCACGGAGGGTCTACTAACCTACGGTGAAGGACCAGATACAACCTCGAGCGTGCTTTCTGTAGCAAGAGAAGCATCTACCTTAACAGCGCCCTCGGGCCCGTTGTAGATGTATTTGGCGGAGGCCACAAGATCGCTCGGGATGCCTACATCCTTGCCAGCTCCAATCGTCTTGAAGACGCTGTGTCCGGCAGGAACTATAAACGCGATCGACACAGTATTGAGCTTCGAGCTCGGAACCGGAGTAACGATGAGCACGCCGGGAACATCGTGATCGGAAGCGTTGGTGAAGCTATAGGATTCCTTGGGGCGTTGAATCTTCTGGTTTGTATCCACGACAAAAACCTTGAAGTTGCTGAAAGAGTGGCGGCGATAGTAGCGGCGTCCGTGGCGTTCCCAGTACAGTTCGGCGGTTGCGGGCAACCAAAGCCTCAGAGCGCGCGAGTGAAATTGGACCTCGCCGTACTCGATCGAAAGACGCTCGTACGTTAAATCAATCTGGCTGACTGGCCGGATCAAATCAGTTTCCAATCGCAATATCTGGTAAGTACCGGCGTCGATCCACGCGCGACCCTTCAGCGCAACGGGATAGTAATTGCCTTGAATTTTATAATAGCGGATCCGATTCGGACGATCCTGCCGCTGCTCGAAGCGGATCTGCCAAGCCGGACCTCCTGCCCACCGGCCCAGTCCCTCGCAAGAGAAATTGAATTCGGACATCATTAAAGGATGAAAAATCAGGGCCATAGCCGGCAATGCGTTCGTCGCGATTCCGGCTGGAAATTGGCTCGGATCCGTACTTCCATTACGAAATTCGTCTAATTGAAATCCCTGGACAGGATTCTGCGAGACTAGAACGAGGTACTCAAATGATCGAGTCTCGCGGGAATGAAGCATGCCTTTCTTATCAACACCGTAGTGCTCGATGTGTTCCGTGGCGCTAAATTTCTCGAGATTGCTCACGAGTTGAGTCATTCGCTCGCCAACGCCGCGCAAAACAGCGGGTAGATCACATGACACGCCGGGCCAAACCTTTGGCACAACCTCATCAACGCCCGGCGGGGTATGGAAAGCTGCAGTTTCATTTGCGCCACCGAAGGATGCAATGGAGTGACTATCGGGAAAAGCATCTGGCCTCATGACCAAGTACAGTATCTCGAGGCCATGCCCCGGCTTGATTTCAACAGTCTGCTTCACTGAAACGAAGCCCGGCGCGCTTGCTTCGACGGAATAGGTTCCGCCTACGAGATTGGGAAGAATCGCCTCACCTTCGGAATCGGTGGGCTTTCCTGGCAATTCCGACCCTTGGGGGCTAACGACGTGAAGACTCGCCAAACCGCTAAATGGGGAGTCGTCTGAAAGTCGTAGGCAAATTTTCAGAGAGGGCGTGTTTGAATTAGAAGAATGCTGGCCAGCGGAGTTTTCTTTCGAGCCTTGGTGAGCTGAAAGCGTACCGAATATCAAAAACGTAAACAGCGCAAATCTCAGCCGGGAAACGATCAGGGCACGATGCATATCAGCCTCCGGACCAGAGCTCCGTCCAGGATGTTCAAGACCCGGCTGCCCTAGCACCGATCGAGAACTCAAAACTAAACGTTAGGAGGGAATTCTCATACAAGTCGCACAAAGATTCAATCAATCGGAAATATCCGATTTGAACCCTCTGCTACGCGCATCGTGTTCTTCTCGCGGGTCGACTCAATTGAATTTGACTTCAGAGCACGCTCCATGGAGGACGCAGGGTTCCGGCAGATCATTTTTACCATCCGACCACCCAGTTGCTATGGCGGATTCCTCAGAGACTGCTCCGACTTTCCTCACTCGGCCCCCAGATTTTGCGACGACAATCGGAATACTACGTGCTCGGCCCATGCAATTCGCCTCGTAAGTGATTGACCGTCGCGCCTTAAACACGCCAATTTTCATGCCTACAAACACTGATTCCGTCGAATGCGGCGACGTAGATCTGCGAACGATGTGACATGAGCAGGAAAGGCAATCTGACTTGGCGTATGATGTGCCGAATCCGGAGCCCAGAATTAGAGTTTCCGCTTGGGAGGTGCGTTCCATGTCGCGAAAAGTTGCGGACGTGTTGTGGGAAATGCTCGCTAACGCCGGTGTCAAGCGCTGCTATGGGATTGTTGGGGACGCTCTCAATCCTGTCATTGACGCGCTGCGCCGCAACGGCAAGATCGAGTTCGTCCACGTGCGCCATGAGGAATACGGTGTTTTTGCCGCCGTCGCCGAGGCCTACTTAACGGACAACCCAGTTGTGGTGTGTGGGACGGCCGGCCCCGGTGTCGTCCATCTGTTCAATGGGCTGATGGACGCGCGCAAGGAGGGAGCTCCGATTATCGCCATTGCAGGCGATGTGGAGACGAAGCTCATCGACACGGAGGCGCTCGAAGAGATCAATCCTTACAAGTTTTTCGAGACCGCATCTCTTTACACGGGGCGCCTCGTCAATCCTGAGCAGGCGCGAGCAATCATCAATACCGCGATTCTCACCGCCGTCATGCAAAAGGGACCGACTGTAATCTCAATTCCGGGCGATGTCGCTTCGGCTGATGCGGCCGACCAGTCCTCCGAAATCAGAATCCCCGCCGCACCGATCGTCCGGCCTTCGGATGCGGACCTCAGTCAGCTCGCGAAAATGATAAACGATGCGAAAAAAGTGGCAATTTTCGGCGGCGATGGCTGCAGGGATGCACGCGATGAGGTGCTCCAACTGGCAGAAAGATTGAAGGCGCCAGTCGGCTATTCATTCCGCGGCAAGCAGTGGTTGGAACATGACAATCCAAATGCAGTTGGCATGACCGGCCTGCTCGGTTACGGCGGAGCCTATGGTGCAATTCATGACGCCGACCTCCTGCTGATGCTGGGCACCGACTTCCCGTTCCCGGAGTTTCTCCCTGGCGATAGCGTGAAGAAAGTTCAGATTGACAAAAATCCGAAACACATTGGACGCCGGACGGCCGTTGATCTTGGCCTCGTCGGTGACATCAAGGCGACCGTCACCGCGGTGCTGAAGAGTGTGAGTGATAAGAACGACGCCCGCTTTCTCGACAAGCACGTCGCGGACACGAAATCCTTCGACGAGCTTCTGCAGCATTACGTCGTGAAGGGGCCTGGGATGAAGCCCATTCGTCCGGAATTCCTGGCTGCGACGCTGAGCGATCTCGCCGCTGAAGATGCCATGTTTTTTGCCGACACGGGCACGGCATGCATGTGGTTATCAAGACATATTAAAGGCGGCAGAAACCGCAGGCTGTTCGGTTCGTTTACATGGGCATCCATGGCCAATGCCGCGCCCAACGCGTTCGGCGCGCAATTGGCATATCCTGGCCGGCAAACGATCGCATTGTGCGGCGACGGCGGATTCACTATGCTCGCGCTGGGCGACTTGTTGACGCAGGTCGAACGAAAAGCTCCTGTCGTTCAGATCATTCTCAATAACGGATCCCTCGACTTCGTCAATATCGAGATGCAAGAGGCCGGCATTGTTCCCTTCGGCGTCCAATTCAAGAACCCCGATTTCGCCAAGGTCGCCGAAGCGATGGGCGCGAAGGGAATCCGAATCGAAGAGCCCAGCGACGTTCGGGATGGACTTGCTGCGGCACTGGCGCATAAGGGTGGCCCGGTCGTCGTTGACGCAGTCGTCGATCCGTTCGCTCTTTCGCTGCCGTCGCACGTTCCTTTGCACGCGGCCGCTGGCTTCACGCTTAGCCTTGCCAAACAGGTATGGAACGGCAAGATGGACGAAGTGATCAAGACGATCGAACGAAACGTCAGATTGATATGAAATCGCAGCCGAAGGGGATGCGCGTTCGCATATCGACTGGTTGAATCTACTTATGGCTTTCCTGCGGTCCCAAGTCATGCGCCCCCAATTGTGGATGGTCGTTATCTTCCTGTTGGGAGGTAGCCTTGAAAACAGAGGCTACCTGGCATCCTCGCAATTTTCAGGTGTCTCACCGCCGGTCGCCATCGCGCAGGGCGTGCGAACGGCGCCGCGTAAAGTCGCTGAAAATCCTTGGACAAAAAAAGAATGCGCGCAAGGAGTAGAACTGCGTCTGAGTTCGATGGAGCCAACTCAGGGCAGCTTGCAGTTGGTCGAAATCCGGAGTGCGAACCAACTGGCACAAGTTGAAGGTCAATGGGACGGCAACGAGATTCCATTCTGGCGCTCGGATAACGGCAGTGAGAGCGATTTCGATGTGCATAGAGCATTGCTCGGAATTGACCTCGAGCATGCAAGCGGAATGGCAGACTTCGTAGTTTCCACCAAGGCCGTTGAAGGCGAATCCTTCGCGTGCACCCTGAGTTTGGACGTGAAAGCGGGCCGGTTTGCCACTGAAAAGCTAAAGGTAGCGCCGCAGTTCGTAGAACCCAATCCGGAGCAGATTGCCCGTGCGGATGCGGAGCGCAAGCGCCTGCGTGAGATTTTTGCAACTGTGACGCCGGAAAAGTTGTGGAACGGGAAGTTTCGTATACCAATCGCAGGAGCAACCACGGGCGGCAATTTCGGAAAACGGAGAGTGCTAAATGGGCAGCCTTCCTCACCCCACTCCGGCGTAGATTTCGCGGCGCCTGCGGGTACGCCAGTGCATGCGGCACAAAGCGGCCGCGTAGTCCTCGCCGAACCGCTATATTTTTCTGGAAATACCGTGATCGTGGATCACGGCTTGGGCGTCTACACTTTCTACGGACATCTTCGTTCGTTCGACGTAAAGGCGGGTGATGCCATCAGTGTTGGCGGCCTTCTGGGAAAAGTGGGCGCCACCGGGCGAGCCACTGGGCCGCACTTGCATTGGGGATTGACAGTTAATCGCGCGCGGGTAAATTCGCTCGATATTGTAAAGTTGCTATGATTCGTAGGCCGCTCCTCAGCCGCGCAATCGACTTCGCCGTCCTGAAACCCTCCCTGTTTTTCAAGTTCATGGATAAGATTTTCGTAAAGTGCGAACTGGAATTCGGCAGGCAACTTGATTTCGCCGGATCGATCATCTCGACTTGAAGTGCTGCCGCCTTGATTCTCAGCCTGCCTGTGATGCCTGGTTAGTCGACAGATACCGGTTGCCCAGAATAAGCGGCCGGACTAGGATTGCCCCTCTCGCCATCGTCGCGGCAGGAATTCGCGGCGAAGGAGGTTTCCTTTGACACTCACTTGCGGTGCCGGCCGCACGCTCCTGCTGGCCGCAGTCTTCTTGTGCGGAACAGGCACATCCCTTGCGCAAACCGAGAGAACTTCCAGTTCAAGCACTCCAGGCCAAGCCATACCTGGAACCGTTGGAGTGAGCCCGTTCGCGGGCAGTGTGCCGGCAAAGCTGGTTCCGGGGGTGATTCCGCTTTCGTTGCAGGACGCCATCGACCGCGGATTGAAGCAAAATCTCGGGCTGCTGCTTTCGAATGCAGATATCCGTTCGGCCAGCGGCCAGCGCTGGGAGCAATTGAGCGCTCTCTTGCCGCACGTGAATGCGGAGCCCTATGTCGAGGAATCGGAGATCAATCTCGCCGAGCTCGGTCTCAAAAGCCTCGGCGGAATCCAAATTCCGCCATCCGTCGGCCCCTTTTCATTTTTTGATGCCCGTGCAACCGTGACTCAGTCTTTGTTTGATTGGAAGTCCATTAACGCCACTCGTGCGGCCAGCCAGAGCCTGAAGTCCGCTGAATATACCAATAAAGATGCGCGCGATCTCGTTGTGCTTGCTGTGGGCTATACCTATTTGCAGGCCATCGCCGACGAAGCCCGCATCGAAACAGCGGAAGCGCAAGTCAAGACCGCGCAGGCACTCCACAATCAAGCAGCGGACCAGTTGAACGCAGGCACGTCGCCGGAAATCGATGAGCTGCGCGCCAAGGTCGAGCTCCAGACCCGCCAGCAGCAATTGATTCAAGCGAAAAACGACTTCGCCATACAAAAACTGACTGTAGCACGCGTGATCGGCCTGGCTCCCGGGCAGGAATTCGAATTAACCGACAAGTCGCCCTATCAGCCGTTCGAGGGAATCACCGTTGATGACGCTCTGAAACGCGCATACGCTTTTCGTTCCGATTACCAGGCGGCTATGACCGACATCCGCGCAGCCGAATTCCTTCGCAAGGCCGCTCTGGCCGGCTATCTCCCTTCGCTTGCATTCAACGCGGACTATGGCACGGCGGGAGCGCATCCTTCCACAGCAACGCAAGTTTCGGACGTGCGCGGAACTTTGACGATTCCCATCTTTCAAGGGGGCAGCGTTCACGGTGACGTGTTGCAGGCTGATGCAAAACTCGAGCAGAGCCGCGAACGCCTCGAAAATCTCCGCGCGCAGATCGACTCAGACGTCCGCGCGGCTCTGTTTAATCTGCAATCGTCGGCCGAACAAGTCAACGTGGCCCGCAGCAACATTGATTTGGCGGAAGAGACTCTGACCCGGTCGCGGAATCGTTTCAGTGCGGGCGTTACCGATACCGTGGAGGTGGTGCAATCGCAAGAGGCGGTCGCTAGCGCCCATGAACAATACATCTCGAGTCTCTACAGCTATAATTTTGCAAAAATTTCCTTGGCTCGCGCTCTAGGGGTTGCTGAAGAGAGCGTCAAGGATTATTTCAAAGGAAAATGAATATGGCGGACGAGACCTCATCGCGCTCGGTGCCTGACGCAGGTAAAAAATCCCCGATCGAGCCGTCGCCCTTGAAGGGCGCTGCGTACGCGTCGCCCGTGTCCAATAGCACCCGGCGCCGAAGATACATCTTGATTCTGATCGGCGTACTCGTGCTGATTGTTGGCGGCGTATTTTTGTGGCGCTACCTCAGCAGCTATGAATCGACCGACGACGCTGCGGCGGATGTTCATCTGTATCCGGTCAGCGCGCGTGTTTCCGGATACGTGGTGAAAGTCAACGTCGAGGACAATCAGTGGGTGCAGCAGGGCGCCGTTCTGGTTGAGATCGACCCGAAGGACTATGAGGTTGCGGTCGCTGAGGCGCAAGCCAATCTGGACAGCGCCGTAGCGACAGCCGAATCGCTGAATATCACCGTCCCCATTACTTCGGTGAACACCTCGAGCCAACTGAAGTCCGCTACGTCGGACATCGACAATGCCGATGCCGGAGTCATCGCCGCCGAAAAGCAAGTCACGGCCGCCCATGCCCAACTCGAAGCGGCGGAAGCGAACGATGTGAGAGCGCAAGACGATCTCCATCGCTACAAGCTTTTAGTCGACACTCGAGACGTGTCCCAGCAGATTTACGATCAAGCGTTGGCCACGGCGAAATCCACTGCCGCGTCGGTCGCGGCAGCCCGTGCCAACGAATCCGCCGCGCAACAATTCGTGCAACAAGCCAAAAGCCGCCTGGTGCAGGCAGATGCAAATCACCAATCCGCGGAGACCGGTCCGCAGCAGGTGTCGTCTACCCGGGCTCGCGTGCGCGCGGCGATCGCCGATGTGGAGCAACGACGCGCGCTCCTCGAGCAAGCTGAGTTGAATTTGCAATACACCAAAATCTTTGCGCCAGTTACGGGCGAAGTGAATAAAACAGTTGTCGTCGGGTTGAACGTTCAACCTGGGCAGCAACTCCTGACCGTTGTGCCCCTAAATGACGTGTGGGTCACCGCCAATTTCAAAGAGACGCAGCTGAAGCACATGCGAGTCGGACAGAAAGCGGAAATCCACGTGGATTCGAGCGGCCGAAAATTAAAAGGCCACGTAGACAGCATCGCGGGGGCAACGGGCCCCCTGTTCAGTTTGCTTCCGCCGGAGAATGCTACCGGCAACTACGTGAAAATTGTGCAAAGGATTCCGGTAAAGATCGTCCTCGAGCCGGGCCAGAACCAAGATCGTCACCTCCGTCCAGGAATGAATGTGGTGCCGGACGTGTACCTCCAATGAGTTCCGCTGCTCCGACAATCGATCAGGACGCCTGGCGGCCCAAATACAATCCTTGGCTGATTGCTGTTGTCGTGGCGCTGGCAGCCTTCATGGAGGTCCTCGACACCAGCATCGCCAACGTGGCCCTGCCGTACATGGCCGGGAACCTGGGAGCGAGCAACGATCAAAGTACGTGGGTGTTGACGTCTTATCTCGTCTCGAATGCCATCATCCTGCCAATTAGCGGCTGGCTCGCGGGCGCCTTGGGACGGAAGCGCTTCTTCATGGGCTGTTTGGGTATATTCACTGTGAGTTCTTTGCTTTGCGGAATAGCGCCGAGTCTCGGGCTGCTTCTTCTCTTCCGCGTGTTGCAAGGCGCGGGCGGCGGAGGGCTGCAGCCGATGGCTCAGGCCATTCTCGCAGACACTTTTCCGCCGCATCAGCGAGGTTTGGCGTTTGCGTTGTATGGAATCACGGCGGTCACCGCGCCCACGATCGGACCAACCTTAGGCGGGTGGATCACCTTCAACTATTCCTGGCGGTGGATTTTTTTTATTAATCTGCCGGTCGGGCTCGCTACATGGTTTCTTGTGCGGCGGTTTGTCGAAGATCCGCCGTATCTAAAACGGCTCAAAACGGCCGGCGTTAAGCTGGACTACATTGGCATCGCTCTTCTGACTCTGGGTATCGGGGCGTTGCAAGTACTGCTCGACAAGGGGCAGGAAGATGATTGGTTTGGGTCGCACTTCATTACGACATTGGTTGTCGTGGCCACCGTATGTCTGATCTCGCTGGTTGTTTGGGAGTGGTTTCAAAAGGCGCCGATCATTGACGTCCGCATGTTCAAGAGTTTTAACTTCGCCAGTGCGAGTTTGATGATGTTCATACTGGGAATCTTGTTGTTCAGCAGCCTGGTCCTGATGCCGCAGTTCCTCCAGACTCTTTTGGGCTACACGTCCCAACTGGCCGGGCTAGCGCTTTCGGCTGGAGGCCTTGTTTTGCTGTTTGAGATGCCAATCATGGGCAAACTCACAACGATGTTTCAGGCACGCTACCTGATCGCCTTCGGCTGGCTATCATTATCTATCGCCATGTTCTATTCCACGAAGCGGATTGACTTACTGATTAGCTTCGGCGCCGCCACTTGGTTGCGCATCACCCAGGTAATTGGTTTGGGGTTTCTGTTCGTGCCTATTACGCTAGTGGCTTACATCGGAATTTCGCCGGAGAAGAACAATGCGGTCGCGGGAATCGTCAATTTCATGCGCAATATTGGCAGCAGCGTCGGAACCTCTCTGGTCACCACATTGGTCGCGCGGCGCTCGCAGTTCCATCAAGAGATCTTGGGGGATTACGTTCGCGCCGGAAGCTCGAATCTGCAAAACGCCGTCAGCGGCTTGACCCAACGCTTGGCGAATTCCGGTCTAAGCACGCATGATGCTCAGATACAGGCGTTTGCCAGGATCTATCAAGAGGTCCAAGCGCAGGCCGCGAGCATGGCATACATTGATACCTTCATGGTCCTTGCCATCGGAGCAGCGATCATGTTCTGTCTTAGTTTTGCTTTGAAGAAGAATGATCCCGGCGGTGGCGCGGCAGTCGAAGCGGGTTAAGCGGCGTAAACTGATATGCAATGGAGGACGTGCAGCGAATCGTTGGCGTCGAGCCTTCCATGATCAAAATCGTCACAATTGAACGGGAGTACGGATGCGGTGGAGGCGAGATCGCTCATTCGCTCGCGATGCAGTTGGGCTGGAAGCTGTGGGATCAGTTGCTCACCGAGGAGATCGCCAGGCTTGCGAATTGCCCCAAAGCCGTCGTTGAAGTTCGAGAGGAACGCACCGATCCGCTCTACTATCGGCTCTTCAAATCCTTTTTGCGCGGAAGCTATGAAGGCAGCCTCAATGCGCACAAGCTCAACGTAGTTGACAGCGAAAGCATTTTGAAAATTACGGAACGAGTCGTTCAGCACGCCGCTAAGACCGGAGACTCTGTCATCGTCGGACGCGGTTCACAGCATTTTCTCAGGAATCGCCCGGACACGCTGCGTGTATTTCTTTACGCTCCGAGAGAAAATAAAGTGCGGCGCCTCCTGGCTCGCGGCAAGAGTGAGCACGAAGCCCAGCAGCTCGTTGATACCGTTGACGGCGAGCGCCACGATTTCATCCAGAAATATTTCCACGTCGAATGGCCTGACCGCGCCGTTTACCACGCCATGATCAATACCGCGATCGGTGATGAAGCCGTCGTTCACATGATTCTGGATTTCATGAAAACCATCGACGTAAGAGTCACAGACTGACTCCAGAATCGAGAGCGAGGCGTGCCATACCTACCTGAAGAGCATCCATTTGACGAAGACGGGGCTGGCAGTTCCCGTTTTGAATGAGCTCGCGACAATACCTCTAGACCTGCGGGATCGCCGGCATGGTTGCGACAAACTGCAAATCAACCTGCTGCGCACCTGACCAGGCAAACTGGAATAGAGCGGGCCCTTTGATGCAAATCGCACAGAAAGTCCTATCGCCTAAGTACCTGTCTGTAGTCACACGATAGTACTGGTTGTTTGAACCAGATGGGCTCTTTCATGTGTTCATTGCATCTCGTACGCTCTACATAAGAGAGGTAACGGGCTATGATTCTCGCGGCTGTAGTGATGCTGTTCCAAATGCAAGCGACATCCCCTAAGGCAGAAGCGAACCGGTCAGAGGCCGTCTGGTATGCCGAGAATATTTCCAC
>Ga0182018_10004479_pt1 | contig 11707 bp, 11 predicted proteins | sample 812P2MmetaG_FD_120490 | JGI IMG/M metagenome (GOLD analysis project Ga0182018, IMG submission 120490) | Permafrost microbial communities from Stordalen Mire, Sweden - 812P2M metaG | ecosystem: Environmental > Terrestrial > Soil > Wetlands > Permafrost | place: Sweden: Stordalen | collected...
CGGTCAGCCAGCCACCGGCCAACGGGCTCCAGGGGATCACCCCGAGCTGGTACTGCTCGGCAAGGGGAAGCAGATCGGCTTCGATGCCCCTGACCAAGATCGAATACGGCGGCTGCTCGGTCACGAACCGACCCAGCCCGCGGCGCTCCGAAACCCATTGCGCTTGGACGACCTCGTGCGCCGGAAACGTCGAGGAGCCAAACGCGCGGATCTTGCCCTGGCGCTGAAGGTCGGTCAGCGCCGACAGTGTTTCCTCGATGTCAGTGTCCGGCTCTGGTCGGTGCACCTGGTAGAGGTCGATCCAGTCCGTGCCGAGCCGCCTCAGGCTGTTCTCGACCTCCTTGATGATCCAGCGCCGCGAATTGCCGCGCATGTTCGGATCGCCTTGTGGCGGTCCAAATGCGGGAGTGTCGACCGGGATCCCCATCTGGCCGTGGAACTTCGTCGCGAGGATGACGTTGTCGCGACGGCCCTGGGCGAGTGCCTTGCCAACGATGATCTCCGACTCGCCCTGCGAGTAAACGTCGGCGGTGTCGATGAAATTGATCCCGGCATCGAGCGCGCGATGGATGATCGCGATCGACGCGTCGTGGTCCGGTTCGCCCCAGGCACCGAACATCATCGCGCCTAGACACAGCGGGCTGACCTGCATTCCCGTGCCACCCAGAGTTCGGTAGTCCATGCGCGCTGATCATAGGACGCGCCGAGACTCGCGAAGTGCGGCGGCGTCCGATTTGGGACGCCTGCCGCCGGTCCTGGCGCTCGATCGTTCGAGTATCGCCCCGCTACGACGCTCAACCTGCAGTGCGCTGGAATGGCGATCGCCGTCGGGTAATGAGCGCGGATGATCGGAAACCGAAGCGGGATACGTGAATCGAAAGCGGATCTGGGGTGAGCCCCGCTGACAAAGCCAGTGTTTTCGGGCTCTCAGGTGCTCTCAGATGATGTGGAATCACACGAAATTGCGACACGGACGCGCGTCTACGTCGCCCAGCTGGCGCGTTCCGGATCCCAATGACCGGCGGCGCTCCCGTCGAGAACGGGGGCCCAGGAATTCCGCGGCGCGAGCGAAGGCCGCAGCGAGATCTTCGTCGAGGCCGACCTGGGCAGCGAGCCGCGCGTAGGGAGCCGTCCACGTTGGGGGCGGCGGCGGGAGGCTCGGCGGGAGCGGGTGGCGGGCGCCTGAGCCCCCGTGTAGCTCCGCGAGCATCGGCTGTAAAGGCCGCGCACAGCCGCGCGCTCCGAAGATCGCTCGTGGCGGCCGTGACAGCCGCCGCTCCCGGAGCTGTTTGGCGATTAAGTCAGCCTTGAGGGCTGACTTACAGATGAACGCAGGCGGTCACTCGCCGCGGAGCGCGAGCCCAACACGTTGTCGCAGTCACGCCGGAGCAGTCACGAAGTGGGGCTCCAGTCACGCAGTGGGGCTCCAGTCACGCAGTGGGGCTCCAGTCACGCAGCTCCTTTCGCCCGGCAAAGCGAGCGTCTCGATTGGCGCGGCTCAGAGTGCTGCAGCTCGTCCCTTGCATGCGCCTCGTCTCCGGCCGGCGACGCGCCTGCTTGTGGCGAGGAGCAGGCAGTGGAGATCACGGCGAAACGGTCTCGCTCTCCTCCCGGCACGGCATGCTCCCGCGCGACACGCGGTGTCGGCGACTAGACCGACGATTGGTTACCAGCGTCTCCGGGCGGTCCGATGGCGCTCTGACTCGGGAGCCGCGGCTACTCGCGATGGAGCGAGAGTGCCAGGCTGGGAACGACGAAGGACAGGAGAAAGATCGGCAGGATGCTCTTTCCGCTGCATCGGAAGGCGACGGTTTCGCCCTCGGCGGCGTTGAAGGTCTTGGTGCGGCTGGAGTTCCGGCCACTGCGGACGTGCAGGGTGTGAAGTCCTGGTTCGATCGGTGTCTCGATCGGGTCGTTCAGCTCGAGTGATCCGACACGCTCGCCGTCGAGCACTACGTCGTACGGGCCGCGGCGGATCTCCACGCCGATGGTTTTGTGCGTCAGCTTCAGCGTTGCGGACATTGCTGATCTCCTCCTGTTGTGACGGGCGTTCTCTGTGGGTGCTCGGCGACGGACGCCAACCTGCCGGTGACGGTCATCCACGTGTGCCGGTGATGAGTCGTTCGCGGTCGAAGATCGCCGCGACCGCCCGCCACCCTAGGGTGTCGACGATCAGTAGTGCTACGGCGAGCGCGAGTGCGAGGCCGGTCGACGGCGTGATGACTTTGAACTGCATCAGGGCGATGATCGCGAGCGGGGGCAGGCTGGCGAGGATGCTGAGCTGCTGGGCGGCGCGGATATCGCTCGAGCGGGCGGAGATCGCGATCCCGACCCAGATCGACCAGCCGGCGAGCAACGGGGTGAACAGCAGCTGGACCAGAACGTGTGAGCCCGCGAAGACGGCCGAGGAGACGACGGGGCTCGCGAACAGCTTGGCGGCGGCGAGGAAGATCCCGAACATCGCGTAGGCGATCGTGATCGTCGGGGCGGCGACTGCGAGCGCCTTGCCGACGAGGAACTCCTCGGGGCGGATCGGGGTGATCAAGACCGGCTCGAGCGTGCCCTGCTCGCGTTCTCCGACCACGGAATAGGCGGCCAGGGTTGACGGGACGACGGCGGGAATCACCAGCATGTACAGCAGCGACAGTCCGACCCGGTCGGTGAGCTCGGGGCTGGCCGCAACCGCCGGGGCGATGAGCAGCTGCACGATCGGCAGGATGATGAAGAGCAGCGGCAGGAACGCCATCGTGCCGATCACGAAGCGGTTGTGCCGGTAGTCGCGCAGCTCTTTGACGGTGATCGCCGCGACGCGTCGCCTGCTGAAGCTCACGGTCGCTTCGCCTCGACGTCCTCGTCGAGCAGCTCGAGGTAGACGTCCTCGAGTGAGTGGCGCGACTCGGCGATCGAGAGGATGTCGGCGCCGGCTGCGACGAGTGCTCGCGCGAGGGCTGGAGCTGCGAGGTCGGGGTCCGAGACGTTCAGCGTGTAGCCAGAGGCAGTCTGCTCCCATCCTTCGACCTCGGGCAGAGCGCCGAGCACGACCTTGAGGTCCTCGAGCGGCGCACGGACCCGCACGTCCAGAGAGCGCCTGAACAGCCGCTGACGTAGCTCGTCGGGCCGGCCGATCAGTCGCAACGTCGTACTCAGGATGGCCACCCGATCGCACAGCCGTTCGGCCTCCTCAAGCCGGTGCGTGGTGAGGAAGATCGTGACCCCGCACTCGCGAAGCGAGCCGATCAGATCGTGGACCTCGCGCGTCGCCACGGGATCGAGGCCCGAAGTCGGCTCGTCAAGGAACAGAACCGCCGGATCGTTGAGCAGCGCCCGCGCGAGCGCGACCCGCTGGCGCAAGCCTTTCGAGAGCGAGCCGCACGGGTCTCCCGCGCGGTCGAGAAGGTTGACCGACCGCAGCGCACGCTCGATCCGTCCACGGACATCGTCGAGCTCGTAGAGCCCGGCGAAGCACTGCAGATTCTCCATCACCGTCAGGCGCAGATACAGGCCCGGTGACTCCGGCATGATCGAGATCCGCGCACGGATCGACGGGCCGTTGTCCGCGGTCAGCTGAATCCCGGCGACCGTCGCCGTCCCGGAGCTGGGGGCGATCAGCGTGCCCAACGTGCGCACGGTCGTGGTCTTGCCCGCCCCGTTCGGACCCAGGAAGCCGAACACCTCGCCGTAGCCGACCTCAAATGAAACGTCCTCAAAAGCAGCACGGTCGCCGAAGCGCTTACTCAGACGCTCAACCGTAAGCGCATGATCGCCCGGCGCTGGGGCGAGCGAGCTGGCCGCGGAGCGGGATCGCTTCTCCGGTGCGCCTGTCATAGACTGCCCCGAACTCACTTCGCCAACGCTAGCAATGGTTTGGCCACCCGGACACAAAACCTGCGTGGCGTGCTAATTTTTGGCCGTGCGGTCAAAGAACACGGGCGATGACCGCTCGTTTGTGAGTAGCGCCAGACGGGCGCAGATCGTTGAGGCTGCGATCGAGACCGTCGCCGAAGTTGGCTACAAGAACGCCTCGCTCTCGCGTATCGCGCTACGGCTCAGTATCAGCAAGGGCGTGATCAGCTACCACTTCGCCGGCAAAGACGACCTGATCGCCGAGATCGTCAGCCAGGTGCTCCAACAAGCGAGGGCCTACATGCAGCCTCGCATCGAAGCGCAAACAACCGGCCCAGACATGCTGCGCGCCTACATCGAGTCCAACCTCGAGTTCATGCGCGACAACCCCAATCAGCTCAACGCCCTCCTAGAGATCGTACGCGCGACGATCGCCGGCGCCAAGAGCCCATTCACTGGCAACCCCGACGCGGGCGTCCACATCCTCGCCGAGCTGCTCACGCGCTTCCAGACCGCCGGCGATTTCCGAACCGACTTCGATCCGAATGCGATGGCGATCGCGATCCGGGCGGTCATTGACGCGGCGCTCGGCCGACTGGCCAACCCAGCGTTCGACGTCGACCAATACGCCCGCGAAGCAGTCACGATCTTCGACCGAGCAACATGCGTGACCGGTGCTTAAAGCCCCGTTCCGCGAGCGGCTTGCCACCCAGAATCGCCGGTCCCAACACCTGCTTCCGGCACACGACGCGTCTCTTACGAACCGGATGCTCAAACCTGCGTTGCGCGGAAACCAGGCGCCCGTTCGGAGCGAGCGAGACGCCTGAGTTGGACGACCTGCAGGTCAGACCGTCAACGATGCGAGCGCTTCTGCTTCGGCCGGCGCGAGCGGCGTCCGGTGGCCTTGTCGCGACACGATCGCAGTTCGTCCGGAGCGCAAAGCCAGCTTGGACGTCATCGGGCTGTCGCTCTTGGATCGCTTCGTGAGTGCGCTGGTCGCTCAGTCGGTCGGAGCGAGCAGCACGTGCGTGGTCGTCCGGCGCGAACGATCGGCCGCTCGCGTCGAACGCACCACGAGCGTATCGCCATGTCCCAGCCACGCTCGCCAGCACAGGCGTAAACGAGAGCCTTCATTTAGGCTCTTCATGCCTCGCGCGAGCGATCCCTCTAACGACGCCCGACACGATCGCTACCCCACCGACGACCAAGACGAGCCTCGACGCCGAGGTGACGATAAGGGCAAAAATAATTAGGGCGACGCCCACCGCGACGAGGATTAACGGCCAGTAGCGTGAAGTTCTCATTTCGGTCTCCTATCGTTCGAGGTCGGATTTAACGCGATGAGGGAGCGTCGCGGTGCGCGGCGAGATCGGGCTGAACGCGCACAGCCCACGCCCGCGTAGGCAGCTCATTCGGTCGCGATAGCGGCCAGCACGTCGAGGTTGGCGGCGCGCCGCGCGGGCCAGTTCGCGGCCGCCAAGCCGAGCAGCGCCGCGAGGACGAGGAACAGGATCAAGCTGCCGAGCGGGACGGAGATGACGGTGACGCCGTTGTTGCGTAGCGACCAGCTCAGCGCGACTCCGAGACCGGTGCCGATGACGATGCCCACGACGGCGCCGAGCAGGGCGATGATGACGGCCTCGGAGCGGATCATCGACTTCACCTGGCGGCGCTTCATCCCGACCGCGCGCAGCAGGCCGATCTCGCGCGTGCGCTCGAAGACCGAGAGCATCAGCGTGTTGACGATCCCGATCAGGGCGATCACGATCGCGAGCGCGAGCAGCACGTAGATCAGGCCGAGCAGCTGGTTGACCTGGGACTGGGACTTCTGCTCGAACTGCGAGCGCGACTGGATCGTAAGGTTCGCGTAGGGCGCGAGCGCGCGGTTCAGCTCGCGGTCGACGCCGGTGGCGCCCGTGGTGGTGCGCACGAGGTCGGCAACCGGTAGCGGGTTGTCGAAGTGCGAGACGAAGAGCTTGTCGGAGATGACGAAGCTGCCGACGAGCGGGTTCTGCATGTAGATCCCGCCGATCCGCATCTGCGTCGGGCCGGTCTGCGCGAAGTCGACGGGAACCACCGACCCGACGTGTAGGGCGTTCGAGCTGGCGGTCTCGCTGTCAATCAGAAGCTCTTCGGCGGCGAGCGCTGGGGCCGCCGTCCCGGCGGTCAGCTGCAAGGTGAGCGTGCGCGACAGGTGCACCGGCGAGATCGCGTGCAGGCTCGAGAGCGAGCCCTTGAAGTCGAACTGGCCCTCGTAGACGGTCGAGACCGTCTCGACTCCGGGAAGCTTCGCGATCGTCGGCGCGACCTCACGGCTGACGCTGCCCGAGGTCACGAGATAGTCGGCGGCAACGGCGCGATTGACCTCGCTCGTCGCCGATCTGCCAAGCGATGAGCCGAGCACGGCGATCGTCGAGACGAGCGCCATCCCGACCATCAGCGCGGAGGCTGTCTGAGCCGTGCGGCGGGGGCTGCGCATCGAGTTCTCGCGGCCGAGGCGGCCCGGCATTCCGCGCAGCGCTGCCAGCGGGCGCCCGAGCACCCCAGCGGCCGGGCGGGCGACGATCGGCATCAGCATCGCGGTCGCGACGAACAGCGCCAGCGTGCCAAGCCCGACGAGGCCGATCGAGGGCTCGGTCAAGCCTACGAGCAGGCAGATGAGGCCGACGATGCCGACGCCGCTGCCTAGGCCGATGCGTCGGCGCAGCGAATCGCGCTGGTCCTCGAGCTGTGCGACAAGCGCCGCGACCGGGGGGATCTTGACGGCGCGCCGCGCCGGCGCGATCGCCGCCACGACCGTCACGCCGACACCCACCACGAGCGCGACGATCGGCGTGCGCGCCTCGAAGACGAGCGGCGAGGAGGGCAGGGTGATGCCAAAGGCCCCGAGCAACGCCTTGAGCCCGAGCGCGGCGAGCACGCCAAGCCCGATGCCGATCAGCGATGCGACCAGCCCCGTCACGGCGGCCTCGGCGAGCACCGAACGGAAGACCTGGCGGCGGCTCGCGCCGACGACGCGCAGCAGGGCGAGCTCGCGCGTGCGCTGACCGACCGTGATCGAGAAGGTGTTGAAGATCGTGAACGCACCGACGAACAGGGCGATGAAGGCGAAGATGAGCAGCGCCGTCGTGATGAACGAGAGCGCGCTGCTGATGGCGTTCGAGTACTCGCTCGCGATCTCCTGGCCGCTCACGACCTGAACGCCGGGCGGCAGGACGCGCGCGATCGCCCGCTGCAGCGCGACGTTGTCGACGCCGTGCTTGGCGAGCACGTTGATCGTGTCGTAGTACTCGCGCGAGTTGAAGAGCTGCTGGGCAACTGGCAGTGAGAAGGCGGCGAGCGAGATCCCAGCGAGGTTGTCGGCGCTGCCGAACTTGACGAGCCCGGAGATCGTGAAGGTCTCCGGCTTACCGGGAAGCAGCACGCGGACCTGCTGGCCGGTCGCGAAGTGGTGCTTGTGCGCCGTGCCGAGATCCATCAAGACCTGGTGCGGACCGACCGGCGCGTGGCCCGCGACGATGTGAACGGCTGAGAGGTTCGGGTTTGGGTCGAACGAGAACCCCTCGGCGCTGCGCGCGTTGCCGATCGCGTTGCCGGCGTGGTCAACGAACTGGGCGTAGCCACCGACGGATCCGTAGGCGAACGCGACGCCGGGCACCTGGCGAACCGCCGTCAGGACAGTGTGGGACGGGCCTGCGAAACGCGGTGCTGTCGACACCAGCCGCGGCCGCGTTGGTGGTGCTGACGAGCTTCGCGTCGCCACGAACCTCGAAGCTGACGTGCTGGTAGACGGTGCCGATCAGGTTGTCGAACGTGCGATTGAGCGTGTCGCCTAGGATCAGCGTGCCGGTTACGAAGGTCACCCCCAGCACGATCGAGAGCGCCGTGAGGGTGAGGCGCAGCTTGCGTGCGAGCACGCCTTTGAGCGTGATGGCGCGCATCTCAGCTACCCAGCTTCCGCATTTGCTCGAGCACCGAATCCGCTGTCGGCGAGGCGAGCTCGCCGACGACCCTCCCGTCGGCGAGGAACACCACGCGGTCGGCGTGGGCGGCGGCGCGCGGATCGTGCGTGACCATGACGATCGACTGCCTGTGCTCGTCAACCGAGCGCCGCAGGAACTCGAGCACCTCGGCGGAGGCGTTCGAGTCAAGATTGCCAGTCGGCTCGTCCGCAAAGAGCAGCTCAGGCCGAGACATCAGTGCGCGCGCGCAGGCAGTGCGCTGTTGCTGGCCGCCGGAGAGCTCGCTCGGACGGTGCGAGAGGCGGTCGGCGATGCGCAGCGCGCCGACGAGATAGTCGAACCACTCACGATCGACGCTCCGACCGGCGAGATTCAAAGGCAGCGTGATGTTCTCGCCCGCGCTCAGCGTGGGCACGAGGTTGAAGGCCTGGAAGACGAAGCCGATCTGGTCGCGGCGCAGCTCGGTCAGCTCAGAGTCATCGAGCTGACCGAGCTCGCGCTCGCCGATGTAGGTCTGCCCCGCACTCGGCGCGTCGAGCCCCGCCATGCAGTGCATCAGCGTCGACTTGCCGCTGCCCGAAGGGCCCATAACAGCTGTGAAGCGACCGCGCTCGAACGCGACGTCGATGCCGTCGAGCGCGCGCACCGCCGTCTCGCCAGCGCCATAGGCCTTCGTAAGCGCGACGGTGTGTGCGGCTGGTGTTTGAGTGTTCATGTCACTCCTTGATCTCGACGGGCCGCGACGAGTGTCGTCATTTAGGCAGCCGCTACGCGACTGGCGCGGCGACGGCGCCAGGCACGCATCAGGTAGGCAAAGAGGGGGATGAGGATCATTGTGTTCTCCTTCGTCTTGGGGACTCTCGGCAGCCTAGGCAGACGCACTCGCGTTGTCATCGGCGCACGGGTCGAACTTGTGTCTCCACCCGTGGGTGGAGACGGGCAGGCCACCCGAGAGCCGATGACAGCCGTGCACGCGGGCCGTACCCTTTCCCGGCGGGATGCTTAGTGCACTGAAGACCTGGTATCGCAACGGCGGATCCACGCACCCGATCGCGTCGATGCGCGAGGTCGTGACGCTGCGCGCGATCGCCTCGGTCGTCATCGCGGCGGCAGTGCTGAAGGCCCTGACGACGAGCCCGCACCCGGGACTGCACGGAACCGGCCTGGCGGTCCTGATCGCGACGGTCGGCTTCGTCGTAACCGTCGGGGGAGGCTTCATCGCGGCGAGCAGCCCCTCGAAGCGGATCGGCGAGCCAGAGATGTTCCTCCTCGTCATGGCAATGACCGCCGCATCGGTGGCCGATGACCTGCTGCAGCACAACGCGTCGTGGCAGACCGGCCCCTACTTCGTGGCCGTCGTGGCAGCCCTCCGATTCGGACGCGTCTCAGGCCCCGTCACGCTCGCGATCGCAGACGGCGCCCTGCTCATCGTCGCCGGTATCAAAGACGCGCTGCCGGCAACCGCCTCGCTGCTGATCCTCGGAACGCTGCCGTGGTTCCTCGTGCTGAGACTCTTACGGCACGTGCGCGCGCAGCACGAGGCGCTCGAGCTCTCATCGGTCGCCGAGGCGCGCGCGCAGGTGGCAGCCGAGCGCGGGCGGATCGCGCGCGAGCTGCACGACGTGCTCGCGCACTCGCTATCGGCGCTGGCGCTTCACCTGGAGAGCACGCGCCTGCTAGCCCATGAAAAGGACGTCGACCGTGAGCTCGCTCGTGCGCTCGACACCGCCCACCACCTGGCGGCCAGCGGCCTCGACGAGGCACGCCAGGCGGTTGCCGCGGCGCGTGGCGATGAGATGCCCGGGCCGGACCGACTGGCGGCGCTGGTGGACGGATTCAGCGAACAGAGCGCCCTACCGGTCTCACTCGAGGTGAGCGGCAAGCCGCGCGACCTGCCGCCTGACGCACGCCTCGCCGTGTACCGCACCGCCCAGGAGGCGCTGACCAACGTGCGCCGCCACGCGGTGCCAGACGCAGTCGACGTCAGACTCGACTACCACGACGACGCGACGGTGCTCGTCGTGGAGGACCGGGCGGCGGCGCCGACACCACATCTTGCGCCGGCGAGCGAGACGGGCGGCGGCTACGGGCTCGTCGGAATGCGTGAACGCGCGGAGCTGCTCGGCGGCAGCCTGCTCGCGGCGCCAACGCCGCACGGGTTCCGCGTCGAGCTACGCATCCCAAGCTTCGACGGGCACGGCAGTGGCAGCTGATCGCGTCGTGCGCGTGGTCCTCGCCGACGACCAGCGGCTCGTGCGCGAGGCCCTCGCGACGCTACTCCGACTGCTCCGGGGCGTAGAGCTCGTCGCAACCGCCTGCGACGGGGAGGAAGCCTGCGCGGCCGTGGCAGCGCACTCACCGGACGTGGTGCTGATGGACCTGCGGATGCCACGGATGGACGGGATCGAGGCAACGCGTGCGATCACTGCTCACGACCCCCGAGTCGGAGTGATCGCGCTCACCACCTACGCCGACGACGAGAGCGTGATCGGCGCGCTCCGCGCCGGCGCGCGCGGCTACCTAACGAAGGACGCTTCCAGTGAGGACATCGCCGCCGCGATCAAGAGCGTCGCCGCCGGCGAAGCGGCCCTCGACCCGGCGATCCAGCACCACGTCGTCGCGGCACTCGCGACCCCGAACGCTCAGCCGCCCGCCTGCGATGAGTCCACGCTGCCAGACGGACTGACGCGACGCGAGGCCGAAGTGCTCGCGCTGATCGCCGACGGACTGACAAACGCCGAGATCGCCGAGCGCCTGGTCGTCAGCCCGACGACCGTGAAGTCGCACATCAACCACCTGTTCGCAAAGGCCGGCCTGCGCGACCGCGCGCAGGCCGTGCGCTACGCGTACGCGAACAAGCTCGCCGAGCCGCCGCGCTAGTCAGGCAGCTCGAACTTCGCGTGCACCGCGCGCCTCCTCCGAGACAAAGCGACAACGCGACTCTGGCCGCTTACGTGGCCGCCTTGCGCGACGAGCGGGCATTAGCTGTTTCGCTTCATGGGCTGGCTATACCTGTCCGGGCGGTCGGAAGTACCGTGCGGCAAGAATGAACTGGGATCTGCGACACCGGAAGTCATCGCTGGTGATCCGGCTGCTGCTGGCCGGTTGGATCACCGTCGTCATCGTTGTGCTCTGCGCCACGGGACGTTGGTGGGGCCTGGTGTTCGTCGTCCCCCTGGTCCTTGATCTGTACCTGCTCCGGCGGATCTTGACGGCCGGCTCAGGCCGGTAGCGCGGCGTCAGCGGAGTTCGGGGTCCTCAAAGGCTGCGCGGCGGAGCGCCGGCCGCTGGTTTCGGAAACCGCGATCTCGCAGACGACTGCTTTCCCAATCTGGGCTCATTCAACGGAATGGCGCGCCGGCGGGAAAGGACTCACCGGCAGTCGCATCAGCTGGCGATTGCATTCAAAGGAGCAGCCCGCGCACATCGAGGTCGCGTTGTCGCTCAGCGCGATAACGAGCAGTCTGCTGAACGTCGCGTCAGACGCTCGCCACGGACGACACGCAGCAGCGGGTGAGCGTGCCGGTGGCTCGCTCCTGCTTGGATGGCAGGGGCAGTCGTCCCCGGACGGGACGACTCTGGCGTGATCGCTTGACCGAACGGTGAGAGCCGTCTCTCGCCCGCTCTCGCTTCGACGCGTGGACGGCCCCCCGAAACCGCTCCTCACCGGTCATCGGAGCGTCGGAATCGCGCTCTTCGGAGGCATTTCTCTCGCCAACTTGCGACAATAATGCGACAACGACGACCCCGAAAACAACAGATTTGCAGGTATTTCCTCGAAGCGGGATACGGGAATCGAACCCGTCTCTCGAGCTTGGGAAGCTCGCGTTCTACCGATGAACTAATCCCGCAGGCTCCGGGGGGATCCTAGACGTCTAGGCTTGCGGGAGTGAAGCGCAGGC